>Ga0193697_1000021_pt1 | contig 55464 bp, 58 predicted proteins | sample L3m2metaG_FD_145073 | JGI IMG/M metagenome (GOLD analysis project Ga0193697, IMG submission 145073) | Soil microbial communities from a riparian zone of the East river system, Colorado, United States - L3m2 | ecosystem: Environmental > Terrestrial > Soil > Riparian zone | place: USA: East River...
CTCGTCGGGGGGCGTACCCACCGCGATGATCACGATGTCCGAACGTTCGATCGCCGCCCCGACGTCGGTCGTGAACTGCAGGCGCCCCTCCCGCTGATTCCGGGCCACGAGCGGCTCGAGCCCCGGCTCATAGATGGGCAGCCGGTTCTGCTTCAGGCCGTCGATCTTCCGGGCATCGACGTCCGCGCAGGCGATGTCGTTCCCGGTCTCGGCCAGGCAGGCGCCGACGACCAACCCCACGTATCCCGTCCCGACGACGGCAACCTTCATTTCGCACCGCCCGCGCGCGGCAGCACGTGGCGCGTGTCCACGACGGCGCGGGCGTGTTTCGCCACGAGCCCGTAGTCGACGTTCGAATGATCGGTCACGACAATCACGCAGTCGACCTTTTCGAGCGTAGCGGCGGTGAGCGGGACCGACGCGAGCTCCAGACCGTCTTCCTTGACCTTGCTCACGAACGGATCGTGGTAGCAGAGCGTGGCGCCGCGCTGGTGCAAGAGGCGCATCACATCGAGCGCCGGACTCTCGCGGATGTCGTCGATATCCTTCTTATAGGCGACGCCCAGCACCAGCACGGTGCTGCCGCGGACCGCCTTCCCCGCGTCGTTCAGCCGCTCGGCCAGCTTCCCGATCCAGTACTCCGGCATGGCGGCGTTCAGCTCGCCCGCCAGCTCGATAAAGCGGGTCTTGTAGTTCAGCGTCCGCATCTTCCACGCGAGGTAGTGCGGGTCGAGCGGGATGCAGTGTCCGCCGACGCCGGGCCCCGGCGTGAACTTCATGAACCCGAACGGCTTCGTCGCCGCCGCCTCGATCACTTCCCACACGTCGACGCCGAGCTTGTCGCACACGATCGCCATTTCGTTGACGAGGCCGATGTTCACGCTGCGGAACGTGTTCTCGAGAATCTTCACCAGCTCCGCGGCTTCGGTGGATGACACCGGGACGAGCTTGTCGATAGCCGGCTGATACAACGCGACCGCCACCTGGAGGCACGCGGGCGTGATGCCCCCGACCACCTTCGGTGTGTTGTGCGTGTTCCACTTCGCATTGCCGGGATCGACGCGCTCGGGGGAGAACGCGAGGAAGAAATCCTCACCCACCTTGAGCCCGGTCGCCTCGAGCGCCGGCAGCATCAGCTCCCGGGTCGTCCCGGGGTACGTCGTGGACTCGAGGACGACGAGCTGGCCGCGCCGCAGCGCCTGCTTGACCGCATCGGTCGCGGCGAGCACGTAACTCACGTCGGGGTCCTTCGTCTTCGACAACGGCGTCGGGACGCAGATCGAGATCGCGTCCGGCTCGCGCAAGCGCGTGAGATCGGTCGTCGCCACGAACTTGCCGGAGCGTACCGCCTCGGCGACGACGCTCGCCGGTACGTCCTTGATGTGGGAGCGGCCGTCGTTGAGCAGATCGACGACCTTCTGGCTGACGTCGAAGCCGATGACCTTATAGCCCGCGCGGACGAACTCGATCACGAGCGGGAGACCGACGTACCCCAGGCCGACGACGCCGCAGAGCGCCGAGCGGTCTTTGGTTTTCGCGAGCAGGGAGGCGGCGGGCGTCGTCATAAGGCCTCCGGCGCGCCGCCGCGCGCGAGCGAGCGCGACGCCGCTTCGAGCACGCGGACCACGCGGACCCCGTCTTCGGCGCTCGAGCCGGGCCGCGCCGGCTCGCCGCGCGCGACCTTCACGAAATGCGCGAGCTCCGCGGCGAGCGGCTCGACGGTCGGGATGCGGGGAATGAAGATGTCGCCCTCCCGAATCGCGAGACTCTCCCCGAAGGATCCGTACTCGGGTGGGCGATCGACGCCCTTGTCGTAGATGCGCAACTTTTCGCGCGGCTCCATGTCGTCGAACACCACCATTTTCTTTGCACCCACGACGGTCAGTTTCCGTTCTTTGTGAGGATCGAGCCACGACAACTGGACGTGGGCGAGTACACCGCTCGCGAACTCCATCGTCAAGAAGACGACGTCTTCGATCTTTGGTTGGAGATAGCTTCTGCCCTGGGCGGCGACGCGTACCGGTGCCTCCCCGAGCAAGTGGAGTGCCACCGAAACGTCGTGCGGGCCGAAGCTCCACAGCGCATTCTCATCCTGGCGCACCTGCCCCAGGTTCACCCGCAGGCCATACAAGTAGAAGATCTTGCCCAACTCGCCGCTCTGCACGAGGGTCCGCAGGCGCTCGACCGCGCTGTGAAACACCAGCAGATGCCCCGCGAGCACCGGCACCTTGCGCTCGATACCCAACGCGGCCACCGCTTCGGCGTCCCGCGCGTTCAGGGCGAACGGCTTCTCGACGAGGCATGGCTTCCCCGCCTCAATGCAGCGTCGCGCCATCGCCGCGTGGGTGCCGGCCGGGGACGCGACGATCACCGCCTCGGCGCGCTCCAGCAAAGCATCCACGTCGCCCGTCACCAAGGTCCCGGGGTACTGCCGGGCGAACCGGTCGCGGGTCTTGGCGTCGGTATCGCACACGGCCGCGAGCTCGGCGTCGGCGAGCCCCGCCGCCGTCCGCACGTGATTCCGACCCCACGCCCCCGCCCCGATGACACCGATCTTGAGCCGCGTCACCTGTAGAATCCGCGGATCGAGTCGATCACGTGATCGACCTGTGCCTGCGTGAGCTCGGGGTACACGGGGAGCGACAGCACCTCGTGGGAAGCCTGCTCGGCCACCGGCAACTGGCCCGCTTTGTAGCCGAGGTGCGCGAAGCAGGGCTGGAGGTGCAGCGGGATCGGATAGTACACGGCGCTGCCGATGCCTTGTGCCTTGAGGTGCGCCTGCAACGCGTCGCGTCGCTCGACCCGCAACGTGTATTGGTGGAAGATGTGCTCGTTGTTAGCCTCGACGACGGGCGTCTTGACCTGTGCCACGCCCTTGAGACCCGCCGCGTAGGACGCGGCGTGCTGCCGCCGTTTCGCGGACCAGTTGGCGAGGTACGGCAGTTTGGCGAGCAGCACCGCAGCCTGCAGGGTGTCGAGGCGCGAGTTGGTCCCCACCTCTTCGTGATGGTATTGCTTCGCGCCGCCATGCAGCCGCAGCTTGCCGAGCCGCTCCGCCAGCTTGTCGTCGGACGTCACCATCATTCCCGCGTCGCCCCAGGCCCCCAGGTTCTTCGACGGGAAGAAGGAATACGCCGTCACCCAGCCCAGCTCCCCGGCCATGCGCCACTCCCCGTCGATGCTGCGCCGCGCGCCGATCGACTGGCACGCATCCTCGATCACCGGGAGACGGTGCTGGGCCGCGATCGCGAGCAGCCGCTCCATCGCCGCGAGCTGCCCGTAGAGGTGCACCGGGAGGATCGCCCGCGTCCGCGGCGTGATCGCCCGCTGCACCGCGTCGGGGTCGATGTTGAACGTGTCCGGTTCGATGTCGACGAAGACGGGCGTCCCACCCGCGTTGTGGATCGTCCCCGCCGTCGCGAAGAACGTGAAGGGCGTGGTGATGATCTCGTCACCCGGCTTCAGGTTCAACGCCTTGAGCGGCAGCAGCAGCGCGTCGGTGCCGCTGGCGCACCCGATGCCGTGTTTCGCACGTGACAACGCCGCGATCCCCGCCTCGAGCTGTGCAATCGCGGGCCCCATGATGAACTGCTGCGCCTCGATGACGCGCGTGAGGGCGGGCATGACGTCGCCCTTGATGGCCGAGTACTGCGCCACGAGGTCCAACAGCGGCACGTTCATGATTTGCGGGGGGGAGTGGTTTGGCGCAGCGCGCCGGCTTGCTCTTCGTAGGCCGCGCCGCACACGGCGCAGGCCGCTCGGCCGGCGGCGACGTGCAGGCGCTCAGCGCACTGGCACATCCAGCCTACGCGTCGGGCCGGCACGCCCACCATCAACCCGTAGGAGGGGACGTCGGCCGTAACGACGGCGCCGGCACCGATGAACGCGTACTCGCCGAGCGTGACCCCGCAGACGATCGTCGCGTTCGCGCCGATCGAGCTGCCGCGCTTGACGAGCGTGCGCTGGTACTCGTGCTTGCGGGAGACGTGGCTGCGCGGATTGAGCACGTTCGTGAACACGCACGACGGTCCGCAGAACACGTCGTTTTCCAACTCGACGCCCTCGTAAATCGACACGTTGTTCTGCACCTTCACGTTGTCGCCGAGCCGCGTCCCGGGCATCACGACCACGTTCTGGCCCAGGTTGCAGCGCGCGCCGATCACGGCCCCGCCCATCACGTGCGAGAAGTGCCAGATCTTGGTACCGGCGCCGATGACGGCCCCGTCATCGACGTAACTCGACTCATGGACGAAGTAGTCCGGCTTCACCATCTAGACGCCGATCACCTTGCATTCGAGCTCCAGCTCGACGCCCGCTTTCTTGGCGACGGTCTTGCGCACCTGCTCAATGAGCTTGAGCGCGTCCGCGGCGGTGCCGTTGCCCTTGTTGATGAAGTAGTTGGCGTGGAGTGACGAGACCTCGATGCCGCCGACGGTGAGCCCCTTGAGCCCGCATTCGTCGATCAGCGTCCCGGCGGACTTGGCCCCACCGGGGTTCTTGAAGGTCGAGCCGCAACACGGCTGATCGAAGGGCGTGCCCGCCTTGCGCCAGCGCAGCAGCTTGCCCTGCAGCTCCTTCAACTTTGCCGGCGACTCCTCACCGAGGCTGAGCTTCGCTTCGATGACGATCCCGTCAATGTTGCTGGCGCGGTACTTGAACGAGATCTGTTTGCGCGAGAGCTGCTTCACCTTGCCCTTCGCGTCCATCACCGTGACTTCAGTCACGATCTCCGCGAACTCGGCGCCGTGGCAGCCGGCGTTCATGTAGATCCCGCCACCCACGCTGCCGGGGATCCCGAGAAACCGCTCGACGCCCACGAACCCCGCTTCAGCGGTGCGGCGCGCGAGGATCGGCGTCGGCATCCCGCCGCCGACGATCGCTGTTGCGCCCTTCATCTCGAAGCGGTCCAGGCCCTTCCCCAGGCGGATCACGACGCCGGGGAAACCGCCGTCCTTGACGAGGACGTTGGAGCCCAGGCCGAGGGCGACCCAGGGAAGACCCCGTTCGCGCGCCATTTCGAGCGCCTTGGCGACGTCATCGACGTCGGCGGGCAAGACGAGGTAACGCGCCGGACCACCCAGGCGCCACGTCGTGTAGCGCCCGAGCGGCTCGTTCTCGAGCACGCGGCCGCGGAACTTCACCTTGGGGGGCGGCGGAGGCGGCGGCGGTGCCTTGACTGCCTTCACCGCCTTGACCGCCTTGACCGGCTTCGACACCCGCTTGGCTACGCTCTTACCGCTACTTCCCGTTCGACCTTCGCTTTTTCGTGCCATTCCTGAAGGCTCCTAACGCTCCCGGTGCGACTGCGGAGCGCAATGATAGCGTCACACGCGGCGCTCGCCGCGGACATCGTCGTCGTGTACGGCATCCGGTGCATCAACGCGGCGTGCCGGATGGCGTAGTCGTCCACCTGCGTGAACTTCCCCATCGGCGTATTGATCAGCAGGTGCACTTCCCCCGACGCGATCAAGTCGATCGCGTTGGGCCGCCCCTCGTGCACCTTCCTTACCCGTTCCGCCGGCACGCCGCGCGCCCGCAGGTAGCGTTGCGTCCCTTCGGTCGCGAAGACGCGAAAGCCGAGCTCATGGAAGCGCCGCACAATCGGCACCACCGTCGGCTTGTCGGAATCGTTCACGGTCACGAAAATCGCGCCTTCGAGCGGCAAGCTGCCGTCGGCGGCGATCTGCGCCTTGGCGAAGGCCATACCAAAACTGTCGGCCAGACCCATCGCCTCCCCGGTCGAGCGCATTTCGGGCCCCAACACGGTATCCACGCCGGGCAGTTTGGTGAAGGGGAAGACGGCCTCCTTCACGGCAACCCCGGCGACGGGAAGCTCATCGGGAACGCCCAACTCGTCCAGGGTCCGCCCCACCATGACCGCCGCCGCAAGCTTGGCGAGGGGGACCCCCGTGGCCTTGCTGACGAAAGGCACGGTCCGTGAGGCCCGGGGATTGACCTCCAGTACGAATACGACGCCGTCCTTGATGGCGTACTGGACGTTGATCAACCCCACGACCCCCAAGGCCTTCGCGAACGCCTTGGTGTGCCGCCGCATCTCCTCCACCTGACTATCCCCGATCAGGTACGGGGGCAGGACGCACGCCGAATCGCCCGAGTGTACCCCGGCGTCCTCGATGTGCTGCATCACGCCGCCGATCACGCAGCGGGTGCCGTCCGCGATCGCGTCCACGTCGGCTTCGAACGCGTCCTCCAGGAACCGATCGATGAGGACCGGATGTTCCGGCGCGACGCGGGCCGCCATCACGAAGTAGTCCCGGAGCGACCCGTCGTCGTACACGATCTCCATCGCGCGGCCGCCGAGCACGTACGACGGCCGCACCAGCACCGGGTACCCGATGCGCTGGGCGACGGCCACGGCCTCGTCGACCGACCGGGCCATGCCGTTGGGCGGCTGGCGGACACCGAGGCGCCGGCCCAGCGCCTCGAAGCGCTCCCGGTCTTCGGCGATGTCGATCGCGTCGGGGGACGTGCCGAGAATGGGGACGCCGGCCGCCTCGAGCGGCTTGGTGAGCTGCAGCGGGGTCTGGCCGCCGAGCTGGACGACGACGCCCTTCGGTTTCTCCCAGCGCACGATCTCGATCACATCCTCGAAGGTGAGCGGCTCGAAGTAGAGCTTGTCGGAAATGTCGAAGTCGGTCGAGACGGTCTCGGGGTTCGAGTTGATCATGATCGTGTTGAACCCCAGCTCGCGGAACGCGAGTCCCGCGCGGACACAGCAGTAATCGAACTCGACGCCCTGCCCGATGCGGTTCGGCCCGCTGCCGAGAATCACGATGCCCTGCGCGCCGAGCGGCTCGGATTCGTTCTCGACGTCGTACGAGGAGTACAGGTACGGCGTCGAGGATGGAAATTCGCCGGCGCAGGTGTCGACGGTCTTGTACGCTGGATGAATCCCGAAGCTCCAGCGCTGTTCCCGGATCGCCGTCTCGGTCGTCTGCCGCAGGGCGGCGAGCTGCGTGTCGGAGAACCCGAGGCGCTTCATGCGGCGCAGGTCGTCCTTCCCGGGGGCCGGGAGGCCCGCGAACTCGCGCTCCGCTTCGACCAGCTCGTCGAGTTGATAGAGGAACCAGGGATCGATCCCTGACGCCTTCGCGATCTCGTCGACCGACAACCCGGCGATCAGCGCCCGCTTGACCTGGAAGATTCTTTCCGGCGTGGGCGTGTGGAGCGCGACGCGCAGGTCTTCGGGCGAGTCGCTCGTCAACCGGTCGTCGACGAGCGTCGCGCCCGTGACCCACCCGGGCCGCCCGATCTCGAGCGCGCGCAGCCCTTTCTGGAACGCTTCCTTGAACGTGCGCCCGATCGCCATCGCTTCGCCGACCGACTTCATCTGCGTCGTGAGACGGAAATCGGCCTTGGGGAATTTCTCGAACGCGAAGCGCGGCACCTTCACGACGACGTAGTCGAGCACCGGCTCGAAGGACGCGGGGGTCGTCTTGGTGATGTCGTTCGGCAGCTCGTCGAGCGTGTAGCCGACGGCGAGCTTCGTGCCGATGCGGGCGATCGGGAAGCCGGTCGCCTTCGAGGCGAGTGCCGAGCTGCGGGACACGCGCGGATTCATCTCGATGACCAGCATCTCGCCGTCGGCGGGGTTCACGGCGAACTGAATGTTGCAGCCGCCGGCCTCAACGCCGATCTCGCGAATGATCGCGATCGCGGCGTCGCGCATGCGTTGGTACTCGCGGTCGGTGAGCGTCATCGCGGGCGCGACGGTGATGGAATCCCCCGTGTGCACGCCCATCGGATCGAGGTTCTCGATCGAGCAGACGATCACGACGTTGTCGCGCCGGTCGCGCATCACCTCGAGCTCGAACTCCTTCCACCCGAGGACGCTGCGCTCGATGAGCGTCGAGTGCACCGGGGACAGATCGAGCGCGCGCTCCACCATCTCTTCGAACTCCGCGCGATTGTAGGCCACGCCGCCGCCGGTGCCGCCGAGCGTGAACGACGGCCGGATGATCGCCGGATAGCCCACCTCGGCCGCGGCGTCGATCGCCTCGGGCACCGACGTCACCGTGCGGCCCAGGGGCGTGGCGAGGCCGATGCGGCGCATCGCCGTAGCGAACTCGGCGCGATCCTCCGCCATGCGGATCGCCCGCGCGTTGGCGCCGATCAGTTCGACCCCGAAGCGTTCCAGGGTGCCATCGTTCACCAATGCCATCGCCACATTCAGGGCCGTCTGGCCGCCCATCGTGGGCAGCAGCGCGTCGGGCTTTTCCCGCTCGATCACCTTGCGGACCCAATCGGGCGTGAGGGGCTCGATGTAGGTTCGATCGGCCAGCTCGGGGTCCGTCATGATCGTCGCCGGGTTCGAATTCACCAACACGACCGCGTACCCTTCCTCGCGCAGGGCCTTCACCGCCTGCGTGCCCGAATAGTCGAACTCCGCCCCCTGCCCGATGACGATCGGGCCGGAGCCGAGCAGCAGGATGCGGTGCAGGTCAGTCCGCTTGGGCATCGAGCACGTCTCTCAGGGTTTCGTCGAGCGAGCGTCGCGGGCTCCACCCCGTCGCCGCACGCAGCTTCGCCGCATCCCCCACGAGATGCGGGATGTCGGCAGGCCGCAGCAGCTCGGGGTCGGCCTCGGGAATGGCGCGGATTCCGAGCACATCCGCCATCCGGAACAACAGGTCTTCGAGACTCATGCCCTGCCCCGAAGCAACGTTGTAGACCTCGCCCGCTTCGCCCTTCGCCAGCAGGCGAACATACGCATCCACGACGTCCTGCACGTGCAGGAGGTCGCGCACGGGCTCGAGGTTCCCCACCTTCACCACGGGCGCTCCGATGCGCTTCGCGAAGCGCAGCCGCTGCGCGAACGCGGGCACGACGAAGCGCGGGTCCTGCCCCGGCCCCGTGTGCGCGAACGAGCGCGCGACGAGGACGCGCAGGCCCGCCCGGCGCCACGCCTCGAGTCCCGCTGCCTCCGCCCCCACTTTGCTCGCCGCGTACGGGGAGCAGGGCGCGACGGGATCAGACTCGTGCCGGGGCGCATGCCCCTCACCGCGGCCATACACTTCTCCGGTCGAGACGATGAGCACGACCGGGTCGGCCCGTTCCCGGCGCCGAGCCTCGGCGAGCACGTTGGCAAGGCGCGCCGTCCCGGCCGCGTTCACGGTCCAGGCGACCCCCGGATCGCGCAGCGCCTCGGCGCCCGACGACACCGCCGCCAGATGCACGACCGCGTCGTAGGGAAGGTCGACGCACTGCCGCACCGACGCGTCGTCGTTGATCTCGAGCGGCAGCCAGCGTACCGCGTCGCGCTCCGTGGGCGTGAGCCCGTCATCCCGCGGCGGCTGCGCCGGACGGACCGCGCCGAAGACTTCGCGCCCGTCGTCCAGGAGCCGCCGGATCAACCAGCGTCCCACGAAACCGTCGGCACCGGTGACCAGTACCTTCACTTCACGCGCTCCAGGTCCGCGTCCACCATCATCTTCACGAGCCCCTCAAAGCTCACCCGCGGCGCCCAGCCCAGGTCGCGCCGCGCCTCCCCCGCATCGGCGAGCAGGAGATCGACCTCGGCGGGGCGCACGAACTTCGGATCGACTTTCACGTACTTTCGCCAGTCGAGGCCCGCGTGGCCAAAGGCCACTTCGCACAACTCGCGCACCGAGTGCGTTTCGCCGGTACCGATCACGTAGTCGCGCGGCTCGTCCTGCTGCAGCATGCGCCACATCGCGTCCACGTAATCGCCCGCGAATCCCCAATCGCGCCGCGCCTCGAGGTTCCCAAGACGCAGCTCGTCGAGCTTGCCGCGCTTGATGCGCGCCACCGCGTCGGTCACCTTGCGGGTCACGAACTCGAGCCCGCGACGCGGCGACTCATGATTGAAGAGGATCCCGCTTACCGCATGCAGCCCGTACGACTCGCGGTAGTTCACCGTGATCCAGTGCCCGTAAACCTTGGCGACGCCGTAGGGGGAGCGCGGATAGAACGGCGTCGTCTCGCGCTGCGGCGTCTCCGTCGCCTTGCCGAACATCTCCGACGAGCTGGCCTGGTAGAACCGGGCTTTCGGATGCACGAGGCGGATCGCCTCGAGCAACCGGGTGACGCCGAGGGCCGTGAATTCACCGGTCAGCACCGGCTGGCTCCACGACGTGGGCACGAAGCTCTGGGCCGCGAGGTTGTAGACCTCGTCGGGCTGCGCATCGCGGATCACCATCGTCAGGGAGTGCTGGTCGAGCAGGTCCGCCGCCACGACCTGCAGGCGGTCGAGCAGGTGCCCGATGCGCTCGTAGGAGTCGTGCGACGTGCGCCGCACGACGCCGATCACGCGGTACCCCTTTGCGAGCAGCAGCTCGGCGAGGTACGACCCGTCCTGCCCCGTGACGCCCGTGATGACGGCGGTCTTGCGGGATTGCCGGGCGGTGGCGGCCTGTTTAGGTTTAGGCCTCTTTGCGGCGCCTTTACTCATTTTCGTCCGGACGATCCATGGCTCGAGTGTGTGAGATCTGTGGCAAAGGCCCCATGGCGGGGCACCGTGTCAGCCACGCGAACAACAAGACCAACCGCCGGTGGTACCCGAACCTGCAGAGCGTCCGCACGCTGACAGATGGGATGGTGCGCCGCATCCGCGTCTGCACGCGCTGCATCAAGTCGAACAAGGTCGCCAAGGCGTCCTGACGCTACGAAAAAGGGGGACCCGCCGGGTCCCCCTGTCGTTCGCGGCCCCCCCCGCCCGCACCCGGGTCGCTTCGTCACTCACTCAGTAATTCGATCCGGGCCGTGTCGGCACCATCGCCGACGCGGTGCCCCAGCTTCACGATTCGGGTATAGCCGCCGGGTCGGGCGGCGAAGCGTTTGCCGAGCTCGGCGAACAGCTTGTGCGACACAGCCTTGTCCTTGATGCGCCGCTCGACGAGGCGCCGGGCATGGAGATCGCCGCGCCGCGCCAGCGTGATGAGCCGCTCCGCGAAGGGCCGTAGCTCTTTGGCCTTCGCCACGGTGGTGTTGATCCCCTCGTGCTGGAACAGACTCGTGGCCATGTTGTTCAGCGTCGCCTTCTTGTGGCTCGACGTGCGCGACAGCTGGCGACCTTTGGCGCGGTGCCGCATTTACTCGTCCTCTCCACCCGTCAACTGCGCCTGCGGGACCATGCCGGGATCGAGGATCCGAATCTCGCCCTCGGCCTCTTCGAAGCGCATGCCGAAGTTCAAGCCCTCACGCCGCAGCAGCTCGGCGATTTCGCCGAGCGCCTTCTCGCCCACGTTCTTCACCTTGAGCAGGTCCTCTTCCTTGTACTGCACGAGGTCGCCCAGGGTGCGGATGTTCGAGTTCTTGAGCGAGTTGATCGACCGCACCGACAGGCCGGCGTCGTCGATCGCCCGCGCCAGTACGTCGCGCAGATGACCAGCCTGGGTCCCGCCGTTGCCGGTGGGCTCGGCCGCGATCATCGGGACCTTGCCGAAATCGACGAAGAAGCGGAAGTGCTCCTGCGCGAGGGCCGCCGCGTAGGCGACGGCGTCCTCGGGCGAAATCGTCCCGTTCGTCTCGACGGTCAGCGTGAGCCGGTCATAGTCGGTGCGCTGTCCGACGCGCGTCTCCGCCACGGTGAAGTTGGCGCGGCGCACGGGATTGTAGATCGAGTCGATGCGCACGACGTCCACCGGCATCGTCCGGTCGACGGGATGCTGCTCCGCTTCGACGTAGCCGCGGCCCTTGTTCACGTACAGCTCGGCCGAGATGTCGCGCTCGTCCTGCACGGTGAAGAGCAGCTGGTCGGGATTCTGAATCGTGACCGAGCCGTGCGCTTCGAGATCGCGCGCGTACACCGGGCCCGCCTTCTCGACCTTGAGGCGGAGAACCGCCTCATCGACTTCGGGGGCGAGGACGAGCGTGAGCTGCTTCAGGCGCTGGATGATCTGATGCACATCCTCGACGACGCCGGGAATCGTCTGGTGCTCGTGCACCACGCCATCGATGCGGAACGCCCACACGGCGGCGCCGCGCAGCGACGACAGCAGCAGCCGGCGCAGCGAGTTGCCCAGCGTGTAGCCGTAGCCCCGCTCGAGCGGCTGCAGCCGGAATTCGGCGGCATTCGGGTTGTCCTCGCGCTTGGTCATCTCGACCAGGTGCGGCCGGACCAACCCCGTCAAATCAAGAGTCGTCATCACTTGGAATAGAGCTCGACGATTAACTGTTCTTGCGCGGCAATCGGGATGGCGTCGCGAGTCGGCCGCTCCGTCATCTTGCCCAGCGCCTTGTCGGTGTCGACCTGAATCCACGAAACTGGCTGGCCACGACCGAACTGCTCGAGGGCCAGCTTCACCTGTACTTGCTCGCGGCTGGCGTCGGCGACTCGCACTTCTTCCCCGATACGCACGCGATAGGACGGAATGTCCAGCACGCGCCCGTTGACGAGGATGTGCCGGTGACGCACCAGCTGCCGCGCCTGCTTCCGCGACGTCGCGAAGCCCATTCGATACACGAGATTGTCGAGCCGGCTCTCGAGGGCCACGAGCAAGGCTTCGCCCGTCACGCCCGGCTCCTTGATGGCCCGCTGGAACAGATTGCGGAACTGCCGCTCCGAGAGCCCGTAGATCCGCTTGACCTTCTGTTTCTCACGCAGCTGCTTCGCGTACTCGGACGCCTTGCGACGACGCCCGGTCGACTGGCCGTGCTGGCCCGGCGCGTAGGCGCGGCGCTCGACGGCGCACTTCTCCGTGAGGCAGCGCGTCCCCTTGAGGAACAGCTTCGTGCCTTCGCGGCGGCACAACCGGCAGACGGGACCCGTGTATCGTGCCATCGCTTAGACCCGCCGCTTCTTGGGCGGCCGGCACCCGTTGTGCGGAATCGGCGTGACGTCGCGGATCGACCGGATCTGCAAGCCGGCGCTCGCGAGCGCCTGGATCGCGGATTCGCGCCCCGACCCGGGGCCCTGCACGCGCACGTGCACGCGCTTCACGCCCAGGTTGAGCGCTTCGCGCGCCGCCTGCTCGGCCGCGACGGTCGCGGCGAACGGCGTCGACTTCTTCGATCCCTTGAACCCCGCCTTGCCCGAGGAACCCCACGTGACGGCGTTCCCCTGCAGATCGGTGATCGTGATCAGCGTGTTGTTGAATGTCGCCGTGATGTGGGCGATGCCCTCCGCCTCGACGACTTTCTTGGCGCGCTTGGCGCCCGTCGGCTTCGCTTGTGCCATTGAGGCTACTTTTTCAGCAAGGGCTTCTTCTTGCCCGCGATCGCGCGCCGGGGACCCTTCTTGGTGCGCGCATTGGTGTGCGTGCGCTGGCCGCGCACGGGCAGATTCTTGCGATGACGGGTGCCGCGATACGTCCCGATGTCCATCAAGCGTTTGATGTTCATCGCGACTTCGGTGCGCAGCGCGCCCTCGACCTTGTAGTCGCGCTCGATCACCTGCCGCAGCCGTGCCACTTCCGCGTCGCGCAGGTCCCGCACGCGCGCGTCAGGGCTCACGCCGGTCTCCGCGAGAATCTTTTTCGCGTTGCTGGGCCCGATGCCGAAGATGTAGGGGAGAGCGTACTGGATCTTTTTGTCGCGTGGCAAATCCACGCCTGCAATACGAGCCATTCGCTAACCCTGCCGCTGTTTGTGCTTGGGATTGCGCTTGCAAATCACGCGGATGACGCCCCGCCGCGTGACGACTCTGCAGTGCTCGCAAATAGGCTTGACGCTCGTGCGTACCTTCAACGGGCCCTCGCGGAGAAAAATTCCTATTGAGCCGCGAAGTATAGACGGGCCCGTAAGTCCACGCAAGGGGCCCAATTACGGCGCGCTGCGCAGCTCCACCAACCTCCAGCGGCCCGCCAGCAAACGGAACCCGAGGAACAGGGTCTCACGCCGCAACTCGGTGGTCCCCGCCACGACGTAGCGGCGCGTCAATTCCACAAACCCCTTCCCCGGCTCCACCTCACGGATCACGGTCACGTCGAGCCCGCGCTCTTCCACCGCTCGCAGGTAGCGCCGCAACAGTTCCACCGCCTGCGCCCGCCCGAGGGGCGAAGACGGGTCGGCGCCCGGGAGCTGCAGCACGATGCTAGGGCTTTGCCCGACAAGCGCTTGAGGGTCGTGAGCAAGCCATGCTTGGCGCGCCTGCTCGGCGGCCTCGGGCAAAGTCCCTTGGGAAGCCGCAGCCGCCCCGGCGGCGAAGGCCGCGGCGACGGTGAACAGAAGGGAGTGGCGAACGCTGAGCATCATGCGCCCAGTGATACCCCGGAGCCGACGGCGTCGGCCAGGCGACGATATGCGCCGACCGGATCGGCAGCGCCCGTAATCGGCCGGCCCACCACCAAGTGGGTCGCGCCACGCCGCACCGCTTCTTCGGGGGCGATGGTGCGCGACTGGTCGCCCGCGGCATCGCCCGCCATCCTGATCCCCGGGACCACGATCCACGGGTCGGGGCCCAGCGCTTCGCGGAGCAGCCCCAGCTCCTGCCCGGAGGTCACGACACCGCGCAACCCCGCCTGCACCGCCATCCGTGCCAAGCGTTCGGACTCGAACCCGATATCCGGCACGCCGCGGCCCAGGACCGACTCAAGCTCGGCCGCGTCGTGCGACGTCAGCACCGTCACACCGACGAGCGGCAGATCGGGACCGGCGGCGCGCGCCGCGGCCGCAAGCATCGCGCGTCCCCCGAGGCAATGCACGGTGGCGAGACTGATGCCCAGCTCTCGCGCCGCGCTGACCGCGCCCGCGACGGTATTGGGGATGTCGTGCCATTTGAGATCGAGGAAGACGCGCAGGCCGCGCGCGGCGAATTCGCGCGCCAGGGCCGGTCCTTCGCGCGCGTAGAGCGCGTGCCCGAGTTTCGCCCAGGTGAGCCCCGGGAGCCGTCCCGCGAGCGCCAGCGCCTCACGCCCGCTCGACATGTCGAACGCGACGACGATCTCAGCCATGCGAATCTCCCCGCGTGAGCTCGCGTGCAATGCGCTCGGGGACGCGTGGATCGGCAAGCGCGGCGGTCCCGATGCCGACGAGCGACGCCCCCGCCGCAAGATACTCACGAGCGTCGGCAGTCGTACGCACGCCGCCCACGCCAATCACCGCGATGCCGACTTTCTCCGTCACCCGGCGCGTCGCGAGCACGCCCACGGGCAGCAGCGCCGGTCCGCTCAGACCGCCCGCGCCGTTCCCGAGCCGGGCATCGAGCATGCCGGGAACGGTATTCACGAGCGTCACCGCTTCGGCGCCCTCGGCCTGCGCGACGCGGGCCATCAACGGAAGGTCGGGCAGCACCGGGGAGAGCTTGATGCTGAGGGGCCGGGTCGAGGCCCGCCGGCACGCGCGCACCAGCTCCGTCAGCGCGCCGGGCTCCGCCCCGAACTCGAGGCCACCGGCGCTCGTGTTCGGGCACGAGGCGTTGATCTCAAACGCGGCGATCGCTTCGAGCGGCGTGAGCCGCTCGATCACCCGCACGTAGTCGGCGATGCTCGCGCCGGCCACGTTCACGATGATGCGCAGGCCGCCCGGTTCACAGCGGCGGACGAGCCACGGCAGATCGTGCGTGGCCACCGCGTCGAGCCCCGGGTTGGCGAGCCCGACGGCGTTGAGCATCCCACCACGGAACTCCGCGACCCGCGGGCCCGGGTGGCCGCGGCGGGGCTCAGGCGTGACGGCCTTGGTGACGATCCCGCCCAGCGCATCGAGATCGATGACGCCGGTGACCTCGCGGCCGAAGCCGGCGGTGCCGGCGGCGAGAACGATCGGATTCTTGAACGTGACGCCGAACAGCCGGACCGCCGTCACGAGGAGGCCGGCGGCACCGCCGGCGGCCGCTCGCGCACGGGGCGTTCCGTCGGAACGCGACGAGCCGGGACGCCCTCCTGCGGACGCGTGCGCGTCGGGGTGGTGCCTGCGCGGCTGGGCGCGTCGTCCAACCAGGGGCCCCGGGGACCCGTCAGCAGTGCCCACGACCGAACGCGCGCCGCGCCGGCGGGCGCGACGCGCGCCACCTCGATCCCCAGTTCGCGCGCGAGCGAGTCCTCGAGCGCGGCGTATGCGACATTCGCTTCCCCGCGGAACGCGCGGGTGTACGGCGACGCGGCGTAGCGGCGATCGAGTACGGCGACGATCGAGTCGTGCCGATCGGGGAGCAGGGCCAGCGCCGCGACCAGGGCCTTCGGCGCAAACAGGGACCCGGAATCGGTCGCGGCGAGGTCGAGGAACAGCTGTCCCGCGAGCTGCGGCGCTCTCAGCGAGTCGCGCGCCAGCTCGGCGGAGCGAAACGTCGCTCCAACGGCTCCGGATGTCGTCAACACGCGCACCACGAGGTCGAGCAGACTCTGCGCCTCCGCCGCGCCCACGCCCCCACCGAGTCCGCCGTCCTTTTCCGGACGCGACAGGCGCGTCAACGCGGCGATGACGGCACTGAGATCGCCCGCGTTCGCGGCCCGCGCGGCCAGGACACGAACGCCGCGCACGCGGGCGAGCCCACCGTCTGCGGCCGGCAGCGACGCCGCGGCTTGCTCGTAGCGCGCCGCCGCGAAATCGAGGTCGCCGCGGCCGAGGCGCTCATCGCCGTCGGACACGAGGAGGCGAGCCCGCTCGGCGTACGGAATCCGCGCCCGCGCGAGCATCCGGTCGAGCGCCGCCGACGCCGCATCCGCGCCGCCGACGGCCGCGAGCTGGTCGAGCAGGTCGGTCCAGTCATCGGCGACGTAGGGCCCCATGGCGAGCGTGTCGAGCACCGCCGCGGCGGCGGCGGCGCGCCCGGCCGTGAGCAGGACGCGAACCCGCGCCGGCAGTGCGTGCGGCTCGCGCGAGCGCTCGAAGTGCGCCACGGCCGCGTCGTAGTCATAGCGGCTCGCCGCCCCTTGGCCCGCCAGGTATTCGGCTCTGGACCGGCGGCGTGGATCGGTCGACGCGAGTGGCTCGGCGAGGGCCCGGTCAGCGTCAGTCGATTTGCCACTGCGAAGCGCGCAGTGCGCCGCCGCGAGTCCCACGCGTTCGCGCAGCGGCGCCTCACTCACCGTCGCGAGCGCCTTGGCGAGCGGCGCCGCGGCCGCGTCGCAGGTCCCCGCGAGGGCGAGACCTTCCGCGTGGAGCACCAAGGCATCGTCGGCCCAACGGCTCCGCGGATGGTGCACGAGCACCGACTCGGCCTTCACCGCCGCGCGGGCCCACTGCGTGCGGGCCTCGGGGTCCCGGCCATGCGCCTCGAGCCGGCGCGCGTCCTTGGCGAACCGCTCCGCACTCCACATCGCATTGTAGTAGGCGCACCCCCACCCCCACCCCGATGCGGCCAGCGCCAGCGTCAAGGCACTCGCGACGCGCCTCACCGGCCCGACCCTCCAACCGCCAACTTCCGCTCGAACTCGAGCAGGTAGGTCACGATGCCGTCGGCAATCGCGTTGACGATCTTGCGCTGTCCCAAAGCGGACGTGAGGAACGCGCCATCGCCGCTGTGCGTCGCGAAGCCGGCCTCGACCAGGACCGCCGGACGCCGCGCGGCGGCGAGGACGAGGAACGGGCCCTGTTGCACTCCGCGGTCCCCTCCCGGGTGAATCGACGCGACGCGCCCCTGCACCAGGTCCGCGAGTCGAGCCGACTCGCGCAAGTACTCGTTCAACTGGAGGTCGTTGAGGATGAACGCGAGCGGCCCGTCGCCCGGCGCCCGGGTGTCGAAGCGCATCGCATCATTTTCCATTTGCGAGACACGCTTCTGATCCTCCGTCTTCGCGTCGGACACGAAGTACGTCTCGACGCCGCTCGCTCGACCTTGGCGCGGTCCCTTCGGCATCGAATTGACGTGAATGCTCACGAAGAGGTCGCACTCGGCGCGGCAGAACGTCGGCCGGTCGGCCAGGGCGATCAGCGTATCGGTAGCGCGCGTCAGCACGACATTGAGTCCGCGTCGCATCAGCTCCGCGCGGAGCAAACGGCCGATCGACAGGGTGACGTCCTTCTCGGCGAGGTGCCCGGGAAAGGTCTGACCCGGATTGCCCGGATCGATGCCGCCGTGACCGGGATCGACCACGATCGTGTGCGCGAGGCGCAGCCCCGTGATCGCGTTGGCTGTGCCCACCGTGAGCGTCGACGACGCCGGGACCGTCGCCACCGGCACGGGAGCCGCCGCGGGCGCCTGTCGCCCCGGAGGTGAGACCGTCACCGGCGCCGGAAGAGCGGCCACCGCCGGAGTTTCCTCGAGCCGGGCGCGCACGGCGTCCCACCGATACCGACCCGAGGACAGCCGCGGGACGAAGTCGGCGAGCCAATGCAGCGGAAGGAACAGCGTGTCTCGCGCGACGTACGGGGCCCCCACCAGGGGGTACGCCGCGTCGCCGATCCGGACGAAGGGGGCCCCCAGATCGAAATCGAAGGTGCGGCCGCCCACTACGACCCGCACGGACGTCCCCTCGACCGACGTCACGAGGCCGAGGGGACCCATGAGTCGGGCCGCCGCCACCGCGGCGATGCCGCGCTCGGTGCTGACCGGCACGGCGGCCAGCCCCCGCGGCGTCGCGATGAACACCTGCTGGGGCAGGATCGCGGCCAGGGCGAGGAGTGCGATCACTCGCGCCGCCCCTTGGTCACACGGGCCATCTCGCGCTCGGCGACGCGCTTCTTCAAGTCTTCACGTTTGTCGTGATCCTTCTTTGCGCGGGCGAGCGCGATCGCGACCTTGGCGAGGCCGTCCTTGAAGTAGACCTCGAGGGGCACGATCGTCAGGCCCTTTTGCGTGGTCGAGCCAAGCAGTTTGCGGATTTCGCGCTTGTGGAGGAGCAACTTGCGGGAGCGAGCCGGGGGAGGATTGTTGTAGCTGCCGGGGCCGTAGTGGGAGATCGTCATCCCTTCCAGCCACACCTCGCCGTTGCGGACGTGCGCGTACGCCTCGCCGAGGCTCGCTTTGCGATCGCGGAGTGACTTCACCTCTGTCCCCGTCAGCACCAGTCCCGCCTCCCAGGTCTCAAGGAGATGGTAGTCGTGCCGCGCGCGCGGGTTCCTGGCGATGGAGACTTTGTCCACGATGTCGAGGGCAAGATACGCGTTGACTTAGGGTTATACAACGCTCTAGATTTGCCGTTCCGCGAAACACGGGCCGAAGTGGTGGAACTGGTAGACGCGCTGGCTTCAGGAGCCAGTGGGCGCAAGCCCGTGGGGGTTCGAGTCCCCCCTTCGGCACTGACAACTAGACGCCTAGTACCGCGGTACCTCCGGATCAACGTCGACGCTCCACGCGTCGATCCCACCTTGCAAGCTGCGCACGTTCGCAAACCCCGCCCCGCGGAGCAACTCGAGCGCGGCCAGTGAGCGCAACCCATGGTGGCAGTGCGTGACGATCTCGGCGCGGCCGTCGATCTCCGCCAGCCGTCCGGGCAGCTCGCTCAGCGGAATGAGCCGCGCTCCCTCGATGTGCGCGATCTCGTACTCGTGCGGCTCGCGCACGTCGAGCACGACCAGATCGGGCTTGGCTGTCCACTCTCGCTTGAGCTCGACCGCCTCGATCTCCACCCCATCCCCCTCCGCGTCCGTTAGGGTCCCCCTTCCCTCTTCCCCGACTCCGCAGAACGCTTCATAGTCGATCAACTCGGTGACCGTGGGATGGTCACCGCACACGGGGCACGCGGGATCTTTGCTCAGGGCGAGCTCGCGGAACTGCATCCGGCGCGCGTCGCACAGCAGCAGACGCCCCACCAGCGTCTCGCCCACACCGACGATCAGTTTGATCGTCTCGAGCGCTTGAATCGAGCCGATGATTCCGGGGAGCACACCAAGGACGCCACCTTCGGCGCAGGAGGGCACGAGGTCGGGGGGTGGCGGATCGGCGAACAGACAGCGGTAGCACGGGCCCCGGCGCGCGTCGAAGACCGACGCTTGTCCGTCGAACCGGAAGATCGAACCGTACACATTCGGCTTACCGAGCAACACGCAGGCGTCGTTGACGAGGTAGCGCGTGGGGAAGTTGTCGGACCCATCGACGATGATGTCGAACGCGCGGATGATGTCGAGCGCGTTCTCCGACGTGAGCCGCACCGCGAAGGTCTCGACCTGGACGTGCGGGTTCAAGTCCTTCAAGCGGGCGCGCGCCGACTCGAGCTTCGATGTGCCCACACTCGCGGTGCCGTGGAGGATCTGCCGCTGCAGGTTCGTGACGTCGACGACGTCCCAGTCGACCAGGCCGAGTGTGCCCACGCCGGCCGCGGCCAGGTAGAGCGCCGCGGGAGAGCCGAGTCCGCCGGCACCGACGAGCAGCACACGCGCCGCCTTGAGGCGTTGTTGACCGGCGATACCGATGTCGGGAAGAATCAGGTGCCGCGAGTACCGCAGGGTTTCCGCGGGCGACAACCTGGGGAGGGAGGCCACGGACTAGGTGGCGGCGGCCGCCACTCCGGCGATCTGGTACACCTCGGGCTCCGCGTGCAGCAGATCGGCGAGGCTGATGCCGGCGAGCAGGTCATTGATGCGGCGCTCGAGCAGGCGCCACACAGGCCGGATGCTGCAGGCCGTTCCCGGATCGCAGCGCTCGGCGTCGACCTTATGGAGATCGCAATTGACCTCGAAGGTGACGTGTTCCGACGCTTCAATCACGTCCTTGACGCTCACCGCCTGTGGCTCCCGCGCGAGTAGATAGCCGCCCTTGGCGCCGCGCACCGAGTCGACGATGCCGGCACGCCGCAGCCGCAGGAGAATCTGCTCGACGTAGTCGTGGGGGAGGCGTTCGCTCTCGGACAACTCGCGCGCCGCGACGGGGCCCTGCCCGGCGCGTCTGGCGAGTTGGATCGAAACGATCAGACCGTATTCCGCCCAGGTGGTTACGCGCATGGACGGAATATGGGACGGTACTAGTCGGGATTCAATGGCCCCCGACGACGGACGGCTCCAGCTTCGGGCTGAGGCTCACGCCCACCTGCAGCATGAACGCGTTCTGCCCGCCGCTCCGCTGCAGCCAGAGCACGCGCGCGTTCACGTTCCACATCAGCGACGCGCCGCCGAAGATGTCCGCTCCCAACCCCCCCTGCGCGCCCTGGGCAATCCCGCGATCAGCGCCGACTGACGGGAACCCAGCCAGCAAGAAGCCCAGCTCTCCGTAGAGCCGTCCCCACGCCGGATGGTACGACGCCTCATAGCCCGGGGCGAAGAGAATTGCGTACGGCTCGCAATCGCTCGAGCAGCCCTGTCGGACCCGGAGCGGCGCGTAATCGATCTGCAATCCGAGTGTCGTAAACTTCTTCGTGTCGCGGCGGAAGCGCACGCCCAGCGTTGGCCCGCGGCCTTCGAACGGACCGCTGAGCGGGAAGAGCAGTCCGACCGCCGGACCGAGCGTCCCGTTCAGAATCTCCGTCTGTCGCGGCTTCCCGAACGCAAAGGAGACATTGGCACGCCCCTCGAGCGCCTGGATCGCGCTGTTCGGTACCTGGAAGAACCGGCCTTCGAGCAGCGCGGCACCCGAGTTTCCGAGGTTCAGGCGCACGCCGAGACCGAACCCCAGGCCAATCTGATTCGTCGCGGCTGCCGATGAGCAGATCCCCAGGAAACCCACGTCCTGGTCGGTGACGTGTGCCAGTCCGAGCGCGCTCGAGGCGAACGGGGCGATCCCCTTCAGCCCGACGGGATAGTAGTTGGACTCTACTCCAAAGAACGTCAGCTGCCGGACGCAGCTGCTACTCGAGAGGTCGTTGTAGCGGGAGACCGCCAGGCCGAGCTCCCCGTCGTCGCCTGTGATCAGGGCGAACGTGCCACCGATCGACGAATACGAGTGGCTCGTCCCCGATCCATCCTGAATCGAAATGGTGGAGACGACGGGACCGATGCGCGCGCGACCTTGAGCCGCGGCGTGCCCGGCCAGCGTCACCGCGGCCAGGCCCAGCAGAAGGAATCGCATGATGACACTTCTATCGCATCAGCGGGGCCGCTGCCGTGATAGCGGTCACCGGCCCCGGTGATGCGCGCTCGCTACATAAGCCAACCGACCACGAGCCCTGCCGCCAACATCCGGGCCAGCCACGCCCAGCAGGTCGCGTCGAAGAGGGCCTTCACCTTCGTGTACCACACGGCCCCGCCCGTTGTCTGGAAGGCGATGGGGAGCCACAGCACCGCGGCGAATTCCATCCCGGCGAGCCAACCACCGCCCGTCACCCACAGACTGCCCATAAGCTGGCGGTAGGCGAAGGCCAAGAACAAACCGAAAAGCAGGGAGAGTACCGCGGACTTCATGAGCATCGGCCCCATGTTCATCGGCTGGCCCGGGGCGGGCATCACGGCGAACGCGTCCATCCCCTTCGTGAACACCTTCCCCCACATCACGTAATCCACCAAAAAGGCGACCACTCCAGCGATGAGTCCGGCGATCCACCAGCTCATACGTGCTCCTCCTGAAAAGAGAGTGGACTACTTCCGCTCCCCGGGCACTCCCAGCTCCGTCATGGCCCGCAGGTCCAGCACTTCGTCGAGCTCCTTGCCCTTGAGTAGCCCCTTCTCGATCACGAGCTGTCGCACCGTGACGTTCTTGGCGACGGCTTCCTTGGCGAGTTTGGCGGCCTCCGCGTAGCCGATCTTCGGCGCGAGCGCCGTGACCAGCGCGGGACTGCGCTCGAGCCAGTGCGCGGCCTGCGCCGCGTCTGCCTCGATGCCATTCACACAGCGCTCGGCGAGCACGCGCGTCGCGTTGCCGAGGATCTGCATCGACGCGAGCAGGTTGTGCGCGATGACCGGCATCATCACGTTGAGCTCGAGCTGCCCCGCCTCCGCCGCCGTCGCCACGGTCACATCGTTCCCGATCACTTGGAAGCACACCATGTTCACCATCTCGGCGATCGACGGGTTCACCTTGCCCGGCATGATGCTCGAGCCCGGCTGCACCGCCGGCAGCGTGATCTCCGCGAGACCGGTGCGCGGTCCCGAGACCAGCAGCCGCAGGTCGCTCGCGATCTTGCCGAGGTCCACGGCATACGTGCGCAGGGCTCCAGAGAATGCGGCCGCGTCGCCCATCGATTGCATCAGCTGGACGCGATCCTTCCCCTCACGCAGCTCGACGCCCGTGATCGACCGCAGGTGCTTCACCATGAGGGGCGGATACGCTGGCTCCGCGTTCAGACCGGTCCCCACGGCCGTGCCACCGATGCCCAAATCACGCAGGTCGTCCGCCGACCGGACGATACGCTCGCGGTTGCGTTGGACGGTATGTCCGTAGGCGGTGAACTCCTGCCCCAGCCGAATCGGCGTCGCGTCCTGCAGATGGGTACGACCCGACTTGATGACCGCGTCGAACGCCTTGCCCTTGGCGAGGAACGCGCGCGCGAGCCCGTCCAATGCCTCGAGCAGGCCGGGCAGCTCGACGAGGGCGGCCACACGAATCGCCGTCGGGATCACGTCATTCGTCGATTGCGCCATGTTGACGTGATCGTTGGGGTGCACGGGCTTGTAGTCACCCCGCTTGCCACCCAACAGCTCGTTGGCCCGGTTCGCGAGCACCTCGTTCGCGTTCATGTTGTGCGACGTGCCCGCCCCTGCCTGGTACGGGTCGACGACGAACTGATCGCGGTGCTCTCCGCCGAGGATCTCGTCGGCCGCCCGGACGACGGCATCGGCGAGCTTGGCATCGAGGCGGCGGGTCTCTTTGTGGGTGAGGGCGGCGGCCTTCTTGATGCGAACGACGGCGTCGACGAACGGAGCGAGGGGGCGCAGATTGGAGATGGGAAAGTTGAGCCGCGCGCGCTCGGTCTGAATGCCCCAGAGGGCCTCAGCGGGGACGGGCAGCTCGCCCAGGGGATCGCGTTCGACGCGCGTTGCGCTCATCGCCTCATTCCGTTCCGTCCGACTGCCGTTCGTCTCGAGCCAGGAATCGCCCATGCACCTGCCCGATCACGCGGCCTTCAGGGCCGACACGATGGCCAAGGTCGACTGCTTCCGTTCCGAGCGCCTGCTCGTGGGGCTGAACTGTTTCGAGCCCGGCCAGTCCCAGGCGGTCCACGCGCACGCCGGCGCCGACAAATTCTATGTAGTCGTGAGCGGAAAGGCCAATTTCGTCGTCGGGGAGCGCACTGTCAGCGCCGGTCCGGGCGACCTGATTCTGGCCCCCGCCGGCGTGCCGCACGGTGTCGAGCGCGCGGAAACGCGGACGGTGGTCCTCGTCGCGATCGCCCCCGCCCCCGCCCCGGCCCCCTAGCTGCGACGTTTGAACCAGCCGACGGTGAACAGATCCTTGGCGGCTTCAGCGCCGTGCGTGCGAATCAGGAGATAGACGCCGAGGATGGTCAACAAGACGGCCGTATAGAAGCGCCACAGCAGGAGCAGGATCACGTTTTGCCCCGGCGGGAAGTCTCCCGCGAATCCCGACAGGAACGCGACCTCGATGCCGCCGCCCCCCGAGGGAAGCGGCACCAGCAGGCCCGCCTGCAGCAGCGCCAACGCGCCGAAGAACATCTCGCCAAACGGGGGCGCGCCCGGCATGCCCCACGTGAGGGCCGGCAGGATCAGGGCCCGCGACACCAGACTCACGAACGTCAGCGCCGCACCGGCACCCACCACCCACCAGGGCGCGCGCCGCACGTGCGCGATCGCGACGCGCCATTGTCGCCGCACGCGGTGGCGGATCGCACCCGCGCGCACCAGCCGCTGCAACCCGTAGACGACGAGCAGCACGACGAGGGCCACGACCTCGATCGTCAACAGGTCGCGCGCCAGGCTGTGCGACAGCCACCGTCCGGCGCGCGCGCTCCAATCGGGGAGGTAGTGAATGCCGAGCCCGAGGACGATGAGTCCGAACACCGGCCACTCGGCGGCCACCTCGACGCCCAGCGCGACCAACGCCGTCACGGGACGCATCCCGGACCAGGTGAGCCCCAGGAACCGCGCGGGCTCGCCGCCCAGGCGGTTCGGCGTCAGGGTGGAAGCGGCTTCGCCGTAGAGGTTGAGTCGGAGGGCATCGCGGAACGACACCCGCCCGCCCGCCGCCCAGGCCGCAAGTTGAATCCGCCACACGCGGGTGATGCAGTCGAGCACGACGAGCAGCAACGCGAGGACGTGGCTCACAGCAGCGCGTCCATCGCCGGCGGTCGTTCCACGGTGAGGGGCCCGCGCGGGATGTGCTGACACGCGAGCCGCCACCCCTGCTCCACGAACGGACCGAGTCGCGCGTGGTCGATCGGGGCCGCCGGCAGGTCGCCCGACACGACGCGGACGCGGCAGCTGGTGCAGTTGCCGACGCCGCCGCACACCGTCTTGAGCGGCGTGTCGGTGAGGTCGGCGATGTCGAGGAGCGTGCGACCCCCAAACCCCCTCGTGCCCGCTGCCACGACGGCTCCGTCGGGCAGGAACGTCACGACGATGTCAGTCAGAGCAATCGCCGAGTGGATAGATGAAGCCGCAGTTAGCGCACGGGTTCTTGCAGCCCCACGGCTTGGGTCGCACCTCGGCGCCACACCGCATACAGGTCGGTCGAGGACGAGCCCTAGGAGGGGCGGGCCGCCCCGGTGAGGAAGGGGTTGGAGCGGCGTTCGTGTCCGACGGTGGTTTCGGGTCCATGTCCGGTGTACACGATGGTTGCTTCCGGCAGGGAGAGCAACTCGCGTTCGATGCTCGCGATGAGCGTGTCGAAGTCGCCACCGGGGAGGTCCGTGCGCCCGATCGAGCCCGCGAACAACACGTCGCCGCCGAGCACGACGCCGGGACCGACGAGGCAGACGCTCCCGGGCGAGTGTCCCGGCGCGTGCCGCACCTCGAACGTCAGATCGCCCACCCGGAGCGTGTCGCCGTGGGCATAGGTCCGATCGGGCGGCGGCAGCGCCGGGGCCGCGAGCCCGAACCACGCGGCCTGCTCGGGAACGGCGTCGTACAGCGGGCGATCGGCGGCGTGGAGCCACACGGGCGCCCCCGTCTCGGCCGCAACACGCGGCACGCCGAGGACGTGGTCGATGTGAGCGTGGGTCAGCCAGATCGCGACGGGCTTCGCGCCGGTCGCCGTCACCTTGTGGAGGATCAGGCCCGCTTCTTCACCGGGATCCACGATCGCGCATTCCCCGGCCCCCTCGTCCACGACGACGTAGCAGTTCTCGATGAACTGGCCGTTGGGAATCTGGATGATGCGCATCAGTCGCCTTCGCGCAGCGCTTTCAAGTACTTCTCGACGGCGATGGCGGCCGTCGTGGCATCGCCGACGGCCGTCGTGATCTGCCGCGTCAGCTGGCTGCGCACGTCGCCGGCGGCGAAGAGGCCGGGGATCGACGTCATCATGCGGTCGTCGGTGATGAAGTAGCCACCGGCGTCGTGGTTCACGTGCCCCTCGATCAGCTGCGTATTCGGCTTGAACCCGACGAACACGAACACGCCGCCGACATCGAGGTTGGAGCGGGCGCCGCTCCCCGCGTGCTCGAGCACGATCTGCTTGACGCCCTTCTCGTTGCCGACGATCTCCGGCACGGTTGTGTTCCGAATGACTTCGATCTTCGGGTTCGCGAACGCCCGTTGCTGGACGATCCGGGATGCCCGGAAGTCTTCGCGGCGGTGGATCAGCGACACCTTGCTCGCGTAGCGCGTGAGATAGTCGGCTTCTTCGACCGCGGCATCCCCACCACCCACGACCGCGAGGTGCTCGCCCTTGAAGAACGCGCCATCGCACACGGCGCAGTAGGAGACGCCTTTGCCCGCGTATTCCTTCTCGCCGGGGATGCCGAGTTTCACGGGGGTGCCGCCGGCGGTGAAGATCACGGCGCGAGCGCGATACGTGTCGCCCTTCGCGGTGACGACGTCGAACCACCCATCCGGCGTCTTGCGGACGACATCGACTGTGTCGGTGAGGATCTGGGCCCCGAACTTCTTGGCGTGCTCCGCCATCTTTTGGGCGAGGTCCCATCCCTTAATGCTCTCGAAGCCGATGTAGTCCTCGATCAAATCGGTATTGAGGAGCTCGCCGCCGGGGGCGCCGCGCTCGATCGTGAGCGCGTTGAGCATCCCCCGCCCTGCATACATCGCGGCGCACAAGCCGGCTGGGCCTGCGCCGACGATAATGAGGTCGTATTCCCGTTTGCCGTTGTCAGTCATGCGTTCTTGAATTCCAGTCGCGGCGGATCACCCTGTCCCGCCAGAGCCCGCGCGAGCTGCGCGCGGAATTGCGTTGTTTCGAACGCCACGTCAGGATGCTGGGGTCCAGCGAGCCGTTCCAGCGCCGCGGCCCCGACCACCACTGTCCCGTGACGGTTGCCGCGGCCGCGATGCAGCAGAGCCGCAGCCGCTTGAATCAGTCCCTGAAAGACCCGAGCCTCATCTTCCTTAATAATAGAACGCCAGACGGTTTCCAACGCTTCGTGCGCTAACCAGTACTCGCCGGAATTGAAGAGGTCGCGCGCGTTTTCCAGGTATCGCTGCCGTTCATCCGGCGTCACGACGGGCCGAGGCTCAACAGGTTAACCGCTCCATGACAGCTCGAGATGGTCCCCACCAACACGCCCGCCGCCGCCCCGCTGGCGCCGGCTTCGGCCACGAGCCGATCGCCGGCGAGCACCGCGTCCACCGCGAAGGTCCCGACGCCAAACACGTGGTGCTTGCACACGAATAGCGCGGGCCCGGCAACGGGGCGTCCCTCCTGCCGCAGGTGATCCGCCAGGCCGCGGACGGCGTCACCCATTTCCCAGGTGCGGGGCGCGCCAATGGCGGGACAGAGCGCCGGCTCGATGCAGTGCGTGGGACACACCCAATCGGCGAACGAGACGTAGCGGGTCGCATCCTGCGCAGTCCGGTCGTAGGGCGTCCCGATGTCGCCGGGCACGGGCTCCACCGTCACGCTCCGGCCCGGCCAGCGCTGGCGCGCGCGTCCGAGCACCCATTCGAACATGAGGTGCGGCATGTGGGGGGACGGAACGATGAAATCATCAGAGGCGTCGAGCGAGACGTCGAAGAAAGCGTCGAAAAAGGACGTCCAATCCTGAGTCACGTAGCGACGGTCGGACGCGTCGCCCAGCTCGCGACGAGCTCGGCAATCGGGATTGCGATCCACAACGATGACGGTGCGGAAGTCCACCTTGCCGCGGGCTTTGGCTTTGGCGAGCTGGGAGGCGTAGAAGGTGCCGTAGCACCCACCCCCCACGACGACGACGTCTCTCAGCGGATGAGCCTCCCGCCATCCACGACGAGGACGGTGCCGGTGACGAAGTCCGAACCCTCGAGGAGGAACCGCACCGCCGCCACGACGTCGCTCGGGTCGCCGAGGCGACCCAGGGGTGTGGAGTTCCGGATCTGTTCCCTGGTCTCCGCATCCCAGCCGTCGGGCAGCAGCACCGGGCCGGGCGCGACGGCGTTGACGGTGACGTCAGGCGCGAGGGCGCGCGCGAGAGCCTTGGTGAGCATCACCACGCCCGCTTTGCTCACGCAATGCGGCACGTACGAGGGCCAGGGCTCGAACCCGGCGACGTCGGCGAGGTTCACGATCTTGCCGTGGGCGCGGCGCAAGTGTGGAATGGCGCCCTGCGCAACGAAGAACACCGCACGCAGGTTGAGGTCGAGCGTGTCATCCCAGCTATCCGGCGTCACCGTTTCGACGGGCTCCTTCACCATAATCGCCGCCGAGTTTATCACGATGTCCAGGCGCCCGAGGGCCTGCGCGGCGCGATCGCCGAGCCCGCGTGCCGCTGTCGCGTCGTACAGGTCCGCTTCGAGCAACTCGCTGCGGCGTCCGGCGGCGCGTACCTCCTGCGCCGTCGCCTCGGCGCCCGCCTTAGAGCCGTGGTAGTGCACGGCAACGTCGCACCCTGCCCGCCCGAGCCCAACGGCGATCGCCTGGCCGAGGCGCCGGCCCGCGCCCGTGACGAGCGCCGCCGCCCCTTCGAGCTTCACCTCAGTACGCCTTCCCGGTGATGGGCACGACCTGGCCGGTGATGGCGCTCGCCGCGTCGCTCGCGAGGAAGAGCACGGTCTGCACGACTTGGTCGATCTCCACGAGCGGCGTCTTCGCGTCGGGCTGCATCGACGCGACGTTGTCGGCGGTGCGGACGGTGGCGGGCGCGACGGCGTTCACCCGCAGACCGGCATCGCGGTACTCCCGCGCCAGGGCGCGGGTCATCCCGGCGACGGCGGATTTGGAGGCACTGTACGCCGCCATGTGCATGAGGGACCGGACGACGGCAATCGACGCGAAGCTCACGATCGATCCGCCACCCCGCTTGAGCAGCGCGGGAACGGCAGCCTGACAGACGAAGAAGGCCGTCTTGAAATTGATGGCGAGGTCTTTGTCGAGCGTCTCGGGCTTGATCTCGGTGAAGGGGCCGTAGCTGAAGAATCCGCCCGCGACGTTCACGACGATGTCGAGCCCGCCGAACTGTGCTTGCGCCGCGGCAACCGCGGCGCGTCCCGCTTCAGGCTGCGTGAGATCTCCAGCGGACGCCTTAGCGGCGATCCCCTCCGCGGCGAATTCCTTTACGCGGTCGGCGAGACCAACGGCGTTGACGTCGGCCAGCAGCAGTTTCGCCCCGCCGCGTCCGAGCCCGCGCGCCACGGCGTGGCCGATCTGCCCGACCCGCCCCACCCCGGTGACGAGCGCGACCTTGCCCTGGAAATCAGGCATCCACCACCGCCACGATGTCGTCCACCGGGGGCGCGCCGCGTTGCGCGAACCGCACCGTCCCGTCCTTGCCGATCACGTACACGGTGCGCTGGATGCCCTTGCCGTCTTCCTTAAGCGCGTTGTAGGCGCTCGCCATCGCACGCTCCGGATCGGACAGCAGGGGAAAATTGAACTCCATCTTGTCGACGTACGAGCGGTGGCTGTCGACGCCCGCCGGATTGACCCCGAAGGGTTGGATCCCGGCTTTCTTGAACTTGGCTATCTCATCGCGCACGGCGGAGAGTTGGCGGTTTCAGCCGGGGGTGTTGTTGCCCGGATAAAAGATCAGGGTCACGGGCCCCGATTTCAGCAGGTCCGCCGTCTTGTAGGTCCGGCCGTCCGACGCCTGCGCCGTGAATGCCGGCGCCTTGGCGCCCACCGCCAACGGTTCGCTCATGCGTTCGTCCTCGTGTTCAGACCGCTCACGCTGCGCCGCTGCTCGAGCAGCTCGAGCCACTCCAGGGGAATCCGCATCCCGCCGAGCGGCGCGTGGTTACCGCCGAATTCGGTGTCGCCGTGCCAATCGGACCCGCCGCTGATGCCGAGCCCGAGCCGCTCCGCGATGCGCGTGAGCCGCTGCTCGACGGACGGGGCGTGGCTGGGATGGCGCACCTCCAACCCGTCGAGGCCCTGCTCCTGGAACTGACGCAGCTGCCCTTCTGTGCCGTGGTCTCCCAGGTGCGCCGCGACGGCCACCGCACCCACCGAGTGCAGAAGGTCCGCGACATCGGAGAGCCGGGGGAGCGGCTTTTCGACGTACGCGGGACGTCCGCGTCCGAGGTAGCGGCCGAACGCTTCGCTGATGTTGTCCGATGCCTCGCACTCGACCAGCGCGCGCGCGACGTGCGGCCGCCCCACCGCGCCGCCTTTCGCCTGAGCGTCTACGTCGCTCAGCGCGATCGGCACGCCCAGCCCTTGCAGCTTGGCGACGATCTGCTCGCCGCGCCGGCGGCGAGCGGCGCGGGTCTCCTTGAGAAACGCTTCGAGGGCCGCGTCGCCGAGGGGCAGGAAGTAGCCGAGCAGGTGCAGCTCGCCCCATGGCGCCTTGACGCTGAATTCGCATCCCGGCACGACGCGGACGCCGAGGCGAGCGCCTTCATTGGCCGCGGCCGCGACGCCGTCGGTCGTATCGTGATCGGTGAGCGCGATCGCGGTCAGCCCCGCCTGCTGCGCGCGTTGCGCCACCTCCGCGGGGGCGCATTCCCCGTCCGAAGCCGTGGAGTGACAATGCAGGTCAACGTGCACCGTACACGGCCTCCGGCGACGTCCACCCCGGCTGGGAGTGGTGGAAGAGCGTCAGCAGCTGGCGGTCCGACAGCTCGGTGAGCGCGCGGTCGGGGGAGCGATGACCGACGGGCGCGTAGCGCGTGATCCGCTCCTTGCGCTGCGGACCGGTGCCGAGCTGGAACACCAGTGCGAACTGGTCGCGCCCGTACACGTTCAGTTTGCCCGACGGGGACACCTCCCAGGTCTCGCCGTCGACCACGACCTTGCGCCTCATCGCGCGGGCGCCGGGATCGAGACCTCACTCCACAGCTCCCAAGCGTCGGGAGCGTACGTGGCGAGACTCTGGAGACGCTTCTCAAGCTGGATTTCCTCGGGCAGGCGCGACGCTTGCGCGCGGTGCGACATCTCCGTCGGACTCTCGGAGAACTCGATGAAGAGCCGCGGGTCCTTGGCGTTGCGGAAGACCCAGATACGCTGGCCGCGGGCGTCGGCGAACTGGCACAGCTCCCGGAGGGTGCTCAGGTACTCCGCCTCGTTGGGCGCGGGCACGCGCACGCGCGCGGCCGTGAGGACTTTGGGCATGTTCACACCGCTCCCTCTGGGAACTCCTGCAACATCTTCTTGACGTCGGCGAGGAACCGATCGGCGTCGGCGCCGTCCACGATGCGGTGATCGTACGACATCGTGAGCATTCCCATCGTGCGGATCGCGATCGTGTCGCTGCCGTCCGGCAGCGTCACGACTTTGGGGCGTTTCTCGATCGCCCCGACGCCGAGGATCGCGACCTGCGGCTGATTGATGATCGGGATGCCGGCGAAGGGCCCGAACCCGCCCGGGTTCGTGATCGTGAACGTGCCGCGCTGGATGTCGTCGGGCAACAGCTTCTTGGTGCGGGCGCGCTCGCCCAGATCGGCGATGGCACGGGCGATCCCCGTCAACGACAGCGCATCGGCGCTTTTGATCACCGGGACGATGAGGCCCCAGTCGAGGGCCACGGCAATGCCGATGTTGACGTCGGCCCGGTAGATCGTGCTGTCGCCCGAGACGGCAGCGTTCACGACAGGATGCTTGCGCAGGTTCTGCGCGCAGGCCTTCACGATGTACGACAGGAACGTGGGCTTCTCCGTCGCCTTGGCGCGGAGTTGCGCCACGCGCGTGAAGTCGACCTCGAAGAAGCTCGCCACGTGCGCCGACGCGCGCCGTGACATGATCATGTGGTCGGCGGTGATCTTGCGGATCTTGGACCACGGTTCGACACGATCGCCGGGCCAGGGCTCGACGCTGGGAGCCGGGAGCTGGGGGCCGGGAGCTGGGGCCACGCTTGCCGGACCACGCTCGATGAAGCCGAGGATGTCCTGCTTGGTGACGCGGCCCGCGAAGCCACTCCCCGGAATCGTCGAGATGTCGACGCGATGCTCGGCGGCGATCTTTCGCACCAGGGGAGTGGATTTCTTGCGTAGCCGTTCTTCGGCTGTCTCGGCGCCGTCGCCCTTAGGTGTCACGGGGACGGGGAACGGGGGACGGGAGACGGGGGCAGCGGGAGCCGGCGGCGGCGGCGAGGCCGCGGCGGCCCCGGGAGCAGCGGGTGCCCGCTGGGCTGCTGCGACCGGGGCTGCCGCGGACGAAGCCGTCGCGGTCTTGTCGGTCTCAAGAACAGCCACGAGCGTCTGCACGGGGACCGTCTGACCCTCCTGAACCTTGATCTCCGCCAGCACTCCAGCAGTGGGCGCCGGGATCTCGGCGTCCACCTTGTCGGTCGAGATCTCGAACAGGGGTTCGTCGCGCTTCACCTCGTCGCCGACCTTCTTGAGCCACTTGCTCAAGGTGCCTTCGGCGATCGACTCCCCCATTTGCGGCATCAGCACGTCTACGCGAGCCATTGTCTCTCCGTCAGTATGCGGCAAGCCACCGTGAGGCCTTCACGATGTCTTCGGTCTGAGGCAGCACGAAATCTTCCAGGGTCGGCGCGTAGGGCAGCGGCACATCGTGCGCCGTCACTCGCATGATCGGCCCGTCGAGCCATTCGAACGCCTGCTCGTTGATGCGGGCCGCGATCTCGCCGGCGATCCCGCCAGTGCGCGTGTCCTCGTGAACGATGAGGACCTTGTTCGTTTTCTGCACGGTCCGCATGATCGCGGCGTTGTCCAGCGGCAACAACGTGCGCAGGTCCAGCACCTCGACCGACAGACCGTCTTCCTTCTCGAGTTGATCGGCCGCCTCGAGCGACTTCCACAGGGTCGCGCCGTACGTGATGATCGACAGGTGCTTCCCTTCCCGCGCGAGCCGCGCCTGGCCGATCGGCGTGAGGATTTCTTCGCCCTCGGGCAGCTGTTCCTTGATGCGGCGGTACAGCCACTTGTGCTCGAGATAGAGGACCGGGTCCTCGTCGCGGATCGAGCTCTTGATCAGCCCCTTCGCGTCCCGGACGGTGGCCGGATACACAATCTTGAGCCCGGGCGTGTGGAGGAACGCCGCCTCCGGGTTCTGCGAGTGAAACGGACCACCGCGCACGTACCCGCCGCAGGGGCCGCGCACCACCATCGGCGTCGACAGTCCGGCGCGGTAACGCGCGGTCGCGACGTAGTTCGTCAGGATGTCGTAGGCGCAGGAGATGAAGTCGATGAACTGCATCTCGGCCACGGGCCGGAGGCCCATGTGCGCCGCGCCCGCCGCCGCGCCGACGATCGCCGCTTCCGAAATCGGCGTGTCGATCACGCGCGACTCACCGAACCGCTTCGCGAAGCCGTCGGTGACCTTGAACGCGCCGCCGTAGGCGCCGACGTCTTCGCCGAGGATGAAGACGCGCTCGTCGCGCTCCATCTCTTCCCACATCCCCTGGCGCAGGGCTTCGAGAAACGTGACTTCGGGCATCAGGGCTGCCTCTCCCGCGGCCGCTTGGGGGCGAAGTCGATCGGCAGGTTCACAAGGACGCGCACCGGCTGCCCGTGCACCCAAGCAGACTTGAATCGAGACTTCCGAAACGCCTCCGCCGCGAAGCCGGCGAGCCGTGGCTCGAAGGCTGCGATGACCCGGATCGACGCCGGCTCGATGTTTCCCGCCTGGTCGACGATCCCTTGCAGGATGATGCGGCCACCACCAGTCCGCATCCCTGGAACATCAGGGTACTCGACCTGCGGCATCGACAACAGGACTGGTGGCTCGTCAACCTTGTCCCGGACCCACACGCCCTGCGCCTCGAGGGAGTCAACGGTCGCAGCGCGCATTGAGTCCGGGGCGGCGAGGGGAGCTGGCCGCGCCACACCGGAGGGTGAGGAGCACCCGTAGAGCACCGTGGCCGCCAGGGCCACGCTCAGGGCGTTTTGAACCATGTCAAGGATTCCTCGGCGCGACGTTCAAGCCCATGCGGACGAGCACGCGCACCGGGCGTCCGCGGACACGTCCGGGTGTGTAGCGGGCCCCCCGGAGCATCTCCAGCGCGGGATCGACGAGCAACGGATCGGCCGTGTCCAAAACACGGATGCCGGGCTCCACGCGTCCCAGGGTATCCACCACGAACTCGAAGATCACTTTACCCGCGATGCCTCGGCGACGCAGACTGTCTGGATACGCGAGCCGCACCCCGCCGCGCAGCACCGGGGCGTCCCTCAGCGCGCTCGCGAGCCAGACGTATTGGGGGTCGCCCGGTCTGACGCTCGTATCCGCAACGATGACGCGTGGGAACTCGTTCTGCGCGGCCTGAGCACCTAGACCGCCTGCGCAAGCGTATGAGATCAAGGCCAACACGAAGAAGAGTCTCACGATGATCAAAGCGTTTTGAACCAAAGCTTGTCCGCCGCAGGCGGATCCACGTACACCCCCGGCAGCGCCGTCTCCGCCTCGGGGAGCGGCTCGTCGACGCAGGCGTCCGTCGCCTGATCGACCTCGACGCGCGTACGGTCGTCGATGTCGGTCAGGTCCGCCTCCGTCACCAAATCGGCACCGAGCAGGCGCTTCACATAGCGATCCACGGGATCATTTTCGCGCGCCCAACGCTCCAGCTCCTCCTTCGGCTGGTACGATTGGTCGTCGTGCTCGGCGTGACCCTTGCGACGGTACGTCTTGACCTCGATAAAATGCACACCCTTGCCGCGCCGGGCACGATCGACCGCGAACTTCGTGGCCTCGTACACGGCGAACACGTCGTTGCCATCCACCGTCACCGCGGGGATCCCGTACCCTTTGGCTTTGTCGACGAGATCGCGAACCGCGAACTGTTTTTCGGGAGGGGTGGAGTAGGCCCAGTGGTTGTATTCGCCGATGACGACGAGCGGCAGTCGCTGTACGGCTGCGAAGTTCAACCCCTCGTGGAATGCACCCGTCGACGTCCCGCCATCGCCGATGTACACGAGGCCGACGCGGGCTTCCCCGCGCATCTTGAACGTCATGGCGATCCCGGCCATCACGGGGATCATGTCGCCAAGATGCGAAATCTGGCCGAGGTACCCTTTTTCGAGGTCGTTGAAATGGACGTTGAGCTCGCGGCCGCGCGTCGGGCTCTCGGCCTTGGCCATGTACTGCCGCAGAATCTCAACGGGCTGGGCGCCCATCACGAGCAGCGAGCCCAGGTTCCGAATCAGCGGCGAGAGGATGTCCCGGTGCCGGCCCCGATCGAGCGCGTAGGCCGAGGCGACCGACTCCCCCTCCTGACCTAACGACCGGAAGAGCCCGCCGATCACCTTGCCCTGGCGGTACAGCGCGACGAGGCGCTCTTCCAGAGTCCGCGTCAGCCGCAAGTAGTAGTAGATCTCGAGCAGCTGATCCCGCGTCAGGACCGCCGGCAGGCCGGTCGGTAGAGTCGCGGGGATCGTCGAAGCAGGGGCGGCGCGCGGAGCCATGAGCTAAATTATAGTCGAAGGAGAGCTTATGGCGAACGTCAAGCTGAGAATCACCGGCATGACCTGCGGTCACTGCCTGGCCAAGGTCGAGCAGGCGCTCAAGGGCGTGAGCGGCGTCTATTGGGCGGTGGTCGACCTGCCGGACGGCGAGGCCGAAGTCGATTTCGACGACGATCAGGTGACACCCACGCAACTGATCGGCGCCGTGCAGCACGCCGGATACGGCGCGAAACTCAGCTAGTAGGCGCCCCGCACCTCGTGCGCCGGCTCGACGAGCCGGTGTACCTCGGCGAGAAAGCGCTTGGCGAGTTTGTCGAGCTCCGACTCTCCCACCTGATCGGTTGTCACATCCACGAACGTGTTGTGGCCACCCTCGGGACGCGCCGTAATCGCAACGCGGCCGAGCGAGCCGTGATACGCGCGACGGCGCGGCGATTCCTCCGCCGGCGCGAGCCGTCCGCTGAAAAACGCCTTGGCCGCGTCGAGCACGCGTTCAGGCGATGCGTTGGTGCGATGGAAGTACCGCATGCGTGTGCCGCCTCCGTATTCGCGCCCTAAGAGGACGCGCTCGGCTGTGTGTGCGTCCTTACAGGACGCGCCCGCGTCCAGCCCGGGCTCTCAGCCCGGGTTCCATCAGGTAGCCCACCCTGGTTTGAATCGCCGCAGCGACAGACTGTTGAGCACCACCGAGAGGCTGGACCACGCCATCGCCGCGCTCGCGAGCACCGGCGACAACAACCAGCCGGTGAACGGATAGAGGACCCCCGCCGCCACGGGAATCAGCACGACGTTGTACCCGAACGCCCACACGAGATTCACGCGGATCGTGCGCATCGTGCGGCGCGCGAGCGCGACCGCGGTGACCACGCCGCGCAAATCGCCGCGAATCAACGTGACGTCGGAGGCCTCCATCGCGATGTCGGTCCCCGTGCCGATGGCGATGCCGACATCGGCCTGCGCGAGGGCCGGGGCGTCGTTGATGCCGTCGCCCACCATGACGACGTGCTTGCCCTGGCGCTGCAGCTTCCTCACGATGTCCGCCTTCTGCGACGGCAGCACCTCGGCGAGCACCTCGTCGATCCCGATCTCCTTGGCGACCGCCTCCGCGCCCTTGCGCGAATCCCCCGACACCATCACGACCGGCAAGCCGAGACGCTTCAGGTGGGCGACCGCGTCCTTGGACGTCGGCTTGATCGGATCGGAGATCGCGATCACCGCGTAGACGGTGTTGTTGACGACGCAGATCACCGGCGAGCGTCCCTGCGCCGCGAGGCGATCGGCGTCTCCGCCCAGCGAGCCGAGCTCGAGGCTGCGCTCGCGCGCGTGCCGCAGCGAGATCACCTCGATGATGCGGCGGTCCACCGTGCCGCGAACGCCCCGCCCTTCCATCGCCGCGAACTTCTCGACCGGCAGGATCTCGACCTGCTTGTCCTTGGCCGCCTTGAGGATGGCCTGGGCCAGGGGGTGCTCGGAGCGTTGCTCGACGGCCGCCGCCCACTTGAGCACGTCGGCATGGCTGATCGGCGTGCCGTCGGGCCGGCGCGCGGTCATGATGTGCGTCACCGTAGGCTTGCCCTCGGTGATCGTCCCCGTCTTGTCGAGCAGCACCGTCTTGGCCTTGGCGAGGCGCTCGAGCGCTTCGCCGCTGCGAATCAAGATGCCGTACTCCGCGGCCTTCCCGGTGCCGACGAGAATCGCCGTGGGGGTCGCCAGGCCGAGCGCGCAGGGACACGCGATGATCAAGACGGTCACGAGCGCGATCGTGGCGAAGAGCACCGCCGGCGGCGGCCCGAAGTCGAACCACACGACGAACGCCACGATCGCGAGCGCAATCACGATCGGGACGAACACACCGGCGACCCGGTCGGCGAGCTTCTGGATCGGCGCCTTGGTGGACTGCGCGTCCTCGACCAGCTGCACGATCTGTCCGAGCGCGGTGTCTTTGCCGACCCGCGTCGCCCGGAACGTGACGCTGCCCGTCGTGTTGATCGTACCGCCGATGACCTCGTCCCCCGGCTTCTTGGCGACGGGGATCGGCTCGCCGGTCAGCATTGACTCGTTGATCGCCGACGCGCCCTCAGTGACGATGCCGTCGACGGCGACTTTCTCCCCCGGTTTGACGATCAGGAGATCGCCGACGACGACGGCTTCGACCGAGATGTCGGTTTCCTTGCCCTCTCGCATGACGTGGGCGGTCTTGGGACGCAGCCCGGCAAGATGGCGGATCGCCTCGGAGGTGCGGCCCTTGGCGCGGGCTTCGAGCAGACGCCCGAGAAGAATCAGCGCGATGATCGCCGCGATGGCTTCGTAATACACATCGGCGGGAAGGCCCGCGCGCGTGAAGATGCCCGGCACGGCCGTCGCCACCAGGGAGTACAGGAACGCCGCCGCCGTCCCGACGGCGATCAGCGTGTTCATGTCGGCGGTGCGGTGACGGAGACCGCTCCAGGCGCCTTTGTAGAACTGCTGTCCCGACCACAGGATGACGGGCAACGTGATCAGGCCGAGGCCGCGCTTCACCCATTCGAGGTCGATCACGTACCCCCGCCCCGAGACCCAGTCGCGCAAAGTCACCGCGATGGGCATCAGCAAACGACCCAGCAGATCGAACTGTTTGAAGGTCCCGTGGTCACCGGCGGGCCGGTCGGCCATCAGGAGCATGGAGCCCGCCATCGCCACGATGGCGACGACCGCCGCGAGCGCGAACTTGCCGGTGAGGGTCTTGATCTCCCGCTGGCGCGCGATGCGCTCCCGCTCGACAGGGTCCTCGGCGGCGATCGGTTCCGCGACGTCGAACCCCGCGGCCTCCACGGCTGCTTCGAGATCCTGCGCCGCCGTCACGCCGGGAACGTAGTCGACGGTCACGGTCTCGGTCGCCTGGTTCGCCACGGCGCGGATCACGCCTTTGACGCCGGCCAGCGCGCGCTCGAGCGGAGCGACGCTCGGCGCGTAGTGCAGGTCGGTCACCGTGAACGTCACCGTGGCCTTGCCGCAGTTGTAGCCGGCCTCCCGAACGACCTTGATCAGTTGTCCGACGTTCGTCTGGCCGTCGTCGTAGTCGACGGCGGCCTTGGCGGTCGCGTAGTTCACCGCCGCGGACGCAACGCCGGGCGAGGTGCCCAGAGCCTCCTGCACCGTGGCCGCGCAGCTCGCGCAGCTCATCCCCTCGATGGGGAGGACGATGCGCGCCTTACTCATGGAACTTGTGGGGGGATGTGGCGGCGCGACGGTCGCCGGGGGGCTCCACCACCAGCAGCCCCTTCAGCATGTTCATGCCACAGCGAAACGGAAACTCGCCCGGATCGTTCGGGGTGAACTCGATCGTCGTGGTTTGGAACGCAGGCAGCGCCTGGTCGATCTTGAATCGCTCGAACACCACGCGCTCAGAGCAGTCGGCGGTTTCGTCGCGGTAGAACTGCAGGCGCACCGGCTTCCCGGCCTGCACGACAATCGTGTCGGGGGTGTAGCCGCCCTTCACGAGCACGCGCACTTCCTGCACCCCACCGGCCACCGCTGCCGTCACCGCCGTTCCCCGCGACAGCAGGAAGTACCAGAGCACCCACGCGGCGGCTGCAGCGCCCGCGGCCGTGACGGCGATCTGGATGGTCGTCATCAGGCCGACGTCACCGCGTGACGGCCCGCCCGGTCTCGATCCGCATGCGGTAGAACGACCGCCACACGAACACCAGGGCGACGGCGAGGAATGCGCCCGCCAGCACGTGGCTCAGCATGGCGCCGCGCTCGGCCGTCAGCGACACGGCGAGCTCGACCGCGAGCAGTCCGAACAGCGTGGTGAACTTGATGATCGGATTCATCGCCACCGACGACGTGTCTTTGAAGGGATCGCCGACGGTGTCGCCGACCACGGTCGCGTCGTGCAGCGGCGTGCCTTTCTGCTTGAGCTCCGTCTCGACGATCTTCTTGGCGTTGTCCCATGCGCCGCCGGCGTTCGCCATGAAGATGGCCTGGTACAAGCCGAAGAGCGCGATCGAGATGAGGTAGCCGACGAAGAAGTACGGCTCGACGAACGCAAAGGCGAGCGTTGCGAAGAACACCGTGAGGAAGATGTTGAACATCCCCTTCTGGGCGTACTGCGTGCAGATCTCCACAACCTTCTTGCTGTCGGACACCGAGGCCTTGGTGCTGCCCTCGAGCTTGATGTTCGCCTTGATGAACTCGACGGCGCGGTAGGCGCCCGTGGTGACGGCCTGCGTCGAGGCGCCGGTGAACCAGTAGATCACCGCGCCGCCCGCCATGAGGCCGAGCAGGAACGGCGGGTACAGGATCGAGAGGTTGGTCACCAGCTCGGGCCGCAGTCCCTCGGTGAGGCCCAGGATGATCGAGAAGATCATCGTCGTGGCGCCGACGACCGCGGTGCCGATGAGCACCGGTTTGGCCGTGGCCTTGAACGTGTTCCCCGCCCCGTCGTTCTCTTCGAGGTTGTCCTTGGCTTTGGCGAAGTCGACGTCGAAGCCGAAGTCTTTCTTGAGCTCGGCCTTGATGCCCGGCAGCTGCTCGATGGTCGACAGCTCGTAGACCGACTGCGCGTTGTCGGTCACGGGGCCGTAGGAGTCCACCGCGATCGTCACGGGCCCCATGCCGAGGAACCCGAACGCCACGAGGCCGAACGCAAACACCGCGGGCGCCAGCATCAGGCTGGCGAGTCCCGTGGTGCTCAACAGGTAGGCGACGCTCATCAGCCCCAGCATGGCCATCCCCAGCCAGAAGGCGCTGAAGTTTCCGGCGACGAAGCCCGACAGGATGTTGAGCGAGGCGCCGCCTTCGCGTGACGACGTCACGACTTCGCGCACGTGCGCGGACTTAAGGGACGTGAACACCGTCACGAGTTCGGGGATGATCGCGCCGGCGAGCGTGCCGCACGTGATCACGAGCGACAGCTTCCACCACAGGGTCGGATCGCCGCCGACGGTCGGGATCATGAGCGCCGAGACGACGAAGGTCAGCGCCACCGAAACGAGCGAGGTGAGCCAGACGAGCTGGGTGAGGGGCGCCTCGTAGTTCATGTGGCTGGCGTTCTTGTAGCGTGCCTTGGTGATCGCGGCGTTGACGAAGTACGACAGGCCCGACGCCACGATCATCGTCACGCGCATCACGAAAATCCAGACGAGCAACTGGATCTTCACCATTGGTTCGTGTACGGCGAGCAGGATGAACGAGATCAGCGCGACGCCGGTCACGCCGTACGTCTCGAAGCCATCGGCACTCGGCCCCACCGAGTCGCCGGCGTTGTCGCCGGTGCAGTCCGCGATGACGCCCGGGTTGCGGGCGTCGTCTTCCTTGATCTTGAACACGATCTTCATCAGGTCGGCGCCGATGTCGGCGATCTTGGTGAAGATGCCGCCGGCGACGCGCAGCGCCGCGGCGCCGAGCGACTCGCCGATGGCGAACCCGATGAAGCAGGGCCCCGCGTAGTCGCCCGGCACGAACAGCAGGATCATGAGCATCAGCAGCAGCTCCACGCTGATGAGCAGCATGCCGATGCTCATGCCGGCCTTGAGCGGAATCTCGTGCCCGGGGAACGGCTTCCCGGTAAGGCTCGCGAAGGCGGTGCGGGAGTTGGCGAAGGTATTGACCCGGATCCCGAACCAGGCCACCCCGTAGCTGCCCGCGATGCCGATGAGGCTGAACGCCAGGATCACGATCACCTTGATCGCCGGGAACCCGCGCACCGCGTTGCCGGCGGCGTCCACCGTCTGGGCCAGCGCGCCGAAGTACAGCGCCACGATCGCCCCGATGAAGAGCCACAGGACAAGAAGGAAGCGCCCCTGCGTGAACAGGTACGTCTTGCAGGTTTCGTAGATCAGCTCCGAGATCTCCCGCATCGACTTGTGGACCGGGAGGTTCCGGAGCTGCGTGTAGATGGCGAGTCCGAAGAGCAGGCCCAGCGCGCACACGACCAGGCCCAACATGAGGAGTGCGCGCCCGCCGATGCCGCCCAGGAACGTGGCCTGGGAGAGGTCGGGCAGGACCAGCGAGGCTTCGCCACCCGCGTGCTGCGCGGCGGGAGGCGGCGAGGTCACAGCCTGGGCGGCGGCGGCGGTGGATCCGAACAACATGAGGCCCGCGAGGGCGAGCGCGGCGGTCAACGTCGGCTTCGTCATCGACGACGGTCTCCTGAAAGCATGCGGTGTGAGAAGGCGTTCACTTCTCGGCGTACTCGTAGTACTCGACGCCGAGGTGAGTGATCTGGTCTTCGCCCATCATCCAGCGCAGCGTGTTCTTGAGCTTGGTCTGCTGGATGAAGAGGTCGTGCTCGGGATAGAGGCCGGCGGCCACCTGCGGGCTCTTAAAGTAGAAGGACAGCCACTCTTGAATGCCGAAGAGCCCGGCGCGGTGCGCCAAGTCGAAGAACAGGGCCAGGTCGAGGACGATCGGCGCCGCCAGGATCGAGTCGCGGCACAGGAAGTCGACCTTGATCTGCATCGGGTAGCCGAGCCACCCGAAGATGTCGATGTTGTCCCAGCCCTCTTTGTTGTCGCCGCGGGGGGGATAGTAATTGATCCGCACCTTGTGATACATCTTGCCGTAGAGCTCCGGATACATCTCCGGCTGCAGGATGTGCTCGAGGAGGCCGAGCTTCGATTCCTCTTTCGTCTTGAACGACTCCGGATCGTCGAGGACCTCGCCGTCCCGGTTGCCGAGAATGTTGGTCGAGTACCAGCCCGCCAGGCCGAGCATCCGCGCCTTGAACGCCGGCGCCAGCACGCTCTTCATCATCGTCTGCCCGGTTTTGAAATCCTTGCCGCCGATCGGGAGCTTGCGCTCTTCGGCGAGCCGCTCGAGGGCCGGGATATCCACGGTGAGATTGGGCGCGCCGTTGGCGAACGGGACGCCCTCCATCAGGGCCGCATAGCCGTACAACATCGACGGCGCGATCGACGGGTCGTTCGTCTCCATCGCCTTCTCGAACGCCGCCAGCGACGCGTGCGCCGGCCCCGCCGTCAGGAAGATCTCGGTTGACGCGCACCACACGACCACCACGCGGTCCACAGTCTGCTTGAACGCGCGAATGTCGTTGCGCAGCAGCTCGGCCAGCTCGCGCTTGGTCTTCCCCTGCTTGACGTTGGTCCCCTGCAAGCGCTTCACGTAGTACTGGTCGAACGCCGCAGGAAGCGGCTTGATCCCCTGCAGGAAGTCCTTGATCGGGTCGAGGTGCTCGTGCCGATCCAACACGCCGGCCTTCACGGCGGCGGTGTAGGCGTCGTCCGGAATCGGGTCCCAGGCCGCGAACACCAGGTTCTGCAAGTCGGCGAGCGGGGTGAAGTCTTTGATCTTGGGGGCGCGCTTGTCGGTGCGTTTGCCGAGGCGGATCGTCGCCATCTGGCTGAGCGATCCGATCGGCGTGGCGCGGCCGCGGCGCACGTTCTCCACGCCGGCAATGAACGTCGTCGACACGGCCCCGAGCCCCACCAGCATGACGCCGAGCTTCCCCGTGGCGGGCGCGATCTCCCGCCCCTTCTTCTGCGGCACGATCAATGTCCTTTCCGGCGCGTGGCGACGCCGGGCAGCGTTTCTCGTTTCACGGTCTGGCGCGGTGCCGTCTCTGCGATGCGCGCGACGTAGAGCACGCGCTGGATGACCGTTATCGTGGCTGCGACCGCGAGAATCGCGACGATCCAAAACAGCAACATCCCGTTGCGGCCCGATCCGAACAGCAGGGTCGGCGCTCCGAGGAAAAAAATGCGCTCGGCGCGGGGGGCGATTCCGACCTTGCACTCGAGCCCGAGCCCTTCGGCGCGTGCCCGGGCGTACGACACGAGCGTCGACATGGCCAAGCCGGCGAGCGCGAGCCCCAACGCCACCGTCTGCCAGGCTGCCGGCACGCCGCCGCGCTCGAAATAGATGGCGAGGCCCGCGAACACCGCCGCCTCCCCCACCCGATCGAGCGTCGAGTCGTAGAAGGCGCCGAAGGTGGTCATCATCCCGCCCTGGCGGGCGACCTGTCCATCCAGGATGTCGAACACTCCGCTCGCGAGGAGCAGCGCGCCGCCCAGCCGGATGTAGCCGAATCCGAACGACACCCCCGAGCTGATGACGATCAACGTGCCGAAGGTCGTGAGGACGTTGGGCCGGATGCCCGCACGGATGAAGACACGGGCCAGCGGCCCGACGAGCCGCACGAAGCCGTCCTTCATGATTTGCGGGATGACATTCATAGGCCCGGGGAAAGTAATAGACCCGGGAAGAGCCGGAAAGGCCAAAACTCCTAGTAGAGCAAGTACTTGGCCCGCACCGATTGGAAACGCGTCAAGTCCTCGTCCCACGTCGCCCAGATCTGCGACGCGGGACGGCCCGCCTCAATCGCTTCACGCAGGTCGGGACCCGCCGCGAGGCCATCGAAGCTCCGCGCATTGAACTTCAGGTCGTGTGGATGACTCGCGCGGATCGCGACGAGCAGCGCCACCGCGAGATGCGTCGGATCATAGCGCTCCCGGTCAACGACGCGAAACCGCAGCCCGCGGAGCTCCACGCCGTCGTACTTGCGATCGGTTGGCGCGCGCGGCGTGAAGTCGACCGTCGTGACCTCGACCCCGGCGAGGGCCGCGGCCGGCAGCGCACGCTGCACGGCTTTCGCATCGAGCCACGGCGCGCCGATCACCTGAAACGCGAAGCTCGTCCCCCGCCCCACCGACAGGTTGGTGCCCTCGAACAGGCAGATCCCCGGGTAGTGCAGCGCGCTTTCCAGGTCGGGCATGTTGGGCGATGGCTTCACCCACGGCAGGCCCGTGGCATCGAACCCCATGGTACGGGTCCATCCGGCGGCGGGCACGACGACCAGGTCGGCCCCGATGCCGGCGACGTCGTTCGCCATGCGTGCCAGCTCGCCGAGCGTCATCCCGTGACGCATCGCCACCGGCAGGAACCCGACCAGGACCGAGTCGGGATTCGCGAGCCTGGTCCCAACGTTGCCCTGCACGTCGCGGCCGCCGACGGGATCGGGACGATCGAGGACGACGACACGCTTGCCAGCCCGCGCCGCATCGCGCATCAGTGACGCCGCGGTCGCGATGTAGGTGTAATACCGGGCCCCGATGTCCTGGAGATCGACGAGCAGAACGTCGATCGAGTCGAGCGCGGCACGAGCCGCCGCGCGCGATCCCCCGTACAGGCTATAGATTGGAAGACCGGTGGCGGAGTCGACCCCGTCGGGCAAGCCGGGCCGGTCTTCGGTGCCCCGGAAACCGTGTTCAGGTGAGAACAGCGTCGTTGGCCGTTGGCCGTTGGCCAAGAGCACGTCGACGTCGCGGCGACCCTGGCGGTCGATGCCCGTATGATTGGTCAGCAGCCCGAGGCGCTTGCCGGCGATGAGGTGGACCGAGTCGGAGACCAGCACCTCGATGCCGGGACGCACCTGCGCTCCTGTTGGCGGAGCGCAGGCGATTGCAACCAATAACCACATGAGATGATGCGCGCGCATAAACTCCTGGTAATCGTAGTCGCGTTGGTGGCCGCCTGTGCCGCCCCGGTCGCTCCCCGGCCGACACCCGCACCGGCCTCGGCCGATGCCGTGCTCGCCTCACTCTCCACGCGCCAGAAAGTCGCCCAACTCGTCGTCCCCTGGCTCGCCGGAAGTTATGCGGCCTTCGATGACTCTGCTTTCCAGGTCGCCACGCGCTGGGTGGATTCGCTCCAGGTGGGCGGCATCATCATCTCCGTCGGGTCGCCCTTCGACATCGCGGCGAAGCTCAACACGCTGCAGCGGCGCTCGCGGCTGCCGCTCCTCATTTCGGCGGACCTCGAGTATGGCGCCGCAATGCGCGTCGTGGGCGCGACGGGATTCCCGGCCATCATGGCGGCGGGCGCCACGGGCGACGACCGCGACGCCTACACGATCGGGCGCGTCGCGGCGCTCGAAGGCCGCGCCGTCGGGATCCACGTCAACTTCGCGCCCGATGCCGACGTCAACAACAATCCGCTGAACCCAATCATCAACACCCGGTCCTTCGGTGAGGACCCGCGCGCCGTCGCACGGCTCGTGCGGAGCTACGTGCGCGGGCTCCAGGACAACGGGATGCTGGCGACGCTGAAGCACTTCCCGGGCCACGGCGACACCGAGACCGATTCGCACATCGGCCTGCCGGTCATTCGCGCCACCTACGGCCGTCTCGACACGCTCGAGCTGATCCCGTTCCGCGCCGGGATCGACGCCGGCGCCGAAGTCGTGATGAGCTCGCACATCGCCTTCCCGACACTCACGGGCAGCGACGACGCCGGGACCCTCTTGCCGGCGGTGCTCACCGGGTTGCTGCGCGACTCGCTCAAGTTCCGCGGCCTCGTCGTGACCGATGCGCTCGACATGGGTGCCATCGTCTCGAAGTTCGGGCCCGGCGAAGCCACTGTGCGCGCCTTCCTCGCCGGCTCGGACTTGCTCCTCATGCCCGCCGATCCCGATTCGGCGATCAACGCGATGGTCGCCGCCGTCGCGAATGGACGGATCACGGCGCAGCGGCTCGACACGTCGGTGCGCCGCATGCTCGAGATCAAGCGGCGGTTGGGGCTGTTCGAGCGCCGCACGGTGTCACTCGACTCGATCATGGGCATCGTCGGCGCCAAGGCGGACCAGGATCTCGCCAACGACATCGCCGCCCGCGCGCTCACGCTGGTGCGCGACACCACGGGCACCGTGGCGCGGCTGCGGGCCACCCGCAGCCGGATCACACTCGTCGCGTACGGCGACGAGCTGAACAGCTTCGTCGGCGCGCGCATCGTGGAAGCGCTCCAGAAGGGCGGCGACACGGTCACGTTCTTCCGACTCTGGCCGATGTCGGGGTCGACGTCATACGACTCGGCGCGCACCGCGATTGCGAAAGCCCCGACGGTCATCTTCGCGGCGAACGTGCGACCCATCTCGGGACGCGGCACGATCGCGCTCCCCGACTCCCTCGCCCGCTTGATCATGGCGACCGACTCCGCCAAACCGACGGTCCTCGTGTCGCTGGGCAGTCCGTATCTCCTCAACCAGACGCCGACGGTGAAGTCGTATCTCATCGCGTGGAGCGGCATCCGCCCATCCGAGCGCGCCGTGAGCCGCGGGCTGTTGGGATGGGCCCCGATCAAGGGGAAGCTCCCGATTCGCATCCCACCTGGATACGGGATCGGGCACGGGATCGTATTGCCCGATTCGACACTGCCGCCGCCGCCACCAGTACCGCCGGTCGTCACGCCGTGAAGAAACGGATCGTGGGAGTCGCCGCGCTGCTGGCGTGCGCCGGCGCGGCGCCGCAGACCTCCCCATCCCCTCAGGGCCGGACGGACGCCCGGTTCGACGCGGTCGTCACGTACCTGCGCTCGCAGGTCGACAGCGCGTTCCCCGGCGCGGTGATTGCCGTCGGCCGGCACGATAGCGTGCTGCTTCTCACGGCGGTGGGTCACTACGGCATCGATGACCCCCGGCCCGTGACGACTGAGACCGTGTACGACCTCGCGTCGCTCACCAAGGTGATCGGCCTGACGACGGCCTGCATGATGCTCGTGGGTGAAGGGAAACTCGATCTCGACACGCCCGTGCAGCGCTACGTGCCGGCGTTCCGTGGGCCGAACAAGGAACGCGTCACGATCCGTCACCTGCTGACACACTCGTCGGGGCTACCGGCCTGGCGACCGCTGTACATCGAAGCGACCACACGCGCCGTGGCGTTCGCGATCGCGGACACGACTCCCCTCCTGCGGCAGCCGGGTGACACGTTCGTGTACTCGGACTTGGGAGCGATGGTGCTCACGCAGGTCGTCGAGGGGCTCACCGGCCAGCGGCTCGACGCGTACCTCGACGCGCACGAGTTCAAGCCGCTCAGCATGACCAGCACGCGCTTCCTGCCGCCCTCCCAATGGCGCACCCGCATCGCACCCACGGAACGGAGCCAGGACGGCACGATCATCCTCGGCACGGTGCACGACGAGAATTCGTGGAAACTCGGCGGGGTGTCGGGGCACGCGGGGCTGTTCAGTACGGCGGGGGACCTGGCGCGCTTCGCGCAGTGGCTGCTGGGACAACCAGCATACCTCGAGTGGACCCGGCGCCAAAACGTGCCGCCCGGCTCGTCACGGGCCCTGGGGTGGGACACACCTTCCGAAAACTCGAGCGCGGGGACCAAGATGGGCCCCCGCGCGTTCGGGCATACAGGCTTCACCGGGACGTCGATCTGGATCGACCCCGACAAGGACCTCTACATCATCCTGCTGACGAACCGCGTGAATCCGACGCGCGAGAACAACCGCATCGGCCGGGTGCGTCCCCGCGTCGCCGATCTCGTGGTCGACGCCCTCACTCCACCACGGTAGCCCAGCCGCGCCGCGACAGGTCGCGGTAGATCACGAAGCCGCCGAGGAGCCCCAGGCCCAGCAGAATCAGCCCCGTCCCGGTCTCGTGCAGAAGCAGCTTCCCCGTCCCGAACAGCACACCGTAGATCAGCACGCACCCCGCGATCCAGTCCACCAGGTTCGCCAACCCATCGGCCGAGACTTTCACTTCCGGCGCCAAGGCCGCGATCGGCGCCCATCCGGTGCGGGATGGGCGAGTGCGTCGATAGAATGCGAGCAACGTCTCGCGCGACTCCGGTTGCGTGAGGTACGTGACGGCCAGCCACACGACGGTCGTGATGGCGACCGTGATGATCATGATCCAGGCGAACTGCCTGGGCTCGGAGGTGTCCAGGCCGAAGCCCAGCTGCAAGGCGACCGACACGACGAACGCCGAGATCATCGCGGAGACTTCGCTCCACGCATTGATGCGCCACCAGTACCAGCGCAGCAGCAGCACCGCGCCGGTGCCCGCCCCCGTCACGATCAGGATCTTCCACGCCCCGCCGATCGAATCCATGTAGCGCGTCACGACCGCGGAGATCACGGTGAGAATCACCGTGGCGATCTTGGACGCGGTCACGTAGTACTTCTCGTCGGCGTCGCGCCGCACGAAGCGGCGCCAGAAGTCGTTCACCAGGTAGCTGGCGCCCCAATTGAGCTGGGTCGCGATCGTGGACATGTACGCCGCGGCGAACGCGGCGATCATGAGGCCGCGCAGTGCCGCCGGCAGATGGTCGATCATCACCCGGATGTAGCCCGTCTCCGGATCGGCGAGTCCCGGATACAGGACCACCGACGCCATCGCGACGAGGATCCAGGGCCACGGGCGGATCGCATAGTGCGCGATGTTGAACCAGAGCGTGGCGAGCAGCGAGTGGCGCTCGTCTTTGGCGCTGAACATCCGTTGCGCCACATAGCCGCCGCCCCCCGGCTCGGCACCGGGATACCACGTGGCCCACCAGTTGAGGGAGATGTAGACAAGGAACGCGATCATCGGCATCCACGCCGAGTTCATGTCGGGAACGAAACTCAGGACGTCGCCGCGCCCACCGTCGATGAGCTTCGTCTTCATGGCCTCGATGCCGCCGACGGCGTTCACGGCGAAGACGGCCAGGATGATCACCATGCTCATCTTGATCACGAACTGGAACACGTCGGTGACGAGCACGCCCCACAGCCCTGACAAAGTCGAAATCGCCGACGTGAGCGCGATCATTCCGATGACGATCAGGAGGGCTTGGTCCTTGTCGATCCCGAAGATCAGCTCCAGGATCTTGACCATGGCCAGGTTGACCCAGCCGAGGATGATGCAGTTGATCAAGACGCCGAGGTACAACGAGCGGAACCCGCGCAGGAACGCAGCCGGCTTGCCGGCGTAGCGGATCTCGGCGAACTCGACGTCGGTCATCACGCCGGCGCGCCGCCAGAGCCGGGCGTAGAAGAAGACGGTGAGCATGCCGCTGGCGACGAAGCACCACCACAACCAGTTGCCGGCGATGCCGTTCTTGGCCACGAAGCCCGTCACGACCAGCGGCGTGTCCGCCGCGAAGGTCGTCGCGACCATGGACGTGCCGGCGAGCCACCAGGGGACGTTCCGTCCCGACAGGAAGAATTCGCTGGTGCTCTTCCCGGCCCGCGCCTTGTAGTAGAAGCCGATCCCGATGTTGAACGCGAAGTACAGCCCGATGATCAGCCAGTCGATGAAGGTGAGGGTCATAGGGCCACCAATTGGGGGTACGCCGAGCCCCAAAGCAAGCGGGCAGGCGGCGGGCGCCGTTGACAGCGCCGCGGGGACCTTCTAAGTTGCGGCCAGAACGGAGGATAGTGATGAGCACCACCCAAAAGCCGACCGTCAATCTGACTCTCACGGACCGTGCGGGCGAGGAAGTCCGCAAGTTCCTAACTGAAGAGCAAGCGACCCCGGAGACCGTGGGGTTGCGTGTCGCCGTACTCCCGGGCGGCTGCTCGGGCTTCAAGTACAGCCTCAGCGTCGAACCCGAACCCGCCGCCGACGATGTCGTCATCGCGAGCGCGGGCGTCCGGCTGTTCGTGGACGAGTTCAGCGCGCAGTACCTGCAAGGCGTCGTCATCGACTACAAGAGCAACTTCCAGGAATCCGGCTTCGCGTTCGAGAACCCGAATGCGACCGGCGGCTGCGGCTGCGGGTCGTCCTTCACCGTCTGACCGTCTTGCCGTCATACGTCTTGGCACATCCGGCCCGCGCTCGTCGCGGGCCGTTTTGTCTTCGGGACGGCTGACGCGTGCGCCCGATCGACGTCGCCGTCATCTTCGCGTACTTCGTCGCCGTCATCGTGTTCGGCCTCCTCCTGGCCGGGCGGCAACGGCACGCGTCCGACTATTTCCTGGGACATCGCGGCCTGCCGTGGTGGGCCCTCATGTTCTCAGTGGTCGCCACCGAAACCTCCGCGCTCACGGTCATTTCGGTGCCGGGCCTCGCGTCGCGCGGCGACCTCACGTTTCTGCAGATCGCGTTTGGGTATCTGCTCGGCCGCATCGGCGTCGCCGCGTTGCTCCTGCCGGGCTACTTCGACGGCACACAGGACACCGCATACCAGCGCCTGGAGCACCGGTTCGGACCGCTGGCGCGGCGCACGGCGTCAGGCGTGTTCCTCTTTACGCGCGCCTTGGCCGATTGCGTCCGCATCTTCGCCACGGCCATCCCGCTGGCCATCATCACGCACTGGAGCCTGCCGGTCGGCATCGTGGCCATCGGGTTCGTCACGCTCGTGTACACCTGGGTCGGGGGACTGCGTGCCGTCGTGTGGGTGGACGTCATCCAACTCGGCGTGTATCTGCTCGGTGGCATCGCGACGCTGATCGTCGCCACGCATCTCGCGGGCGGCGTCGAAGCGTTCGGGCGCGCGTGGGACGCGGGCAAGCTCACGGCGTTCGACTTCTCGTTCTCATTCCTGAAGACCTACACGTTCTGGGGTGGTCTCATCGGCGGTGGGCTGCTGTCGGCGGCGTCGCACGGCACCGATCACCTGATCGTCCAGCGGCTGCTCGCGGCGCGCAACCTGAAGGACGCACAGCGTGCCATCATCGGCTCGGGCGTGTTCATCATCGCACAGTTCGCCCTGTTCCTTCTCGTGGGGACCAGCCTCTGGCTCGCGGGTGCTGATGATGGCGTCATGCGGAGCGACGCGATCTACCCAACGTTCATCGTGGCGCACCTGCCGCCGGGCATTGCCGGGCTCGCGGTCGGCGGGATTCTCGCCGCGGCGATGAGCAGCCACGCCTCCGCCGTGAACTCGCTCGCGTCGGCGTCCACCCACGACTTCTACGCGCCCCTGACCGGCCGCGAAGATCCAGAGCACCTGTTGCGCGTCGGCCGCTGGCTCACGTTGGTGTGGACGGCGATCCTCGTCGCGGGCGCCATCGCCTTCGGCGATCAGAACACGCCGGTCGTGCAGCTCGCCCTCAGCATCGCCTCGTTGACCTACGGCAGCCTGCTCGGGACCTACATCCTCGGCGGGATGTGGCCGCGGGCGCGGCAGCGCGACGTGATCGTCGCAATCGTGGCGAGTGTCCTCGTCATGTCTCCTGTCGTACTCGGGGCCGTCATTCCACACTTTCCGTTGCACTGGCTCAAGGGCATGGCCTGGCCGTGGTACGTGCCCTTGGGGACCGCGGTCACCATGACTGTCGGAATGATCTCGTCACTGTTCGGACGGCGACCGGCCCTCGCATGACCACAGCGCCCATCTTTCTCGGCGTCGACGTCGGCGGCTCGCATACCACCGTCGTGGTCGGAGATCGCAACGCGCAGATCGTGTCGCGCGCCGACGGACCCGGGGCCGCCATGCGGCCCGGTGGCGCCGAGGCCTCGGCGGCCGTCATCGCCGACGTCGCGCGGCGCGCCGCCGCCGCCGCCGATATCACGCTCCCGGCGGACGCCGCGATGGTCGGCGCCGCCGGCGCTGGGCGCGAGCAGGAACAGCACGAGCTCGCCGCGGCGCTGATCGCGGCGCAGGTCGCCCGACGGGTGCGCGTCGCGGGCGACAGCGAGATCAGTCTCGCGGCGGCGTTCGGCGATGGACCGGGGATCCTCCTCAACGCCGGCACCGGCTCGATCGCGTTCGCACGGTCTCCCGATGCGCACCTCCATCGCGCCGGCGGCTATGGGTGGCAGCTCGGTGACGAGGGGGGCGGCTATTGGGTGGGGCGCCGCGCGCTCGCGGCAGCCGTCCGCACGACCGATGACCCGGACGAGTCGTCGACCCTGCTCGAGCGCCTGCTCGTCGCGCTCGGTCTCCGCCACCTGGACGACCTGATCCGCTGGACCGCGACGGCGACGCCCGGGCAGGTGGCGGCGCTCGCGCCGCACGTCCTCAACGCGGCGCTGGAAGGCGAAGCGATCGCGCAGCAAGCCGTGTGGGAGGCGGCCGTCGAGCTGGCGCGCCTCGTGAACGTCCTGGCGCGGCACTTTCCCGGCACCGAGCCCATCGCCGTGGCGACCGCCGGAGGCCTGCTGCGTCGCGGTTCGCCGCTCGTCAAGGCGCTGCACGAGGTGTTGGCGAGTAAAGTGCCACGAGCCCGTCTCGTCGACGGGCCCGTGGATGCTCCGGCAGGGGCTGTGCGGCTCGCCACCCGGCTGATCTAGCGCGTCAGGCTGCGACCGAGAGGTTCGCCCCCGCCGTCACCGACTTCGGATCCCAATCGCTTTCGGTCCGCGCCACGTACACGGTGGCGCTCATGTCCCCGATGACGTTGAGCGTCGTGCGCGACATGTCCAGAATCCGATCCACGCCGATGATGATCGCAATCGCCGCCGGGTCGACGCCGACGATGGCGATCACGCCCATGAGGAGAGGCAACGACCCGCCCGGGACGCCCGCTGCACCAACCGCCGTGATGACGCTGAGGACCATGACGATAACCTGCGTACCCAACGTGAGCTGAACGCCGTACACCTGTGCCAGGAACAGCACCGTGACGCCCTCGAAAAGCGCCGTACCGTTCATGCACATCGTCGAGCCGAGCGGCAGCACGAACCCGGCGATGTGGGGCGGGATCTTCAGCTGTTGCTCGGCAACGGTGATGTTCGTCGGGAGCGTCGCGTTGCTCGAGCTGGTCGAGAACGCCGTGATGATGCTGGCGCGGATGCGGCTGTAGAACACCCACGGCGAAAGTCCGCCGAGCACACGGACCAGCGCCGAGATCGAGAAGGCGGCGTGCAACGCCAGGCCCAACAGGACGACGGCGACGTACCACCCTAACGGCTTGAGGAGGGCGAAGCCGAAGCGCGACGTGACGACGAAGATCAGCCCGAAGACGCCGTACGGCGCGAGCTTCATGGCGAACTCGATGATCTTGACGACCGCGTCCCCCAGGGCATCGAGCACGCGCAGCATCGGCTTGGTCTTGTCCGACGGCAGCAATGTTAAAGCCGCACCGAACACCAGGGAGAAGAAGATGATCCCCAGCATATCGAGGGAGGCCGCGGCCTGGATCGGATTGCGAGGCACGATGTTGACGAACATATCGATGCCGAACTTCCCGCCCCCGCCCGCCTGGAGCCCTTCGGCCTGCGACCGGTACGTCGTCATGAGCTGCTCGCGGATCCCGGCATCGAGACCGGCGCCGGGGCGCACCAGGTTCACCAGGATCAGGCCGATCGTCGCCGAGATAGCCGTAGAGACAAGGAAGTAAGCGATCGTCCGCACGCCCACGCGGCCGATCTTGCGGATGTCGCCCAACCCGGCGACCCCCAGAGTCAGCGACGCGAAGACGAGCGGCACGATCGTCATCAACAGCATCCGCAGAAAGATCTGCCCGACGGGCCCGGCGATGTTGTTGCCCAGCCACTGCACCTTGTCGTGGGCCCAGTCGGCGGGGATCCCGACCCACGCAACCCATCCGGCGCCCGTCGCGAAGGCATTCGCGATGATGCCAACCGTGGCGCCCCCGAGCAACCCGATGATGATCTTCGTGTGAAGCTTCACGGCGCCCCCGGGACGGTGTTGCGGATCCTGCTGTGACGATAGCCATAGGAGAAGTACAGAATCAGGCCGATCGCCAGCCACACGCCAAACCGCACCCAGGTTTCTCCCGGCAGCCCGTACATCACGAGACCGCAGAGGATCGCGCCCGCGATCGCCACGGGCCACACGAACGGTACGCGGAAGGGCCGCGGCCGACTGGGATCCGTGTAGCGCAGCACGAGGACACCGGCGCACACGAGCGCAAACGCGAACAGGGTGCCGATGTTGGTCAGGTTATAGGTCTCGCCGGCGTCTCCGATGAGCGACCACACCGCCACGAAGACTCCCGTGATCAAGGTCGTGATGTGCGGAACGCGGTACTTGGGATGCAGTTTCGCTGCCCACTGCGGGAGCAGCCCATCCCGCGCCATCGCGAAGAAGATCCGCGGTTGCCCGTATTGGAACACGAGCAGCACCGCCGACATCGAGATGATCGCACCTAGCGCGACGATCCAGCCGACCGTCGTGAAACCCGCGCTGTTTAGCGCCTTGGCGAGCGGGTCGGCGACGCCCAGCTCGGTGTATGGCACCATTCCCGTCAGGACTGCCCCGACAATGACGTAGATGACGGTGCAGATCGCCAGCCCGCCCAGAATGCCGAGCGGCAGGTTGCGCTGCGGGTTCTTCGTCTCTTCGGCGGCCGTCGAGATCGCGTCGAACCCGATGTAGGCGAAGAATACGATCGCGGCCCCCTGGTGAATGCCGCGAAAGCCGTTGGGCGCAAACGGGTGATAGTTCGCCGTGTTGATGTGCGTCAGCCCCGCGATGATGAACAACGCGATGACCAGGAGCTTGATCGTCACCATGATGTTGTTCGCCGTGGCGCTCTCGCGCACGCCCAGGAGCAGCAGCCACGTGATCAATGCGACGATCGCGAACGCGGGGATGTTGACGAGAAGCGGGATGCCGAGCAGGTGCGGCGCGGATTGCAAAAGACCGTGGACGGCGGGGTCGGGGCTGAGCAGCGCGGTGCGGTACCCGGTCGTCAGCCAGACTGGTAGTTCCATCCCGAAGCTCGTGAGCAGCGACTTGAAGTAGTCGCCCCACGAGATCGCCACGGCGACGTTGCCGACGGCGTACTCGAGGATGAGGTCCCACCCGATGATCCAGGCGACGAACTCTCCCAGCGTCGCGTAGGTGTACGCGTAGGCGCTGCCGGCCTGCGGAATCATCGAAGCCAGCTCGGCGTAGCAGAGGCCAGCCAGCGCGCAGCACACACCGAGCAGCACGAACGACAGGACAAGAGCCGGACCCGCGCCGCTGCGCACCAGGTGCCCGGCGGCATCGTATTGGCCGGCCGCCGCGGTGCCGATGGCGCCGAAGATCCCGGCTCCGATCACCGCGCCGATCCCCAGCATGATGAGGTCGCCGGCGCCGAGGGCGCGCTTCAACCCTCCCGCGTGCTCGCTGTCGGCCAGCAGTTGTGCGATCGGCTTGCGCTGGAAGAGCTGGCGCATGCGGTCTCTGCCTTGCTTTCAGTGTCAGACGGTGGAGCGTTACGGGATGACGGTCACGCTGGCGACGTAGTCGACGCGCCGGCCGTCACGCGTCGCTGCCGGAGTGAAGA
>Ga0193697_1000022_pt1 | contig 55048 bp, 44 predicted proteins | sample L3m2metaG_FD_145073 | JGI IMG/M metagenome (GOLD analysis project Ga0193697, IMG submission 145073) | Soil microbial communities from a riparian zone of the East river system, Colorado, United States - L3m2 | ecosystem: Environmental > Terrestrial > Soil > Riparian zone | place: USA: East River...
AGACTGGAGCCCGATCAGAAATGTGATTCCGGAGGCGACAAGCATGCCGAAAGTGTCGCAAGCGCTCCATGCGATGTAAACGCCACAGGCCGTGATCACCAGAAATGCGGCGATCACAGACATCGTCGCCGCGAGCCCAAGTTCTTCGCCGATAACGGACAGGATGAAATCAGTGTGATGCTCCGGAATACGTCCCAGCTTTTGCCGGCCATCGCCGAGCCCCAGGCCGGTAGTTCCTCCCGCCCCCAGAGCGACCATCGCCTGATACGCCTGCAAGCCTTTGTCCTGCTTGGTTTCTTCGAGATGCAACCACGAATAGATTCGCTCCGAGCGCATTGGATTTTGCCAGAGAAACACGCCAAGACCGACCAGCGCGATGAGGACCGGCGGCAGAAAGTAACGCCATCGAATTCCCGCGATGAGCAGAATGATCGAGCTGACTACGCCAACCAGCAAGGCCGTGCCCACGTCCGGTTCCATGAAAATCAACCCGACCACCACCGAAATGATGACGCCAGGAAAGACCATTCCCCGCCAGAAGGTTGGCATCCATCGCTGGTAGCGCTCACTGTAGTGCGCCAGCGCGATAATCAGGACGATTTTCGCCAACTCGGATGGTTGCATGGTAAACGGACCCGCCTTTAACCATCGATGCGCTCCGTTGATCGTGACCCTGATTCCCGGAACCAACACCATTGTCAGGAGAGCGCAAACAAACGCGAGCAGTACCCATGGTATCCAGGGGTAAGCTTTGAGCCATCGATAATCACAGGCCGCAGCCAGCCAGCACGCCGCCAGGCCAACCGCGCACCAGATCGGCTGCATAAGCAGATACTTCGCTTCCTTCTGGCCTGTGCTCGCGCTGAAAAGCATCACCATTCCAAGCACCAGCAGTGCCGCCACGCAGGCAAACAAAATTCTGGAAGCGATTTTCATGAGAGGAGTGTAAGCGGCATCGCTCGCCGCTTTTCCGGCCTTCTATTCTTTTGTGCGGGCGGGAGCTGCCCGCGCTCCACGCGGTTACTGGACTACACTGGATGGCGGCACCGCTGTCGCAGCCTTGCTGGGAATGCGCAGCTTCTGGCCAACTTTAATCTGCGTTGTCTTGAGGCTGTTCGCGACCTGGAGTTCCTGGACGCTGATTCCATTATCTTTAGCGATCTTGTTGAGCGTATCGCCTGATTTCACGGTGTAGGTCTTGCCAGTGCCATTCACGACGGTCGCTCCATTGCTCACTGCCATCGTCGGCGGACTGGCGGAGCGCGCCGGGATGACCAGCTTCTGACCAATCTTCAGCCGCAACGGATCAACTCCGGGATTCACGTCCTGCATGGCGCGGACGCTGACGCCATATTTTTTTGCAATCATGGAAAAAGAGTCACCTTTAACCACCACATGATCACCCTGGGAACCACTGGCCATACGGGTCTCTGGAACCGGCGGAAGGGTTCCGGGACCCGGCTCCGGCGGGATTGAACTCGTCACCACAGGCGTGAGCCGATTCGGGATCGCCGGCGGCCCCGCGGGCGGCGCAACGGCGACAGTGGGCGGTGGCGGCGAAGTCTCTGGGGGAGACAATTGCGTCACCGGCGGCGGCGGATAGCTTGTCACATCGTTGGTGTGCTCAAGGCCGGCGCTGTCAGTGGTGCGTTTGCAGCCTGCCAGCAGGAACGACCCGATCAGCACCACGTGGACGGCCAGGATCGTAAACACGGCGATCCGAAAGTGTGATTTGGTTCTGTGCTCGAGAAATGTTCCCTGGGGAATCAGTGGATTGGGCGTCGTATTCATCTTCGGTTCGTGAGGTCTCGTTTTTATTTTTTTCGCGACGGGGCTTTCCTCTTGCCCCGCTGCAATTTTAAGTTTGTAACTGGGTTCTGGCACGGCCTTCGGACGTTTCCGCAGTCGCGCGTCGCAAATCATTTACCGCCTGGCGAAACACTTCGCCCCGGTGCTTGTAGTTTTGAAACTGATCAAAGCTCGAGCACGCCGGTGACAGTAAAACCACATCGCCCATGACCGCGTCGCGCGCGGCGCTCTGTACTGCTTCTAGCAATGATCCGGCCAACGTGCAAGGAGTAAACAAGCTCCAAGCTGCTCGAAGTTTCTCCCGCGTTTCTCCGATGAGATACGCGCCCTTGACTCGTTGTGAAAGGAGCGGCCCGACGTCGTGATACTCGAATCCTTTGTCTTTGCCACCCGCAATCAGGAGGATATTCGCTTCCCGTGCCGGTCCGGCTGGAATTGAAAGGAGAGCTTTTTGGAGCGAATCGACATTGGTCGATTTCGAATCGTTGACAAATTTGACGCCGTTTACTTCTGCCACGAGTTCACAGCGGTGTGGCGCCGACTGGTAACTCTTAAGCGACTCCGCCATGGACTCCAGGGGTAGGCGCAATACTCGTCCGACCGCCAATGCCGCCATCAGGTTTTCAGCATTATGCGGGCCACGGAGCAAACAGTCATCCATGTTCAGCAAGGGACCTTCCCACCCATCAATTCGGCTGAGCAAAAGTCCGCGGTCGAGGCAAATGTCGGCGCGGCGGTTGTTGGCGCTGAACGTGACGACCTTGGATGGAATTGAGACTCCCAAAGTCCGCAATTGAGACAGTGCCTCGCTCTGAATAATGGCCCAGTCGAACGCCTGCTGGTTCATGAACAGCCGCGCTTTTGCGCGCGCGTAATCGCGCATGCCAGCATAGCGGTCCAGATGGTCTGGTGTGATGTTCAGCAGCACGGCAATCGCGGGGCGAAAATACTCGATGGTCTCCAACTGGAATGAACTGACCTCAAGCGTGAGAAAATCCAGGTCTTTCGTCTGCTCGGCGACAGAGCATAACGGCAATCCAATGTTCCCGGCGGCAACGGTTTTGATCTGGTGATGCCGCAACAGCCGCTCCACGAGTTCCGTTGTTGTCGTTTTGCCGTTGGTGCCGGTGATGGAAATATTGAGGCAAACCGAGTTCTGATAGCCCAACTCCATTTCGCCGATGACATGGATTTTTTTCGCGACGACATCCTTCAGCGAGGGACTTTCCCATGGCACCCCGGGACTGACGACCGCAAGATCGAATGCCTGATGCGGGAGCCCACCTCCAAGCTGGACGCGGACGCCCTGGGCCTTGAACGCTTCGGATTCACTTCGCAACGCGTCAGTGTCAGCATCATCGACCGCCCAGACCTTCGCGCCTTTGCGGAGCAAGAGCGCGCAAGCCGCCTTGCCGCTGGCGCCCAGGCCTGCCACCAAAACATTTTTGTTTTCAAGCGCAACCACCGCTGTCTCTGAAAATCGGTCACCGAACTTTAAGCGTGCTCAACGCCACCACCGCGCACAAAATCCCCAGGATGTAAAATCGCAGCACGACCTGCGACTCATGCCAACCTTTTTTTTCGAAATGATGGTGCAGGGGGGCCATCAAGAAAATTCGCTGTCCGGTCCCGGTTTTTTTCCGGGTGTACTTGAAGTAAGTCGTTTGCAGCATTACTGATGCTGCTTCCATTACGAATACGCCGCCCGCGATCAACAGGACGAGCGGTTGATGAATCAGCACGGCCACAATTCCGAGCGCGCCGCCGAGCGCGAGCGATCCGGTGTCGCCCATAAATACCTGCGCTGGATGGCAGTTGTACCAGAGGAATCCAAGCCCCGCGCCGATGAGCGCGGCGCAGAAGACCGTCAACTCGCCCGCCCCGGGAACCCAGGGCACTTGCAGATAAGCCGCCATTCGCGCATTGCCGGCGATGTAGGTCAGCACAAGGAAGACGAATGAGACGATCAACGTGCATCCGATCGCGAGGCCATCAAGGCCATCGGTGAGGTTGACGGCGTTCGAGCTGCCCACAATCGCGAGCACCGTAATGATCAAGCCGATCACAATACCGATCGAGCCCACCGCGACAGGGTGCTTTACGAACGGGACCATTACTTCGCTCACCAGCTTCAAGTTCTTTATTGCGGGGGCTTGCCAAATGTAGATCGCGATGAAACCCGCCAACGAGAATTGCACCCAAAGTTTTGCCTTTGCCGCCGCGCCGCGGTTATTTTGCTTCGTGATCTTCGCCCAATCGTCGTAGAAGCCCAAACCAGCGAGAACAAGCACCGAAAAAAGCGTCAGTTGTATGAAAGTATTCCACTGGGCCCACAGCAACGCCGTCAGATCCATGATCGTCACGATGAGAATTCCGCCCATTGTCGGCGTGCCTCGCTTCAATCCCGTCCGGCCGGCCAATCCGAGTTCCTCGGCTTTGTCGGCGTACTGCTGGCCGAATTTCACCCGTCGGAGCCATCCGATCACTTTCGGTCCCAACCACCAGCTCAAGATCAATGCGGTGATGGCGGCGCCCGCGGCGCGCACGGTGATGTAACGGAACAGCCGCAGGAACGACAATGGGTCTTGCCATCCCGTATTTTCCGCCAGCTTCCACAAATAATGCGAAATGTAATAAACCATCTAGTCGCGGCGCCGTTGCACCGTCTGCTGCTCCTGGCACAAGGACTTCGCGCGCGTCTTGCCCACCAACCGCACCAGAAAACCCGGGGCCTCGCTCGCTGCCCGTTCGGCCCGTTTCTGCGCTGTAGACTGCGAGATCAACTCGTTGAGCCTGCGTAGCTTCCTGGATTTCATAAAGGTTTTTTTGCTTCGCGAATTCTCTCCCCGATTCGTTCCAAACCACTCGCGCGCGACGCCTTCAACAACACCAGGTCCTTCCCCCTGAAAAGCGACGGCACCGCCTCAACCGCACTATTCACATCGGCAAATGTCGTCACATTCCGAAGCCCGGCGCGTGATGCCGCTTCGGCGGTCTGGGCTGCGAATTGCCCGACGGCTACAAGTTCGTCGATCTTTAACTCCGCGGCGCGTCGTCCGACCTCTTTGTGCGCGCCCACGGAATGCTCACCAAGTTCCGCCATATCACCCAACACTGCGACCCGCCGGCCGGAGCAGGGTAAATCGGCGAGCGCCTGGAGGGCAGCGAGCGTTGAGTCGGCATTCGCATTGTAAGAGTCGTCGAGCACCTCAATTCCACCGGCTTCCCAGAATTGCATGCGCATCTTCGGCGGCTTCGATGCAGCCAACCCCTTGCGGGCCGCCTCGGCCTCTACACCCAACTGGGCGGCAATCGCCAACGCGAAGGTCGCATTCGTAACCTGATGCCGGCCCAGCAATCCAACCCGGTATTCACCGCTGTAATCAGCGCGTGGAGCGGACATCCGGAATGCCACGCCGCCCTTGTCCATCGATTGAAACTCTCCGCGCCAATCGTTTTGCGCGCCAACGCCCACGCGCACCGTTTGGCCACGGTTTCGCCGCGCAATCTTCGGCGTCCATTCGCTGTCGCCATTCACAAACAAAGTTCCGGAGGCCGGCAGCAATTCGGCAAGCGACCCCTCCTCTTGCACAACGCCTTCCATTGTCCCGAAGTGTTCGAGGTGTTCCCGACCGATGCTCGTGATCACACCAAAGTTCGGCTGGATGAGGCGCAGGAGCGCGGGAAGTTCTCCAGGGTGATTCGTGCCCACTTCAAGAACCGCGGCGCGATGTTTCGATTCAATCTTCAACAAGGTCAGTGGCACTCCAACGTCGTTGTTAAAACTTGCTTCGCTCCAGACCGTTGGGAGTTGCTGTTGCAAAACTGACGCGATCAGTTCCTTGGTCGTGGTCTTGCCGTTCGACCCCGCGACGGCTACGACCGGCAATTGAAAATCCTGACGATACCGCGCCGCGAATTCTCCGAGGGCCTTGCGGGTATCATCGACTGCAATGACTGCTGCGTGGAGAGCTTTGGCTCGCTGGTGTTCGACCATGACCGCGCTTGCTCCCTTCTCAACCACTTCCGAAATGAAATCGTGCCCGTCAAACTTTTCGCCTTTGAGCGCGATGAACAACTCGCCCGGTGCGGCCCGGCGCGAGTCCGTGCCCACTCGCAGAATCTCGGTTTGCGGCGAGCCGGAAATCAGTTCGCCTCCACACGCGCGGCAAACAAATTCCAGCGAACGTGGTTCCATCTCTCATTAGACGAAGGTAGGGCGCCCTGTCCTCAGCGCGCCGCATCCGTTCGTGTCGTGCCAAAACCAAGTGACTCCAACGCCTCCCGTGCGTGCAGCCGATCGTCGAATGGCACCACCGTGTCCTCAAACTCCTGATAGGTCTCGTGGCCTTTGCCCGCAATCAGGACCGAATCACTCTTCTTCGCCTCGCCGATGATTTCGTGAATGGCACGGCGGCGGTCCAACTCGACGCGATACCGATCCGCGCGCACTTGGCGGAATCCATCTTCAATCTGTGCCGCAATCTTTTCGGCCGTTTCCTTCCGCGGATTGTCGCTCGTAATAATCGTAAAGTCGGCCAGTTCCGCGGCGATCCGGCCCATCTTTGGCCGTTTGCCCGCGTCGCGATTTCCACCGCAGCCAAATGCAACCAAAACCCGGCCGGTGGTAATCTCTCGCAACGTGGCCAGAACATTTTTCAACGCGTCATCCGTGTGGGCATAATCGACGAACACCCCAAATGGCTGGCCCAGCGAAACACCTTCGAGCCGCCCCGGCACGGGCGTGATCCTGTTCAACGCCGCTTGCACATGACCGACCTCCACCCCCAGTGCCAGTCCCGCGCCGGCAGCCGCAAGCGCATTGTATATATTGTGGCGTCCAATCAGCGGCAGACGGCACGCAAAGGCGCGTTGTGCCGACTCGACCGTGAATTTCGATCCTTCGGCGCCGAGCTGAATTTTAGTGGCGCGCAACCTGGCGGCTTTTTGAAGACCATAGGTGAGTTCCACTTCAACATTGGCCTGCCCGGCGAGGCGCGCGCCGAAATCGTCATCAATATTAATTACTGCCGCGGCTTTCTTGCTTCCCTCGCCGAGCGAGGCGAACAATTTGCGTTTCGCGGCAAAATATTTCTCCATCGTTCCGTGAAAATCCAAATGGTCGCGCGTCAGATTGGTGAAAATCGCGACATCAAAATCAATTCCGAGCACCCTCTTCTGCTCCAGCGCGTGCGAACTCACTTCCATCACGCATCCCTGGCAGCCAGCTCGCACCATCTGCGCCATCATCTGCTGCACTTCGAGCGACTCGGGCGTAGTCCGCTGTGCAGGAATGATTCGCTCGCCAATCTCGTAATGTACCGTCCCGAGCAGGCCCGTCTTGATTCCGGCCGCTTCAAGGATCGCCTTCACCATGAACGAAACCGTGGTCTTTCCGTTCGTGCCGGTGACGCCGATCACCTTCAACTTCGAACTTGGATGCTCGTAATAGGACGCCGCCACCTGCGCCCGCGCTTCGCGAACATCAGTCACCTTGATCCTGGTCGCACGTTGCGAGAATCCGCCGTTGCGTTCACAAATCACCGCCGTCGCCCCGCGATCAAGCGCGCTGCTGATAAATTCATGGCCGTCGGTGCGCTGGCCCGGGATAGCCACAAACAGCATTCCTGGTGTCACGCGTCGCGAGTCGTATGTAATACCGGACACTTCCCGATTCAACCCGCCTTCGACGCTTACCACCCTGAGGCTCTCGACTAATTCTCTCAATTCCATACTAGTCCGGCACAACCGCTGCCGTCCGAACTCGGTTCGCTCCCCGCCGCGCCACCGTGTCGCTCAGCGTCTCTTCGCGATCCGGCCGGATCTTCAGATAATTCGCCACCTGCTCGGCCACTTGCCTGAAAATCGGCGCGGCGATCTGTCCGCCGTAATAGCCCTTCGAGCTGTCTGGTTCATCGAGCATGATCGAGATGCAAACTTCCGGATCATCGGCAGGAAAAAATCCGATGAACGAAGCGACGTGTTCGTCGGTGAAGCCGCCCTTGCCCGGTTTTTGGGCCGTCCCGGTTTTTCCGGCTACCGTATAATGCTCAAGCTGCGCTTTCGCCGCAGTGCCATCGGTCATCACTACAGTTTTCAATGCGCTCACTGTTTGCTTCGCCGCCGGCTCGTTCACCACGCGGCGCACTACGCGCGGATGGTATTGCGCAAACGTTTCGCCGTTCGGCGTCTCCAATCGGCTCACCAGGAGCGGTTGCATCAGCCGTCCGCGGTTGGCAATCGCGCTCATGGCCATCGTCATTTGCAAATGCGTTACAGCAATGCTCTGGCCAATCGGAATTCGGGAAATGGTCAACTTGTCCCAATCCTTGACAGGATGGATAGTTCCACCGACCTCGCCATCAAGACTGATTCCCGTGCGCGACCCGAATCCAAACACACGCACGTACTCGTAAAGCTGGTGCTCGCCGAGCATCACCGCAATTTTGGCCGTGCCGATGTTTGAAGACTTGGTGATCACCTGCTCGACACTGAGCACATCGTAATGCCCGTGGTCCCGCAATGGTCTCCCCATGAAGTGCCACGTCCCTCCTTCGCAATTGATCATGTCCGTGAGCTTCACCACGCCTTCGTTCAGTGCGGCGGAAATTGCTACGATCTTGAAGGTCGAACCAGGCTCCACCTGGTCTGCGATGATTCGATTTCGTCGATGATCGATCGGCGATTTTCCAGGCTCGTTCAAATCAAAGTTCGGCAACACGGCCATTGCCAGGATCTCGCCGGTGTGCGGCCGCACCACCATCCCCATCGCGCTCTTCGGCGTATATTTTTCCATCGCCTCGGCCAACTCGATCTCCAGGATGTTCTGGATCACCATGTCGATTGTCAGGACCACGTTGAGGCCCGGCCTCGCCTCCACGTCCTGTTCTCGTTTCACCACGATCTCCCGTTTTCGCCCATCCGTCTCCGTGATCCGCCACCCCCGCATGCCCGCGAGTTGCGAGTGAAACCAGCGCTCGATCCCATCAACCCCCTTCAGTTCGGTCACCGCCGATTCGTTAAATTCCCGATCGACTTCCTGCACAAACCCCAGCACGTGCGCCGCCAGTCGGCCGCTGGGATAAACCCGCAACTGATCGTCGTCTGCAAAAACCGAGTTCTGTCGCAGCGTCCGATAGAACCGCCGCTCCGCGCGAGGAAGTTTTCGGTCATCGACATCGAACGCAATCTGCGCCATCGCTTGTGTCACTTGCTGCCATTGCTCGACGCTGACTTTGCGGCGCAAATCGACGAACCGCCGTTGCGTCATCGTGCCATCGGAATTCGTTCGCCATGGAAACAGCAGCCGCGCCAGGTCCGGCTCTGGATACTGCAAAACCGGCGCAAGCGCGCGGGCGACTTCCGCGTGATGACGCCCCATGAGGCTGGGATCTGCACAAACCCGTTTCACCGGCAGACTGGTCGCGAGTGGGTTTCCATTCACGTCGAGAATGTCTCCCCGTCGTGGCTCGCGGAAATAAACGCGCTTCGTGAATTTTTCGGCGATCTCGCGATATTTCTCGTGTTTCCAGACCTGCAGATCAACGAGACGCGCGGCCAGCGCGGCAAACACAAGCCCCATGAAAATGGCCAGTGCCAGCAACCGCCTTAAATGACCGCTTCGGACCATGCTGTGAAATTAATACCAACCGCCCGTGCCGATCGGTTCCTCACCCGACGGCGACACAGGCGGTGGTAAATTCTTCGCTCACCTTCTCACTCGCACACCAGCTCACCTGCTGGCTCGCTTTGCTTTACGGTTTCCAATACTCGTCAAGCACGACCAACGGCGCGATCTCATTGGTCCGTTCAGCGGCGGGCTCAGGCAGCCAAATCACCTGCACCGCCGGTGCGCGCACCAAGCCCAGCTTTTGTTCGTTCACCCGCTCCTCAATCCGTCGCGGCAACTGCAGGTTCGCCAGTTGCGTCGCGCGTAACTTGTTGTCCCATCTGAGCTTCGACAAAATTCCTTCCCGCTTCGTGATTTGTTGGCCCAACTCGTGCAACTGGTTCTTTTGCAGCACATAACCCACGGCCGAACCGCCGAGCAGCAGGCAGATCACGACCGCTTTCAGCGCCGGCCCCGGTCGCACCACCGTCTCATGTTTTCGATTTCGGCCCATTTAAGTCTTTTCCAACACCCGCAATTGCGCGCTGCGCGCCCGAGGATTTGTGCGCACCTCTTCGTCGCTTGGCTGAATCGCCTTTCGCTGCACCCATTTCATTTCCGGCGTCACAGGTCGTCGTAATTCCGGCACATCGACGTTGCCTTCGAACGCGTACTCGCGCGCTTTCTCGCGCCCAAATTCCTTCGCAATCCGGACCTCAAGCGGCTGAAACGTGATCACCGCCAGGCGCCCACCGCTCCGCAAACAAGTGCAAGCTGCCGCAAGTCCGCTTCGGAGCAAACGTTCCTCATCATTCACTGCCATGCGCAACGCCTGGAACACACGCGTCGCCGGATGTCGTTTACTGCCACGCCGCGGCGCCAGTCGTTCGATCAACGCCGCCAACTGCGTTGTCGTCTCGAACCGCGCCCCTTGTCGGTCGCGCACAATGGCCCGCGCGAAACGCACGGCCTGCGGTTCCTCTCCAAACTCGCGAAAAATTTTCGCCAGTTCCTTCTCGTCCAATCCATTCACCAACTCCGCTGCCGTCGCCGTTTGCCGCTTATCCATGCGCATATCGAGCGGCCCCTCCTGCTGGAAACTGAACCCGCGTTCCGCCTGGTCCAGTTGAGGCGAACTCACCCCAAGGTCCAGCAGCACCCCGTCACAACTGCCACGCTCAATCGTCTCCGCCAGATCTGAAAAATTCCCGTGTCGCAGCTCGAATCTGCCCGCGAAGTTCGCGAGCCGTTTCTCCGCCGCTTCAATCGCCGCCGCATCGCGATCGAACCCAATTAGCCGTCCGCCCGGCGCGCTCGCTTCCAAAATCTCCGCCGCATGACCGCCGCCCCCAACCGTCCCATCGACCCACAACGTGCGCTCGCCGCTGCCGCCGCCTTTGGTAGGGTCGGCGCTCCGTCGCCGACCAATCCCCAGTGCGTCCAATACTTCCCGCACCATCACTGGCGTATGTCTGAATTCCGGCACGTTCCATGACTATCTCACGCTTTGCCCTGCTCGGAAAATTCGCGCCGTGATCCGGCCCCAGCCTCGGCCCGAAGCCGCGCTCGTTCCCGCGGCCGCCGGCCGGCCGGCTGACTTCATAAAATCTTCCTCTCGCAAGTCGTTTCGGATCACACGCACCGTCTCCAACAGCAACTCCGCCTGGACAATGCTCTTCGGTCGTTTCTTCGATCGCCTCAGCCTCCACGGCGGGAGCAATTGCTTCAGCTTCCGCGCCGTCGGTTGCCATGGCTCGAAAATCCATTCCCGAATCCAACACCAAATTCTTTTCCCCGGCGGCGGGCGCGGCTCCGTCATTATCCTGCCCTTCGCGTTCTTTTGTTCGAACCGCGGCAGATAATTCTCGTTCATACGGTATGGGCTCGGCCGATCTTCCACGCTCTTCAGACTGCTGCAGGCTGCGAGCCACCGCATCAGACTCATAGATCGATTTGGTCAATCACACTGGCTGCCAAAATCTTGTCCTGAACTGTGCTGACTTCGTACCGCGCTGGACTCCAAATCTCGAACTTGTCCAGCCGCCCCACAAAAACCGCTTCCCGTTCCAACGCCGCTGCCTTTGCCAGATTCTCCGGTAGACAGAGCCGGCCCACTTTATCGAGTGTGAGCGCCGCGGACGTTCCGCCGAGCACTCGTTCCAATGCCGCCACTCGCGGGTCCTGCATCTTGGTCAGTTTCAACTTCTGCACCATCAGGTCCCACCGCTCTGGCGGCAGCACCAGGAGGCATTCCTGGACATTCACCGGCCACGGCAACACCCGAAAAATCATCCCCGCATCCTTCGGTCTCCATTTCGCCGGCAGCATCACGCGGCGACTTCCGTCGATGCCATGACGAAACTCTTCGTGGAAATACAACGGTTTGTTTTCCTCGTTCGGCATCTCGCATCGTGTTCGTTTCAGGCATTTTGCCTGTTTACCGTTTTCTACCGTTATCTACCATTTCCTACCTTTTACCTCCTTCCTCCGCCTAGCGTCAATAGTTTTGCACAAAAAATTTCAACCGACTTATCCACATCTTATTCACACCTTGATTGCTGATTACTTCCTCACAACCGACCCATCGCCCTGCTACATTGCGTCTGTGCTCACTACCGACTTTGATTACGCGCTCCCCGACGAGCTCATCGCCCAACAACCCGCCGCGCAACGCGACGCCTCGCGCCTTCTCATTCTGAATCGGAAGAACAACGCGATCACACACGCTCGCTTCCCCGCTTTGCTGGATCATCTCAAAAGCGGCGACGTGCTGATCCTCAATGACTCACGCGTCTTCAATGCGCGTCTTCGCGGTGTGAACAAAAGAAGCGGCGGCGAATTTGAAGTGCTTCTGCTCACTCAAAATTCGCTCAATGATTGGTGGGTGATGTTGCGGCCTGGCAAACGCGCGCGCATCGGCACAGAAATAATTTTCAAAACTCCGCCTGGCGAAGACACGAAAGTGTTTGCCGAAGTTCTAGACAAAAATGATGAAGGCCATCGTCGGCTGAAATTTTCTGGCACACCGGACATTCTCCACGAAGTGGATCGTCTCGGTGAAGTCCCGCTGCCTCCCTACATTCGCCGCAGCGATACAAAAAATTTATCGGCGGATGTTCTGCGGTACCAAACTGTCTACGCGAAAGCCAAAGGCTCCGTCGCAGCGCCCACGGCCGGCCTTCACTTCACCGAAGGTTTGCTTGAGCGGCTGCGCGCAAAAGGAATTCAGATTCATTACGTCACGTTGCATGTTGGGCTCGGCACATTTGCTCCCGTTAAAACCGAACAGATCGAACACCACGTCATGCACTCCGAAAAATTTTTCGTTACGGAAGACACTGCGCAGGCCATCAACTCCGCCCGCGCCGAAGGACGGCGCGTCTTCGCCGTCGGCACCACTTCCGTTCGCGTCCTCGAAACAGTCGCTGCTCAACATCGCGGCCAAATCGTCAGTGGTCCCGGCGAAACCAAGATCTTCATCTACCCTCCTTTTGTATTTCAGATCGTCGATGCACTTTTGACGAACTTCCACCTCCCTCGCTCGACACTGCTAATGCTCGTCAGCGCGTTCGCCGCGCCGGGCGAAACTCGCGGTCGCGATCTGGTGCTCAACACTTATCGCGAAGCCATCCGCCGAAAATATCGTTTCTACAGCTACGGCGACGCGATGCTAATTCTATAGTCGAAAACGGTCATCGCTCTGCGCACTGAAGCGGGTCCCGCCTGCGCTGGGTGCGCGAATTTCGTGGATCGGAGACTAAATCAATTCAACTCGCAGAAGCGGAATCGTTTTGATTGCACTACGTCGTGACGCCAATCGCCTGACTCGCGAAACTTCCTCTCCGGTACGCAAAACTGAAACGTTTCCCAGTCTCGGAGAAATTCCATAAACTCCGAAAACATTGCTGACTTTTCGAAGTACCCTTTGCTTCCGAGGTCCCGTGCGCGCAAGCGGTCCTCAAGCAATCCTGACGAACTCAGAATCACTGCCGGCGTCTCAGGCATATTTGCGTTTACCCATTCCAGCACCTCCAGGCCGCCCATGCCCGGCATTTTAATGTCCAACACCAACAAATTAGGCACTGGCGCCTTGCAGTTCATCGATTGTTGCAGGTATTCAAGGGCTTCGATCCCGCTTGGTCGGTATAGAAGGCGCCAGTGACCCATTTGGTTTACGCGTAAAGCTCGCTCCAAAAGAAAAGCCACGTCAGGATCGTCATCGACGTGTAACAGCAGACGAGTGGCTGCCCAACCCATCTCAATTCCACACCCTGCTTCGTAATTGCCGGGATATTTTCTAGTGAATTTATCCATGTCAGAGCCTTTAGCAGAAACCTTGCCGTGGGCCGTAGAGTAGGGGAATACCCCCCGCTGCGCCTCTTGTCACAGCGATCAGCTTTTGAATCGCTTTCGACGCCGTTTTTCTGCATATCTAATGTGATGCCTGAAGAAACGCTTGCGGGTTTGGCCGTCTTGATCGTCGAAGACGAGTCGTTGTTGCGCAAACAGATCGCCGCACGTCTGCAGGCATTGGGCGCTGAGACTAGTGTCTCAGAGACCGTCGCCACAGCCCGCCAGTTAATCGGCAAGACCGTTTTCGATTTAGTGCTTCTGGATGTAAACCTGCCCGATGGCCATGGTACGGATTTGCTCAAAGAAAAACTTTTTCCGGTTGGCACAGGTGTGATTGTGATGACAGCGACAGGCGCGCTTGCGGGCGCTGTCGAAGCAATGCGCCTGGGCGCGGTCGATTACCTCGTCAAGCCCTTTGATCCTGCCGAATTGCCCCTGGTCTTGGACCGCGCACGTCGTGCTCGCCAGGCGGCCCGCCTCGAAGACCGCCGTCGCGAGGAAACAATGGACGCGTTGTTCTTCGGTGAAGCGCTGGCAACTCTGGAAGCGCAGTTGGAAAAAATTTTGGCGGCCGATCGGCGCGTGCAAGGGCCTTTGGCCCCCGTTCTGATCCAGGGCGAAACCGGCACCGGCAAAACCACCATTGCCCGCTGGCTGCATCAGCGCGGCCCACGCGCCGCGCTCAATCTCGTTGAGGTGAATTGCTCCGCATTGCCCGAATCCCTCGCAGAATCAGAGCTTTTTGGCCATGAACGCGGGGCTTTCACCGATGCGCGCACTGCCCGCATGGGCCTTTTCGAGGCTGCCAACGGCGGCACGCTTTTTCTGGACGAATTGCCCAGCCTCTCCCTGCCCTTGCAGGCGAAAGTACTGAGCGTCCTTGAAGACCATAAAATTCGTCGCGTCGGCGGGAACAAGATGATTCCGGTTGACGTCCGCGTTATTGCAGCGAGCAACCGCGATCTCAAGGATGCAGTCGCGCAAGGGCGGTTCCGCGAAGACCTGTTGCACCGTCTCGATCTGTATCGAATTCACATTCCCCCGTTGCGCGAGCGTGGCCGCGACATCCTGAAGCTAGCCGAGCTCTTTGCGGAGCGCCTCTGTCAAAGGCACCGATTGCCCCCCAAAAAAATTACGTCCGAAGGCCAGCGCCGCTTGATGTCCTACGGCTGGCCGGGCAACGTGCGTGAGCTGGCGCACGAGGTGGAACGCGAAATCGTTTTCGGCGAGAGCGAAGAGCTGGAGTTTTATCATTTCGGATCGGCACTGGGCGTCGCCGAGAACGGCACTTCAGCAGCAAATCAACCCACTGATTGGCTGAGCAAAGATTTTGATTTTCAGAATTTCTCCCTCGAGGCCGCGATCGATCAGCTCGTGCAGTTGGCCATGCAACGAACCGAAGGCAACGTTTCCGCTGCCGCGCGATTGTTGGGTGTTCCAAGAGATTTTGTCCGCTACCGGCTTGGGCTCAAAACACGGAAGCCTTCCGGGAACTAGTTCCCACTTTCCCTGGGAACGTATGCCCAAACTTCGCGGCAGATTAATTTCGAAAGTTTTCTTCGCTTTGGATTTCAGACTTGTGGGCGATTTTTGCCTTGGCACTCTCAGTGCTAGAGGAAACTTCATTTGAGGTGCGAATGGTAAAACGAAGGGTGATCAAATCGTCGAAAAAACTGATTCTTTTTGTTGGCCTCGCCTTCTGGCTCACAACGCACCTGGCATTCGCTCAATTACTTCCGCCGCTGCCCCCGCTGCCGATCATCGATCCATGTGACCTCCTGCCACCGATTCTCGACCCTCTCCTTCAGCCCCCACACCTTATTCCCGATCGGCCAGTCGTCATTCCTCCGATCGCCCCGCTCAATCAGGCCAATTTGCCAGTTGCGCCCGAGCGGCCGCCGTCGCCGGATCGCCCTTCACCTCCTCAGAACGTGAAGGACCTCGTGAAGGATTTTCAAACAGCCCGTCAGAACTTTCTCGGTAGCCAGCAGGAACTCCTTCGGCAGCTTAAGACCGCCACCCAGGAACAACGCGCCGCCATCCGCGCGCAGCTGAAAGAAAACCTCAATGAATGGCGCGAAACGCAAAAAATCCATCTCCAGGAATTGCGCGACCAGGCCCGCGAAATCATTACTACCGTTCCCGCCATTCGGGACGTCGTTAACTCGGGCCGCGACGAAGGCCGCGGGAGATAAGCTCACGCGTCGGCTGGGGCGACGAGGGCGGTGGCCGACCGAAATCAAATGTTTAAACGCGGCGAGAGCCCTGACACGGGAAGCTGTTTTTCATTGCGGTTGCTCCTCTTGCTCTTCGCGGCAACTGTCGCGTCAGCCCAGACCAATGAATTTCTCCCCGAGGAACCCTCTGCATGGGACAAGTCTCTCAATCTGCGCGCCGGGTTCGGTTACAAGGACAACCTCGCGCTGAGTCCAACGAATCGCGAGCACAGCATTTATATATTAAGTGGTCTCGATTTAACCCTGCTCCGACTCCCTCTGGATGGCAGGCAATTCACCTTTTTCGTCACAGGCGAAGACACACGCTTCCTGCAAGGGCACGAGGTCAAGTACGAACAATTTCTCGCCGCGATGGCCGAATTCAAGACTGACTTCGCTCCGAATTGGAACGCCGGCGCGCTCCTCCAGTACACTTATCAGAATCAGATCTTCGATGTCTCAACCATCGAGGCCACGCTCGGGCCCGTTAGAGTGGAAGGTCATCGCATCGGCTTTCTCCCTTCGCTGCGCTGGGATTTTCACAAAGAGTTTTGGCTCCAGGCTGAGGCCGGCTTTGCTCGGCAGTTTTTTAAGGAGCCGCTCGACGATTATTGGGAACCCGCCGGCAGGTTGACCCTCGGCCACAGTTACGGTTTCAGGTCCGCGGTCTCGCTCGGCTATGACATCAGGCAACTCATCTTCGATACGCGTGAGCAGGTGGCGCCCGATGGCACCGTCCTCGCCGGCCGTCCGCTCGAATATCGGCAGCATGAAGTGGAACTTTCCCTGCGCCATAATTGGGATGCCAAACGCCGTTGGCGCACCAACACCCGCTTCAGTTTCCAGTTAAATGACGACAATGGTCCGGGCTTCTACGATTACCGCCGCTATCAAATTTCGCAGCAAATCCGTTATGTGGAAGGCCCCTGGGATTTGAAGGGCTCGGCAAAAGCTTCCTATTACGATTTTCTCATTCAACCCGCAACGGCTTCAGATCTCTCTCCGCGCGCAAAAACGCTCCTGACATTTTCCCTCCACGCAGACAGGAAGCTGACCAAATACCTCAAGTTGTTCGTCGAATTCGAGCACGAACGCTCCTTGTCAAACCGGCCGACCGAAGAATACCACGTCAACCGGGTCGTCGGTGGCATTGACTTTGAGCTCTGAAATCCCGTATCCTGCACATTAGCAATCTGCAAGCCTCCTTCTGAACGTTTGGTCGGAACCATGGATCGATTTCCGCAACAGATTCTGCGGTCGCGCCGTCTGCCTGCGCTGATTGTCGGGCTGACTCTCGCCGTGTTCGGCGTCAGCATCTATTTCGGCACGCTGCATTTGCGCAAAAAAGTCCAGGCCCAGATCGTCCGCCGCGACGCCGACATTCTCTACGCGGTCGCGCTCATGCAGCAGCTCAACCAGCAGGAGGAATCCCAGCTTGGCGACGAAATCGAAAATGTCGCCGATCAACTCAATGTCGCGCTTCAGATTTCTCAGTTGAAAGGCGTGATCGCGACGCGGCTCTTTGATGCCCAGGGCAACTTCACTTTCGCGTTCCCGGCGTACGTTCCCGCAGCCGCGCTCACTGCCGCGGACTTGCCCGAACTCAAACGACTCAAGCCGGGCAGCCGTTTTTATCCACGCGCTTCTCTGGCGCCATTTCTTTTCATGCCCGCGTCACAGAAAAAGACTGCTCCGCTTCTGGAGGTCAACATCCCCATCCACCGCAAAGAGCAATCCCAGTTGCTTGGCGTCGCTCAATTCATTATCGACGGAGAAAATATCGCCAGCGAATTCCTCGCGCTCGACCGCAGTTTACTCCTCCAGGGCGCGGCTGTCTTCGTCGTCGGAGCGTTCATCATTGTCGTCATTCTCATGGGGGCCTTTCGCCGCCTCCAAACCGCCGGACAACTCGTCCTCGAACGGACCGAGAAGCTTGTTCGCGCCAACGAGGAACTGGCCCTCGCCGCGCGCACATCCGCCGTCGGAGCAGTGACCGCACATTTGATTCACCGCCTCAGCAATCCGCTTTCCGGCCTGCAGGACTTCGTCACGAACCGCGGCGGTGACGCGCAGATGGATTGGGACGATGCCGCCGCGACTGCTGACGAAATGCAGCGTCTCATCGCCGACATCATTCGTCTGCTCGGTGAGGAACAGATGATCGATCGCTACGAGATCAGCTTCACTGAGTTGGCCGAACTCATCGGCAACAGAGTTGAAATGATTAGCGAAAAGGCCGGCGTGCACTTTACGACCGTGGTGAACACCGCCGGTATGTTGGCCAATCGCGAAGGAAGTCTCACCGCTCTCATTCTGGAGAACCTCGTCCGCAATGCCATTGAAGCAACGCCGTCAGGAAAGAAAGTTTGCCTCCTCATGAGAACGGATGCAGACAACCTGATCTGCGAAGTGCGTGATGAAGGCAGCGGTATTCCTGAAACGCTCCGTGGCGCTCTGTTTACGCCCTGTCGCTCGCGAAAGCTCGGTGGCCACGGCATCGGTTTGGCCATTTGCAAACAGTTGGCCAATCACCTCGGCGCCAGCCTCGAACTCAAAACCAGCGATGAGTCCGGTTCCATTTTCGCGCTGACCGTCCCAACACTTTCCGAAGAACGCCTGCTCGCTTCGGGCGATTCATCGCGTTGAATTCCAAACGCTGGGCATGAGAACAACTGTCGTATCTGTGTTCCGTTACCTGTTTTGGCTGATGCTTCTCATGGCAGCCGCGGATCTGCCGGGAGCCCATGTTCCCGCTCGTTGGCGTTGGTCGAATCCCACTCCTCATGGTGGCAACATCTTCGATATGGCTTATGGCGTCGGCCTGACGGTCGCGGTCACAGAACGCGGCCAGGTCTTCACCAGTGAAGACTTGCAGTTTTGGCAGCCGCGTGAGAGCGGCACGACCAATTCTCTGCGCGCCGTAACTTTTTTCAATGGGCGACTAATCATCACTGGCGAACGCGGCACCGTGCTCTACGGAGAATCGTTGGACGACCTTCGTCTCATCAATCTCGGGACTCCCGACTGGCTCGAAAGTATTGCCGCATCGACTAATCTCCTCGTTACCGTTGGTGATCGCGGCGCCATTTACACGAGCGCTAACGGCACCAACTGGCAACGCCGGACCACTTCGATCACCAACTGGCTGCGCGGCGTGGCTTTCGGCGCCGGATCGTTTGTCGCCGTCGGCACTCAGGGCACCATTGCGACCAGCCCGAATGGCATCACCTGGACCAAACAGAGCAGTCCCACTCCCCGTAATCTCAATCGCGTTGTGTTCATTCAGGATCGCTTTTGGGCCGTCGGCGATAATGGTGTCCACGTCTACAGTCCTCCTCTCGGCATCGGCTTGTGGTCTCTCGGCGCCAACGGCGCAACCAACTCCCTTTTCTCCGTCAGCGGCAGCCCGGACACTCGGCTGGTCGTCGGAGATGGCGAATTGCGTCTGCGCAACAGCGCATTGAACTGGTCGAGTCAGCGCAATCCCGCTCTCCCCTACCCCGCTCCGGATTGGACTTACTACAATGCTCTCTGGGAAGGCAGCCTTTACTTCGTCTCTGGCCGCTCCGGCATGATGCTGGAGGGTTTTCAAACCAACTCCTCGAGTCCCTTTCTCTGGATCAGCCGCACCGATCCCATTCGCAATTGGCTCTGGGAACTCCAGCACGTTTCGGATTTCTACGTGACCATCGGCTATTTCGGCACGGTCATGACGAGCGTCAACGGCATCGACTGGGATTTGGAGTTGGTCCCGAACTCCGTCACGAATTCAGTGTTTCTCGGAGTCGGAGGCACGACCAATTTACTCCTCGCTGTAGGCGACAAGGGCAGTCTCATCCTTAGCCCGAACACCTTCACAAACGTGGTTTTCACAAACTCCGATGGAAGCTTCACGACAAATCAGGCAAGCACACTGGGCATCATTTGGAACGCGCTCCAACCCCGCCCCACGACCAACGACCTCCAGGGCATCACCGTGCTCAACGATCAGTTCGTCCTCACCGGTGGCAACGGGACCGTGCTGACGAGTCCCAACGGCACAAATTGGACGGCGCGTGCGAGTCGCACCACGTCATTTCTTTCCGGAGCTGCGGCATTCCCGGGGGGCGTCGTGGCCGTCGGCGCCAGGGGCACGATTGTCACCAGCACCAATGCCATTTCCTGGATGACGCGCGTCTCTGGCACGACGAACTGGATCTATCGCGTGCGCTATCTTGGCGGTCAACTCATCGCCGTCGGCCAAAACGGAACGATCCTCACCAGCACCGACGGAATCTCGTGGACTCCTCGCGCCAGCGGCACCACACGCTGGCTCAACGATGTGACTTTGTTGGATGACACATACTACATTGTTGGCAATCAAGGGACGGTGCTTCTCAGTACGAACGCGGTGAACTGGACAAACATCGGCACGATCACTGAAAAATCCTTGTACGGCGTCGCTCACAATGGCGCTGGGCAACTCGTTGTCGCGGGCGTGGAAGGCGCCATCATCCGCAGCCAGGTTATTCCCGATCTCTTGCCCGTCAAATTTCTCGACTTTGCCCGCGAAGGCACTCAGAACCTCTACCTTTTTTCCGGCAAGCCCGACCAGCGCTTCCGGCTTGACCGTTCCTCCTGGCTGACGAACTGGTCGATTGGTCCTACCCTCGAATTCCTCGACAGCTCCGGCACTCTGCTCTTCCTGGACGACACCGGCACCAACGCCCCACCTCGCGCCTTCTACCGCACCACTCTTGCCAATTGATCGACTTACGCCCGCTTGATCAGATAGGAAAGACCGACCAACGAAGCCATGGTTCACCAACTTGCATGCGCGTCCTTCAAAAGCCGACTCTCATTGTCGCTCAGACCCATGCCTTCATTCTTGAGCCCGCGGCACAATCCGACTACATTGCTTCCATGAGTCTCACACAGTTGAAGGAAAAAGCTGCCGCGCTAACCCCTCCGGAACGGTTGGAGTTGGCGGCGTTTTTGGCCGAGCTCGAAGAACAGAGCGAAAGCGAGTTTCGGCAGACCGTGGATGAGCGCATGAAGGCGATTGACTCAGGAAAAAGAGTTACACACGAACAGTTTGAAGCCGAACACATCCGTCGCTCCAAATCGTAGCGTATCACCGGATGATATATCATTACGTCGTTGATTGTGACGTCGCTGAAACTCTGCTTCGCCTTCCCATCCGTCAGCGCGAACAGCTAATACGCGCATTTCGGTTCCTTGCCTCAGATCCGTTTCAACTGGGGGAGTCCTCGTTTAAAGATTCGAGCTCGCGTGACATTCAGAAGAAGCGCTTTGGACGTTGGATCATTTCGTTTTGGACTGATCATCCCGTGAAAGAAGTTCGCATCGTTGGTCTCCAGGCTCATAAGCTTTAACTCTCTCTTCCTGACCGATCTTCGCGGCCTGCGAGTTCTACCGCACGACTCTTGCGAATTAGCCCCAGTGGCGGCGCAGGAACTCAATGAAATTGCCGGACATGATGCGTTCCACGTCGGCGGCGGAGTAACCACGTTTGGCCAGCATGTCCGGAATGCGCGAGAGATCCGCGATGGTGTTGAGATCGCCGGGTGATTGCTCGCGGCCAAAACCGCCGTCGAGGTCCGAACCGATGCCGGAATGCAATGCGTTGCCGGCGATCTGGCAGACGTGATCTATGTGATCGACGATGCGTTCCAGTTTGAGGCCGGTCTTCTGAGGCGTGGTTTTGCCTTTGATCCAATTGGGGATTATCATCCATGCATCGAGCGCCGCGCCGATCACCGCGCCGCGACGAATCAGCTCGCGAATCTGGTCATCCGCGAATTGGCGGTTGTGCGGAACCAATGCGCGGCAGTTCGAGTGACTCGCCCACACCGCGCCGTGAAAATGATTGAGCGCTTCCCAAAAGCTGTCATCGCACAGATGGGTTACATCGAGAATGATTTTGAGTCGTTCCATTTCCGCGAGCAGATCGCGTCCGCGCGGGCCGAGCCCGCCTGTGGCGTCGGTGCCTTGCGCGTAGGTCCCGGGACCGTAGTGAGAAAGACCGAGAGCGCGAAGCCCATCGGCATACGAACGCTCAACATACTTCGGCGTGATCATTGAATCGGCACCTTCGAGACTGAGAATGTAGCCAACTGGAGTGAGCGTCGAAGGCGAGCGCCAAAGCTGAAGATGTTTTTCGAGCGTCGCTGAATCTTTAACTTGAACCATCTCGCCGGCCTCTTCCATGGCGCGATACCAGGCGATCTGGCCCTGCGATTGCGCCCAGGCTTGCTCCGGGCTGGCCCAGGTGGCGGTCGAGAATTGCGCCTTCACGCCGGGCTGCAGAGCACGAGCGATTTGCGTCGCGACGCACAAGCCGATTCCGCCGCGGCGCATTTCCGGCAGGCAAACCGTGCCTTTGCCGCGGTCTTTTTTATCATCGAGATTCGCTTCGCGCGCGCGGATTTCGTCGATCGGCCGAGTAAGGTCGCGATTCCACTCCAGCGCGTTCATCGAAAGATCAAGATGTGCGTCGAAGATCAACATACCTTGCAATTACACGATCAAATCGAGGAGAAGCACAAGGACAAGAGCGACGATGGAAATGATCGTCACCATGACGCTCCAGGTCTTGAGCGTCTGCGCGACGGTCATGTTCAAATACTCTTTGACGAACCAGAACCCGCCGTCGTTGACGTGCGACAGAATCATCGAACCGGCGCCCATGGCGACGATGAGCAGTTCACGATTGATACTCGAGTTCGCAACAGCCACGGGGGTCATGATTCCCGCAGCGAGGCTGATACTGACTGTCGCCGATCCCGTCGCGAGACGAATCGCGGCCGCGACGAGCCAGCCAAAAATCATCGGCGGCACGCCCATGGTTTTCACGCCTGCGGAAATCGCATCCGCCGCGCCGACAGCCTGAAGAACTTTGCTGAAGCCGCCGCCCGCACCCACAATAAGCATGATGCTTGCGGCCGGCCCGAGACAGTCCTCAGTGAATTTGAGGATCTGATTGCGATCGAATCCGCAAGAGTAACCAAACGTGAAGAGCGCAACGATCACCGCGGCGAGCATCGCGACGAGAGGTGTACCGAGAAAATCTGCCCAAATGCGGACCTGATGTTTTTCGTTGAGTGTCAGATCGGCGAGAGTGGCGAGCAGCATCAGCAGCACGGGCAGCAGAATCGTCAACAACGCGATGCCAAAAGAAGGGCAACGCTTTTGCGCCGATGGCAAGGAGAGTTGCGCGCCGATGCCGCCAAGCTCAACTGGAAAGCGTTTGCCGACGAATGCAGTAAAGACGGGTCCAGCGAGGACGGCGGCGGGCAAGCCGGCCAGAATCGAATAGAAAATCGTCTTGCCCATGTCGGCTTCAAGCGCGCGCACGGCAAACGTCGGACCGGGATGCGGTGGAACCAGGCTGTGCGATGCGGAAAGTCCCGCAACCAACGGAAGTCCCAGATAGACCAAAGGCAAACGGGTTTCGCGCGCGAGTGTGAACAGAATTGGCACGAGCAGGACAAGTCCGACTGCGAAGAACACTGGCAAGCCGACGACGAAGGCGACCAGCAGCAGCGCCCACGGAAGGCGATTGGGACCGAACACTTGAATGAAGCGCGTTGCGACGACTTCCGCGCCGCCGGATTCTGCGAGCATTTTGCCGAGCATAGTGCCGAGACCGACGACAACTGCGACGATGGCGAGCGTGTTGCCCACTCCATCCTGAAAAGCGCTTGCGACGGCCATCAACGGGCGCGGCGAATCACGTAGCGGTGAGTTGGCACGAATTGCGGGATGAACGGCGCAAGTTCCGACGAAGAGCGACGCGAGAATCAGCGCGATGAAGGCATGAACTTTGAATCGCGCGACGAGCACGATCAGTCCGATAATTGCTACGAGCGTGATGCCGAGCAGGACTGCGTGCGATTGATTCATCGCTAAATCGTCAGGCGTCGGGCGCGCGCGGTTATTTTCCAGCGAGCTTCAGCGCGACCGTTCGCGACGGCGACCGCTTCCGAATGCAGCGCAACGGTGGGACAGATATGCCACGGAATTCCGTAGAGCACATCGCCGACATGAAATTCGCGGGCACGATCTGTTTCGAGGACGAGGTGCTCTTCGTTGTGGCCAACCGGTTTCGCGTCTGGCAATTCGGGAAAATGAACGCGCGGATGGGGCATCTCTGAGGCGACGGCTTTATGACCGAGGTCCAGGCAGATGCGGTTGGGAGTTGGCCTGCTGACAACTCGCGTCAGGACAGTCGCGGCATGAACAAATTCGAGATCGGGGAAGTTTGTTGAGTAGTTCCAATCCCACAACACGCACGTGCCGAGGCTGCACTCGACATCGCCGCGACGCGCGTGAAATGGGAACGTCGGCGTGCCGCCGGCGACAACGAGAGGAACAGGCAAAGCGGCTTTTGCCAACTGATTGCGAAATGCGGCGACTGGCCCGAATGCCTTCTCGCAAACCGTCTCGCGCGTCTTCACGTCGCGATCGTGAATGTGTCCGTCATACGCATGCAATCCGGCGGGACGCAATCCAGGCAGCGAAGAAATTAACTTGTATAACTCAAGCGCGCGCTCTCCGGGTTCGATTCCGGTGCGATGCTGGCCGCAGTCGATGTCGAGCATTATATCGATTGAGACTTTCTTCTGCTGGGCGGTGTTGGAAAGTGCTCTTGCAGTGGCCTCGTCATCGACAACGGTCGAGAACTGCGTTTTCGGAAATTCCTTGATGAGAGCGCAGAGCCGGCGCGCGTTCGGGCCAACAGGTTGATAAGCCAGGAGAACATCGCGCGCGCCGCAACTCGCGACCATTTCGGCTTCGGCAATGGTGGCGCATTTGAACTTGTCGATCCCGCGAGAGAGTTGTTTCTGAATCAACTCCGGCAGCTTATGGGTTTTCATATGGGGGCGAAGCCGTTCGACGCCGCCCGCGATGCGAATCATCTTTTCAACGTTTTGGTCGATGCGATCCGTGTAGAGCAGCAGGGCGGGCGACGGTACTTCGTCAGCATTCGAGATGTGAAACCATTGCTGCATCGAATTGACTACGGGTTGAGCTCGAAGATCGCTTCGATTTCGACGGCAATGTTGCCCGGAAGCGATCCCATGCCGACGGCGCTGCGCGTGCCGATGCCGTTGTCGCGACCCCAAATGTCGGCAAACAATTCGGAGCAGCCGTTTATGACTGCGGGATGATCGCGAAAGTCAGATGTGGAGTTCACCATACCCAGCAGTTTGATCAGGCGTCGGATGCGATCGAGGCTGCCGAGTTCCGCGCGCAACGTGGCGAGGATCGTCAGGCCCACCTGGCGCGCCGCCGCCTTCCCTCCGTTTAGATCGAGGTCAGCACCGACGCGGCCGGCCACGAGGCTGCGGTCGGGCTTCAGCGGGCCATGGCCGGAGACGTAGGCAAGATTTCCCACGATGACGACTGGTTTGTACACGCCAACCGGCTTAGGAGCGGGCGGCAATTCGAGTTTCAGTTCAGCGATTCGGGCTTCAGCACTCATAGCAGATGCGTCCATTACTCTGAGGCGAGCGACAGGAAGCAAGTTTTTTGTAAGCGCGTCCGACGGGTGGCGGCGCAGCGATGCGGAGGAAGGGACCGCGGCCTCGATAGGACATCTACGCGCCCGGTGAGCGCAGTTTGTACTCACCCAGAGTAGCCACGCTGTCGACGTATTTTGCGGCGCCGCACTGCCGCAGGCCAAAGGTGCGCACGAGCTCGCGGAAGGAGTCTGGAAAGCGACCGGTAAACTTGAGTTCCAATACTATATCCTGACCCAAAGCAGGACGGGGTTGACCATCGTCGTGGAGAGCTGCGCCGTGGGTTCCGGCTGAGCGCGCACTGCACGATCCATGGTCAGCCGAACTGAGTTGTCGTCGTGCGGCATGTAAGCTTCGCGGAAATATCCGACATGAAGCGCGGGCCGTGCCTGAATCTCACGCATCTGTTCGCAGGCGTCCTGGAGAGCAGAATGGTGCTCAGGATCGTTCGAAACCAGGTGATCTGATTGGAGGGTCTCTCCCGCGAACAACCGTTCCACGGCATCGCGGCGTAGCCCTGCTCGTCTTTTAGTCGAATATTTGTTCACGCGCCGTTTGATCTCGAGGAAGACGGGCGTATCCGGCTTGTCGTCGTAGAATCGCAGGCGCAGTTTGAACCGGTTTTTATCGCCGTTGATCGTGGCCCAATAGAGCTTCAGGTCGTCCGAATCCAGATAGAGGCTGTGCACGGGATAGGAGTAGTTCGGTTTGCCGACGCAGTTCACATCCAACTCGAGAAAGGAACGAACGTAATCACGAATCTGAAGGGCTACTTCTTCAGTGATGATATACTTCTGCTCGATTCGCGAACGTTGGAGTCTGTCCTGGGCCATAGGCTATTGCTGACGCATAGGATTCTTGAAGGTAATCTGATTCAGAGGAGGCGAATTGGCAATGTAAGTGTGTGGGTGGTATGGTGTAACCGCAACGCAGCGTGAAAAATGTCGCTTCAGACGGAGCTTTGGTGTTCGGGGGCGCATGACTACAAAGATACCGCTGCTACGCAGCTTGAACGGTATTAGTCATCAGTATCAGTTCCGGAAGCAATCGGCTAAGAGCAGCATTTTGCCTTGATTGGAAAGCGGTAGAGGACAACCGCGCTCCAGGACGCAAGCGGGGTTGGAGGGCCATGTACCGCGTACGCGGAGGAACGTTGCGGGTATTTGGAAGGTCAAAACGAGATCGGCCACCTCCTTACGTCGGTGGTTACAATGCCATTGAGTTTGTTTTGTTTTTGCCGAAGGTGTGATGTGCGTTAATGATCGGACTTCATGCACGCAACTCGAATGGTGTTCGTCTCGGTGATTCTCGCTCGATCGGTTTGCACGGCGGCGGGGCTTTTTGAGGGCCGGGGCGATGTCGGGGAGACGAAGCACGGGGGTTCCGTCGAGTTCGATGCGGCGCGGCAGTCCTACACTGTGGCCGGAGGGGGCGCGAACATGTGGTTCACGAATGACGCGTTCCATTTTGTGTGGAAGAAGCTGTCGAGTGACGTGACGCTGGCGGCGGATGTTTCTTTCCCCGAGCAGGGGGGTGATCCGCATCGCAAGGCTTGCCTGCTGGTTCGCCAGAGTCTCGAGCCGAATTCAGCCTACGCCGATGCCGCGCTCCACGGAGACGGGCTGACGTCGCTCCAGTACCGCGCGGCGAGCAACGAACGCACTTACGAAATCCAGTCCGGCGTCTCGCGGCCGAAGCGGTTGCGCATCGAGAAGCGCGGCCGTTATGTGTCGATGTCCATCGCGACTGGCGATGGCGAGTTGCAACCGGCAGGCGGTTCGTTTCGGATCGATCTGAGCGACCCGTTCTACGTCGGGCTGGGCGTGTGCGCGCACAACAATGAACGGATCGAGAAAGCGGTGTTCACGAACGTGGAACTGAACACGGCGCCGGCAACGGGTCGCGGAAACTTGATCTGCACGCTGGAGACGGTGCCGCTGGCGTCGAAGGACCGCCGTGTGGTGTGGGTGACGACGAATCATATTGAGGCGCCGAACTGGTCGCACGACGGAGCGTCGCTGCTGTTCAATGGGAGGGGGCGCATCTACAGGATTCCAGTCACGGGCGGCGAGCCGGCGGTGATCGACACGGGGTTTGCGACGCGTTGCAATAATGACCACGGCATTTCGCCGGACGGCACGACGCTGGTGATCAGCGACCAAACGCAGGGCGATCGCAAGTCGAGGATCTACACGCTGCCGATTGGGGGCGGGACGCCGAAGCGCGTTACCGAGGCCGGGCCGTCCTACTGGCATGGGTGGTCGCCTGACGGCAAGACGCTGGCGTATTGCGCGGAGCGCCAGGGGGAGTTTGACATATATACTATCGCAACCGATGGCGGGCCTGAACGGCGGCTCACGACAACAAAGGGGCTCGACGACGGCCCTGATTATTCGCCGGACGGGCAATGGATTTACTTCAACTCGGACCGAAGCGGCCAGATGCAGATTTGGCGGATGCGCCCGGACGGCGGAGAGCAGACGCGAGTGACGAACGACGAGTTTGACAACTGGTTTCCGCATCCGTCACCGGATGGGAAGTGGCTGGTGTTTCTTTCGTACGAGGGCGACGTGACGGGGCATGCCGCTGGCGGGCGGGAAGATCGAGGTGCTGGCGAAACTTTTCGGCGGGCAGGGAACGATCAACGTGCCGTCATGGTCGCCTGATAGCAGGCGAGTGGCGTTTGTGAGCTATCAATTCACGCCGGGGTTGTTGATTAGTCGGTAATCGGTTGGGGAAGTAATCGGTAATGAGGCCGGAAAGTAATCAGTTTGAGATCAGGGTTTATCGCGATTGGAAAGCGGTAGAGGACGACCGCAGTCCACGACGCAAGCGGAATTGGAGGGCCCTGTACCGCGTACGCGGAGGAGCGGCGATTGTTGATGGATGGATAGGATTAAGAGTAAGATTATGATTACGATTGGGACCCCGAGCGAGGAGGAGGTCAAACGCCTTTGAGGAAGGGAGGAATGGGGCAGTCGAGGGCGTCGGCGATGGCGCGGAGGAGTTCGGCTTCGTGGGGTTGGATCAGGCCGTCGGCGGCGACGGTGTGGGCGCAGGCGTCGAGGACGTTCTTTTTGATCTGTGGAACGGCCAGGGCGAGGCGTTTCAAGGCTTCATCGACAGGGCCGAGGCCGCAATCGGCCGCCTGGAGCAAACTCAAGCTGGTCACGCCATGACGCAGTTGCGGCACACCGGCGGCAAAGGCCCTGACGACTTCGTCGTGATCCGCGCTGCTGGAATGCGCGAGCGCGGAGAGGAGCACCGCGCAATCGGAAAGCAGCGGGACGAGTGAATAGTATTGGATGACTTCGCGTCCGCGCGGCCTGAATTCCGGTTCGAGGTGACGGATCACAGCCTGGAGGACCGCGTATTCCAAGAGGTCGATCTCGCAATCGGCCTCGATCATGTCGCGCACGCACGCGTCGAATTTGTCGAAGTTCTCGATGGAGAGGTTGCGAAGCGCCGACAAGGTGAGTGTCAGTAGTGGAAGTTTGATCGCGGAATCCTGGTTTGCGATGAGCGTGTTGATTTCGAGAGCGCGAGCTTCGGTGGTTGCATCAAAATGTTCGCGAATTTTCTGGCGTTGCTGTTGCTGGACTTTGGGATCACTACTAAGCACGAGAGCGAAAACGGTGGCGGTAGCGCCCATGGAATCGCGCACGGTCTGGAGGAGGAGCGCCGGCAAGGCAGCGCGGAAATTCGCGGCGTATTCGAGGTGTTTCGGTGTCGGAGCGCCAACGCGCGCAACCACTTCGGCGGCCTGGACGTGTTGCGCGCGCATTCCGGCGAGTTCGACGCCGGAGATGTCCCGAGCAAGCTGGCTGACGATCGGTATGCCTGCTTTGGCCGCCTTTTCCGTGCGAACTTCCGCTTCCTCGGAGAGGACGACGGGAAATTTGCCATCAAAGGTTGGATCGATCGCGCGAATTCGATCCTTGAGAGGAGGATGGGTTGACATCATTCCGAACCAGGCTTCGCCGAGACCGTTGCCAAAATATAAATGGCTGGCTTCCTCAGCGTGCGCGGTGAGCAAGCGCGAACCATAGACGTATCCGCCGATTTTTCTGAGCGCGCCCGCGAGGCCACCTGGATTGCGCGTGAATTGGACGGAGGCGGCGTCAGCCAGGAATTCGCGCTGGCGCGAGACGGCGCTCTTAATGAGGCGGCCGAAAAAGACGCCAATGAAACCGATGGCGATCAGCGCCAGGCCGATGAGCGGCAGTGGATTTCCTCCTTTGCGACTGCCCGAATTCGAACTGGAGCTACTGCCGGTGCGCAGCAAAATGCGACCGAGAATGGCGATGCAGAGGATGCCGTGGATGATGCCGATCAGCCGGAGATTCAGGCGCATGTCGCCATTGAGAATGTGACTGAATTCGTGGCCGATGACGCCCTGCAATTCGTCTCGGTCGAGCAGGCGCATGCAACCGCGAGTGACGCCGATGGCAGCGTCGTTCGTGGTGTGGCCGGCGGCGAACGCGTTGATGGCGTTCTCCTCCTCCAGCAAATAGACCTGGGGCACCGGAGTGCCGGAGGCGATCGCCATTTCCTCGACGACGTTGAGGAGCTTTCGTTCGTCTTCGTCCGACGTGTCGGCGCGCAGGGGCTGGCCGCCGAGCATGCGGGCGACGGCTGCGCCGCCTTCGCTGACTTCGCTCATTTTGTAAAGCGTGCCGCCGATGATGATCGCGAGGGTTGTCGCAGTGACGCCCCAAAAGAGTTTCGGGTGCCACAGCCAAAGGATTGTGTCGGGGTCATATTTGTTGCGCAGGAAAATGCCGGCGACAATGAGATAGACCGCGGCGACGATGAGGACCACCGCGAGAACAAAGTAGGCGACCAGCAGTTTGGTGTTGCGGCGTGCCTGATCCTGTCGCGCGAAGAAGTCCATAGCTCAGCCCGCAGGATCTGCTATCGCGCCGATCAGGTGAACGAGACCTTCGGTGCTTCCTTTTGCTCGGGCTTGTCGATCTCGAACAATTCCGCGGGACCGAAGTTGAACGGGCCGGCGATCAGATTGCTCGGGAAGCTTTCGCGCGCGGTGTTGTAGGTCATGACGGAATCGTTGTAGGCCTGGCGGGCGAACGCGACTTTGTTTTCGGTCGACGTCAGCTCTTCCATGAGGCGCGACATCGTCTGATTGGCCTTGAGATCGGGATACGCTTCCGCGACGGCAAACAAGCGGCCGAGTGTCCCGGTGAGCGCGGCTTCGGCGCCGGAGAGTTGTTTCATCGCGGTGGCGTCGCCGGGATTTTGCGCGGCTTTAACGCTGGCGGCTGAGGCGGCATTGCGCGCCGCGATAACGGCCTCGAGCGTGCCGCGTTCGTGTTGCAAATAACCTTTGGCCGTCTCGACAAGGTTGGGAATGAGGTCGTAGCGGCGCTTGAGTTGCACGTCGATTTGGGCGTATGCGTTCTTGTAGCGGTTGCGAAGGCCGACCAGCCTGTTGAACGCGCTGATGGCAAACACCACCAGAAAGAACAACGGCACCACGAGCACGATGATCGTTAGAATGGCTCCACTCATATTGTGTCCTTAATAGGCCGAAAACTCCACGTCTGCCATTACATTTTGAAGCACCCTTTGTACCCATGCCGGGGCTCGACGGAGCTCGCCCCTCCGGAATTGGACGCAGCTATTTGGCGAATCCCTGGGCTTTGAGCCAAAAGACGAGGTCGTTGGCCCATGGATGGGGATTCACGAATGGCGGTTTGTCGTTCAAGCCGATGCCGTGGCGGCCGTGCTGGTAAATGTGGAGGTCAAAGGTGACGCCGGCCTTGCGCAAGGCGCTCGCGAACAGCAACGCATTCTCGACTTTGACGGCCTGGTCTTCCCAGGTGTGCCAAATGAAACAGGGCGGGGTGTCTTCAGTGACCTGCAGCTCGTTGGAGAGAAGCTTCACCAACTCGGCGTCCGGGTTCGGACCGAGCAAATTATTCCTTGAACCCTGGTGCGTGTATTCGCCCATGGAAATGACCGGGTAGCAGAGAATACCGAGGTCAGGGCGACTGCTCTGTCGCTCGACGGGATCGGCAGCGTCCTGTTTTCCTGAATCGAAATGCGTCAGCAAAGTCGAGGCGAGGTGTCCGCCGGCGGATGAGCCCATGATTGCGACGCGTTTGCGATCGATCTTCCAGTCGTCAGCGTGGGCGCGGACCAAACGCACGGCACGCGCGGCATCCTGCAACATTGCGGGGTGACGATAGCCCTTCGAGCCAAGACGATAAGTGACGACGAAGGCGGTCAATCCGTGTTGATTGAGCCAAAGGGCGTAGTCGCGGCCTTCGTGTGGGGCGAGGCCCCCGTATCCGCCGCCGGGCAGCACCACAACGGCTGCGCCCGAGGCTTTCGCTGGGTCAGCCAAGAACGGCAGCAGGGTTGGAATGTCTTTCTCTTCTTTGCCGAGCGCTCCGGGCGCACCATCGGGCCAGAGGGGGAGTGGTTTGTCTTGTCCGTAGCAACCGATTGCGCACGCGAACAAAGTGATGACGAATACGGTTTTCATTTTGCGGTGGAGCGTAGTGAAAGCTGCGCGTGAGAAAAGAAGCAACTGTCGGTGGCTTTACCGGATAAATCCGGGACTCCGACGCGAGATGGGTCTCACGAATGAACGCCGGCATTGGGAGGGCTGCCGAATGGCGTTGCGATATAGTCCCGCAGGCGCGGGAGAAATCTGCGCTACAGGGTTCTAACTGTTGGCGAGCATTTTTTCCCAGACGGTTTCGTTGAGGAGAACTTTCTTCAGGAATTCCTCGTTCTGGTGAACCAGGCCGCCGAGGTTTGGGTTGCAGGGGAGCTGGATGATGAAAGTTGTGCCCTGGCCTTCTTCGCTGCGCGCCTCGATGCGGCCGGAATGGTGGTGCACGATAAAATAGCACGCCATGAGATTGATGCCGTATTCGAGCGGGCTGTCGCTGCGCACGACAAATGGATCGAAGATCAGGCGCAAGGCTTCCTTGGGCAGCCCAGGACCGTTGTCATGCACTTCGACGATGACGGATTCCTTGCCGTCGATGGTTTCGGCGCGCGCAGAAATTTCAATGCGGCTTCCCGGAGGCAAACTGACTGCTTCATCGCGCAACAACAACTCGAAGAGGCGTTGGAACTTCGGATGATCGACGATCAATGCGGGCAGTGAATCCGGGATGTTCGCAGAAACCTGAATGTTTTTGGAAGCGATGATGTCCTTCGAGGACTTGAGGACGTCATCGAGAACGACGCTGAGCTTCACCTTGTCCCGGAACTCGAAGGTCGGGGATTCAGAGGCGGTCCACAGGTCCTTGAGCATGTTGTTAATTTTTTCAATTTGCCCCTGCACATTCTGGTAGTAGTCCTTCCAGAAGTCAGCGTTGCGCAACGTGGAAACATCGAGGTTCTCTTCCTTGAGTTTGCTCGGGGCGAGGTCGAGGAAGGTCTTCACCGCCACGAGGGAATTGCGGATGTGATGGCTCAGCCCCGCAGCGAGCAAACCGAGGCTTACCATGCGGTCGGCGATCATCATGTTGTGGAGCACAGACAATTTCTCGCGCATGAGCTGATCGCGCTCCTGTTGCACGATGAAAAACTCCAGGGCGCGTCGTAAGGTGGCATCGAGTTGAGGCGGGTCCCATGGCTTGGTGACGAATTTGTAAATGGCGCCGCTGTTGATGGCGGAGATGGCGGCATCCATGTCCGAATAAGCGGTCGCCAGGATGCGCACGATGCGGGGACGAAGCTGGCGGGACTTTTCGAGCAACCACGTGCCTTTTTCGCCGGGCATGCGCTGGTCGGTCATGAGGACGCCGATGTCGTCTTTGTATTGCTCGAGCACTTTGAGACCTTGTTGCGCGCTGGTCGCGGTCAGGATACGAAACTGGTCCTCGAATGCGCGGCTGAAGTATTTAAGCGACTTCTCTTCGTCGTCCACATAGAGGACGGCGAACTTTTTGTAGTCGTAACTGTTATGCATAATTCTCCACCTTTTCACTGGGTTGGGTTGCCGTTTCGCCCTTCAGAGGAAAATCCAGAGTGAATTCGCAGAATTTTCCACGCTCGCTGCGGACCCGAATCAGGCCGTCGTACTCCTGCACGATGCGGTAACAGATGCTCAGGCCCAGGCCCATCCCTTCACCAACATCTTTGGTTGTAAAGAACGGGTCAAAGATTTTGTCCAGATTGGCCGGGTCGATGCCTTCGCCGTTGTCGCGCACGACGAGCCGGCTGCGGCCATTTTCAACGCGGCCGGCGATCGCGATGATGGGTTTGGCGCCGTCGTATTGCTTGCGCTTCATGGCATCGAGGGCGTTTTGCACGAGATTCACGATGACATTGATCATCTTGTTTTTGTTGGCCCAGATTGTTTGATGCTCGGTGAATGTCTCCTCGACGGAGACCTTGTCCTTGATCTCGTGGCTGAAGAACCGAAGCGAAGAAGCAACGAGATCGCTCACTTCGATTTGTTCGATCTGTTCGTTCTCGTGATGCGAGAAGGAACGCAAATCGGAAACGATCGTTTTGACGCGGCCGATTCCCTCCTCCACGTCGCGCAGGATTTCCTGATATTCCTCCTGCTGGGCCGGCGCGAGGAATTTGGCTTTGTTGCGGAGCGTGTAAAGGCCGGTGGTGGCGAAGTTCAAGGGGTTGTTGATCTCGTGAATAATTCCGGCGCTCATGCGCCCAAGCGAGGCGAGCTTCTCAGTCTGGACGAGTTGTGTTTCCGTTTCTTTGAGCTGCTCGATGGTGTTCTCGAGCAGAGTGTTCTGTTTGGCCAGATTGCGCTGGTAGTTGTACGAGTCGACGAGGTTCTTGATGCGTACGTGCAATTCGGTTGTGGAAAACGGCTTCGCCAGAAAATCGCTCGCGCCCGCGGACAACGCCCGCAGTTTCGTTTCTTCATCCGCGCGGGCTGTCAACAGGATTACCGGGATGCTTTGCGTGGTGGTGCGTTCACGGATTTCCTTGCACGCCTGCAACCCATCCTTCTCAGGCATCATCATGTCAAGGAGGATGACATCGGGCAGGAATTGGGCCGCCTTCTCAATCGCCTGCTGGCCGTCCACGGCTTCGAGAACCTGGTAATGAGTGGTTAACTGCGATTTGAGGAAGCGCAACATGTCCGGTTCGTCATCGGCAACGAGCACCTTGGGCAGGTTACCCCTGCGGACATTTTCGACGCGACGGACGCTGTCCTGGGCCGCGGCGACTCCGGGGAACATTTCGGCGCGACGGTATAAATTCGTAAGCCACTCTTCGTTGGAGACGGCCGGACCAGGACCCTGGGCGGGCATTCTGTTTGCGGCCGCTTCGGCCTCGGCTTTGAATTCGGCGATCTTCGCCTCGTCGGCGGCGACATATGGCAGGCGCACTGTGAACGTCGTACCTTTGCCCAACTCGCTCATGACATCGACGGTGCCGCCTTGCAATTCGGTGAATTCCTTGACGAGAGAAAGGCCGATCCCGACTCCCTGATATTTGCGGCGCGATGAGTCGTCGGCCTGCCAGAAGCGATCAAACACATGCGGCAGGTTCTCCTTGCTGATTCCCATGCCGGTGTCCTTCACAGACAGGACCATTACGTCGCCACTTTTCTCCGCGCCCAACTCGACGCGTCCACCCGCGGGCGTAAATTTCAGCGCGTTGAATTGCAAATTGAGAATGGTCTTTTCGATTTTGTCGCGATCGGCCATGACGATGCCGAGTGCTGGATCGATATAGGTTTCGAGGGCGATCCGCTTATCATTTGCCATCTGGCGCGCAGCGCTGGCGAGGCCCTTGACGAAATCATTCAGATCAACTGGCTCCTGCCTGACGGCGATTCGTCCGGATTCCAGGCGCACCAGATCGAGCAAGTCATTGATGAGCTTGAGCAGGCGCATCCCATTCGAGTGCATGGTGACGAGCAAATTGCGTGTTTCCTCATCAAAGACGGATTTGAAACGGGTGAGCAGCGCTTCGAGTGGAGCGAGCAACAACGTCAGCGGCGTGCGCAACTCGTGACTGATATTGGCGAAGAACCGGCTCTTGACCTGGTCCAGTTCCTTGAGCTTTTCGTTGTTCTCGGCCAATTTCCGGCGGTTCTGCTCGACTTCATAACTGAGGATGAACTCCCGAAATCGCAGCCGGTTGAACAGGTAATTCCCGGCGATGACGATAATTCCAGTCAACCCGAGAAAATAGAGGTTGTTAACGAAAGCGCCAAACTGTTCTTTCCAGACTGACGGAGGCGTCACAGCCAGATACATCGACGGAAGCGCCGCGGCCAGATACATCAACATCACGCCCCCGACAGCGAGGAACGATTCACGGACGTTCCAGTGCACCACGACGCTCACGGAGAGAAGGATGAGATTCAAACCAGCGTAGTAGGGAGAGATGGTGCCCTCGGTCGCGTAGATCATCCAGGAAATGCCGGCCGCGGGCAGGAGAGCGATGGGCAGGCCCAGGCAGCGATAATGTTTTACGCCGAGCGAGGTCCGATGTAACTGCCACAGGCCAACCGCGCCCGCCGAACAAAGCAACCGCACGAGGAAAAACAACTTGAGCTTCTCCGGATAGACAAACCAGTCAAGGAGCACGCCAAAGGGCATGAGGAAAACGACCAGCGCCGAAGCGAGCTTCCCAGTGCTGATGCGCTCCTGGCGTTCGTTCTCAACAAATGCGGCGCGAACAGCGGGATCGTGCAATGTTAACTGATCACTCATGGCGGGGCTTTCGCACAGTCATGAAGAGGTTAACTCCAGTTTTGTCCGAAACTATGGAAACAGTGTCGTCTGGCGCGCCGGCAGGTTTCAAGGTGCGCGCCTCATGAGAAGTTCGATAGAGCAGATGCCAGTCGAGCAAATGCTCCATCCCTTTTTTGATCGGATTCGACGGGTCAACGTTAGTCCCCACCAGCGCGGCTTCCGGAGCGAGCCACGAATAAAGGACGGTCATTAACTTCTGGCAGACGAAGTCGGGCAGGTAATCAAACAAGCCGGCGCAGTAAATCAGGTCGAACTGCTTCTCAGGCGCGAGCTCGATGCTGCGAGCCGCTTCTTTGAGAATCGAATGGACGGAGCGCTTTTGAAACTCAATGGGCAGCGTCTTTCCGAGGCGCGCGCCAAGTTGATGGAAGACATCGCGGGTGTGCTGGAGCGTTTCCTCGTTGAAGTCGAGGAGCGTGATTTGCGGCGCCGGTATCCCATTGTCTTCCGAAAGGAAAATTTGCGCCTCGGTAGCGGGACCACAGCCCAGGTTGAGAATTCTGGCAGGCCGGCGGTGCACCCGCCAGACCCGCACCGCTTCGTCGCGAATCACGGTCTTAAGAAGGTCGATGCGATTGCGGTGTGCCTGGGCGGGCGTCTGCCTGAGGAACCAGACGTTGAGCATTTTGGCGTAGAGTGTGCCGCCTTCGTACGGTGGCCGAGTCATCATGTTGACCATCTCGAAGTCGCCGGCGTATCCGAGGGGCTTCTGGTAAGTGCGATAGGCAAAGGGCGAACACAGGATCAACGGATGCAGTTGCCGGCGCATGTAGGTGCGGTGCGCGGGCTCTTCGGTTCGCGGCAGGTTGCCTGCGACCGCTTCAAAACGGTCGAACAGCGCGTCGATGCACGGCAGCACCGACGGGGCAAGACTGTCAAGCACTTCCCGTTCGAGCTGCAAGCGATCTCCGCCCGGAGCCGAACGGATTCCCAATTCGACCTGTTCCAGCCAGTTTCTTAGTTCGATGAAAAAGCTCTGCATGTCCGCAATGACGAGCTTGTACTCGGACGCGATTTTGTATTCCGTCTGCCAGTCGCGAACAAAGCGGTCGAATTGCGCCGGAAGGCTTTCGGCCAAACTGCCGGGACTGAGAAACTCCACATCCAGCCAGGAATCGTCGAGGCCGGCCTCGCACAAACCGGTGCTGCCTGTCCTGACGACCTGATGCACCACCGCACGGCCCGCATACAGCGGGCGGTCTCCAGCCATGATTTTTACCTGGTCCAGGACTTCGGAGATCTGCAGAGGGAAGGATGGACTGTAGATCTCGAATGCGACTGAATGGCGCGAGAGGCGCACAACGGTCGCGCAGGTTTCCTGGCCCTGGCTGTTCTGAAAGGAAATGAGGCAGGCCGCTGCTGAGGACTTATTCATAACGAAGTCCTGCGGAGATTTCCGAAGCGCTATTGGTCAACAAAACCCGATTCATAGGTACTCTACCTACAATTCAATCCATCAATGAAGGAGTAGGCAAAGCATTTTGCTCGCCGAAGGGCGCTACTTCCCGTGCCAGACCGGGCGTCCGGCAGGCCCTGTCGGCCTCATTCGTAAGTGGCTTTTTATCAAGCACTTACGTAACCCAGACGGCGTTTTGGATTCGCGGGTAAATTCCCGCTCGCGCCCTCTTCACGAGATGGGGTGAATTTTTTGCCCGCAAAGCCCTTTTCCGACGAAAAGCTGCCGTGGCTTGTGGCGGGGTTCGCCCGAGGCCTGCGCATGTATGGGTGAATCGCGATGAAACGTCACTCCTCCCTGCTCGGCTTTGTCATTTTCGTGGTGGGCATTTACTGCCTGCTGTTCGCGCTCGTGCAAACGCCGGATGGTCCGCGCCCGCGCACCCGACCGGCCATGACGGACGAATTAAGCCCGTCGCGCGAGACTGAATCTGATTCGGTAGTCAGCCCCGAGCCACCGCAGCGCTCTCGCGAACGGCGCGCGAAAACGCCCGAACGCCGCTTCGCATATAGGGTTGCCGAATGGGCCTGAGTGCGCTAAGTCGCGGGAAGCAGCTCACAGTAAATTTCGACCATGCGCTCGCGAGCAATATGCTTGACCCTTTTTTTGTTGCTGGCGGTGGCGCACGCGCAATTCGGCGGACGGCGGGGGCCTCCCGGACGGGTACCCGATTTCGATCGCGGAAGTGTCCCGCAATGGGAGCTAAGGCCGAGCTTCAAGGAAGACTGCTTTACCTTTGCTCGAATCAAGTACCGCTCAAGCGCACCGGAACGGAGCAGCTATGCGTGGTGGACAGATTATCCAGCCGCCGACTTGAATCTCTCGTGGCGGCTGCATCAACTCACGTCCATGAGTGTTCATCCAGATGGCAAGTTCGTTGAAATCCTCGATCCGAAACTATTCGACTATCCGTTCTTGTTCATGAGCGGTGTGCCCAACATCGAGGTCAGCGAAGAAGAAGTCCGGACGCTGCGGCGCTATCTGCTCAACGGCGGCTTCATGATGGTGGACGATTTCTGGGGCGAAGCCAATTGGGACCATTTTTACCGCGAAGTCGTTAAACGTGTCTTGCCGGACCGCGAACCGGAAGAGCTTCCATTGGCGCATCCGATTTTTCATTGCGTTTTCGACCTCAAAGAAAAGCCGCAGATCCCGAACGTCGGCCATGCGATGCGCTTTCGCGGAACGGGGATCACCTGGGAAGTGCCGGACGGAAAGACGCCGCACTACCGCGGGGTGACCGACGTGAAGGGCCGACTGATGATGTTGATCTGCCATAACACCGATAATGGCGACGGCTGGGAAGAGGAAGCGACGGACCCCTATTACTTTACTGAGTTTTCGGAAAAGAAGGCGTATCCGCTTGGAATTAACATTTTATTTTACGTGATGACCCATTGACGAGAATTGATATGCATCGATTAATTGGAGGCGCGGCCGCATTGCTCATGATGTTCCTGGCTCTTTCAGTCAATGCGCGCCTGGTGATCAATGAGATTTTTTACAATGCGCCGGACGATCTCGAAGATCTCGAATACGTTGAAATCTATAACTCCGGTGACAAGGCGATCGACCTCACGGGCTGGGCGTTCACCAAAGGCATCAAATTCAAATTTCGCACCGGGACGCAGATCGACGCCAAAGGCTTTTTAGTTCTGTGCCGCAATGAGGAGCGCTTCAAACAATTTTACAATGCTCCCATCGCAGGCGTGTTCACTCAGCGGTTGAGCAATAAAGGCGAGCGTCTCGAACTTTGCGAGCCTGCTGGCAGGACCGTCGATTCAGTCAAATACCAGGACACCGTTCCCTGGCCGATGGGCGCGGACGGCCAGTCAGGATCACTGGAACGCATTTGTCCGGAGTCCGCCGGTGAGGACGTTGCTAATTGGGCGTCATCGCCGCTCTCTTCCGATCGAATCAAACCGGCCGGCACGCCCGGCAAAGCGAACGCGAATTTCTCTGCGACGCTGCCGCCGGTGATTTCGAACGTTTCATTTACACCAAAGGATCCCGCTCCGAATCAGGTTGTTTCCGTTGAAGCGGACGTGCGCGACGAAAACGGCGCAGGCGATCTGGAAGTGACGCTGTTATATCGAACTGCAGGTCCAGGCTTCGAGAAATCCGAAACAGCAATTCCGATGACGAGACTTAACGACAATCGCTACAGCGGCAAATTGTCCGCCGAGTCTGCGTCTCAGCTGATTCGTTTTCGCATCCGGGCCACGGCGAAAGGCGGAGCACGACGATTCTTCCCCGCGGAGACCGAACCGCGCCCGGCGATGTCGGTTTATGTTCAAAGCGCGATTCAGCCCGCGAAAATTCCGTTCGCGTGGATCATTAATACCGCTGCTACCGAGAGCAGGCCTGCGCGTCAGCGTGCCCGATTTTCGGGAGCGCCATGGGAATCCGCCACAGGTGAAGTGGCATCACACAATTCTGCTTTTGTGTATTACGACCCGGTCAAACGGCAAACACAGCTTTTCGATTTCGTCGGGATTGCGGGGCGATCACAGGGCTTGAAGGTGCATTTTCATAAGGACCAGATGCTCGACAGGATGTCCGCGATTAATTTGATCTTCGAAGACAATGACCGATTTGTTCTTGCCGAGCCGCTGGCCTATGAAGTTTACCGGCGCGCCGGGATGCCCACCGAACAGAGTTACCATCTCCGCTTGTGGTCGAATGGGCAACCGCTCGGTTATTACCTGCTGGTCGAGCAACCCAATCGCGGTTTCCTGCGCCGGAACAAAATCGATGACGCCGGCAATCTCTACAAACTGATCTGGTATGGGCGAGGGCTGATTGGCCAACACGAGAAGAAAACCAACGTTCGCCAGGGGCATGAAGACCTTGTCAGTCTCGTGCAGTCCCTGCAGCAAACGACCGGTAACGAGCAATGGCAAGTCATCCGGAAGAATTTTGATGTCGATGAAGTCGCCGGCTACTTCGCCGTGAACATGGTCATCTCGCATTGGGACGGTTTCTTCAACAATTACTTCGCTTATCACGATACCGAGGGAGCAAAAAAGTGGATGATGTTTCCGTGGGACCAGGACAAGACATGGGGATACCATGACGGAAATCGCGGTGGAGAAGTCTTCTACGATCTGCCGCTCACCTTCGGAATGGGCGACGCGGCCTTTGGCCGCGAACGAGGCCGAGGAGGCGGGCCTTTCGGCGGTGAGGCTCCCTGGTGGCGGCCACCGGGTTATTTTTCAGGACCTCTCCTGGCGAACCCGCAGTTCCGAAAACTTTTTCTACGGCGAACGAAGGAGATTCTTGAAACAGTATATACCGAGGAAGTCTTCGTACCGATTATTAACGCGATGGGCGACCGACTGCGCGAAGAAGTCAAAATCCGCGCCGAGATCATGCGCGAAAAGCCAGAGCGGTCGCTCGCGCGCCTCGAACGAAATCTACAAGACCTGCGCGAGCACGTGAAAAAGCGGCGCGCGTTTCTACTCACCCAGCAGGAGATCAGGAATGTCGATCGCGCCGCTGAATCGGCAAAAGCGCCTGCCTCCAAAAACTAATCAATCTCATGATAAAAATCTCTCTCATTTCCGTGGCTGCTTTTCTTGTTCTCAGCGAGACCAGCATGACGGCAAAGGAAGTCAGCGGAGCGATTCCCGCTAACGTCACCTGGTTCGCCGCTGAAAGTCCGTATGTTGTCTCCGGAACGATCATCGTTCAGACCAACGTAACGCTTACAATCGAACCAGGGACCACGGTGCAACTGGGCGGAAATGTCGACCTGGTGGTCACGAACGGTGGCCGTCTGCTCGCGGAAGGCACGGCGGACAAGCGGATCCACTTTACGCGCACGCCGAACAGTTCGGAACGGTGGGCCGGCATCGTGATCAGCGGCGATGAGGACTCGCCGGAGACACGCATCAGCCACGCTTACATTGAGGGCAACAACTATTCAGCCATTTACTCGCCGGGCGGCACGCTCGCGATCGATCACGTTGTCTTCGGCACGCCCGACCGTCAGTACCTTTCGCTGGATGAGAGTTCGTTCCTCATCAGCGACTGTCATTTTCCGACGACGAGCGGCGCTTTTGAAATGATCCACGGGACGCGGGGCATCAAGCTGGGTGGCCGGGCAATTGTGCAGCGATGTTTCTTTGGTCCAACGCGAGGTTACAACGACATCATTGATTTCCGCGGGGGTAACCGCGATCGCAATCAGCCCATCATCCAGTTTTATAACAACGTCTTCACGGGCGCGAGCGATGACATGCTTGACCTCGATGGCACCGACGCATGGATCGAAGGAAATATATTTTTACACGCCCATCGCAATGGCGCGCCGGACACTTCCAGCGCAATCTCCGGTGGAAATCACCGGCGCTACACCTCCCAGGTTACGATCATCGGCAATTTGTTTTACGATTGTGATCACGCCGCTACCGCCAAGGAAGGGAATTTCTTCACACTCATCAACAACACTATCGTTCACATGACCAAAACTGGCGGCGTCGATTCCGGCGACGGCGCTCTGTGCATTCGCGATCTGGAGCCGAGCCCTACCGATTACGCCGAAGGTGCCTACCTCGAAGGCAACATCATTCTCGATGTCCAGCAACTCGTCCGTAACTACGACAAAAAGGAAACGAAGGTCACGTTGATCAACAACATTGTTCCTCTGGCGTGGGACGGCCCGGGTCAGAGCAACATCGTCGCTGATCCAAAGCTCAAGCACATCCCGCAGCCTGGCGAGACGCATTTTACGAGTTGGGCGCAGGCACAAATCGTCCGCGACTGGTTCAGCCCGTTGCCCGGTTCACTCGCGGTTGGCTCCGGCCCGAACGGCCGCGACAAAGGCGGAGTAATTCCGCTGGGCGCATCGGTGTCAGGCGAACCAAAAGGCACCACTACCGAAACGAGCGCGACACTTATCGTGGGTGTGAATCGGAGGGGTCCTGACATTCCGGAGATTGGCTGGCCGGATGGCGCCGGCTACACCCATTACAAGTGGCGGTTGGACGGCGGACGCTGGAGCGATGAAACGCCGATTCAAAGGCCAATCAGTCTGAGTGCGCTGACTGAAGGACCGCACTCCGTTGAAGTGATTGGAAAACGCGACTCGGGACTTTACCAGAATGATCCGTCTCTCGGAGCAGACGCGATCATCACACGCTCGCGCGCCTGGACGGTAAAACGATTGCCTCGTTCAGAAACCAGGCAACTAACAGAGAAAAGACTATGAATCACCGACTACTACTTCTGACATCAGCTCTTTCAATCGCGGGACCGTCACTGATCGCCGCCCAGCCAGACCTGAGCAAGCTTCCTCCACCCGCGGACAGGCAAGGGGTCACGTACGAAAAAGACATCCGGCCAATCTTTGAAGCGTCGTGCTTTGGCTGCCACAGCCGGCGCGCTCAACGGGTGCGGGCCGATCTGCGTCTGGACACTCTCCAGGACGTGTTGAAAGGAAGTGAAGACGGCAAAATTCTGACGCCCGGCAAAAGCAAAGACAGCCTGCTTGTGCTCGCCGTCTCGCAGTTGGACGACGAGACTGCCATGCCGCCCAAACGCGCCGAACGGCCCACTGGTTTGATGGGACGCCCGGGTGCCTTCGGGCCGGCGATGATTGTAGCGGGTCCGATGATGACCCAGGCCGACGCAGACCATGACAAGAGGCTTACGAAAGCCGAATTCACCAGCCTCGCAGATTCGTGGTTCGAGAAGCTCGACGCCGAAAAAGCCGGCAAATTGAACCAGGAACAATTCGCAGAAAAATTCGACGACCTGCTTTCCGATCCGGGACGGGATGCCGCCGCGGCCGCGCCCGCGCAGCCGGATCGCTTCCGGGGTTTTCAGGCGGGCCGATTCCTCGCGCCCGCGTTCTTCACCGCCGCGGATGCCGACAAGGACAAGTCGGTTACGAAATCCGAACTCAAATCCACCTTCGAGAAATGGTTCACCGCGTGGGACACCAACAAATCCGGAGTGCTTGCTGAAGCAAATCTTCGTGAGGGTCTCAACACCAGTTTGCCACTTCAGAATCCCGGCGCAAATTTCGGCGCGGGCGCCGAACTTGCCGGCCAGATGCTGACCATCGGCGATAAAGACAAGAACCAAAAACTCACCGGCGAAGAACTGACTCTCGTCGCAGATACGTGGTTCGACAAATTCGACACCAACAAAACCGGCAAAGTTTCTCAGGAACAATTCGTCGCCCTGTCGACCGAAGTTTTTCCCCGGCAACAAGGCATGTTCGGCGGTTTTGGGGGCGGAGGACCGCGCGGTGGGCGGGGCGGTTTTGCAGGCGGCCCCGGCCCGGATGGTCCGCGCGAGGGTGGTCGGCCCGATTCTCAGGGCGCGCCGCCCGGAGGCGGTCAACGTGGTGGTGATGGACCACCGAATTTCGGCGGACCTCGGGCAGGCGGCCAACCCAGTGGGGGAGGCCCCGGCCCGGATTTCATTGGCGGACCCGGCGCGGGCGGCGGTCAACGCGGTGGAGGTTTCCCCGGCAACTTTGGCGGCGGTCCAGGTGGGCGCGGGGGCGGCCGCTCCTTTGCTCCCGGCCTTTTTGCTGCGCTCGACGCAGACAAAGACGGCTCGCTGACGAAAACAGAAATCGAGAACACTGTGGCCAAATGGCTTTCAGAATGGGACACCAACAAGACCGGCTCGGTAAACGAAGATACGGTGCGTGAGAAACTCAATGCCATGCTCCCACGTCCTGAGTTTGCCGGATTCGGCGGACCCGGAGGCGGCGGACCGCGAGGTCCAGGCAACGCCGGTGGCCGCGGCGGTCCTCCCGAAAGCGGACCCGCGCCGAAGCCGTTGACACCTAAGCAGGTCGGTCTGTTACGAGCCTGGATTGACCAGGGAGCGAAGTAACTGCGCGGTCGGACAATAAAAAAAGGGGAGCGATTGATCTCTCGCTCCCCGCATCGAAATATCTTCAGCGACTCAGAAGTGCATCGAAAGCCCCGCGAATGCGCTGGTGAACCCCTGCCCATCGGCAAACCTGGCGCCCACGTCGAGCCCAAGCGTTTCCGTCAGCGCGATGCGCGCTCCTCCGCCATACGTATGCGCATCGAGGTCCTTGCCGAAATCAACGTCACGCACGTACGTGTAATTCCCGTTGACACTTATCCAGTTGTTGAGCGCGAAACTGAGAGTGATTCCCGGCTCAATCGTCGTTGTATCAATGGAATCGATGTTCTCTGGCTCCAGTTTATTGTAGGTCATCCCGAAACGCGGAATGATGTTGATGTGATTTCGCATCAGCCTCACCACGTAACCGAGGCCGCCGCCGGCGTTCCACGCGTCAGCACCATCTCCCCATACATAACCGCCGTTGACGTCGAATAGAAAATTGTTCATGTCGACTGAACTGTGAGCGACAACTCCATGGCCCTGATCCGCTCCGAAATCATCGACGTACTGATAGCCGACGAAGAATTCCGTGTAGTTATGAATCACTTTGGAGTTGATCCCTTCCTGCTGCGCCATGATCTGGTGCACGCAGACGATTGCAAATGCGAATGTAAGAACCCTTTTCATATATGATTGATTTCCTTTACGAATTCCCGTAGACGGCTCTAGAAAAACACGATCAGCCCTTTCAGCGCAAGTAGTATCTAGGTCCCATTGACAGACGTGAAACTCCTTCTGACCATCCTGCTCCTTGGCTCCCTGTCGCTTCCCGCGGCGACGCTCGTCGAGCGTGGACCATGGTCCGGCGCTCTCACCCCGACCTCAGCCGTCGTCAAAGCGAAAATTGCGCTTAAAGTCGATTCCCTGCGCCTTGCGCTGACCACAAATGCCGACTTGAGCCGCCCGTTTTACGTGCCTGCCGAGAAAAGCGACAGCCGGATCGCGACCTTCAAACCAAAGCATCTCGCTCCCAATCGATACTACTATTATGTCCTCGAATCAAAGGGGCTAATCGACATGCAAAACCGTGGCCGGTTTCGCACTTATCCGGACGGCCCAACCTCCTTCACCTTTGCGTTCGCATCCTGCGCGCGCACTGCTTCGTCACATTCAGTCTTTGAAACCATCCTGCGCGACAACCCCCTGTTCTTCATGAACATCGGCGATCTTCATTACCTCGACATCAAAGAAAACAATCCCGACCGCTTCCGCGCTGCTTACGATCTCGTTCTCAGTTCGCGCACCCAATCCGCCCTCTACCGCAGCATCCCCTTCGTTTACATGTGGGACGACCATGACTTCGGTGGCAATGCCAGCGACGCCCGCAACGACGTTCATGAAGCCGCGCGTCTTACGTATCAGGAGTACGTGCCGCACTATCCGTTGGCCGCTGGTTCGGGCAACGTTCCAATCCATCACGCCTTTACCGTCGGTCGCGTGCGATTCATTCTCACGGACTTGCGTTCGGCCCGCACGCCAATCACCGTGCCCGATGACGCCTCGAAGACCATGCTCGGCAGCGTGCAGAAGGAGTGGTTGAAATCCGAGTTGCTCGCCGCCAAAAGCAAGTACCCGCTCATTTTTTGGGTGAGCACTGTCCCGTGGCTGGGAATCAACACCACCAATTATTACCCGGTGCCCGCCGGCTACACCGGTTTCGCGCACCATCGCAATTTGCCGCCGCTCCCAATTTCCCAGGGCGCAGTTTACACCCGCGGCGCAAGCCGGGCGCCGCCCGAAGATCATTGGAGTCTATTCTCCACCGAGCGCCGCGAACTCGCTGACTTCATAAAAGAAAATGGAATCAAGGGACTCTGCATCTTGCACGGCGATGCGCACATGTTGGCCGCGGACAACGGGAGCAACGCCGATTATGCGACGGGCGGCGGCGCGCCGATTCCGATTCTGGCCGCCGCGCCACTCGATCAAGCCGCGTCGATTAAGGGCGGTCCCTACAGCCAGGGCATCTACAAACCTCCGGCCGGTGAGGGTTGCTTTGGTCTCGTCCGAGTTCTCGACAACGGCGACAGGCTTCGCGTGGTCTATAGTGGGCGCAATCACCTCAACGCCGAGAAGGTGTCCCTCCAGTTCGAAGTTCCAACACACTGATTGGGCCCGATTTCACTCAAGGCCAAAAACCGGGCGATCGCAGTTGGAAGTAGCGTTGAGGCCCGGTAAACAGATTAGTGTACGGGCTGGTCGCGCCCATAATTGCCGTGAAGGGTCCAGCGACATTGGTCGCAGTAAGCAACCAATAATCGCCACTCCACGAAATCACCAGCCGATTCGCGCTCCTCGAAAACATCATCGCTGGCCGGGCCGCCGGGACAATTTCTCCGGTCGACAGGATTCGCGCGGGATAACTACCGACCGGCAAACCGGCAGGATTCTCGAAAATGATCGTGCCTAGTTGCGCCGCATTCAGCCCCTGGGCTGTTGTTCCGACGTAAACCCGGTCAGTTCCGCCACCATTTGTGGCGCCGCTCCAGTTTCGGATAATGAGCCGGCCGTTCCATTCTGAAGCGCGATCACGACTGTCCTGAAATCGGATCACTGCGTTGCCGTTTTGCAAATCGAGCGTCGAGAACGGATCTGAGTCGGTGAAGAAAGGCAGCGGGCCGGTTGCGACGACGAGTTTACCGAGTTGATGGGCGCCTTGCGCGAGAATTTTTCCGTCATACATCGTGAGGGTACCCGGATTATTTATGTTTCCGCCGTTGATCCACAATTCTGAATCGGGATAAATAACAATGTTCGATGCCCCAAGGTTGCCCGCATCCAGCCGGTAGAATCCCGGATCGATCACCAGGCTATTCGAGACGAATTGATTTCCGTTGCTGTGCACGAACCAACTTCTACCATCGCGACCACTGACATCCGACGAACCCACCCGCAAGTTTATCGTCGAGAGGGTTCCGCCTCCCAGATAGAAAGTGCTTTTCTGGAACATCCCAATGCCATCCGTCCGATTGGTGCCGCCGGTTTGAGTAAAATCGCCGCCATAAATGTTGAGCGCAGGAGAGACGAGATAGCCGCCGCTCAGCGTGTAACGGCCGTCGACGGTGATATACTGACGATTCGTATGCGAACCGCCCGCCTGTGCAAATTGGTCTCCTGCATCCACCATTCGTGAAATGAGTGTTCCTCCCTCCAATCGATAGATTCCACCGCGCGGGAAAGATAAACTCGTGGTTTTTGTGATGCTCAACCGATCCTCTACCGTGTGGATTCCATTGCTCTGCACGAAGACAGCGGGCGAGTAGTAGGGCAGGCTGCCCGTCGCGCCAGCGAAGACGCAATTTGAGGAGTTGAGCAAGCCGCCTGTTAAACTGAAGCCTCCTTGAAAATCGAGCACCATGTCGCCAACCCGGTTGGTGCCGCCGCTTTGAGTAAAGCTGCCGCCAAAGACATTGATCCTGTTTGCTGAAAGAATGCCCGCGCTTAGCTTGTAATAACCCGCGGTATGGTGCTGCACCGTTCTCTCGTAGCCCCACAGCCGGATTTCGCCCGAGTTGTTGTGAATCCCGCCAGACTGCTCAAACGTTCCCGTAACCATGAACCCGTCTCCTATGGAGACGTCGCCTGAAACCAGGGTGCCACCGGAGAAAAGGTATTCCGCGCCCTGAAACTGGCTTGCATAGGCCACCCCCAGATTGCCGACGACATTGCTTCCGGCACTTTGCGTGAATCGGCCCGTCTGAGTATTGATCTCGCCCGCCTGGACCGTTCCCCCCTGCAACAGGAAATTTCCGTTTGCCAAACGAATCCGGCCCTCGACCTGCACAGAGCCATTGGCCATGTTGAATTGCGGACCGCCGCCGCCAATCGTGGCGTTGCGCGCGATGACGGTGCCATTGCTCAAATTATACGTGCTGCCATCGCTCAGGTTAAGGCCGTCGAAGCCGGTCACGTGGTTCGTGCCCGCGTAGTGGTTCAGCGTCCCATATCCGCCCATCCCGGATCGGCCACCCACGAATAACGCTCCTGAGGAGACGATTGCATTCGAAATATTCAATTCTGCGCGCGGGCTCGGTGCGCCGTGAATCCACAAATCACCGATCGTGGCGACAGATTGTTCGGCAAAGGTCGCGATGCCGCTGACATTGAAATTACCCGCATTCAGCGCCGAGTGATAGCTCAGCAACGATGCGCCCGGACCCAGCGTAAAATCCGATGAGATGCTCAACGGAACCTCCAGTCCGGCCCAGTTCAACAGCAGGAGATTCGCGGGGTCATACACCAAAAGATTTCTGATGGACAGCGAGTCGCGATAGTTTGCAGTGGTGTTTGCCCCGATGGCCAGCGCCTTGAAGCCCGGGTTTCTGAATGCGACCGCCGCCTGTTCGATCGAAGGCAATTGTCCGAGCGACCAGTAATTCTCCTCCCAATAACCGCTGGTCGCTTTCGTCCATTCGTTCGTCGCGCCAGCCGTTGCGCTCTGCGATTGAACAATCAATCCTTCATCGCCGACCGCCACAAACGCTCCCGGGCCATAAGCGATCGCGTTGAGTGGCCGCGCAAACAGCGTCGCATCGCCTGGCCAGCCCAAACCATCGCTCGAAGCATGGGCCCGGCCGCCTCCGTTATAACTGCCAACCGTCACCACAACGCCATTCCCGGAAGCCAGCCCACGCACCCCGAAGGACGGCGGTGCAACTGCGGACCAGTTGATGCCGTCAGATGACGTAAGAACAACGCTCGAATCGCCGCCGGCGAGAAAGCGCGATTGATGAAACACGACCGCGCGAAGCGATACCTGCGTGCCGGAGTTCCGCAACGTCCAATTCACTCCATCAGGTGAAGTGACGATCGCCCCGCGTTCTCCCACCGCCACATATAAACTGCTGACCGACCCAAATGCCGCGCCAACCCCCAAAAGCCTGTTCGTCGTGGGCACACCGCGAGAGATCCAGTCAAGACCGTTGGATGACGTAAGAATATCACTGGTCCCGGTGTGTTCGCCGTCACCTACACCGACAAATTGCCCGTAGCCGTACGTGATCCCGTATACGTGTTGAACACCGAGGGTGCTGAGACCATCGGTCCAGTTGATCCCGTCGGTGGAGGACCTGATGAGCAAGCTCTCTCCGCCGCCGGCCACATACCGTCCCGACCCGTGAGTGACGCAAAGCAATGGATGGACCGTACTGCCCAGTGGCCGCTGCACCCAATCGGTGCCGGTCGAAGATGTCAGGAGAGTCCCTTGCGGGCCAACTGCAACAAACAGCCCGTTGCCGTAAGTAACTCCAGTTAGTTGGTTGCCCGTGGGCGAACTCCTCACCTGCCACGGTCCGGGCAGTGCCGCACTGAGAGAAAGACCGAGAGAAACGGATAGAACGATGATAGACGAAACGCGCTGTGGTTTCATACCTTGTAACACAGGATTCTGGAACCCGCCTTTGCGCGCTCAATGGGGTGGACTCCCCGCAAAAAATTCGTAACTGCGCGAGCGGTCTCCTGTAACACCGATTTTGGTTTGCAATTAGCGCTGATCGTTTAATTTCCGTCTTCGCGTATGAAAGTTGGTGTCTTCACAGTCATTCTCCGGTCGATCAAGTTCGAGCAGGCGCTCGATTATCTCGGCAGCCTCGGTGTGCAATCCGTAGAAGTTGGTGCCGGCGGTTACGCAGGCACCGATCATTGCGATGTCGATGGCTTGCTCGGAAGCGCCCGCAAAATCGACGAGTTCCTCGGCCAGCTCGCCGCGCGCCGGATGAAAATCTCCTCGCTCTCCTGCCACGGCAACCCCCTGCATCCGAACCGCCGTATCGCCGCTCAGCACGATCAGGCTTTCCGCAAAGCGGTGCGCCTTGCGCACAGACTCGGCGTGAGCGTCGTCGCGACCTTCAGCGGTTGCCCCGGCGGCGCGCCCGGTGACAAATCACCGAATTGGGTCACCTGCCCGTGGCCTCCCGATTATCTGGAGATTCTCGACTACCAGTGGAACAAGGTCGTGCTTCCGTATTGGAAACGGACGACCGATTTTGCCGCCAAAGCCGGTATTCGCAAGATTGCTCTGGAGATGCACCCCGGCTTCGTCGTTTACAATCCCGAAACACTCCTCCGCCTCCGCAAAGAAGCCGGTCCGCTCATCGGCGCGAATTTCGATCCCTCGCATCTCTTCTGGCAAGGCATTGATCCCTGCGCCGCCGTCCGCGCTTTGAAGGGCGCAATCTGGCACGTCCATGCCAAGGACGCCGCCATTCATGAGTGGAACTCCCGCCGCAATGGCGTGCTCGACACCAAACACTACAGCGACGAAGTTAATCGCTCCTGGATTTTCCGCACCGTCGGCTACGGCAACCCGCGCCGCTTCTGGTGCGACTTCGTCTCGGCCCTGCGCATGGCCGGCTACGACGGCACGCTCTCCATCGAGCATGAAGACAGTTTGATGACGACACGCGAAGGGCTCGAGAAAGGCATCCGCTTTTTGCAAAGCATTGTATTGTCGGAACCCAAGGGCGAAGTCACCTGGGCATGAGCATTTTCTACGATACCCACGCGCACCTCGATTACCCGGATTTCGCCAAAGACCTGCCGGACGTCATTGCGCGCGCCAAATCGGCCGGCATCGCCAAAGTGATCAGCATCGGCACCAGTCTCGAAAGCAGCCGAAAGGCAATCGAACTGAGCGAGCGCTACCCCGAAGTGTTTGCTGCCGTCGGTTGGCATCCGACTGACGTCCTCGAAGCGCCCGAGGACATTCGGTCGGACTTGCGCAAACTCGCCCAACACCCGAAAGTCGTCGCCATCGGCGAAACTGGCTTCGACTACTACCGCTTGCCGAGCAAAGACGGCAAGCACACACCCGCGGACGACGAACGCTACAAAAAACGCCAGGCCGAAATTTTTGAGCAACAACTCGAAGTCGCAGCCGAACTCGGTCTGAACTGTGTCATTCACCAGCGCGAAGCGCTTTCCGATACACTGGACATGATGGAGCGCTATCGCGGGCGCACACGTGGCGTCTTTCATTGCTTCGCGGGCGACGCAGGTCAAATGCGCCGCATCGTCGAGATGGATTCACTCGTCAGCTTCACTGGCATCCTCACATTCAAGAACGGCCAGAATGTTCGCGACGTCCTCGCTGCCGCGCCTGCGGACCGCTTCATGTTGGAGACCGATTGCCCGTTCCTGGCGCCAGTTCCCTATCGCGGCAAACGCTGCGAACCCGCCCATGTGAAAGAAATCTCTGAAGTCGCGGCTGAAGTTCGCGGTTGCTCCATGGATGAATTAAGTTGCACCACCTGCGCCACTGCCCACGAATTCTTCAAGACCCTTGGTGATTCTTAAGTGTGTGCCAACTCGTCTCCTCCAGTTCGTTTGTTTGGTGGTTATCGAAAGCTTTTTGATCGCACCGGCACTGGCGCAGAGCGGTGCTTCGTACACGGCCCAGCGCCGCATCGACACGATCGTTGTTGACGGAAATCTCAATGAGGCTTCGTGGCACAACGCCGAGCATACTTCTGTCTTTACGTTCTGGGACGGCAATGTCGCGCCGGCGCCGCTGCAAACGACGGCGAGGATGGTTTGGGACGATCAGTACCTCTATATCGCATTCCATGCGAAGGACGCTGACGTGTATGCCACCTACACCGCTCGGGATTCCCGCCTTTGGGAGCAAGATAATTTCGAAGCCTTCGTGACGGTACCGGGCACCACTGGTTATGTAGAGGTGGAAGGCAGCCCCAAAGGGACCATCTGGGACGGCGTTTTCACGAACGTTTTTCAAGGCCCCGGCGGCAGTTATAACATGGACACCGTCCAGGTCGCCGGCCGCGTCAACGGCACGCTCAACAACTCCTCCGATCAGGACATGGGCTTCACAGGCGAAATGCGGCTGCCCTTCGCGGACATCTATCAGACGACCCCGGGCGGCCACCCGGTCGAAGGCTCACAATTGCGGATGAATCTAAATCGTATCAATTGGAACACGCCGGCGACACAAGGCGGTCCGGGCGCTGCGGGGAGCGACACGTACTACGCCTGGTCACCCGTGCCCGGAAGTGGCATTTCCTTTCATCGTCCCGACAAATTCGGCACGGTCACTTTCTCGACGAATTCCGTCCCGGCGCCGCTGTGGAGGTTCACCTCGCAGACGGTTTCCGGCGCAAACCTCGCGCTCAGTGGTGTGGGTCATCCAGGCGGAACCTATCGCGTGTTGGTATCGAGCAACCTGGCGTTGCCGACTGGCAATTGGAGGCGAATCCTGACCAACTCCTTTGACTCCGTCACCGGCCAGTTCAGCTTCACGGATGTGATCGATCCGGGCAACCGCCAGTTATTTTATCTGCTCCAATCGCTTTGAACCGCCACTGCGACACCCAAAACGCCAAAACGCAGTTCAAGGCTGCTGCACGACCGACGTATCCATCTCATTCTGCTCCAGTTCCGCCTCGGTAAGATGATGCTTTTCGCGGAAGGTCACGTAAACGATCCCGCCGACAATGCTCCAGAAGAGGCTCCCCGCGTACGCCAGCAGCGATAGCGCCAGCGCGAGTGTCGGCGCAACGTGCAGCGGCCCGGAGAGCAGGAACACGAATAGATTCTCACGCACGCCGAGTCCGCTTGGTGTGATCGGGATTGCCGAAATGCAAATGATGATCGGCACGATCATAAACAGCGCCATCGCAGGCACGTTAATGTGCAATCCCTTGCAAAGCGCCAGCACCTGCAAAACACAAAACGCGTTCAGCGCCATCGAGATCGTCAACGTCTTCGTGAGAAACAACGGTTGCCGCCCAAACTCCCGGCACGATTCCAGCGATCGCTCGATACGTTCGCCCTGCGGCAGCCTTCGCAACCAGTCCCTTGCCCCGCCCCAGCTTCTTGAAACACCCCCGCGAAAGGCCAGAAACGCCAGCATCGTGCATGCAGCGATCATTCCAAGCACGATCACCGCGAGCACACGCAGTCGATGATGCGCGGCGAGCAAATCCACATTTGGCAGCATCATGATTCCCGCAAAGAGAAGCATCGCCCACAGACCGATGAGCCGGTCGGCGAACACCGTCATTACCGCTTCGGTTTTCTTGTGGTGCGTTTCGCGTGCGGCGTAATACGCCTTCATCAGGTCGCCGCCCGTCGAGCCTAGCAGAAATGAATTGAAGAAATGCGCCACGAGCGAAATCTCCGCCGCGCGGCTCGACGGCAGATCGAGCCCATGCACCCGCAGCACCATCCGCCAGCGCACAACCCCCAAAACGATCGTCATGGCCATCAGGATCACCGATAGGAATAGCCATCCCGGCTCAACCAGTGTCAGTTGTGCCCACAACTCGTGCGGCCCATACGTCCATGCGCTTTGCCATTGTTCAGCCCGCGACAGTTTCTGCCAGTCAACGCCGTTTTGTCGGGCCGCCGCGCTCGCTTCATTCAGGAAGATCGCGTGAAAAATCCAGCCCAACAGCGCGAGGCATACGAGAAGCTTCCACCCTATCTTCCACGCCCGTTTCACTCTTCGCCCCAAAGAGACTTGATATGCGCGATGCCCGCTTTGACCTGGTCCACGGCCAATGATGGGCTGAATTCAAAAACCTTCAGATGCTCCGGCTTTACCAGCGGCTTCAATCCCGCGAAGTCGATCATACCGCTCCCCGGCGCGCGATGGTCCCGGCCGGGAAATTCCACGTCATGAATGTGAAATCCATAAAGCCGCCGTTGCATCGCCTGCAAGTGCTGCCGGTGATTGATGAACCCAAGGTTCTCTTTGATTTGCGCGTGCCCCGTATCGTGCCAATACACAACTGACGGCGACTGGAACTCGTGCAGGAAAAACGGGTAATCGTTCTCAAAAAGAATTTCTTCGACCGCCTCGCGGTTCTCGATCCCCAGCTTGATTCCCTTCGACTCAGCCTCCGGAATCAGCTTGCGCAACATCTCGTAAGCATACTGCATCGGCTTTTCGCTCAACTTTGCTCGCCTCTCCTCGGCTTCGTCGCATAATTTTTGGTACTTCGGCGTGTCCTTTTTCCCGTCCTTCACCATGTCGAGCAGCTTGTCCGTGTATTCCTTCATCTCCACGTCGCCCATGTGCAGCACCACCAATGGCGCCTTCACTCGCGCTGCCGTTTCGATCGTCTTCAGCGTGTGCCGGAATGCATTCTCCCGTTCCCGCGCATTCTCCGCGGTGAACCGAAAACAATTCGGCGCGGCCCGATCGATCCCCATCGGCAGCGGACAAAAATTGTGCAGGCTCGAAATCTTCATCAGCCCCGCGTCGAACGCCTCCAGCACTCCCGGCAGCAGACTGATGCGAATCCCGTGGCTCAACTCCGCGTATTCGAAGCCAAGGTCGCGGATCTCTTCCAGCATCGCCCGGCCGTCTGTGTGGCGATGCGAGTTCCAGCATGTCGAGAATGAATACATCAGTTAGACTGCTCTGCCCGGACACAAAAAACCGGGTGCAGCTTTCGACACGGCACCCGGCTGAACACTCAATCGTAAGGGCCTATAGATCC
>Ga0193697_1000023_pt1 | contig 54886 bp, 49 predicted proteins | sample L3m2metaG_FD_145073 | JGI IMG/M metagenome (GOLD analysis project Ga0193697, IMG submission 145073) | Soil microbial communities from a riparian zone of the East river system, Colorado, United States - L3m2 | ecosystem: Environmental > Terrestrial > Soil > Riparian zone | place: USA: East River...
GTGCATGAAGTTGGGCACTGGCTTGGTCTGAAACATCTTTGGGGCGATGAGAACTGCGGAGATGATGGAGTAAGTGATACTCCGAAACAAGCCAGCTATACTATTGGATGTCCTTCATCGATCCGTATCACCTGCGGCAATGGCCCTAATGGTGATATGTATATGAACTATATGGATTTCTCCAGCGATGCATGCATGAACCTTTTTACCAAGGGCCAAAAAGCAAGAATGAGGGCTATTTTTGAACCTGGCGGCTACCGCAATGCTATTCTTTTTTCAAAAGGACTGGATCAGCCCCTTATTTTTGAATCGCCTTTGCCAGAAACAGATCCACAATGGCTTCATCCGCAACTTTACCCCAATCCTGCCACATCGGTCATAACCCTTGACCTGGCCTATGATCCGAGATGGGTCGGTAAAATGATCCAAATAGTGAACTTGCAGGGGCAAACAGTGCTTCAGATCCAGATTACGACCAGGTTTCAGCAGATCGATATAAATAAATTACAGGCCGGCATCTATTTCCTTGCAGCGAAAAAGGAGGACGGGGAGTCTATGAAGATGAGGTTCGTAAAATTATAATCGCAAATGGGTCAGACCGGAACGGTCAGACCTGAGTCGCAACCAACACTAACGGCAAGCAAATAAAAGGAGTCGTTCTGAGAGATCGGGACGGCTTTTTGTTTAATTAAGGACCGCAAAGCCCTTTTAATGTTGCTGAAAAAGTGGATTCAGAAAAACTGATGAAGTCAGTATTTACAGAACTGTCTTTAAGGATCCTGAAAGAACCATTAGTAGAAGCGTTTTGTCCAACTTCGATGACACTCATCTTTACTCCTTTGGAGCCAACCTCAATGCCGGTATAAATGGAGGAATTATTATAGCTGGGATTAAAAGCTGTCTGCGCAAAGGAGGGAAGACCTATAAGCAGGACCCGTGACCCGCAATAATTGCCGGCGCAAAAATGAATTGAGCATGGGTAGTAATTTTCTGGGTATAAAGTTACTGCAATGCTTTCCAGCTTTTCGCCTGCGGCCTGTCAACAACCAGGTAATGTGAAAAAAATATAGCTAAAATAAAAAAGCCGTCCCGATAAGTCGGAGCGGCTTTTTTTGCAGAAGTTAACTGCATTAGCTGAATAAACCACCTTTTTTAAGACTTCTGACGCCTTCGCCGATCTTGAAGCCATTATGATAAATTTCAATTTTATAATCACCAGTCATAAAATCAGTCTGGTGAATTGGAAATTGTATGTTCTTACGTTGTCCCTGTACATAGTCAACCGGAACTTTGGCAGTAAATGGTTTCTCGCCTTCTGTACGGGTATTTAATATACTTCCAGCTTCAGTAGAAATTACTTTTCCATCTGGCGCTGTTACGATCAGGTACATGTCTGCCGGTCCTGATTTGGCAATCCGGTTCTCTACATCAAATGTCACTAACAGCTTGTCAACTCTTTTGGCTGTTGAAGTACTCTTTTCTTTGCCGCTTTTCTTTTCATCTACAGGAGTTACCTGGATATTCGAAGCGCTGAAAGTAGAAGCTACATCAACTGTTTTTTCAAGATCTTCTTTTGCTGTTTTTGTAGTAACAAGGTCCTGCTCCACTGCCGCTTTTTCTGTTTGTAATGTTGTATTGACTGTAACCAATTGCTGGTTCTCGCCGGTAAGTCTTGCTACTTCAGTTTCCAGGCCAGTGATCTTATCATTTAATTCACTGATCATTGTTCTTGCTTTTGCCAATTGGGACTGCGTAGCATTCTTGTCGTTCAGGATCTTTCTTATCTCCACTTTTTTTGCATCAATTTCTTTTTGCAAATTGCTTTTTTCACCCTGCAAACTGTTATTAGCCCCAGTGATGGAATCGAGCCTGTTCAGTGAAGAGTTGAAACTTTCCTGCAGGTCATTTTTTTCATCTGTTACTTTAGAGATCTGTGTAACCTGGTCATTGATCTTTTTCTCAGATTTGTTTTTGTCATACAATAAATAACCCCAGGTGCCTAATAAACCTGCTGCCATTAAACCAATTATGAGGTTTTTGTAACTTTTCTTGCTTTTGGGAGCCTGGCTTTGATTAGTTGGGGTAGCCGAAGGATAATTAGTTTCTGTCATAATGAAGGATTTTAGATTTGTTGTAAAATAATAATTTTTATTGGAATTTAAAAGTGGCCGCAAGCTAAACCTCTCCTGTTGGCCTATTTTGATAAATCCTGTTAAAAAACTTTATGATTTATTTCCGGTCATCAATTCCGCAGCACAAATTTCGAAAACCGTGCCAGAAAGGATGGATTAGCTGTCATCCCAACAATTTTTCGTAAAATATCAAGGCTCAAAGCCTGTATCTTAGCATTTTATGAGTGTGGAGAAAATCATAACAGACTGGAAAAAGAGATCTTTTAAGCCGGTTTATTGGCTGGAAGGAGAGGAAGAATATTTTATTGATAAGGCTGTTGAATTTGCTGAACGCCATATTCTGAGTGAAAGTGAGACCTCTTTTAACCTGACGGTTTTTTACGGTAAAGATGCCAACTGGCCTGATATAATAAATGCTTGTCGCCGCTACCCGATGTTTGCGGAGCGACAAGTGGTATTATTAAAGGAGGCGCAGCAGATGAAAGAAGTGGAAAAATTGGAATCATACATAGAAAACCCGCTGCATTCTACCATCCTTGTTGTTTCATACAAAGAAAAAAAATTAGATGCCCGGAAAAAATTTGCCAAACTGATCAAAGAAAAGGGAGTACTGCTGACGACAAAAAAAATGTATGATAACCAGCTTCCTGAATGGACCACTGAACTTCTCCAGGCAAAGGGTTTGACCATCACTCAAAAAGGATTGGCATTGCTGATAGATCATATTGGCAATGACCTGACCCGGATCGAAAATGAAGTGGATAAGATATCTGTGAACCTTGGGAAAAGAACCAATATTACGGAAGATGATATTGAACAGTATATTGGTGTAAGCAAGGACTATAATGTTTTTGAATTGCAATCGGCTTTAGCCGCCAAAGACCTTGCAAGGAGCATCCGCATCATACAGTATTTTGAAGCAAATCCAAAAGCGGCGCCGATACAACTGGTGTTGCCATCGCTTTATAGTTTCTTCAGCAAAGTGTTTATGATATTCGGTGCCGGCACCAGTGATGAGAAAACAATCGCGGGGAACATCGGCATTAATCCTTACTTTATGAAAGAATATATGCTTGCCGCCCGGATGTACAGTTATCCCGGGGTGGAAAAAGCCCTGCTATTGCTTCATCATTATAACCTGAAAGCTGTGGGAGTGGGCGATACGGGAACGGAGGATGCTTCTTTGTTAAAAGAAATGGTTGTAAGGATCATGACCTAAGGATGTTTCGGTAAATTCCTTTTCTTTGTGCCCCGAAGGTTCAAAGAATCCTTTGGTGCAACTTATAATAACTCAGATTCATCTTATTTGCCAGTAAAATAAAAATCATGAAATGAGCCATAAAAATTACCGGGCAATTTATACCAACTGGCGATGATAATTTTTATGGCGAATTCCATGTGACAAAAAAAACAATAAAAAAATAAGCACATGAAAAAAATATTACTTAGTCTTTTGGCAGGGTCTGCCATTTTATTGACCAGTTGTTTGGAAACAACCCAGGAGATCACTCTTAAAGATGATGGAAGTGGTGTCTATGTTAATACAAATGATATGGGTAAGGTTCTCACGATCGCAAAGAATATGGGCGCAGCCGACAAAATACCCCCACAGGGTGATACAAGCATTTCGTTTGCTTCCATGGCTGACAGCATCCCTAACTTGTCGGCAGAAGAAAAAGAATTGCTGAAGAAAGGCAGTATGCATACCATTTGGAATGTTCAGGATGAAAAATTTATTTCTACCGTGAACTTTCCTTTTACCTCGCTGGATGAGATACAAAAATTTAACCGGCTTTCCGGGAAGATGGCGATGGTAACTATGAAAAGCACCATGCCTGCTGAAATGCCGATGGGTTCACAGGAAATGCCGGAGCCCAGTTCCTTTGATGATTACTATACACTTGAATTTTCGAATGGGGAATTGAAAAAGAAACTGAATAAAGAAAAATATGCCAATGTGGATAAGGATGAATTTCTGAATGGATTGAAACAGGCAGGCTCCATGGGTATCCCGATCACCAGCACTTATATAATTAACCTGCCCCGCCCGGCTGAAAAAGCAGAAGGAAAAAATCTGAAGCTGTCTGGTGATAAAATGAAAGTGACTGTGGTAACGACTATGGATGATTTTTACGACAACCCTGAGTCGCTCGAGTTTAAGATAAAGTATTGAGAGAGGTTGCTGGTTACTGGTTTCTGGTTGCTGGTTAAGTTTCCGACGAAAGTAATATCGTTAAAGGATTGAAAAATCCTTTTCGAACGTTATAACCAGTGACTAGCAACCAGAAACCAGCAACTAGGAACCAGTAACTTTCCTCATAACACTTTCAGGCTTTCGATCTTATCCTGGTCAATTTGTTTTATAAGGGCTTCAAGACTGTCAAATTTAATTTCCTGCCGCAGGTATTTTTTTACAAACACTTTTAATGTCTGCCCGTAAATCTCTTCATTAAAATCAATGATATGTACTTCAACCACCCGGTGCTTTCCATCCACGGTTGGACGAAAACCAATGCTCATCATGCCTTTATATCGTGAATGGTGAATAGTCAATGGTGAATGCGTGCTATCAGTAGATTCCTTATTCACTATTGACAATTCACTATTCACCAACTCGGCATACACCGCATAAATGCCATTCCCCGGAATTATTTTTTCTTCATCCATTATTTTCAGGTTGGCTGTAGGATAACCGAGCTTGCGGCCCATTTTATCTCCATGCACCACCATACCCGAAAAAAAGAATTCATAACCCAGTAGTTTATCAGCCGTACCAATATCATTATGCAGGATCGCTTCCCGAATATTGGTTGAGCTGATGGAAATATTTTCCAATATATGTTTTGGGATCTCTTTCAGAAGAAATTTATATTCTGCAGATTTTTTCTCCAGGAGTTTGTAGTCGCCAAGCCGTTCCCGGCCAAAGCGGTGATCGTAACCAATAATTATAGTATGCGGATGAAATTTGTCGATCAGGAAATTTTTGATATAATCCTCTGCTGTTTGATTGGCAAAGGCTTCTGTAAAAGGAACCACCACCAAATGGTCGATCCCTAATTGTCTTAACAGCTCAATTCTTTCATCCAGCGTATTGATCAACCGGATGCCAAGAATGGCGGATGAAACGACTTTCTTCGGATGAGGATGAAAAGTGATGATGACGGTTTCCCCATGGATGGCAAGAGCTTCGGATTTGAGCTTATCAATGATCTGCCTGTGTCCCATGTGAACTCCATCAAATGTGCCGATGGTGATAACCGCATTACGGAATGCCGGTAAATTCTCAATGTCCCTGTGTACTTTCATAAATATTGCAAAGATAAATGTTAGTAGCGAGTAGCGAGTGGCGAGTGGGGAGTGGGGCTTTAGTCTGGAATGGTTAAGTTTGCAGAGATTTCCCAATTTCCCAATTCCAAAATTTCCCAATGTCTCTTTATTCCAAACGTGGCGTGTCTGCACAAAAAGAAGAAATTCACGAAGCAACAAAGAATCTTGACAAGGGACTGTATACAAGATCATTTTGCAAAATTTATCCGGATATATTGTGCGGCGATGATGCCTGGGTCAATGTAATGCATGCAGATGGCGCCGGTACCAAAAGTATTCTGGCTTACCTGTATTGGAAAGAAACAGGTGATGTCTCTGTGTGGAAGGGAATAGCGCAGGATGCCATCGTCATGAATCTAGATGACCTGCTTTGTGTGGGCATTTATGACAAACTTCTTTTTTCATCCACCATTGACAGGAATAAAAACCTGGTCCCGGCCGAAGTGCTGGAAGCCATCATTACCGGCAGCCAGGAATTCTTTGATAAAATGAAGGATCTTGGCATCAACATTACCTATATGGGTGGTGAAACTGCGGACGTGGGAGATGTGGTGAGAACGATCGCTGTGAACGGAACAATGACGGCAAGATGGCCAAAGTCAAAACTTATTACTAATGAAAAAATAAAAGCCGGCGATGTGATAGTTGGATTGGCCGGTTATGGAAAAGCTAATTATGAAACTGAATATAACAGTGGCATTGCCAGTAATGGATTGACCAGTGCCCGTCATGACCTGCTGCATAAAACTTATGGCGCAAGGTTTCATGAATCTTACGACACTTCATTGGATGAACATGTTGTTTATACCGGGATGCATAGGATCACCGATGAAATTGAAGACAGCGGTCAGAAGTCAGAGATCGGAAAGCTGCTTTTGAGTCCGACACGGACTTTTGCACCGGTGATAAAAGAGTTATTAGAAGACCATTTTGATTCTATTCACGGGCTTATTCATTGCAGCGGCGGCGGGCAAACCAAGTGTTTGAAATATGTGCCGGAGAATGCCCGGATTATAAAAGATAATTTATTTGGACCTCCTTTGATCTTTAAACTGATACAGAGATCCAGCAAAGCTGATGACCGGGAAATGTACCAGGTGTTTAATATGGGGACAAGACTGGAAATTTATACCAATGAGAAAGATGCGGATGCGATTATCAATGCGGTCAAAAGTTTTGGCGTGGATGCACAGGTTATTGGCAGGGTGGAAGAAAGTAAAAAGAAGGAGTTGCTGATAACAACTTCCGGTGGACAATTAACTTATTAGTTAATCTTTATTTTTCTTTTTCTTTTTTTCAGGTTCATCTTCTTTCATAACAACAAAAGTTACCGGTTGTCTCCTGTATGCAACTACCTGCCTTCCGTTTTGTATGGCAGGTGTCCATTTTGGTCCCCTTGAGATCACTCTTATTACCTCTTGTTCCATTCCGTATCCATGGTTTGTAAGTGCTTTTACATCACTGATATTACCTCCTTTGTCAACTTTGAATTGCACAATTACTGTATAAGTCCCTGCCGGGGCTTTTTTATCTGTTGCTATTTGTCCATTTAATGTTCTTTCTAAATATTTTCTCCAGATAACAACTCCACCCGGGAATGCCGCTTCTATTTCCGGCATTTCAACAATTTCCTCATCTTTTTTTTCAGCGTCTGAAATTTTGAAGCCTTTCAGGAATATTTCAATGACACCAAACCTGCCTTTTTCACCATATTTACTGACGGCGGCGTCGCCTTTCAACACATTTATATTTTTAATAGAATCAACGAAAGCAGGAGAATCAAAAGATTTTATATCTTTTACAGTTCCGATCACTTTTCCATCGACAACTACTAAAGCGTTTGAATCTTTTGACTGACGTAGCTCACCAGTTAAAGGTTTGCTGGTATCGGCCACCGAATGAATATAAATGCCATTGGCAAAACTGTTTAATGAAATAGCCAGGAATAAAATGAAACTGAATATCCTGTTCATAAATAGTTTATTTGTAAAATAAAAATTACAAGTTGTTTTATTTAACGAAATAAATGAAAAAAAACGGCTTTATCTAAGGCTTCTTTCTTTATTTTGCAACAAACCGCCAACGTATGTCAGAACCTATTATTGAATTGCGCCACGCCAATATCTACCAGGGCAGTAACCTTATACTGCAGGATGTAAACCTCACGGTTAACAAGGGAGAATTTGTATATCTCGTTGGTAAGACCGGTACGGGTAAATCAAGCCTGCTGAAAACTTTATATGGTGAATTGCCATTGACAGAAGGCGAGGGCACGGTGGCTGGCTACAGTCTGCGGGGTTTGGATTGGAAGAAGGTTCCTTACCTGCGTCGCAATCTGGGTGTGGTTTTCCAGGATTTTCAATTATTGACCGACCGGAATGTGAACGACAACCTGAAATTTGTTTTGCGGGCAACGGGCTGGACGGATGAGAAACTGATGGATGAAAAGATACAGGACGTATTGGACAAAGTGGGACTGAGATCAAAAGGTTTTAAAATGCCCTTTGAATTAAGCGGTGGCGAACAGCAACGTATTGATATAGCCAGGGCATTGCTAAACTCTCCCAAGATCATACTGGCCGATGAACCTACTGGCAATCTTGATCCTGAAACTTCAGACGAGATCATGGCGCTGTTGATAAACATTTCAAAAGACTATAATACAGCCGTAGTCATGGCATCACATGATTATATCGTGGTGCAAAAATTTCCTGCACGGATGATAAGAACGGAACGCGGCATGATAAGTGATAATGCTTCCATAAGTATTCAATAGTTCCGTGGGATTATCTATTCTCATACCGGTTTATAATTTTAATGTCACGTCATTGGTCCAGGCATTGCGTGCCCAGCTTGCAAGCACCGAAAAAGAAGGAGAGATCATTTTATGGGACGATGGCTCCGACAAGTTTGTATTGACTGCCAACCAGTCTTTAGAAAACATCCAGTCGGTCTTATTGTATAAGAATGAGAAGAACGAGGGAAGGATGCTGACTCGCCAACGACTTTCCGGGTTGGCCCGTTATGATTACCTGCTTTTTTTGGACTGCGATAGTAAGATCATTAAAGACGATTTCCTTTCCGCATATTTTGATCTGATCAAAGAAGATATTAACCTGGCTTCCGGCGGAAGAGTGTACGCTGATGCTCCGCCTGCCGAATGTGATTTAATGCTTCATTGGAAATATGGAAGAAAAAGAGAAAGCAAGCCACGACCCGGGGCAGCGTTTATGTCGAATAATTTTTTGATCAAAAAAGAGATCTTTAAAAACCTGGATACCTCTTTGAAATTGGCTGGTTATGGTCATGAAGACAGCTGGTGGGGTATCCAGTTTGAACAAGCCGGTATTTCCTGTCGTTATATAAATAATCCTGTTCTTCATGCAGCTATTGAAAAGGCTGATGTCTATATTGAAAAATCGGAAATGGCCCTGTCCAATCTTCTGTTGCTTGAAAAAAAAATTGACAAGAATATGATCAGCAGGCATGTCAGGATTTTCAGGTGGTATCGCAGGCTGAAAACAACAGGTCTTTCAGGTCTTTACCTTTTTTTTGAAAAAATATTTCATAGATCTTTCCGGGGAAACTTATTATCATGCAAACCCAGTTTGTTCTTTTTTGATTGTTACCGTCTCGCCGCTTTAATAAGGATGGCAAAGCAAAATAAAGAAGGATGAAATTTTATTTTGCCAAAATCGATTGGTAAAAAGAAAGCAACTTTTTTTCTTCGTGCTGCCAGTTGAGTTCCTGTCTTGCCACCAGGCAGTTGCTCTTAAGTTTACTATACAAAACTTCATTTGTCAGCAAATTATTTATTGCATCGGCAATACTTTTGGGTGCAAGGTCATTGATCAGTACAGCCACTTCAAACTGTTTGTTGATCTTGCTATATTCAGGATAATCCATCGTCACTTGCGGCAAACCCGCATGAACATAGTCAAAGAATTTGTTAGGCAGGGCCAGCCATTGATTTAACCCTTCTTTTTCTGCCAGTGCAATGCCTACAGTTGCCTGTTGGGAGATTTTCCATATTTCAGCAGGAGGCAACATCCCTTTCCATTCAATTTTATTTTCCAGTTTATGATCAGCGATCAGTTCTTTCACTTGCGGCATAAAGTTCCCATCGCCGCAGATCACTAATTTGCAATTGACCCAATTCATAGCCGGGATAAGAAATTCAAATCCTCTTGCTTCATTAACAGCTCCCTGGTACAGAATAAATTTTTCTGCAGTTGGAATGGTATCAAACTCTTTCAGCACGGGCAGGTTCCGGATGGTTTTATACTTCACAGCATATCGCCGGAGAAATTCTTCCGCAATACTTTCGCTAACGGTATAACCCAATTTGAATTTCGGCACCAGCCTTTTTTCCACCCTTGTCCATATTTTTTTTATCCGGGGACGGGTGATCACTTCTTTTAATTCAGTGAACAATTCATGCGCATCATAAATGCGGGGAATGCGTTTGAATCCTGAAACGAAATGACAGGGCATGATCGTGTCAAGATCGATCGCACAGATTGCATCCATTTTCCGGGATAGTAAATAACAGCTAAGACGGAGATTGTATTCGAAGTAAAATAATTTCCCTTTATTGAACCAGCACCTTATTCTCTTTTGCTTATACTTTTCTTTGGTAAGCGGGATTGATGTACTGAGTTTTCTTCCTACCAATGTAACTACATAGCCATTTTCTGCCAGTGTAGTGCAGATGCGTTGCATTCGCTGGTCGTAACTGAGGTCGTTCGTAACTGTAAAGTAAAGTTTCTTCAAAAGATTATGAATAGCATAAAGAAAAAAGGCTTTGCAAATATGCAAAACCTTAAACTTTTAAACTATTAAACTTTTAAACCTGTTATTGTCCCATATTCATATTATCCATTCCTTCATTCTGATTCTTCAGGTTTTTCCTTTTGAAAAGATTAGGGTCAAACTTGCCGAACCTCCAGCTAAAGTTGAGTCGCAGCAGTTGCGGGTCACGACGACGGAAAACATCCTGTACGTAATCAGCAGATTCGGAATGAACATCTGAACGACGGCTTCTGAAAATGTCATTTATATTTAGTGAAATAGAAGCCTGCTTATTTTTCAGGAACTCATATTTCAGGGCGCCATCCACCCAATAGTTGGCCCGCACATATCCTTGTGAGGAAGTCGTTTGTCCAAAACCGCCACCACCCATCATACCACCACCGCCGCCACCGCGACCACCGCCTTCACCACCGCTGCCACCGGGAGGTAACACAGTTTTTGATTGATAGTTGCCGGATAACTGGATCGTGAAATTCTTAGGCAGTTTGAATGTATTATTAACTTTGGCAAACCAACTGGCAAACTGATCTTGCTCCGGTTGATTAGGGATTCCAATATTTATTTTTGAAGTAAAGAGGTTCAGGTTACTGGTCATGTCCCAAAATTTGGTCATTTTGGTTTTTAATGTCATTTCAAGCCCGGTTACATAAGCAGAGTTGGCATTGATATATGTGTTTATAAATATATCCTTGCCATTAAGAGGATCGATTTCCTTTACCTGGAACCGGGTGATCAGGTTAGTCGTGTTTTTATAATACAGTGACGCAAGGAAATTGTCTTTGTTTTTCTTAAATGTTTTTTGATAAGATAATTCAACGGAATTGGTGAACTCAGGTTTCAACCCGGGATTACCGCGGCTGATATTCAATGAATCTGACTTATCTGTGTAAGGATATAACTGGAAAAAATTGGGACGGTTGATCTTACGGGTGTAGTTCAATTGCAATTCCTGGTCGCCCTTCATTTTATTACTCAGGAAAATACTGGGAAAAAAGCTGACCGGGAATTTTGTGTTGAAATGCTTATTGCTATCTGGCAGGTTACCCAGATAGTTTGAGCTTTCTACTCTTAATCCCAATTGATAGCCAAAGCTTTTGATCTGGTTGGTATAAGTGGAATATGCGGCGTATACTTTATCAACGCTGTTGTAATTTACTGACAACTCAGGTTTGAATAATAAAACACCTGATGACTCAATAAAAAAATCATTTCTGGTGTCAACTTTTCTTACGGATGCCCGGACTCCCATTTCAAATTTAGATTTATCAGTGATGGGGTTCGTATAGTCAGATTGCACAACAAAATTTTTAAAACCACCGGTACCAATCTGCTGTTGTTTAGATATACCGGACAATGTGTTCTCAGGAAGTTTGTATTTATCTGTTTGTATAAAGTTGTTACTCTTGCTGCTGCTGTTATTATAGGTTACATCAGCTGTAAGTTCCTGTCCTGATTTTGGGAAATTATGTTTGTAACTTAATTGCACCCCTTTGTTTTGCATTTGACTCACATTATTGGAAACACGATTGCTTAAATATGTAATAACCGGATTGTATAATGAGTCAGCGAGGATATTACTGGTGGTAACAGGCTTAAATCTTCCTGAACCAAAATTACCTGTCACCGAGATCGTATTCCGGTTATCAACCAGGAAGTCGGCGCCCCCACGAAAAAACATAAAGGAACCTTCTGAAACGCTGCGGTCCGTTTGATGAAGATTTGTAAGCGGAGTTCCGGTCAGCGTAGAACGGTCGGTGGTACCGTTGCTGATGGATTTACGCTGGTTATAGTTAGCGTTAAAAAAAAGATTTATTTTTTCCTGGCGCAGATTGATATCTCCACCCAAACCAATTTTTGCTCTCGAATCAAGGTTGATCCTTGTGCCGCCATTGTATCCAATTTTTTTATTCTTTTTCAACACTACGTTCAAAATTCCTGCTGTACCACCCGATGCATCAAATTTCGCAGAAGGATTGGTGATGATCTCCACGCTTTCAATAACGTCGGCAGGGATCTGGTCCAATGTCATCGTAGTGGGTCGTCCATCCACAAATATTTGCGGGGTGTTGTTCCGCATGGTCACATTGCCGTCAATGTCCACGCTGATGGAAGGAACATTGCGCATAACATCTACTGCAGTACCACCGGCTGAAACAAGGTCTTTATCCACATTGAAAACTTTTCGGTCGATCCCTAATCTTAAACCGGGATTGGAAGCTGTCACCGTTACATTTTCCAATGTTTTTTCCTCAACATCGATTTTAATATTGCCAAGGTCTTTATCCAATGCTCCCATCAGGGCTGTCATATCACCATTATTGCCACCGCCCATTTTTATATCAAATGAAACAGGCTGTTCAAAAGACTTGAATCCAACTACAGTCACTTTTAATTTTAAGGGGCCAAAAACAGGAATATTTTCCAGCCGGAATTCTCCATTTGCTTTAGTAAGCATACCGGCAACAGTAACTTCTTTTCTTTTTTTGCTGACGGAATCATACTTGTTGGCCAGTAATTGAACGGAGGCGTATTCTATCGGTTTTGAGTTTTTTGAATCCACTAATTTCCCATAAAGACTGCCGGTAGGCATTTGACGATTCCCGGCGGGACGGTTTCCCCCACCTTGGGGAACCTGCGCAAAAAGCGTATAACTGATTAGAAATGAAGCTAAAACGATTATGATTCTTCTCATTATTCTGATTTGTTAATTAGACGGGCAAAGCTGTTCTAACTTGCTGAATCTCCACTTCTAACTTGATGAATGGTGTTATTACAAATATGAAGGGAAAAATTTTTCGTTTATCAGTTGCCCTGTTATTTTAAAATAAATTCAGTTAACACTACCTGGACAACACCAATTATAAAGCCAATAACTGCCCCAATGATCTCCACGAACCGGAATTCTTTTGACATGATCTGGTATAATATTTCTTCCAATTTGTCAGATGAGAACCCGGCGACTTTCTGGATCACAATATGTTCCAGGTCCAATTCGGTTTTCAGGTTACCGGCAAATTGTTTCATCACCTGGGGAAACAGGATCTCTATTTCATTCATGAAAGCGGCCTTAAGTTTATTGATCGTTTTATCGCCGATAAACATGCTGATAACAGGCATTTCATTACTTAACCTGTTGCGAAGAAAATCATCTATATGAGTTTCTATCATCGGCATTATCTTCTTCAGGTTCTGCGGATCGCTGATCTTTTGTTCAATATCACTGAATGATAGAAACTCATCGCTGACCAACTTTCCAAGCTTTTCTGCAAATTGTTTTTGTCGTTTTGGAAAGATCCCGTGAAAGGTGATGCCCAATATCTTTTTGGGTTCACGGGGATGAAAAAGCATTTTTATGGCTATCCAGTTGGTCACCCAGCCAATGAAAGCAGAAATAACGGGAATAATAATTAACCAATAGTTCATTGCAAAACGAAAATTTAAAGCCCTTTTTTACTGAACCGAATAATACTAAGCGGGTTACGCTGTGGTTAAAGGGGCGGCAAAAATAGGCATATTGACCCGTGTTAAAGGGATGTTTACTATAAGGCTTTGAATCCACTCATCAAAAACAGTTGTTAAATGCTGCTAAAGGCAAGAAAAACAAGGATTTTGCGTTATTTTTGACCTAATGTCTAACTCACTTAAATACCTTTTGAATATGAAAAGACTCCCTATCGTGATTTTGATGGTTGTTGCTGGTTCCTTCCTTGCTTTTAAAACCATGGGAAATGGCGCCCGGAACACTTCCACTACTCCTCCAACCAAATACGAGAGGATACTTAAACTGGTTGGTGAAATGCTTAGCCAGGCACATTATAGTCCTCAGCAATTAAATGATGCGTTTTCAAAAAAAGTATTCAATAAATTCCTCACTGACCTTGACCAGGAAAAAAACTTTTACCTGCAAAGCGATATCAATGCATTAAAAAAATACGAAACAACTATTGACGAAGAAATAAAGGGAGCACCCGTTGAATTTTTCCTGGCTGCCGGAAAAACATTCAATGCAAGGATGGAAGAAGCTTCAAAGATGTATACAGAAATTCTTTCCACGCCATTTGATTTCACCACCGATGAAGATGTGGTGCTGGATGGCGACAAATTGAATTATGCAGCTACTGATGCAGAAAAGAAAGACCGTTGGAGAAAGAAGATGAAGTTCATGACGCTGGAGCGCTACATTGACCTGCTGGATACCCGCGATAAAAACAAGGGGAAGGAAGGGTTCGTGGTAAAAACAGATGAGGAACTGGAAAAAGATGCCCGTGATAAAGTAAAAAGAATAATTGACAGAACTTTTGAAAGATACCGTTTCAAATTTACAGATGACGACAGGTTTAATTTATTTGTAAATGCGGTTACCACCACCATGGATCCGCATACAGAATTCTTTCCCCCGGTGGATAAAAGATATTTTGATGAAGAAATGAGCGGCCGCTTCTATGGAATAGGCGCTTCACTCCAGTATGATGATGGTAACATTAAAATTGCAAGTGTGCTTTCCGGAAGCCCGGCTTCCAAATCCGGTGAATTACAGGCAGGTGATATCATTCAAAAAGTGGCACAGGGTAAAGAAGAACCAACTGACCTGACCGGTTTTGTAGTAACGGATGCTGTAAAAATTATCCGTGGTAAAAAAGGAACTGAGGTCCGTCTTACTGTAAAAAAATTAGATGGTGCTATTAAAATAGTCACACTTATCCGTGATGAGATAGTGCAGGATGAAACATTTGCCCGCAGTGCTATTGTAAAAGAAGGCAGCTCCAGGATCGGTTATATCTTTTTACCTGAGTTTTATGCTGATTTCGATCACCCGAACGGAGCCCGCAGTTATGTTGACGTTGCTAAAGAAGTCACTAAATTAAAAGAACAAAAAGTTGATGGCATTGTTATCGACCTCCGGAATAACGGGGGCGGTTCCTTATATGATGTGGTACAAATGGCCGGTCTCTTTATTGATGAAGGCCCGATCGTACAGGTAAAGGACAGGGATAACAAGCCCAGTGTATTGAAAGATAAAGACAGAACCGTTTTATATACCGGTCCGCTGGCAGTGATGGTGAATGAATTCAGTGCATCAGCATCTGAGATATTTGCAGCTGCCATACAGGATTATCAGCGTGGCGTTATCATTGGCAGCACTTCCACATATGGTAAAGGAACGGTGCAGCGTAATATCGGTCTTGATCCTGAAACAGGTTTTTCCATGTCCAACTCCGACTTGGGAACTGTGAAACTCACCCTGCAAAAATTCTATCGTATCAACGGAGGTTCTACGCAATTGAAAGGTGTTTACTCGGATATTGTTTTACCGGACAATCTTGAAAACCTGAAAGTGAGAGAAAAGGATGACCCGGATGCATTGCCCTGGGATGAGATCAACAAAGCTTCTTATACCAACTGGAGTGCTGGTTATGATCTGAAGATCATTCAGCAATTAAGTAACCAACGGCTGGAAAACGATGTTACATTTAAGTTGATCAGAGAAAGTACTGACTGGCTGTCAAAACAAAATGACAAACAATACTCTTTACAGATCGATAAATACCGCAAAGAACAAACGATGATTCGTTCTACGGTTAAACAACTTGAAGCCTTGCTGAAACTAAACGGCCAGTTAGATGTGTCTGCATTGCCCAATGAGGCCAACCGCTGGGAGAATGATAAGAACAAACAGGATCGTTTCAATCAATGGATCAAAGACAGGCAAAAAGATATTTACCTGAACCAGGCTGTGAAAGTGATGAATGACATGATCAGTCAACAAAACGTAGTGAAGGGCAAAACGGAAGAACCTGCGAGGAAAGCTTTTTAAAAGCCTCCCATCTCAATAAAAGAAATTTGGCCTTTCCCAATTTAATAAAAACAGTGAGCTAACTAAATTCACCCCTCCGATGGAGGGGTTTTATTTTTCAAAACAGGTAACCTTTATAACTGTAGGAATCAGGAAGTCAAATATTTTTCCTTCACTACTTTAATATGATGGTTGGCATGTCCGGCAATAATAAAACCTATTGCTGATACATAATTAGATTTGCCACTGGCCGTACCGGCAGCTTCTAACTGCTCATCGTCAAAAGAATCAAAAAGGATCTCTGTTGACCGGCGTACGGCTTCAAATTCCTTTACCAGGTCTTTCCATTTTCTTTGCCCTGCTTTGGAATTACTGGCATAGCTGTTCTCTTCAAAACTTGGCAGGGGAGTAGTATCTTTTCTTGCAAAGCATAAAGCACGGTAAGCAAATATCCTTTCTGCATCAATGATGTGCTGCAACATCTCTTTGATCGTCCACTTGCCTTCTGCATAGCGGTAATTTCTTTTACTCTTCGGGATCTCGTTGAGGAACTCTTCAAATGACCGGGTTTGTTTTTTTAAAACTTCCATCAGGTCATCTCCTTCTGCCTGGTTGATATAGTTGTGGAAATAATCAGGCACTCTTGTAAGATCGGGACGTGGCATAAATTAGTTTATAGTTTATGGTTTATAGTTGAAGTTCGGATTTTTTTTATTTAAGGAGGAAGAAAAAAATCAAAACTGAATCCTTTACCAAAACTCAAAAATTACCTGTTCTTTCCTGTTGAGTCCGCTAAAGGTTTGATAGGGACAACTTTTGGCAATATCTCTTTATTATCAGTGGGTGGCGCATAATTTGGAGCCATCGGGGTACTTAGCGGTGCACCAACAGGTATATCACAACGATGGCCGGGTTGGCCGTGTTGTGGGTTCATACCGGGTCCAACGGCTGTTGTTGCGGGTTGTGTTACCTGGTCCGAGGAAATGTTTACAGGAGTTGCTGCATTGCTGGCTGGTTTACTGTTCAAAGGTGCTCCAACAGCAATATCGCAACGATGGCCCGGTTGCCCGTGAGCTGGATTCATTCCCGGGGCCACTGCAGTTGTTGCAGGCTGTGTTAATTTATCGGAAGAAATATTTATAGGTGTGGGTACTGGTGTTGTGGCAGTAGTGGCAGGTGCACTGTTTAACGGTGCGCCAACTGCAATATCACAACGATGTCCCGGCTGCCCGTGTGGGGGATTCATTCCCGCTGCAACTGTGGTATTAGTGGGGGTTACCGTTGGCGTTGTATTTGTCGGGGTTACGGTTGTTGAAGGCGTAGTTTGGGAATTAAGATTCACCGGGATGGTCTGTGGCTGCGTTGTTGTATTTGCCGGGATGACCGGAAAGCTGGTTACTTTGGTTTCTGATTCATCCGCTGATTTCCCATTACCACAGGACAAGCAGGTAAACATGAATGATGAAACGGCTAAATAAGTTAAGTATTTCATTTTTCAAATTTAAAGATTATCCGGAAATAATCGGTAATCGTTCAGACAAAAAAAGCCCCCGATATATCGGGGGCCGATCATAAATTGTTTTATTTATTGGTTTACTTTCGGCTGCACGGTTGATTTGGTTGGCTTTACCGGGGTCGTTTTTCTTTCCCCTTTTATCGTAGAAGCTAATTTAATGGCTTCATAAGCATTTACCAATCCACCGGATTTGCTGATGTCTGACAAAAGAACCATGTCATCGCTTCCGGGGGTTTTTACTTTTTCAGTAAGTTTTACAGATGATTTTTCAATGATCATTTTTAACTGTCTTGCACTGAGCGAAGGATAATATTCCAATAGAAATGCGGCCAGGCCAGCTACAACAGGAGAGGCCATGCTGGTTCCGCCCAGGCTTTGATAATTATTGCCACCCGGAACGGCTGAATAAACTTTTACCCCGGGAGCAAATACATCCACTTCTGTTTTGCCATAATTGGAAAAACTGGCAGTGAGCCCATTTCCTTTTTCATCATTTTTGGGACCGCTGGCGCCAACCGTGATCCAGTTGTCGGGTCTTTTATTATCGAGGAAAAGAGGAGTAGGGTAATTGAAAGTAGTATCGATATTCTTTGCATCATTGCCCGCGGCATGTACCATTAATACTCCTTTGCTTTCAGCATAACGTACCGCATCATCCACCCATTTCTTTTCAGGAGAATAACCTTTGCCAAAACTCATATTGATGATCTGTGCGCCATTGTCCACAGCATAGCGGATAGCGAGAGCAATATCCTTGTCATGTTCATCACCATCGGGCACGGCACGGACCATCATGATCTTTACATTATCCGCGATCCCATCCATACCCAAACCGTTTTTCCTGGATGCACCGATAATACCCGACACATGGGTGCCATGCATGGCTGATTTATTACTGGCCATTACATCCGGATTGCCATAGAATTTATCATTGAAATCGTTGTAATTGTCTTTTACCACATTCGCCCTGTACTCTTCCGGTGCAGTGTTGGCAGCTTCTGCTTTCTTTTCTTCACCATTTACATAATCGCCAAAACCTTCGAGGAATTCCTGGTTGCTTGTTTCGAGGGCATCATTACCCGACATTAAGCTATATAAAGTGCTTTTTGCTTTTTTAACATCGGCATCCACAGGTTGAAAATCTCCCAGCTCTTTGCCGGTATATTTTTCTTTACCCATTGCCTTACGGAGTATAGAATCATTTTTCAAACAACTGGTGTATGCTTTTCTTAAGAACAAAACTTCAAGGCTGCTGGTTTTTGACTCGCCGCCGGCCACTTCTTCCTGGGATCTTTTCCATGCTTTATAGTCAAATAATTCCTGTGGGGTAAGTTTGCTTTCATCAATTTCTTTGTCACCCCATTTGGATTTTTGATTATGATAAACCCTTGCAGCTTCATAAGAATCCTGCTCTACGTTTTTACCATCACGGCCACCGAGAAAGTTCCATCCATAAACATCATCCACATAACCGTTCTTGTCATCGTCAATTCCATTACCGGGGATCTCATTGGGATTATGCCATAAGACAGATCTCAGGTCCTCATGCGTGGTGTCAACGCCGGAATCAATGACGGCAACTATGACTGTTTTACTTTTCAGTTTTTTTGCAGCGACAAATTCATATGCTTTGTCAACGCTGATCCCATCATAACCGGATGCGGTCTTATCGAGCATATGCCAGCCTTTGGGAGTTTCGTCCTTTTGGGCAAAAAGGGAAGCAGAGATCAATCCGATAATAGCGAGTAATAAGGTACGTTTCATAATCCTATTCATTTGCTTTATTTTATATTACAAAATTGGCGAAGGCGTAAAAATAATGATTACCATTCATACATTTTACATAAGTTAAGATACCCTTAACGAGCTGTTTTAAGGTTTTTTTGACGGGCGGTAATTCATATTTGTTGCTTCCCGGGGTCTTGCTGGCTGATTTTGTGTTTTTATTATAGATCAAATTTAATTCCCTGGGCCAATGGGAGAGAATTGCTGTAATTGATGGTATTTGTTTGCCGGCGCATATAAGCTTTCCAGGCATCGCTGCCGCTTTCTCTTCCGCCGCCGGTTTCTTTTTCACCGCCGAAAGCGCCGCCGATCTCGGCACCGCTGGTTCCGATATTTACGTTAGCAATGCCGCAATCACTTCCGGCATGAGATAGAAATTGTTCTGCTTCCCGAAGGTTCAATGTCATAATTGAGGATGATAATCCCTGCGGCACTTCATTCTGAATGGCGATAGCTTCATCCATCGTCTTGTACTTTAACAGATACAGGATGGGAGCAAAGGTCTCATGCTGTACTATGCTGAACCCGGCTTTGGCTTCGGCAATACAGGGTTTTACATAGCAGCCGCTTTCATAGCCTTCACCGTTTAATACTCCTCCTTCAACAATAAATTTTCCGCCTTCTGCTTTGCATTTATCGATCGCATCAAGGTACATTTTCACTGCATCTTTATCAATGAGTGGGCCAACATGATTTTTTTCATCCAGCGGGTCGCCGATGCGTAGTTGTTTATAAGCAGCGACAAGTTTGTCTTTTACTTTATCATAAATATTTTCATGGATGATCAGCCTTCTTGTACTCGTACATCTTTGCCCCGCCGTGCCTACTGCGCCGAATAAAGAACCCAGCATGGCAATATCAAGATCTGCATCTTTTGAAATGATGATGGCATTATTCCCCCCCAATTCCAATATTGATCTTCCCAATCTTGCTGCAACAGCAGCACCGACAGCTTTGCCCATTCTTGTGGAGCCGGTTGCAGATACTAATGGAATTCTTGTATCGGATGCCATCCATTCTCCTACTTCACGGCCACCGGTTATTAATCCGCAAACACCTTCGGGGATATTATTTTTTGTAAATACTTCTGCAACGATATTTTGACAGGCAACTCCGCACAATGGAGTTTTTTCAGAAGGCTTCCATACACATACATCACCACAGATCCATGCAAGCATAGCGTTCCAGCTCCATACAGCTACCGGGAAATTGAAAGCAGAAATAATTCCAACAATTCCCAGCGGATGATATTGTTCATACATCCGGTGACCGGGACGTTCACTGTGCATCGTCAATCCATGCAATTGTCTTGAAAGACCAACTGCAAAATCACAGATGTCGATCATTTCCTGCACTTCACCATAACCTTCCTGCAGGCTTTTCCCCATTTCATAAGAAACCAATTTGCCGAGCGGCTCTTTATAATGACGTAATGCTTCGCCGATCTGTCTTACTATTTCGCCTCGTTTTGGTGCAGGCATCAATCGCCATGTTTTAAAAGCTTCTTCGGCTTTTTTTATCACTGCTTCATAACTTTCTTTATCAGCAGAAGTTACTGCGCCGATTTTTTTGCCGTCAACAGGGGAGAAGGAATCAATTGTTTCGCCGGTTGAATTGAGCCATTGTATACCGGTGCTCACTCCTTTATTTGTTGATCCGATCTTTAAAGTTTCCAGGAAATCCATTTAATATTTATTGAGGTTGCAAAGGTAAGTAAGAGATGATAACTGATAGATGACAGATGATAGTTCCTTTAAAAAGATTATGAAAAACAGTATTGGAGATAATAACTAACGAGAATAGCTTATTCAAGTCAATAATGAATTATCGAACTGGAAACACTATCATCTATCAACTATCATCTATCATCTGATTTAATATTGTTCCGCTTCATTCGGAAAGTCCTTTCTCTTTACATCCTTGATATACTGCTGCACAGCCTTGGTTGCCTGTTCATGAATATTGAGATACTGGCGAAGAAAGCGGGGTTTGAATTCTGTGTTGATACCAAGCATATCATGCATGACCAGCACCTGGCCATCGCATTGCCCGCCTGCACCGATACCGATAGTGGGAATGGAAATACTTTCAGAAACTTCTTTGGCGAGAACTGCAGGGATCTTTTCCAAAACGATCGCAAAGCAACCGGCCTCTTCTAACAATTTAGCATCCTTACGAAGTTTATTGGCTTCATCTTCTTCTTTGGCCCTGACGGTGTAGGTTCCGAATTTATAAATGGATTGAGGAGTTAATCCCAAATGCCCCATGACCGGAATACCTGCTGATACAATTCTCCTGATGGCATCTACCACTTCTTCGCCGCCTTCCATTTTTACAGAATGTCCTCCTGTCTCTTTCATGATGCGGATGGCAGAGGCAAGGGCAATGTCAGAATTGGATTGGTAAGAACCAAAGGGCATATCAACAACAACCAGGCAGCGGTCGATCCCACGGATCACCGATTGCGCATGATAGATCATTTGATCCATGGTGATCGGCAAGGTGGTTTCATGCCCTGCCATAACATTGGAGGCAGAATCGCCAACAAGTATCACATCAATACCTGCTCCGTCAATGATTTTTGCAAAAGAAAAATCATAAGCAGTAAGCATGGTGATCTTTTCACCGGATGCTTTCATCTTTTGCAGGGTGTTGGTGGTGACTTTTTTGATTTCTTTATTGACAGACATTTTGGAATTTTGAGATTGGGAAATTGGGAAATTTTCTTTATGCTACTTGCCTTTGTTTTGCTTGGCAGTCTTGCTTGCCGCAGTAAAGATAGCAGTTAGTTCTCTTGCTTCTTTGAGAAGTGGTTCTACTTCGCTATTAGTGGCATTTTTTGTGTCAGGGATAATATCCAGCCAGAATGTTGATTCGTCGGCCTCTTCTTCCACTATGCCAATTTTTGCAATAAACTCTGCATGTGATCTGCCTCTGCAGGCAGCCCGATAATTAGCTGCAACTGACGAAGCACTTCTGCCAAGTTGATTGCCAATAATATTGCCACTTCTTCTGTGGGGTAGTTTATCTACAAAATTGAAAATCTCAACAGCAAATTTTCTTGTCCGGATTTTTAATTCTTTCTCCGTCATACTGTAAAGTTTAGTATGAAGTTGAGACAATTTCTTAATTTCCTCCCGATATTTATCGGGATCCTTTTCCCAATTTATCCCGGTATTTTACACCTCCACTTCTTTCAGCTTCACTTCTTCATAAAGAGTGTGTACCAAACCATCAGCCAAACCGATCTTCGGAACAAAGATCTCCTGTGCATCAGCCCAGCGCATGATATTGATATAAATAAGCAATGCAGGAACGATCACATCGGCCCGGTCCTCACGAAGTTTATACAGGCTGATGCGTTGTGCCAGCGACATACTGCTGAATTCTTTATAATAATCCCGGAGTAATTCAAGTGTCAGCGGTTTGCCTTCCTTTCGGTTGGAAAGTGAGAAGATCTTATTGATATTACCCCCCGACCCAATAGCCGTTACATGGTGATAGCCTTTTGTTTTTTTGGCAATACATTCCTTCATCTCATCCCAGGTGGCTTCATTTACCTGGTTCTTTAATAAACGGATGGTGCCGATATTAAATGATTCTTTAAATACCAGTTTGCCATCACTGAAAAATGTTAGTTCTGTACTGCCGCCACCGACATCAATGTATAAATAAGATTCATCGGTTGTCATATTATCGGCGATATGGTTCTCATAAATAAAACTCGCTTCCTGGTCACCGCTGATCACTTCTATGGAGATCCCGGTTTCTGTTTTTACTTTTTTGATGATCTCATCTGCATTGGAAGCATCCCGCATAGCGGATGTAGCACAGGCTTTAAGATGCTTCACTTCATACACGTCCAGCAATAATTTGTAGGCTTTAATGGTCTTGATGATCTTTTCAACTTTGGCGGCAGAAATTTCACCCTTGTCAAATACATCAAAACCCAACCGGAGAGGCACACGGACCAAAACAACTTTAATAAAATCAGGAACTCCCTGCGGGCCGGATATCACATCTGTTATTAATAATCTTGCTGCGTTGCTTCCAATGTCAATGGCTGCCAGTCTCACGGTTTATCTGTGTTTTTTTATACAGGTAGTTATATGTTTCAACCTGCGAACGGATCTTCTTTTTTGTCGTATGAACATATTCATTGCCCAGTTCATTATCCAGCCACCTTGCCTTCACATTATCCTGCAACTGTATGTTCAAAATATCTTTTAGTTCCTGTTTTAATTCTTCATTCCATACCGGGCAGGTAACTTCCACACGGTGTTCCAGGTTTCTCATCATCCAGTCTGCCGAAGATAAATAAACTTTCTCTTTGCCCCTGTTATGAAATACCCACACCCTTGCATGTTCGAGGTATTCATCCACGATGCTGACGGCCCGAACGGGCTTTTCAAATTTTTTATGTTCCGACCGCATGCAGAAGATACCCCTGATGATCAATTTAAGTTGCACGCCGGCCAATGCGGCTTCATATAATTTCTGGATCATGTCCTCATCCGAAAGAGAATTCATTTTTAAAGTGATGGCAGCAGGTTTTTTCTTCCGGGCCTGGTTTATTTCTTCATCAATCAATTTCAGCATTTCTTTTTTTAAAATGGAAGGGCTGGGGATGATCACTTTGCAGTCTTTGAGAAAATTAATTCCGGACTTGGGTTGTTCCAGGTAATTGAACATCTTGCTCACATCCGCCATGATCTTTTGATTGGAGGTCAGCAGGCAATGATCGCCATATACTCTCGCCGTTTTTTCATTCAGGTTGCCGGTACTTACAAAACCGTAAAGGATGCTGTTATTGTCTTTTGTTTTTTTACGGATAACACAGATCTTGGAATGCACTTTCATATTCGGTATTTCGATCAGCACTTTGGCTCCCTCTTCCTCCAGCCTGTTTTTCCATTCGATATTGGCTTCTTCTTCAAACCGTGCCCTTAGTTCCAGCATCACCACCACTTCTTTCCCGTTGCGGACCGCATTGATCAGTGCATTGATGATCTTTGATGCCGGCGCCAAACGATAACAGGTGATCTTAATGGTTGTTACATCCGGATCAAATGCAGCTTCGCGGATCAGGTCGATCAATGGTAAAAATGAATGATAGGGAAAATGCAGCATCACATCTCTTTCCAGGATCACATCCGTAACGCGGCGAACGGTAAGTAAGGGATGGTCGAAAGATTTTTTGCGCTGCCTTTTTTCTTTAAACACCTGTTCGGGAAATTCCATGAAATGTTTGAAATTATGGATGCGGCCGCCGGGTATCAGGTTATCTCTTTTGGAAAGATTCAGTCTTCGTATCAGGTATTCCAGCAAACCCGGGTCCATTTCACGGTCGTAAACAAAGCGAACCGGTTTTCCTTTGCGCCGGTTCTTGATCCCCTTTTCAATTTTCTGGATGATGCTCATGGACAGATCTTCATCAATATCGATCTCTGCGTCACGGGTCACTTTGAATAAATGAGATTGATACTGGTCGTATCCGAAATAAGAAAAGATATCCGGTAAATTAAAACGGATCACATCTTCCAGCAGGATGATATGATTTTCTTCCGGTTTGGAAGGAAGGATCGTAAACCTGCCCAGGGTCCTGCTGGGTATTTCGATCAATGCATATTTTTTTTTCAGGGCGCTTTCTTTTTTCCACATTACCACAGCCAGGTAAATGGATTTATCCCGCAAAGCGGGGAATTCGGGAATATTTTCGATCATCAAAGGGATGATATCAGAACTGACCTCTTCTTCAAAATAATTGCGGACAAAATTTTGTTGTTCTGCATTCAGTTCCTTTTCATTTCGTAAAAATATTTTTTGTTCGTTCAAAAGTTGCAGCACTTCTTCCCAGATCCTGTGAAATTCTCCCTGCTGGTTCAGTACGGTCATTTGAATCTCATCAATGATCTGCTGCGGGTCATTTTCCAGGTGCATATTGGCTTTATGACCAAACTGGATCATCCTTTTCAATGTAGCGACCCGTACGCGGAAGAACTCATCCATATTATTGGAAAAAATTCCAAGGAAACGAATACGTTCTCTCAGTGGCACAGTAGCGTCGGCAGCTTCCTGCAGCACCCTGGCATTAAAAGAAAGCCAGCTGATATCCCTTGCAATTGTTTTTCGTTTGTCGTGGTGAGCCATTTGATTTACTTTCTGGCTGGCTAAATTAATAAAGAGAAAGGAAGAATGGAATTAAGTTTTAGATCAGGGGATTGGAAAATTTCAGAATCCTTGTACAGTTTTTTGTGGAAAACCGGGTAGTAAAAAGAAAATAAAAAAGGCTGCATGCAGAGAAGCAAAGTTGGGTTTGCATTTTTTGCAAAAATGAATTTATTGGTTGCATAATTCAATTTTACATGACTTATATACAGATGTATTTTTATCTACCGTAAAAGAAAGCGGCTGATTATGAAATCAAAAATTTTACTTGCTGGTTTTATGGCCGCACTGAGTTGTGTGTCATGCAAAAAGGAGAATATTACCAGTACCAATAATGGCATTCCGACTGTCATTAGAGGACATGTTGAAGATCCCATCAGAGGAATAAATATTGACGGATATAAAATTGTGCTGATAAAGAAGGTTGGTATGGATTGCGGAGGCTGGATGTGTGGAACTGTATTCGAAAAAGTAGCTGAAGCGTATACCGATAATAATGGCGATTATTTGATCACATTCAATTATAAAGTAGAACCGGGGCAAGACTATTACCTGGAAGAACAGTATTATGGAACTCCTTATTATCATGAATCCTCATCGGGTACCGGACCGATCGTTGGCGGAGCCACAAATATCATAAACATAATTGCATGGAAACCCGTAGCGCTGAAGTTAAATGTCCAGGTCTCAAATAACATGATTAAAGATCTAAGATTAAGAGTTGAATCCAACGGTAATAAAACGCTTAATGCTACCGAATTCATCTATGAGCAGAATGCAACAAAGACATATACCTTAAGGACTAAGCCCAATAGCAGTGTTAATATCATTTTCTGGTATTATACCGGAATGGTTTTACACCAAAAGATAATACCCTTCCAGACAACTTTAAATGAGTTAACTAATGTGAATTTGACTATTGATTGCTCAACTTTCTAAAAGCAAATTATTTTATTGAGACAAATATCATTGCTTAATTAAATTTATTACCCAGGAAGGAGATAAATGGATAATAGTGTAATCCGGTAATTATTTTCCTTTTTCTTGCTCAATAATATTCGTAGTTGAAAACCCTTCCAGTATCGGGTTAATAACAACCCGTCCACTATTTGCTATTACTTCTTTGGCCCCGGCAATTTGTTCAACGGTATAATCGCCGCCCTTTACAAGTACATCCGGCATAATGGATTTGATCAATTCAAGCGGAGTATCTTCTTCAAATATCACAACCGCATCCACCATGACCAACGATGCAAGCAGCAATGCTCTTGAATCCTGGTTGTTGATGGGCCGGGTTTCACCTTTCAATCTTTTTACCGATGCATCGGCATTCAATCCCACAATTAAGAACTCAGCTTCTTTGGCAGCTTGCGATAGGGAATAAATATGTCCCTGGTGCAGTATATCAAAAACACCATTGGTAAATGAGATCTTCTTACTAAGCAATCGCAATTGTGCTACTTTCTGTACAATTTCTGCAGCCGTAAAGATTTTCCCGGGTATGCAATCAGTTCTTTTCAAAATGTTTTTGTTTATTATAATAAGGCATGGCTACAAAACTAATCAAACCCCCGATGAGAATAACAGCAGTTTGGGCCAGCCATAATATCCATCCAAATGCCAGGGCAATACCTTTATCCAGCCCGTACAATATCATTGTTTGCCGGAGAAGGATAGGGTAGGCTCCTATACCACCGGGTGTGGCTATCATGCCGATACTGCCTGCAGATAAAACGGTAAAGGCTTCACGGATACCATATTCATTTGTTTCTTTTAACGCCATGAACCCGATATAACCTCCCGAAAGATAAAGCGTCCATAAGAGGATAGTGAGTAAAATAAATTGTCCTCTTTTCTTCAGGTGCTGGATAGCGCTGATGCCCTGCCAGATGCTTCGCCCTATTTTTTTAAAGAGCAATACGAGGTCATTAAAATTTTTCTTTTTAAGGTACATCCACAAGCCAATAATAATAATGATAACGCCAAGGACGATGAGGCCAACTATCCACCCGGCCCATTTTTTTTCTTCATTACTTTTTTGGGAGTAAAAAAAAGTGTTGATCAACTGTGAATAGAGATGCGGCTGAATGATCAATGTGATACCAAAAATGACAAGCAGGGTGATCGCATCAATGATACGTTCTAAAATGATCGTGCCGATCAGTTTATCAGCCGGGATTTTTTCATAGCGGGCAAGCATGGTGCATTTTACCACTTCGCCAAGACGGGGCACGGCATGGTTGGTAAGGTACCCGATCAGCACGGCTAAAAAAGTATTTGTTATTGAAGGTTTGTATCCCAACGTTTCTATCAGTAATCGCCAGCGCATGGCCCGGGTGAAATGACTTAATAAAAGGATCGCAAATACGGGGATCAGCAACCAGTATTTTGCTGTCTTCAATGCTTCTCTTATTTGCGATTTGTTTTCAGTGGTCAGGTCTTTAAGAGACCACCAGGCCAAAAAAATGCCAAGCCCCAGGAAAAAAATGTATTGAAATATGGTGCGCAGGCGTTTGTTCATTGTTTTCGAAAATAGGCAAAGAAGTCAAATAGGTCAAATGGGTCATATAAGTCATATCCGGAGATCATGTGACCCATATGACCTATATGACCATATTATCAATCAACCTGACTTCGTTCATGGTTGCTGCAATAAGTGCAACTAATTTTTGTTTTCCATCCCGGGTATTGACAGGTGAAAGGTTGCGGGCATCAGCTATTTCAACATAGTCAACTTTAAACCCTGTTTTTTCAAGCATCAATTGCGCTTTGCTGATCAATTCCGCCGCACTGATCTTCTCCCTTTTTTCTTTTATCATGTTCAGGCATTGATAAATCGTTACAGCATTTTTTCTTTCCATTTCATTAAGCCGCATATTGCGACTGCTCATGGCAAGGCCATCCGCCTCACGAAGAGTAGGGCAGATGATTATTTCTGTTTTATTCTTTAAGCCGATCAACTCAACAAGGCGGGTGAGAACCATGCATTGCTGGTAATCTTTTTGACCCAGGTACAGGTGATCGGGGTTTACTATTTCCAATAAGCGGTGCACCACCATGCAAACACCCTGGAAATGCCCGGGACGGTATTTTCCTTCTAATACCGTTTCAAGGAAACCAAGGTCGTAATGCATTTTTGGAGTAAACCCATCCGGGTATATTTCTTCAACAGACGGCAGGAACAGAATATCGCAACCTGCTTTTTCCAGCATGTCAATATCTTTTTCCAGCGTTACAGGGTATTTTTTGAAATCTTTTGGATCATTGAACTGGGTGGGATTGACAAATATGCTGGAGATGCTGATCTTATCCTTTTTTTTTGAAGCATCGATCAATGAAATATGGCCATCATGCAATGCACCCATGGTGGGCACAAAGCCGATACGATCATCTTTTTTTCGCTGAGCATCAACCCAATTGCGCAGGTCTGTTGCTTTTTTAAATAAGATCATAGTAAATAAACGATTAATGCATATGTTCTTTGAAACTGCTTATTTCGGCGTAAAATAACTACCTTTGCCACCCTTTACAACAGGGATGTAATTTAAACGGGAAGTCAATGTCAACAAAGAAAAGAATTTTATTTATCGCCCATGAAATGTCGCCTTACCTGGAACTGACAGAGTTTTCAGAGATTGCGAATAAACTGGCCATAAAAACAAATGACAATAATTTCGAGGTCCGTTGCATCATGCCCCGTTTTGGTACTATTAATGAACGCCGCCACCGCCTTCATGAGGTGGTAAGGCTTTCCGGTATCAATGTTTCAGTGGATAATGAAGATATGCCCCTTCAGATCAAAGTGGCTTCCCTGCCCAGCGCCAGGTTACAGGTTTACTTCCTGGATAATGAAGACCTGTTCAGGCGCAAGTATGTTTTTCATGATGAAAATGAAAAATGGTATGATGACAACGGTCTCCGCACTGTTTTTTACTGCAAAGGCGCATTGGAAACAGTGAAAAAATTTGGCTGGCCTCCTGATATTATTCATTGCAGCGGCTGGATGACGGGACTGATACCCGCCTACCTGAAAACAGTTTACAAAAAAGAACCGGTCTTTGCACACAGCAAGATCGTGTATACAATAGGTCAGAATACATTCAAAGAAAAACTGGGTCCTGATTTTATCAAGAAGGCACTTATTCATGCATCGCTGAAAGATAAAGACCTGGAAATTTATAAGGATGCCAATAACACGGCCATGTTCCGTGGCGGCGCCACTTTTGCGGATGCCATTACATTTGGTGCAGCAAAGATCGAAAAGAAACTGGTTGATGAATTTTCAAAAGTGAAAGGAAAGAAAACATTGCCTTACAATCCCGATGGAGATTTAACAGACTATTTACAACTCTATGGCGATCTTGCGGGCAAATAAAAAACAGAATCGACTCTAAATCTACTTTGTGAAGAACAGTAATCCCGCTTTATCTTTTTTAGCAATCATTACTTCGGTTGCTATTTTATTTTCTGCCTGCAAAAAACTCAATGAATCAACAGAACTTGGCGGCGGACTGATACCGCCTGTCGATAATATAAACACATTTGAGACTTACCTGGATGTTATAACGGATAACAAACTTTTCAAGGACACAACAAAGGTTTACTACGGTGATAACCTTGCGCTGGGGCATATTGCCAATGACCCTGAATTCGGAGGAACTCATGCCAATGCTTATTTTAATATAGGCTCGCCTTATTTCAGCGGTACAAGCGCTAACTCATATTACCCTTTTATCAACAAAGACTCGGTTATTATAGATTCTGTGATCCTGTCATTATCCTACACCGGTTATTATGGGGACACGAATTCTATTGAGACGATCCATGTATTTGAAATAGCTCAAAACCCCGGGTTTAGCGATACTACTCTTTACAAATATGACACAACAGATTTCCAGACTGTCGTGCCCGAACTGGGATCTAAAACTTTCCAGGTAAAAGCTTTAAAAGATTCAATACTTCATATCCGGAAAAAAGACACAACCAAACTGGCTAATGTTATCCGGATACCGTTGCAAAATCAACTTGGAGTAAGATTGGCCAGTTATGATACGTCCAATACTTCTAATGGTGGATTCAGGAACGATTCTATTTTCAAAACCTTATTCAAAGGACTTGCAATAAAGGCAGATAATAGTGGTAATGCCCTGACTTATATTTCGCCTGCAGACCAGAGCAAAACAAAACTAACAGTCTATTTCCGGGTAACAAAGAATGGGGTCAAAGACACCCTCCTTACAGATTTTTATCACCAAACTCACGGCCAGGCAAATGTTATCACAAGATTTCAATCAAATGGATGGTTATCGTATCTGAACAATGGTCTTCCTTCTGATGATAAGGTTTATTTGCAAAGCGTCCCCGGGTCCTATGCATCTATAAAAATACCAGCGCTTGACACTTTTAAAAATGCTGTTATTCACAGGGCAGAACTGGTTTTAAATCCTTTGCCTTCCGCCCAGGAAGCAATTTTTGTTCAACCTTTAGGTTTGTTTCTTGACAGGATCAATGCAAACGGCGACACTGCATCTGCTTTTGATACAGATATGGATCTGCAGCCTTCGGGTCTTGATTTTACTTATAATTTTTCTTATTTCGGTGGAGGATTAAAATCTGACAGTACATACCGTTTTAATGTTTCAAAGTATGTGCAGGATATCATTACCCTGAAAAAACCCAATCAAACACTCCGGTTGTATGCACCGGTAAGGGCCTTTGTTTATTCAACCCGGTTTGCCAGGATAAGCCAGATATATGTCACCACTGAGCCTGCGTATGGAAGGGTTGTTCTTGGAGGAGGTAACTATGCGGTTCCCGGGAAGAGATTGCGGCTCCGCGTCATTTATTCCAAACTATAGAGTTGATCGCTACCAATACTTATCAAGATATGTTCAAAAGTCCACCAACCGATATGGGTGGGCTTTTTTCATTGTACCTACACCCTTATCTTTGCCGCCTAAATTTTTAATTCATGCCATATCTATTCACATCAGAGTCAGTTAGTGAAGGTCACCCCGATAAAGTAGCCGACCAGATCTCTGATGCACTTATTGATAACTTTCTTGCTTTTGATCCGCAATCCAAAGTGGCATGCGAAACATTGGTCACTACCGGCCAGGTAGTATTGGCAGGAGAAGTAAAATCGAAAGCATACCTGGACGTACAGGAAATTGCCCGTGCAGTGATCCGCAAGATCGGGTACACAAAAAGTGAATATATGTTTGAAGCGAGCAGTTGCGGTGTATTATCTGCCATTCATGAACAGTCTTCAGATATCAACCAGGGAGTAGAACGCAAAGCCAAAGAAGAGCAGGGTGCCGGCGACCAGGGAATGATGTTTGGCTATGCTACCAATGAAACAGAACATTACATGCCCCTGGCATTAGACCTTGCACATAACCTCTTAATTGAACTGGCTGCTATCCGCAGGGAAAAGAATTCGAAGATGCCCTACCTCCGTCCCGATGCAAAAAGCCAGGTTACACTTGAGTATAATGACAAGAACCAGCCTGTTCGTATTGATGCAATAGTTATTTCCACCCAGCATGATGATTTTGACAGCGAAGCAAAAATGCTGGCTAAGATCAAAAGCGATGTTATCAATATCCTGATCCCGAGAATAAAAGCCAGGTATAAAAAGTATGCGAAGCTTTTCAACAATGATATCAAATACCATGTTAATCCAACCGGCAAGTTTGTGATCGGTGGCCCGCATGGTGATACCGGGTTAACAGGCCGGAAAATTATCGTTGATACTTACGGCGGCAAAGGTGCACATGGTGGCGGCGCTTTCAGTGGTAAAGATCCTTCCAAAGTGGACCGCAGCGCAGCTTATGCAACAAGACATATTGCCAAGAACCTGGTTGCAGCCGGCGTGGCGAGTGAAGTGCTGGTTCAGGTTTCTTATGCTATTGGTGTGGCTCAGCCAACCAGTATCAATGTAAAAACTTTTGGAACGGCCAAAGTAAAAATGAATGATGGCCAAATAGGGAAGATCGTGGAAAGCATTTTTGATATGCGTCCTTATTTTATTGAACAACGTTTGAAACTGCGTAATCCTATTTATAGTGAAACAGCGGCTTATGGACATATGGGCCGTAAACCGGAGATCATAGAAAAAACATTTACTTCTCCAGATGGCAAAAAAGTGACAAAGAAAGTTGAATTGTTTACCTGGGAGAAATTAGATTATGTGGGGAAAGTGAAGAAAGCATTTGGGTTGAAATAAAAGCCTCCCCAAGCCCCTCCAAAGGAGGGGTTTTAGAAGACCCCGAAAGATTTGAAAGTCATTCGGGGTTTAATGTTTCAATGTCTCAGTGGCAAATCATTTATTTTTGATCAGTGAAAAATTTCAGACATCAGCAAAGACCGAAGAAAAGCTCCCTGGTTATTGGCCGCCATGCAGTGATCGATGCACTGAGGTCCGGGCAACAATTGGACAGGATCTATCTTGATACAAGTGCAAAGGGACAAGATATCAGTGAAATAAAAGGATTGGCTTCGCAAAATGGGGTGCCGGTAAATTATGTGCCGGTCGCCAAATTAAATGGTTTCAATATAACTGATCATGAAGGGTGCGTAGCTCAAATTGCCAAAGTGCAATACCAGAATTTGCAGGATGTTATTTCCCTGGTCATTGAAAATGGCGAAGTTCCTTTGTTTCTTATACTGGATGGCATCACCGACATAAGAAATATAGGAGGTATTGCAAGAACAGCTTATTGCACCGGCGTTCATGCATTGATCATTCCGGATAAAGGGGTAGGAGCCTTGAATGAAGATGCGATATTGACCTCAGCAGGAGCATTGGAAAAAATTGCTGTGTGCCGGGTTAATAGTTTAATGAAAGCGGTTGACGACTTGCATTTGAATGGCATAAAAGTATATGCCAGTGAAATGAAAGCAGATAAAAATATTGCTGACGCAGATCTTGCATCGCCATGTGCCATTGTAATTGGCAGTGAAGAAAAAGGTATTTACCCCGCACTGATGAAAATATGCGATGAGAAAATAAAAATCCCCATGAAAGGGGATTTTGAATCATTTAATGTTTCGGTTGCTACCGGGATCATTTTGTATGAAGCGATGAAACAACGACTCGTTTCCTGATCTTTTGCCTTTAAAGAGTCAGACGGAATGATAGCGCAGGATAAGAATGGTTTACAAAACTTCCTTGTCGGATAAGCGGGGCATTTTCCATTTTGAAGCTAAGCGATTCTGCTCTTTTTTTATTTTCTGTAGCTGCGATAAAAAGTGTAATGCCAACTGCAACCGCAGCCAGCCCTGTTACAATAAGAACAGTCTTGCGTGAATCGTCCGATTTACCGGCACTTGCATTACCGTCACTAATTCCCAGGCCTGTAATTACTATTCCTCCTCCCGTGAATAACCATGCAGCCGTTTTCTGGTTCTTGCTTTTTTGTAAGTAATCCTTTTTTGTTAACGCAGGAGATGGGTTTTGCTGGCTATAGATCGAATTAGCCACTATCAGCAATGCGATGCAGGTAATGATTTTTTTCATTTTTTTAGTTTTGGTGGTAGAAATGAATTGACAATAAGCCTGGTTAATGTCCCGACTAAGATAAGGAGTTTTAAATTTCATACCGGCAAATTTAATCACCGGTAATGAATTAGTGATCTCGCGGAAATTCCTGCCTGCTTTTCACCGGCGTACACAACAGAGTTAGTACTTAATAATTACCTTTAGATATTTTATGGATCATTCCTTTGTCAAACTCATCGAATGTCCCCGTGATGCCATGCAGGGTTGGAAGTCTTTTATCCCAACGGAAAAGAAGATAGAATATATTAACTCATTACTGAGAGTGGGTTTTGATACCATTGATTTTGGAAGTTTTGTTTCGCCGAAAGCCATTCCACAAATGGCAGACACGGCTGAAGTAGTCAGGAGTTTGGACCCGATAGCTATCGGGTTCGGAGTTGCGAGTACGAAATTGCTGGCTATTGTGGCTAACCTGAGAGGTGCGGAAGAAGCCAGTGTGTTTGACCAGATCAGTTATCTTGGTTTTCCTTTTTCTGTTTCAGAAACTTTTCAGCTGCGCAATACCAATTCATCCATTGAACAATCACTTGGCAGGGTAGAAGAGATACAAAACCTTTGCATTAAAACAGGGAAAGAGCTGGTTGTTTATTTATCGATGGGTTTTGGCAACCCTTATGGTGACCGTTATTCCGAAGAAATTGTTTTTGAATGGGTGAATAAATTGGTGGCTATGGATATCGGCATCATATCGCTTGCTGACACCGTAGGTGTTGCTACACCTGAGCAGGTATATGATATGACCGAATACCTGGTTGATTCATTGCCCGGAACAGAAATTGGCGTGCATCTTCATTCTACTCCTGGAAACCGGAAAGAAAAACTGGAAGCTGCGGTAAAAGCAGGTTGCAAACGATTCGATGGTGCTTTAAAAGGCATCGGCGGTTGCCCGATGGCGGACGATGAACTGGTTGGGAATATGAACAGCGAGTTGATGATTGATTATTTTGAAGCAAATGCTTTGATCCGGGGACTGAATAAAGAAGCGTTACAGGAAAGCCTAAGGATCGCAGGAGAAATCTTCATTTAAGAAATGAATTATGGATTGGATGCTGGATATTGATTTAAAAAAATTAGCAAGACCAATCACATACGGTGATAAGATCCTGCTGATGGGTTCCTGTTTTACCGAACATATCGGGGATGCGTTGGAAGAATTGAAATTCTCAGTTCTGCAAAATCCAAACGGGATTTTGTTTGATCCGGTTAGTGTCTGTAAAAGTTTGACATCTTATATTCAAAATAAAAAATACACGGAGGCCGATCTTTTTCAGTTGAATGAAGTATGGCATAGCTGGGATCATCATTCAAGATTTTCAAATATCAATGCAGGCGAAGCAGTCCGGATCATCAATGCATCACAGCAAAAAGCACATGATTTTTTAAAACAGGCTGATTGGATTATTATAACGCTAGGGTCTTCGTTTAATTACAGACTCACTCATTTAGCGGAGTCTTCGAAAACCCCTCTCTCGGAGGTTCCCGATCCCGCCAAAGGGGCGGGAGAAGGGAAGGAACGAAGTTCGGGGGAGGCCGTCGCAAATTGCCACCGTGCCCCCGCTCAATGGTTCACTAAACATTTACTTGAGATCAGTGAAACGGTTTCCCTGCTTGATGATTGCATTCAACAGTTATTGCAGTTCAATCCCCGGTTGAATTTTATTTTTACTGTAAGCCCGGTAAGACATATCCGTGATGGGGTAGTGGAAAATAACCGGAGCAAGGCAAGGTTATTGGAATCAGTTCATCATATAGTCGATAAATATGAACAGGCTTATTATTTCCCCGCATATGAACTAATGATCGATGTATTGAGGGATTATCGTTTTTATGATATTGACATGGTTCATCCCAACTACCCGGCCACTGAATTTGTGCTGGAAAAATTTGCTGAGTCCTGTATTGACCCGGCTTCACAACAACTGATGCAGGAAGTAAAAGATATTGTTATTGCAAGAAAGCATAAAGCTTTTCAACCGGAAACAAAAGCACACGGGCAGTTTTTAATGACCTATTTTGAAAAAGCAAAAGCATTACAAAAAAAGCATCCGTTTCTTGATTTGAAGGAGGAGTTGGTTTATTTTTCTCAAACATGACTATGAATATTCTTAAATGGCTAATTCGAATAATTTTTTGGCTTCAGGCATTTGTTGCGCCTGTAATTCTTTTTGGGCTGATCGGGTTTTTGATCGGGTCCATGAGATTATTTGTTCCATTACTAATTATCGGAGGAGTTGCGGGAATTATTGTGGCAGAGTATATCAGGAGAAAAATAGGATTGGAAACTTTCTTTGCAAGGAGATATGGCCCGAATGAAATGGACAAAAAACAGAAAAAGAAAGACTAGCTCAGTACTTTATAAACTGTCTTTGTAAGGAAATATTGCTGGCTGACGGGCATTTCAATTCAAAATAACACAATTGAAGTGATGAAAGAAGAATTGATAAAAGAATTCCGCAATCGTTTCCATAAAGAGCCGGAGAAAATTTTCTTTTGCCCCGGTCGTGTCAACCTGATCGGTGAACATATTGATTACAATGGCGGGAATGTGATGCCCTGTGCCATTTCATTGGGTACCTGGCTGGCTGTATCCAGGAATATTGATAAACGTTTCCGTTTTCAATGCCTGGATTTCCCGGAAACTGCTGACCTGCATTTGCAGGAATCCTATTCAAAGACCGGGAAGCAGTGGTTTAATTATCCTTTGGGAGTTATTAATTATTTTTTACTGGATGGTAAAAATCTTTCCGGCCTTGATATGCTTTTTTACGGCGATCTTCCCATTGGGGCGGGGCTTTCATCTTCTGCATCTGTTGAAGTACTGACGGGGTTTGCTCTTAACGAATTATTTCAAACGGGAATTCCCAAAACAGAGATCGCATTGCTGGCAAAAAAAATGGAGAATGAATTTATTGCTGTCAATTGTGGCATCATGGATCAGTTTGCCGTGGCTATGGGACAAAAAGATAAAGCGATCCTGCTGAACTGTGATACACTTGACTATGAATACCTGCCTTTTAAGACCGGCGAATACAGTTTGGTTATCATCAACAGCAACAAACAAAGAACACTGGCAGACTCAAAGTACAATGAGCGGTTCACTGAATGCGGCGCCGCGTTGAAATTGTTGAAGCAGCAATTAAAGGTTGGAAATTTATGTGAGGTGGGTTTAGCTGAGTTTGAATTAAATAAACATTTGATTGATGATCCTGTTCTTCGGAAAAGAGCATTGCACGTGATCAGCGAAAATGCAAGAGTGAAAGATGCGGCGATCGCATTGCAAACGGGTGACCTGGAAATCTTTGGTAAACTGATGTACGCATCACATCGATCATTGAAGGAATTATATGAAGTATCCGGGAAGGAGTTGGATACGATCGTTGAATTTTGCAAAATGTATAATGGGTGTATCGGTGCCAGGATGACTGGCGCCGGTTTTGGTGGTTGTGCTATTGCTTTGGTTAAGAAGGATAAACTGGATGACTTTGCAAATAACCTTACAGAGATTTACAAAAATAAAATTGGGTATGCTCCCCGGGTATTTGTTTCAGCAGTGTCTGATGGTGTAAGAGAGATCAAACTTTAAACTGGTAATTAGCGGATAAGAACTCTTCCAGTCTTTGTAAGAGTGTCAATTGATTCCTGGCTCTGTCAAAATTTTGTTCGGTATAAGTTGTCCGGTAATAAATATCTCCATTCAGATAGTCAGACAGAAAACGCAGCGCCTGCATATAAGTTATCAGTAAACCGGAGTAGTGGATGAATTTTTTTTCAGAATCGGTCAGCAAATCCTTCATCACTTCCAGGTAACCATCGATTATGGATTCATAAAAATCTTTCCGGATTTTTATTTCATTAAAATTGCTGCTACTTTCATCTTCGCTGCAGGCCATGGACCGGATCATGTCGCCCAGGTCTGAAAAAAAATAACCGGGCATGCAGGTGTCGAAGTCAACGGGGCAAATGACCTGTCCTGTTTCCTCGGAAAAAAGAATGTTCGAAATTTTGGCGTCATGATGCATTAATCGCTTTTCAAACTCTTCTGATTCTGCCATTACTTCATAAAAACTCACATAATGTTCCCTTTCTTTCAATTGATTAATGATGGAAGCAGCTTTTCGTAATCTTTCATAATTGTTTTTATGAAGCGACTCTTTAAACTGCCGGGATCTGAGCGAAAGATCATGAAAGCCGGGGATGGTAATGTATAACGTATCCAGGTCAAAGAATTCAAAACTGGAAGTAATGCTGCCGAATACCCGGGCAACTGTTTTTGCCTGGATACTGGTTGTCGCTGTATGAAAAGTTTGTGCCCCATCAATAAACTCAAATTTTCTCCAATACCTTTTATTACTGTCGCAGAATAATTTGGTATCATCAAGAAAGCTTAGTGGTTCAGGAACAGTAACAGGATAGGGAATATCATGAGGCGGGCCTTCGTGGTGAATATAGGACCATATCTTTTCGTAATTAGCCTGAACTTTTTCCGGCTCAGGAAAAACATCCTGGTTTATTTGTTGCAACAGGAACTTGTGACCGTTGGACCGGATGATCACTTTAAATGTCTGGTTGATGAGCCCGGTTGTTACAGGCGTCACTATAAGATCACGATGGACAGTTGATGCATCAAGAGCTTCCTGGTAAATCTCATCTGTCATGAAAATGAATTAATGTATACGGTCGCCCCGAACCGTCAGGCTTTGAATAATAGTTGCTTCATAGTCGAGCCATTCCTTCCAGCGACTCCGCACTTTTTCCTTGTCAATATAAGTTTCGGCCAATTCAATGAACAAAGTGTAATGACCCGCTTCACTTTCCATAAAACGGCGGTAGAAATTTTTCATGTACTCATCATTCAACCCTTCACTCAAACGTTTGAACCGTTCGCAACTCCGGGCTTCTATCAGGGCCATCGTCAGCAACTGGTCAAGCATCCGGCCTTCCCGATCGCCGCCTTTTTGTTGAAATTCCAGTAAGGCGTTTACATATTCATCTTTTCGTTGCCTGCCTAATTTCAAATTTCTTTTTTCAAGCTCAGCAAGTACCAGCCGGAAATGACCCCATTCTTCTGTAACAATGGGAGACAGGTCATTGACCAGCTTTTCTTTGTCACTGTAGCGCTGAATAAGTGTTATACAGGAAGTAGCTGCTTTTTGTTCACAATAAGCATGATCGGTCAGGATATCCTCCAATGATTTTTCAGCCAGGTTCACCCAACGGGGGTCGGTTGGTAGCCTGAGACCAAGAATATTCTTTGTATCCTGGGATATTTCCATCCCGACAAATGTAAGTTATGGCTTGAATACCAGCGGGAATGGGACTGAAAATGTAGAAAAATAGCTTTCTAAACCCTTTGCTGTTAGCCTTAACTGACTTACCTTTGCGCCTCTAATAACAGGATGAAAAAAATCGGATGTCCCAAAGGGATTCCTTTGGAAAAATTCTAAAAATTTAAAAGATGCCTCTAACAAAAGAAAAAAAAGCTACAGTTTTAACAACCTTTGCCGGCAATGCAACTAATACCGGCTCCATCGAAGGACAGATTGCACTGCTGACTGAAAGAATAAGCCAGATCAGCAACCACTTACAGGAAAACAAAAAAGATTTCTCAACTCACCGCGGACTGATGCAGTTGGTTGGTAAACGTAAACGTTTGCTTAACTACCTGCAAAAACATAACCTGACAGAATACCGCAAGTTGATCGAGAAACTTGGATTGAGAAAGTAATACGACGCCCCCATCCCCTGAAGGGGAGTTAGGAAGAGTCGTTTAACCTGAAGTTTCTTTAATCAAAGAATCAAATCTTCATAAATGATTATTCCAACTTTTACAGGATGTTGGAGATAACTGTTTGTAAACTATAAGGATGTTTCGTGGCTTTCTTACTCTTCGCAAATGCTCAATAGAATTACAGAACGATGAAGTGAGCAAATCTTCCACTGGAAGATTCGAGACAAGGGACGATGATAGTAGTAAGAAAGCCGGTTCAATAAAAATTAAATTAAAATATTTATGCTAACACAACCAATACAATCGAAATTTATTTTAAGAGATGGTCATGAAGTGATCATCGAAACAGGGCGTTTGGCCCGCCAGGCTGATGGTTCAGTTACCGTTCGCCAGGGCAATTGCATTATCCTTGCAACCGTTGTTGCAACAAAAGAACCGAAAGAAGGTCAGAGTTTTTTCCCATTGTCTGTTGACTACCAGGAAAAATTTGCTTCGGCCGGCCGCATCCCGGGCTCCTTCTTTAAAAGAGAAGCCCGGTTGAATGATTATGAAATTCTTACTTCCCGTTTGATAGACAGGGCGCTTCGTCCTTTGTTCCCCGAAGATTATTTGTGTGAAGTGCAGGTGCTGGTCACACTTATTTCCAGCGATCCTGAAGTGATGCCTGATGCACTCGCTTGCCTGGCTGCTTCAGCGGCATTGGCTGTTTCTGATATTCCTATCCAGGAAATTATTTCTGAAGTGAGGGTGGCAAGAGTGGATGGCAATTACATAGTGAATCCTTTGCGCAGTGAATTAGCGAAATCAGATTTCGAATTTATGATCGCTGCTACCGGCAAGAATATTATGATGGTGGAAGGCGAGGGAAAAGAATGCCAGGAAGAAGACCTGATCAAAGCCATTGAAATAGCTCATGATGCTATCCGTGTGCAGGTAAAAGCACAGGAAGAACTGAGAGCTTTAAAAGGAATTACAACTAAAAGAGAATATGCCAAGCCGCTGCATAATGAAGCGCTGCGTGAGAATGTAAATGCTTTTGCAAAAGATAAAGTATATGAAGTCTCAAAAGGCGCTTTGGCCAAACATGACCGCTCGGATAAATTTGCTGCCATACAGGAAGAACTGATGGAGCATTTGAGAAAAGATTATATCAAAGAAGAAGGCGGAAGTTTGCCTGAAGATGTAAAAAAATGGGCCAAGATTTATTATGCCGACCTGCAATACGATGTGATCCGGGATATGATCCTGAATGAAAAAGTTCGTTTGGATGGACGCAAACTGGATGAGGTTCGCCCGTTGAATATGGAAGTGGATGTTCTGCCTTCGCCACATGGCGCTGCATTGTTTACAAGAGGTGAAACGCAGTCACTTACGACTGTCACCTTAGGAACTCCTTTGGATTCAACTTTGATTGAAAGCGCTGCTGTTTCTGATTATTCCAAATTCTTTTTGCACTATAATTTTCCACCGTTCTCAACCGGCGAAGTAAAAATGATGAGAGGTGTTGGCCGCAGGGAAGTTGGACATGGTAACCTGGCGATGCGTTCATTAAGACAAATGATGCCGGGAGGAGATTTTCCTTATACAGTCAGGGTGGTGAGTGATATCCTTGAATCAAACGGTTCATCTTCGATGGCGACTGTTTGTGCAGGTTCGCTGGCGCTAATGGATGCCGGTGTTGGAATTCCCAAACACGTATCCGGTGTGGCCATGGGGTTAATAAGCAAGGAAGGGAAGTTTGCGGTATTGACAGATATTTTGGGTGATGAAGATCATCTTGGCGATATGGACTTTAAAGTAACGGGTACAAGAGAAGGAATTTGCGGCGTTCAAATGGATATAAAAGTGGATGGTCTCAGCATGGATGTAATGCGTAAGGCATTGGCCCAGGCAAAAGAAGGTCGCCTCCATATTTTGAATGCGATGTATGAAACTATATCAGCAGCAAGAAGTGATGTGAAGCCACATGCACCAAGAATGGTGAAATTATTTATTGATAAAGAATTTATCGGCGCCGTTATCGGGCCAGGTGGTAAAGTGATACAGGAAATACAAAGGGAAACCGGAACCACCATCAACCTGGAAGAGAAAAATAATATGGGTGAGATCAGCATCTTTGGTACCAAGAAAGAAGGTGTTGATAAAGCAGTATCCTGGATCAAAGGGATTACTGCTGTGCCATCCGTAGGTGATGTATATGAAGCCGTGGTAAAATCGATCATGCCTTTCGGTGCATTTGTGGAATTTATGCCCGGTAAGCAAGGATTGGTGCACATCAGCGAAGTAAGCTGGAAGCGTTTGGAAACATTGGAAGGTTTAGTGCATGAAGGTGATGTGATGAAAGTGAAATTGATCGGTACAGATCCTAAATCTGGTAAATTCAAATTATCGAGAAAGATATTGATGCCAAAACCAGATCAGAAACCAAGAGAAGAACAATCACCGCCCCAGCAGGGCAATAACTAATAGCAGACCCCTGAGAGATCAGGGTTTTTCTTGTAGCGGCTAATTACCTGAAATAAAGCGCTGTTATAACCACGAAAGCTATTTCGGTTTGATATTTGCCGGAAAATTGCTGATAAAGATTCGATATGCATAAGGTTTAATTACTAAAATTGCATTTCCTTGACATTAATTAAACATTACTAATCGGGGATTTTACTTATTTTTGCTTCCCCTTCAACAAGGGTTCTATGAACGAACTTTTATTGATAGTTCTCGCTTACCTGATCGGCAGTATTCCTTCTTCAGTATGGATCAGCGAGTATTTTTTCAAAATTGACATCCGTGATTATGGCAGCGGCAATGCCGGCGCAACCAATACCTACCGGGTACTTGGACCTAAATGGGGAACGATCGTAATGATTATGGATATGGTAAAAGGTATTGTGGCCGTAAAACTGGCTCTCCTTTTACCGGGCTATGCCGACAATGAAATTAACCTGCAAAATCTGCAAACCGGTTTAGGCCTTGCTGCTGTGATCGGGCATATTTATCCTATTTGGGCAGATTTTCGCGGAGGAAAAGGGGTGGCTACTTTGTTTGGATTGGTGCTGGGCATTTCACCCTGGACGGCGCTGAGTTGTGTTGGAGTTTTTATGCTGGTGCTGTATCTCACAAGATTTGTTTCGTTGAGTTCTATTTTAGCAAGTGTCGCTTTCCCCGTTTTTATACTTGTAATTTTTAATGTTGATAATCCGGCTTACCGGGTTTTTGCCATTGCAGTGGCATTGATGGTATTACTGACGCACCAGAAAAATATCGGCCGGTTGCTGAGAGGCGATGAAAGCAAGGTTCCCATTTTGAAGAACCGTGATCGCCGCCGGCAGCGACGAAAGGATGCTTTTCTTCACCGGCACGATTAAGCTGTCGAAAAAAATTACCTTAAAGCATGAAAAAAGATTTTTGTTATACCACCCGGTATAATAATTGAATGTCATTATAAAAATCATGTTATGACAAGAGTAATCACTTCTTTTTTTCTTTTTGTGAGTTTTCTTATTGCCTGTTCGAGAAATCCTATTACCGGACGGAGCCAGTTCAAATTACTGCCTGAGTCAGAGGTACAATCAATGGCCACAACGGAATACCAGAAATTTCTTTCAACAAACAAAATTGTATCCTACGGCAATAACACGGATGCAGAGATGGTGAGAAGGGTAGGGCAACGTATTACCCGGGCCGTAACAGATTATTATGCAAGCCAGGGTCAATCAGCAAAACTGGCTGGTTATAATTGGGAGTATAATCTTGTTGACAGCAAAGAAGCGAATGCCTGGTGCATGCCCGGTGGAAAGATCGTTGTTTACACCGGCCTATTGCCTATCACTCAAAATGAAGCTGCTCTGGCTGTGGTGATGGGTCATGAAGTCTCTCATGCAATTTTTCAACATGGCAATGAAAGAATGAGCCAGGGTCTTCTGGCATCAGTTGGTGATGTAGCTTTATCTGTAGCACTTGCCAATAAACCACAGGAAACACAAAATCTTTTCAGGAGTGCCTATGGTGTCGGTGCACAAGTAGGTGTGCTGTTACCTTTTTCCAGAAGTCATGAGTATGAAGCCGATCATTGGGGTCTGAACTGGGCAGCTATGGCTGGTTATAATCCGCAGGAAGCTATTCCTCTCTGGCAACGAATGGAAAAAGCAGCAAATGGTCAAAAACCACCTGAATTTCTCAGTACTCACCCATCCGAAGGCAATCGCATTGAACAGTTACAGAAATTCATGCCTGAAGCTCTTCAATATTTTAAGCCAATAAATAATTAATTTATTGATCTGGATTAAATAAATTCCCTTGAAATGGCCATTGGGCGTGATTTTTATTTGATCAAATGTTTTTATTACCCGGTATTTGTACTACCTTTGTGCACCCTGCTTTGAGAACTCTGTTAAAAAGCTCCAACGAACCGGAGTTATTAACAGGAACCCCCTAAAATTGTTACCAGGTATGTCACAAACGCTGTTTGAAAAATTGCAACTGGCAGACGAAAAGAATCTTTTAATCCAGGGTTTGCCTTCATCGATCGAGAAACAATTCAACAAATTGTCCTTTGCCAAGAACATGACGCCGCTTTTAAGAAGCCGGAAGATTGATTTTGCATTGGTATTCGCTGTAAGCGAAACCCAGTTGAATGGTATCCTGAAAGATGTAATGCCCTCTTTGAAAGAAGGGTCAAAATTCTGGGTTGCTTACCCTAAGATCACTTCCAAAATTGTTACCGACCTTAATCGTGAGCGCAGCTGGAACCGCCTTACACACGATGGCTACGAGAGCATCGAAAGGGTGGAACTGGATCATGTATGGAGCGCTATGCGTTTTGGGAAAGGCGACAACGGAAGAGGTGAAGATATTCCTCATTCAAGAAAAAGGGAAGTAGCTGCTATTGCAGAGTAAAGACCAGTTATAGAAAACGTATTCAGGTTTGTTGCCCTTGCAGCAAACCTTTTTTATTTATGAACTTTCTGAACGTAGAAATAAAAGCCAGGTGTAGTGATGCATCCTTCATCCGGAATTATTTGCTGTCAAATCATGCCGAATATAAAGGAGTGGATGAGCAAACAGATACATATTTCAATGTACCGAACGGGAGATTAAAACTCCGGGAAGGAAATATAGAAAACAACCTCATCTTTTATGAAAGAACTAACCAGGCAGGGCCAAAAAATTCTCATTTTCACCTGGTAAAAATAGAGGATGCCGCCGGACTGAAAGATGTATTAACAAAATCAATTGGAATAAAAGTCATCGTTAAGAAAAGCCGGGAGATCTATTATATCAACAATGTAAAATTCCATATCGACACCGTTCCGGGACTTGGGTCTTTTGTTGAAATTGAAGCAGGCAATATATTGGCTGACCTGTCACAACAACAATTGCAGGAGCAGTGTGATTTTTATGTGGATGCTCTTGATATACAAAGAGAGGATATGATCGATGTATCGTATAGCGATATGCTGACCGGGAAGATCATTTAAGAATTACTGCACCCATTTTTTTGGTCAGCTCCATTTCCATCTTTTTTAAATGTTCATGGGTCTGGTGAAGCATAGCATTTTCCTCCGGGGAGTGTTGTTTTTCCAGGTCAACCTGGTTCTCCAGCAACATCCTCCTGATCTTGCGGAGCTTAAGATAATTAATGGCTGAATCTACTTCATCATTGGTTTTATCCTCATCCATATTCAGGTAATTCATCAATTCTTCTTTATTATCATGGGCAACTGTTTTTATAAATTCTTCATAACTTTTTTCAAACAATTGTTTTTGATACCCGCTGGCCTGGCTGAACTCCCTCCGCCAGTGTTCGCTTTCTTCGTAGGGAAAATTAAGTAATGAAACGGCCAGGGCACTGAGTTTTGTATCCTGGTGATAAATAAAATAATTTTTGTTCAATTCAGCAGGCCTGTTTCGCAATGTTTCTTTAAATGAATTGATAAGACGAACGACATCGGTATTATCGATCAGGCTGTCATCCACCATTTCTTCGAAAATATGTTCGGCGATCAGCTTGGTATCATCCCATTTCAGAATTCCAAATTCCAGTAATATCCTCGCTACTTCCCGTTCCTGCAGTTCATCTTTAAACAGTAAATTGAAAGTGGCATCATCATAATTGGTTTCTTCGGCCTGTCTTGCATTCTCTTCTGATTGCTTTGTTTCTTCATCCCGATAGCTATCGCGAGGCATTCTTCTTTCCTGCGTGGAGATCCTCTCTCGTATGAATTTATTGACCAGCGCATGCAAACCGCTTTCATCGATCTTCAGCACTTCTGAACACTGCTTGATATAATCCTGTTGTTTTGTAAAATCCTCGGCCTTGTTGATCTTGGAAATGGTTTCTGCCATCCGGTTTACCACTTCCGATTTTTTCAACGAATCATTCCCTGCATCTTTCAGCGCCACTTCCAGCTGGAAAAGAATAAAGTCTTTTTTATTTTTTTGCACAAATTCCCTGAAAGCAGATGCACCAACTTTGTTGACATAGCTGTCGGGGTCCTCGTTGCCGGGAATAAGGACCAGTTTTACATTCAATCCTTCTTCAAGGGCAAGGTCAAGTCCCCGCAATGCCGCTTTTATTCCTGCAGCATCGCCATCATAGATAATGGTAATGTTGTTACTGTATTTTTTTACCAGCCTTAACTGATCAATAGTTAATGAAGTGCCGCCACTTGCAACCACATTTTCGATACCAGCCTGGTGCAGGGAAATAACATCGGTATAGCCTTCAACCATTAAACATTCATCTGCTTTATCAATGGCTTGCCGGGCAAAATAAGAACCATAGAGAATTTTACTTTTTACATAGATCTCATTCTCCGGGCTGTTGATATACTTAGGTGCCTTATCATTGGTCTTTAAGATCCTTGCACCAAAACCCAGCACCTTGCCACTGTGATTGTGTACCGGGAAAATGACCCGTCCCCGGTAGTTATCCGTCAGTTGATCGTTGCGATTGGCAACAAGACCAGCTTTGATCAATAATTCAGGATTGTATTGTTTGGCAAGGGCTTCTTTGGTAAAAGCATCTCTTTGTTCCGGCGAATAACCCAACTGGAATTTTTTAATGATGTCTTCCCGGAATCCCCGTTCTTTAAAATAACTTAAACCAATATCCTGTCCTTCTTCGGTCTCAAATAATTGGCTGGAGAAAAATTGCTGTGCAAAATTGTTGACGATAAAAAGACCGTCTGCTGCAAGCTGGGTTTGCTTTTGTTCATCCGTTTGAAATGTTTCCTCAATTTCTATCCCGTATTTATTGGCGAGCCATTTAAGCGTATCGACATAGCTGTACTTCTCATGCTCCATGACGAAACTGATGGTATTGCCGCTTCGGCCGCAACCAAAACATTTATAGATCTCTTTAGAAGGCGATACGGTAAATGAAGGTGTTTTCTCATTATGAAAAGGGCAGAGGCCAATATAATTGGTCCCTCTTTTTTTCAGTTTTACAAAGCCGCCGATCACATCAATGATATCAATTCGTCCTAAGATCTGTTGTATGGTAGTTTGTGATATCACTTCAAAAAAGTTTGTAATTAATAAGCGGCAAGTTATTGAAATAGGAGGGTCCCCGGACCAGCTTTGGCCATAGAATTTATACCACAACTCATGCCATTACTTCTTATTAAAAATGACCTTATTAAGGCTTACTTCACATATTTCCTAACAACCATCGTCCCGTGAAGGCAATTAACGTTTTCATAAGCATCCTGTGCATTCTTTTTTATAAAAACAAGGGGTAAATATTTGTTTTTTCCCCAAATTGGCTTTAATTTACCTCTGACCCCTAATTGACGATCCGACACCCCAGGGAAAATTGAAAGGTTCTTTTATTTCTTAATCTTTTAAATTTTGAATCCCATGGTCCAGGTAGACATCTCACAGCTCTCCGGAGAGTGCAATGTTTGGAGAGAAAAGCTTCGTAATCATCGTGAAGAATTCAACAACAACGAAGCAAAACTCCGGCAGGTAGCAGGCCAGCAACTCTCCAAAGAACAATTACAAGACGTAGAACACCTCCACAACCAGTTTCACATCCAGCTTATCAACATCCATGACCTCAAGCAGGCGATCAAATCGCATGACAGAAAAATCAATTTTGAAAAAGCTGCTTTTAATGGCACAGCCAACGAAGACAGCCTGGTGCGCCATGAAGAATTGCATGACGAGTACCAGTCGTTGGAACAAACCCTGGAAGTACTGCGTGGTGAATTTGATTCTTTTTTGAAACGAACACCTTAATACAATAAGCAATTGACAAGAGGCAATAAGCAATTGCCGATTGTACTTTGCATATTGCCTCTTGTCTATTGATTTTTCCCCATTAAATTCAAAGACAGTAATCTTTTTTATCCCTAAATCAGACGTTATGCCTGAATTTGATACCTCACATGTAAAAAATATTGTCTTGCTGGGCCATGCCGGCGCTGGTAAGACCACCTTAGCGGAGTGCATGCTATATGAAGCCGGAATAATAACCCGCCGCGGCAGCATCGCCGAAAGAAACACAACAGGAGATTACCACGAACTGGAACAGGAACGTGGTAATTCTATTTTTAGCAAGCTCCTGCACACCAAATGGCGGGGTTATAAGATCAATGTGCTCGATACACCGGGCTATGACGATTTTACCGGTGAAGTTATTTCCGCACTAAGGGTTGCTGATACCGGTGTCATGCTTATCAATGCGGTGATGGGAGTGGAAGTAGGTACTGATATCATTTGGGATTATACAGAACGGTTTAAAACCCCGATGATATTTGCCGTGAACAAACTGGACGATGATAATGCGGATTTTGACAAAACCGTCCGGGATGCCAAATCTCATTTTGGAAACAATGTTGTAGTGGTGCAATATCCTCACCAGGTAGGTGCAGGTTTTCATGAGATCATTGATGTGCTGCGGATGGTCATGTATAAGTTCAAGGAAGGTGGCGGCAAGCCTGAAAAATTACCGATACCCGATGACGAGAAAGCAAAAGCTGAGAATTTACATAAAGAACTGATCGAAGCCATCGCCAGTAACGATGAAAGCCTGATGGAAATATATTTTGACAAAGGCGAACTGATGGAAGATGAAATGAAAATGGGAATGAAGAAGGCAATGATCAACCATGATCTTTTCCCGTTGTTTTGTTTATCCGCTGAAAGAAATATGGGAAGTGGCCGGCTAATGGGTTTTATTGATAACGTTTGCCCCAGTGCCAACGAAATGCCGCCGCAAACAACAACGAGTGGTGATAAACTTAACTGCGATGCCAATGGACCTGCCTGTATTTTTATTTACAAAACCATTTCCGAACCGCATGTTGGTGAAATGTCTTTCTTTAAAGTTTATTCAGGCACCATAAAAATTGGAATGGAGTTGGAGAATGAAAGCACTGGTGTTACCGAAAAAATCAACCAGTTGTTTCTCGTAGAAGGAAATAAAAGATCTACCACTCATGAGTTAGTGGCCGGTGATATCGGCGCCACCTTGAAGCTAAAAAATACGCATGTCAACAATACATTGCATGCAAGAGGCAAGAACTATGAACTTCCCCCGATCGAATTCCCTTCTCACAATATGACCGTGGCTATTGAACTGCTGAAAAAAGGAGAAGAAGAAAAGCTATCACAGGCTTTGCACCAGTTGCGGGAAGAAGACCCGACCCTGCTGGTTGAAGTTTCTCCTGAACTAAAACAGACCTTGATACATTGCCAGGGCGATATGCACCTGGCGGTTGCCAAATGGAAGATCGAACACCAGCATAAATTAGAAGTAAAATTTGTAAAGCCTAAAATAGCTTACCGCGAAACGATCCGCAAAATGGCTGATGCGAGTTACAAACATAAAAAACAAAGCGGTGGTAACGGACAGTTTGGAGAAGTATACCTTCAGATAGAACCCTGGTATGAAGGCATGCCCGAACCTAAAGACCTGAACGTAAGACACCGGGATGTGCATGAACTGGATTGGGGTGGCAAATTGGTTTTCTATAATTGTATCGTTGGCGGCGCTATCGAAGCAAGGTTCCTTCCATCCGTATTGAAAGGAGTGATGGAAAAAATGCACAACGGGCCATTGACCGGTTCTTATGCAAGGGATATCCGTGTATGTGTGTATGATGGCAAGATGCACCCGGTTGACAGTAATGATATTTCATTTAAGATCGCAGGCTTGCAGGCATTCCGCCAGGCATTTCAGCAGGCCGATCCGCAAATACTGGAACCCATTTATCATGTGGAAGTATTATGCCCCGATGACCTTACAGGCGCCGTAATGGGAGACCTCCAGAGCCGCCGGGCTATTGTAGAAGGGATCGACAGTGACGGACATTTTCAAAAAGTGATCGCCAAAGTTCCGCTGGCTGAAATGGATGGATATTCATCTTCTCTTCGCTCTATTACACAGGGAAGGGCCAAATTCAAAATGAGTTTCCAGGCTTATGAAGCAGTGCCATTTGAATTGCAACGGAAGCTGATCGATGAATATAGTAAAACAGCAAAAGAAGAATTTGCTTAAACCACGACCAAGCGCTTTATCAACAGCCACCTTCGGGTGGCTTTTTTTTTTAAAAAAAAAATTTTCTTTAAACAAATTGGAATTCCGCCAGTCAAATGCAGCAATTAATTCATGCTTATTGTCAAAACGCTTATGAGAAAAATTCACCTTCTATTTATTTGCAGCACCTTATTCCTGGCCGGTTGTTGGGGTTGGGGCAGAAGGCCTGTCGAGCCCACAACATTCAAGAAAGTATGGGGCTATAAACCGGTGTTTACAACAGATACAACCCTGCTAAAAGTGCAGTCAGAATCCCCGAGGCCCATGAAAAATCCCGGAAAGATATATGTAAGAGGCAACCTGATCTTTCAAAATGATATCGGTTACGGGATCCATGTTATTGATAACAGCATTCCTTCCCAGGCAAGACCCATCGGATTTATCAGAGTAAATGGGAGTTCAGAAATATCCATTAAGGACAATAATATGTATGTGAATTCATTCAATTCGTTGGTTGTACTGAATGTTTCTGACTGGCAAAATGTAACTGTTGTAAAAAGGATACCAAATGCATTTCAACAAGGCTTGTCTGCCGTAGGCTTTCATTATTATTATATTCCTCCGCCCGAACATAAAGTTTATTATGATTGTAGCTTAATGGATTACCAGCTTGGCAAGATACAAAGCGGCTGGGTTCGGGATTCTGTATACAATTACTGTTATTATAATTAAAAACTTATGAGATCACTATTAAATATACCGTTGTTCTTTTCACTTGTTATTTTAATGACATCCTGTGAAAAAGATGGCGCCAGCGCAGAACTGAAAAGCGCCGGTACCGGCACAGGCGGATCGCTGGCCCGGTTTACTATTGCGGCTGATCATTTATACCTGGCTGATTATAGTTCCGTCGGTGTTTATGATCTTGCCGATCCGAATAACCCGGTTTGGAAAACAACAGTGAATGTTGGAATGAATGTTGAAACGATCTTTCCATACGGGGACAAACTTTTTATTGGTTCCACTACCGGGATGTATATTTATTCGATCAGCAACCCATCCAATCCTGTAAAGGTTGGTACGGCCCTGCATGTGAGAAGTTGCGATCCTGTTGTTGCAAGCGGCAATATATCTTATGTTACATTGAAAGGAGGAACACCCTGCGGAACAGCTGAGGATGGCCTTTATATTTATGATGTTAGCAATGTGATGTCGCCGGTGCAAAAAAGCCTGTTCCGTATCTCCAATCCCGGTGGTTTGGGAATTAAGGATTCGGTTGTGTTCGTTTGCCGCGGTAATTCCGGAATGACGCTGGTGAATGTAAAGAACCCTTCTTCCCCGCAATTGATGTATACGGTTAACGACGGAAGTTATCTTGATGTAATACCATACGGCAACTTACTTATTTGTTATGTGGCTTCCGGTCTTCTTATTTACGATATCAGCAACCTGAACCAGGTGTTGAAAGTGGGGACGGTTAATTATTAAAGAATTTCCCATCCCGATAGCTATCGGGAACACAAAAACCACAAAGCGGTTACGTTCAATTGAGATTTCTTTGTGTTCTTTGTGTCTTTGTGGGAGACAAATTGAAACCCGATAGCTATCGGGTGAGACACTGCCTTCCTCTCCTTAACCCGATTTCTGCTAATTTTGTACAAAAGCGAATTCTTATTTTCTATGTTAAGAAATCTGGCTCAGTCATACCTGAAATGCTTTTTTGGTTTATCCCTTTTGTGGTTCATGGCTTCCTGCTCTTTTTCTGACAAAACAACAAAGCGGTATTTAGACAAGGCCTTAACGAAAACCTATGATGTGATCGTTGTGCCGGGGTATCCTTTTACAGAACCAGGCTGGGACAGTATTATGAAAGGAAGGGTGTATTGGTCGAAATGGTTGTTTGATAAAGGGATCGCCAAAAATATTATTTACTCGGGTTCGTCGGTATATACTCCTTATTATGAAGGGGAGATCATGGCGCTCTATGCGATAGCGATTGGTATCCCCAAAGAACATGTTTTTACCGAAACAAAAGCAGAACACAGTGTTGAGAACCTTTATTACTCCTGGGTAAAAAGTAAAAAGCTTGGGTTCAAAACCATTGCCCTTGCAACCGATCCCTACCAGGCTAAACAATTAAAGCGCTTCGCCAGGAATAGAATAGGTAAGGACCTTGGTCTTATACCTTTTGTTGTTGATACATTAAGAACAATGCATCCCATTATGACCAATCCTGTTATTGATTACCAGCAAGCATATAATAAGAATTTTGTTTCTCTTACAGAACGGCAATCACTTTGGAAAAGGTTAAGGGGAACGTTGGGTAAGAACATTGATTACGACGCTTATAAATAAAAAAATCAAACCCAAGAGTTATTATTGAAAATAAAACCATGTGGGTTTTTCAAACAAAATGGGGGCAAAGGCGCCATTTTTCATTTGATATATTTTTGATACATAAAATTCATTATCTATATAATATTCTTTTTCAAATTTTTCTGTCGTTGATATAGTCATAAAGTTTCTGAATTTCAAACGAGTATTTTCTTCCGTAAAGTCTTGACATTTTACTTCCTGAGATTTTTTACTCCCGTTTATAGGTAATTTACATGTTTTGCCTGATATGCTTGATGTCTCAAATGGATATATACTATACCATACTCTTGTTATTGCTGATTTTGGAGCAAGGAATGTTATCCGTTCTGGTCTTGTTGAAATTTCTTTTCTGAACTGGGTTGATAAATCAAAATCGCCGAGAAATAACCAAGTACTTGTAGTACTCTTTGAAATAGTTATATCTTCCCAGTAATTATATTTTGCTCCATTCTTTATAAAAGAACATTTTTTCCAATCTATATAAAGTGGAATGTTTAATTTATTTGTAAAAGAGTAAGCATAAGTACTACCACTTTCTCCCCAAAATGAATATTTAATCTTTACAGTATCATTCTCAAAAACAAAATACTTATCGCTTGTTATACCTTTTGTAGAAGGCGTGGTTTCATAAATCTGTGTGTACTTACATGAGATTAAAAGTACAACACAAGGGATCAATAATTTTATCATAAGTTATAGTTATAAACTAATATTGATAGATAATAACTGATTCTCACTCTAATTCTATACAAGCGAATCTTTCTTATCTATCCCTGTACACCGCAATCGAAGAAGTCTTATCATTCCACCCCGAAATAATAAAACCGGGTTTGGACGCCGTGATCGTATAACTTTTACCGGCAAAATTTTCAAACTCATAGATCACTACCCTGTATCCCACAGGCACAGTTAATGAACTGAGTGCATTATCAGGAAAACCCAGTTGTCCCATGGTGCTATATGTCCCGGGCAGGAGAGAGACAGATTGCCCCTTGTAATTGGCATCTGTATAGATCAGTACTCTTTCATATGCATTAGCCGGGTATTGGTTATTATTATTGTTGTTGCCATAGGTTTCTTCAATGGTTATTGAAGCAATCCTGTTATTGATAGTGCTGTTCATGCAACTGATGTTCTCGCCGAGTGTATAATAAGTACCGCCCAGGTATTCATTGTTGATAAAAACTTTTGCTTTGAGACTGGAAGGGATCTCGATCGCCGAAATATCATACTTCAACAAGCCCAGCTGATCGCCTCTATAGTTACCGGGCGCCAGTCGCAGGCTATTGCCCTGGTAATTGCAATCGGTATATATGGTAACATAATTTCCGTTTCCACCAGCGGGGTAATTGGGTTGAACGGGTTTGTATTCTATGATCAATGATCCGATCTTATCATTTTCAGAACTGCCGAGGCAATTCTCACCGGCATCATGTGTAAATGAATACCCGGAGAGGTTCTCATTATTGATATATGTTCTTACTCTCAGGTTGCCATAGATACTGAATGAAGAAATATTATATTTAAGAGAGCCCAGCTCATAGCCCTTGTATCTTCCGGGTCCCAGGGTCTGGGAATAACCTTTGGTAAAACAATCATTGTAGAAAACAACATAATCATTTTGGTTGTAGTTCGGCCGGTTATTTTGTTTTTCCACCACGATGGAAGAAGCCATATCATTCCATTCTTCTTCGAGGCAGGAGACGCTGTTATAATAGGTTTTTGACCGGCCCCTGAAATTATCGTCCTGGTAAATAGTGACCTTCATGCCGGCAGGTATTTGAATGCTGGAAAGTTTGTCATTGTCGATCTTCATTTGGGACATGGGATAGGTGCCGGGTTCAATGAATTTGCTTCTGCCCGAATAATTGCAATCTTCGTAAAGCATGACATAATTATTCTGTGCAGATGTAACAGCGTAAACAAATAAGAATATCACGGGGAGAAATATTTTTTTACACATAAGCTTGGATTTGAAGGTTGCTGAACGATACCGGTCGCCCCGGTTCAAACGAGATGACATAGTACACAGTCAGTAAGTTACAAAATCTTTGGGGAGAACCCGGTGAATATTTGGTAGTGACTCACCCGATAGCTATCGGGTTTAAATTTGAACCACAAAGGCACAAAGTCACGGAGTAACACAAAGTAATCTTTGTGTCCCGATAGCTATCGGGATTGTGTCTTGGTGTCTTAGTGGTT
>Ga0193697_1000024_pt1 | contig 54631 bp, 45 predicted proteins | sample L3m2metaG_FD_145073 | JGI IMG/M metagenome (GOLD analysis project Ga0193697, IMG submission 145073) | Soil microbial communities from a riparian zone of the East river system, Colorado, United States - L3m2 | ecosystem: Environmental > Terrestrial > Soil > Riparian zone | place: USA: East River...
TCCGTTCGTTTCGTTCGTCGTCCTTGAAAACCATTTGGCCAATATCTATCTCGGCCATGGCCTATCGAAGGGTTATGCGGGCTGATTTATGCAAAGCTTGAGGACTTGCTGAATTTCTCGCAACCCGTCGTTGAAGGGACGCGTTTGTCAGCGTGATGATCTTGCCTCAGCCGTGGATTATCGTTGTCAAGATCCTGCTCGTGCTCAGTGTACAATGTTCAGAACCGCCCCCTTTCCGCCTTTGCGCGCGGGGCCGTACCTCCTCGAGTACAAGCGCGATTACACTCGCTGCGTTCTTCGCCCAGGTACCTATCTTTACAAGCGTCGCTGGCGTCGGCTTCGTGAGCAGCGGCGCATTCAGCAAAAGCGAGCAGAAGAAGCTTTGCCGTTGTTCCTCTTCGTCACTGTAGCTGCGGTTATCATCCAACTGATCCGTTATCTTCTGTAGTCCCTCTGTGGGTGAGCTTTGCTTCACCGTCAGGAACGGTCGTAGCGCGAGAAGCTGTTCCGGCATCTACAAACTCTTGCCATCACCGGCTGTATGGCTGGCGTTTTGGAGTGCGCTTCGTTACGGGCCAAAACGAATTCTATGTCTGCATTTGCTTCCCCCACCTTCCCGCACATCAGCCAGCAACTGTTTTAAGCGCAAAGAGAACATAACTACAGCTAGCAAACAGAAGGAGTGCTGCCAAACCTCTACGCCCAAGCCAACTCTTTTCGCAACGCACCAGGTGTCCCGACGCCACCAAGACCGTGCAAATGCCGAGGATGAACTGAAGCTGAGAAAGCGTGCCTCGAAGCAACAAATATTCCACGCGCCAGTCTATCGTCGCCGAACGGAATGAACGAATGATATCGGCCTCGGTCAATCGCGGGTCGGCTCCCGCTACTAAGTGGGAAATACAAATTAAGCCAATTCCCATTAAGACAACGAGCCAGAGACGTTTGATCACCAAATCCCTCCTACCAGACAATTGCATACTGACTTTTTGGGCAGGGCCATCCCGCCGGCCGCGTTGGATAATGAAAGGTTTGGATTACTCTTTTAGGATGTCCGACCTTCTGAAGGCATGTATACGCACAAACCTTCAGAAGCGGAGTGAAATACCCGCATATTATTCCTTGTGTGGTGCGCAGCAAAAGGCACTTGGCGATTCCTACTTCCCCGAAAGCATCAATTTCAAGGGTCGGCATATTATCGACGAAAAGATAAAGATTGGCCCCTTCCATCTCTTCAGCCGTAAAGTTGCTACCCATAGTAGTATTGCGAGAAACGCCGATATCTCCGAGTGGATCGCGATTTACCCACCTCTGCAAATTCGGCTCGTAGTAGCGGTATAGATAGTAGACCAAGCCCGACGCTGGATGCACTTCCTTCGAACTGGAACGGTAGAGATTCGCTTCCGCGAGCGGCCCGAACATTGAGAAAACACGGCCGAAGGGCTCGTAGGCGTAGCGTGCAACTATTTGCCGGTTGCCGTCAATGAGCGTGATGACATTGCCGTTGCCATCTGAATGGTAGTAAGCGTGAGAGGCAGAAGGATTGATTGAAAAAACGCCGCGGTCTGTGCGTGCCAGCAGTCCTCCAATTCCACCAGCCTCTTCAAATGTTCCCGATAAATCACTCCCTCGCGTGTAAGTGACCGCCGGGACATTGAAACTGTCGCGCTCCTCCATCACCAGGTTGCCGTCATAGACGTAGCGTACTTCGTTCGTCACGACCCACGTCCCGTTCTGCCAAGTGTACTCACGGCGAACGCGGCGGCGCATCTTGCCGTCGTAACTAAATTCACTTTTCCATGCGTTGGTGGCCGTGAGGCGCGTCAGTTGATTTTCATCATCGTACTCGAAGCTTTTCTGTCCGTCGTAGGTCAAGTTTCCGTTCGAGTCATAGGCGTAAGTGTTTGTGATCGGCGTGTAAACCACACAGGTATTGGTATAAAAGCGGTCTAGGGTGTCGTGCCCAACGGCAACGAAGGTGTTGGTCCCGTCCGGTAGAATGTACCCACTCCGCGTAAAGGTGTAGTCGGACCATAGAAACATGTTGGTGGCGGGATTTCCGTTGTGCGCCACGGTGACATTGGTCGCACCGGCGCTGTAGGTACCCACGATCGCCAGATTTCCGCTGCGGGTAATGTTGGTCAACTGATTCAGCGTGTTGGCGCCAAATGTTTGGACCATGGAAAGGTTTGTACGATACAGGAGGTTTCCCGCCGCATCATAGCTGAAGCCAAAACGCTCCTGACCTCGGGCGTTGCTGTTTGTTTCGTACGCCCAGGCGCTCTTCAACTGGCCGATGTCATCGTAGGTATATCTGTTCCATACGTTATAGTTGCGGGCATTGGTCATGCGTCGGCCAGCCTGATCGTAAATAAAATAATTGGTACTCAAAGGGGCCCAAGTGGCGCCATCTCTCAGCTTGGTTTCGATTTGGCGGCCAACAGAATCGTATGCGTTAACAATCTCAGCCGCTGCTGGCAGAACCAGACTTGTAACGAGAGAGCCTGCTGCGGAATAGCTGTAGACCGAGCTTCCGGCGGGGGAATCGACAGTGCTTAAACGTCCCATGGCATCATGGGTGTAACTTTGCGCCCATGCGGTGCCCCCGGGTTGGAGCAGACTCAGGCTGCTGCGCCGACGACCGTTGTCGTACCCGTAAGTCACGGTGTCATTCTCCCATGGACCATCTTCACTCAGGATAGCTCCGAATGCAGCATAACCGTAGCGGGTAGTGCCAATCGCGTCCACCATATTCGTAAGCCGATTCAAGGCATCATACTGCAGCCGAATGTCGGGACTTACGGCATAGTCCACATTCGTAAGATTGCCCACGGCATCATAGGCATAATAGGTGTTCGTCCTTGCAGGGGTCCACCGGTTCGTAAGTCGCCCGTTCGCGTCGTAAGCATAGAAGAACATATTGCTGCCAAGGTAATCGATCTTATTCGTGGCGCGCCCGTACGCGTCGTGTTTCCAGAAGGTGTTCTGGCTCTTGCCGTCGATCAGGTTCGTGAGGTTCCCGACAGGATCATATTTGAATTGTGTGACTTCGTTGTTGGCATTGGTTTCGCCGATTTTGCGCTCCGCCTGATCATAGCTGTACTTCGTGACTTGCCCGACTTGATTGGTGTATCCGATCAGGCCACGCACTGTGTACTGGAATTGTTCCACGCCCATGTCCGGATAAGTGCGCGACAGAACGCGGCCAAGGAGATCATACGTGTTCGTAATGCTGACTCCATTGGCGTCGGTCGTTACCGTCGGATGGTCCTCGATGTCGTACGTCGCGCTCCGCACCCGGCCAAACGCGTTGCTGACCGCGACGATCAGGCCCTGGTGATTGAACGAGTTCGTGGTTTTGTTTCCCGCGCTGTCAGTAATATTTACGAGTTGACCGAACACGTTGTAAGCGTTCGTCAGGCTGCTTCCGCCGGGATACCCGATTCGAGTCAGCCTGACGTTGAGGTCGTAGCTGTAGCTGGTCGTGTTGCTGAGCGCATCGGTGATCGATTCAAGTGCTCCGCAGTCGCAGTACGTGTACGTTGTCACACGGCCTAACTGATTCGTTTCGCTCGTTTGCTGCTGAATGGCGTTGTAGGTGAAATACCGCCAATTACCGAGCTTGTCCCGGGTGCCCGTTAAATCCAATTTCGTATAAACATTCGAGATATAGCCTTTCGCATCGCTCATACTCGTGAGCCGCTGAAGATTGTCCCACGTATTCGTGGTCTTCAGTCCCAGCGCATCAGTTCGCGTTTGCACAAGACCATTCGCGTAAGTAAATGATTCCGTGCGTCCGATCTCCACGTCTGACTTATTTGTGAGGTAACCATTTGCATCATACAAATAAGTCGTTGTCAGGCCACTTGATCGAGTCACGTTTGTCAGTTGCCCGCTCGCGTTGTAGGCGTAAGTCGTCCAGTAACCCAAAGCGTTGGTTTCCCCCGTTACCTGATGGTTCGAGTTGTACCCGTAGCTGTTCGTTTCTCCGCTGGGGCCAATCACCTTCAGGACGTCTAGTCCATTGTTGGTCTCATAGACCCATTTGGTTGTTCGCTCCCCACGGGAATCATAGGCCGTCGTGTAAGTCGTTATCTGATTCGTCACATGGAGCATGTTTCCCACCGAGCTGTAGGTATTCAACGTGTAGCGGCTCGGTTGGTTGGTGTCGTTGTTGGGCGCCTGAATTTCGAACGCCACAACATTTGCCGCCTCATGGACATACCACGTCTTTTGTCCCTCAACCACCGGGTTCGAGGTCGGGCTCGGCTCGCGCTCGATCGTCATCGTGTCTCCAACATAGGTGCCTCCTACCGGGCCATACTGCGGATGCGTCCAGTGCCGCAGCCGGGCTAATTTGAAATCGTTACTGGATAAATTTGAGAAATTTGTTTTCGCAGCATCCGGCAACGCCGCGAATTGCTGGCGGTTCCAATAGAAACTGTTGCGCACGTGCACCCACGCATTATCAACATATAGTGCCATACTGTAACTGGTGTCGCACGGCGCATCCGGGTACGAGCTCGGCGAGCTCGGCAGGATGCCGGGACCGTAATCCCGGTAAACGTAGAGCTGCTTGCTGCCGTTTGGTTCGGTAATGAACGCCGTCCGATTGTTTGTCTCAAGACCAATTTCGGAACTGACGCTGGTCATCACGAAACGGGTGGGCCCATATGGGGTAGTCATATTCGTCATCCACCCTGAACCATCGTAAGCAAAGGAATTTGTTAGACTGCCGACATCAACGATATTTGTCAGATGCCCGTTCGAGTCGTATTCCAGCCTCGTCTCGCGGCCAAAGTGATCCACAACTCGCGCAATCAAATTGCTGCTGTAGGCGTGGTTCGTCGCATAGTAAACCCAGTTTGTCTGGTTCTGTGCGTCAATCACTCGCAATAGCCGCACCACACCATTCGCGTAATTTGTATACTCAAATCGATTGGTCTGTCCCGAAGATGTGACGTTGGCGCTTAGGAACGCATTGGTCCAGGAGCCCCCCGTGACCAGGTGCGTGTAAATATCTCTCCGCCCGTCCGGGAAAGTTATCTGATAGCCCACAAAAGCCCCGCTGCCGTTGGTGAGCGTATCCAGCCGGCTGTTGCTGTTGTACTCCATCCAGTTTCCATTGGCATCATAGCGGCGCGTTCCTCCTCCTGCGGTGTAAACGCGCGCGTAATAAGCACCTTCCGGTTCCGCATACGACATCCACGAGCAGTTCCACAACACCCCCACGCTGAAACGATTCGTGTCTCGTACGACCTGGTCCCGCTGCTTGTATCCGAGTTGAAAGGCTATCCTCGGTCCGCGCGCCGGGCTGTATCCCAGGGGCTCGTCTTCCACCCAAAGGTTTATATAAGGTTCAGAAACTCTCCACCGTGGCATTCCGAATAACAGGGCCATGTCGCCGCCCGCGCCGACACCACAACTGTCGCAACCTCCGCCGCCTCCGGAAGGACCTGATCCCATCCCATGAAAGTTCGCGGTAGAGCCTATGCGTCCGCCCTTTCTACCACCAGGGCCTCCCCCTCCACTGCTGGGCGGGCATGGACATGTAGTGCAAGGCTGGTCGTCGTCATCCCTAAAGCCGTTCGGGTAACCTCTCCCATGAATCTGGTCGGTCTCCTTCTTGTCCAAACGACGCCAATCGGCAGACAGTTCGTCCCGCGGAATCATAAACGCCCCGCTAGCCTCAGAATTAATGGCATCCTCGCTAAGCCAGCGTGAGTCGCCGAATGTTGGGTCAACCACATGGAATAGGTTGCCTCTGCGAGCTATGATTGCGGCGTAATGTTCCTGCTTCCAGTGTATGACCGAAGGGACGATGATTTCTGAGCCCCGATTTCGTCGCACCGGAATCAATCTCATTCCCATGCGATCGGCTATCGCGGTAACATCCGACATCGAGAACCCGTCGCTCGGGGACGGGAGTCGCAGCAGTTCGGAGAGATCATTAGTCAGCTTCAGGGAGCGACCGATTGAATAGAGCGCATAGGTGCCGCAGCGGTACGATCTCCCAGGCTCCAGGACCATCGTTCGGAACCCCTCTCGTGTTGCAAAAAAAATCTGCTGCAAAGGTCCACCGTCCAGTGCCCGGTTCTTCGTTTCTTCAAAAAGCCCCTTTAGGGTATCTACCCGCCCGAGACTCGCCAGCAGCCGCGTCCAGTTCACGAGCGTGAAGTCTGCGATTTGTTTGGCGCTGCCGTCTTTTGCGTCCTTGGTCGCGTCCCACGCTGCTTTCCAGTGTTCGAGCGCGGGAGTGTAGCGTCCGTTTTCGCGATAGTATTTTGCGAGAACGGTCCGCAACGAAGGGGCCCACGCCGAGTTCGTGTATTTTTGTAGAAAGCTCTCCAGTGCGGACAAACTCGACTGTTCACCTGCGGTGTTAAACAGGCTGAGCGCTTCCCATAGTTTCTGAGATTCCGCTTCGGGAGGTTGTTCACCTCCCACCCATGCCACTGGTTCGCGGAAAACGCGACTTTGTCGAATCTGATCGTGAATTGAACTATTGGTGCTTGTTGCACTGAGGCCCGTGCTCGCGACTATAGCGAGGGTCAGCAGAACGAGGCTCGAAATCTTGTAGAGAGACATTGCAAGTATCGATTTCATAATGATTTCCTCCTTCTAAGGCAGAATGCTTCCGTTGCGTGGGCGGGTGATTAAGACTTTCAACCCCCAGTCGCTCGCGCTCGCCAGGTCCGTCTCGCCGGAATTGACGCTCCCGTTGCCATTTGCGTCTTCCAGATAATCCGGAATTCCATCGCCATCCGTGTCAATCGGCACTCCGTTGGTCGTCGCGACGTAGTGGAAACCACAATCGACCATCGAATTGGTCTCCTTCACGTTGTTCGTCAGCACCGTGTAGTGATAGAGCGCGAGCAGATCGGCGTTCGTGCTGCCCGCGTTCAGGAACGTGGAATTCGTCGGCTGATAGAATCGGCCCAATGCGCCGCTCTGCCACGTGAAGGTGTTGGTGAAGCTGTCGTGGCCGCCGCCCCCCGTCAGCCATTGGCCGCTGGCATTCGTAACGTAGCCGTTGTAATCGTGCGTAATCGTGCCTGATTGCGAGATCGCCGCTTTGTCAAAGATACTGTCCTTAACAGTCCAGGTACCCCCCAAGTCGTTTATGAGCTCCAAGCTGCCGCCGTAAAAAAGGCAGTTTTGAAATGTCGGATCCATGGCGACGTTTCCGTAAACCGTTGTCGCCACCCGGTGAAGCAAGCAGTTGGTGGTGCTCATCGTGGGCCGCTCCGTCCAAAGCCTGCCGCCCCAGAATTGGCAATCCACGAGGCTCGGTGCACCCCCAGAGTCGAGTAGCCAGAGATGAAGAGTGTCAGCCGCCGGTGCGGACCATTCCGTGAAACGAAAGCGTACGATCGGCACCGTCGACGGATTCCAAAACAACAAGATGGCTTCGCCTCGCCCCGCGTTCCAGCTTGTGCCCGTCTGTTCCTGGACGGTGTTGTAGCGGACAACGTGGTTAAGATTAGTCGGGGAGCCTTCGGAGACGAGCGTCGAGGCGTTATCGAGCCCAATGCCATAATAGGTGCTACTCCCGTTTGTCGGTGAGAATGTCGCAACAGCCGCCCCGACACCCATGGTGATTGTCGAGTTGGTTACGTAAAGACCTCCAAGCGAAAAATCGATGGGCGGATAATGATAACCCATGTCTGGAACGTCGATATCCCGCCCAGCTTGAGCGGATAGATTCAGGTTGGTATTCCCAACGATCGTGAGCCCGTTGGCCTGACCAATGACAATCGGCGGATAAGTCGTAAGCTGCTTCAAGGAACTGAGCAGGGTCGAATCGATGTTCGCCGTGCCCGCATCCCTGAACGGGCTATTCGTCCCGAGATAATGCGCACCCGCGCCAACAGTCTGGAAAACTGCCGCTGGATCGCTGTTGGTCCCGTTGTACGCCCCGGTGTAGCTGAAGCCCGTGCCCACATTGGTGACCGCGATCAAAAGACTGTTTGTTACCCGCCCAAGGGCATAAAAGCCGCCCAGATTATAGCACTGACTGAATGTTACGTTTTGGAATATGCCGGTGGTGCCACTGGTCCAGCCGGCCTGCAAAGCGGTGCCTACGCGCGAAATCAAACCGTTGAGGACTTGAACCCACGATTGGTAAGTATAGACGGCGACGTTGGCTTTAACGACCTGGACGTTTCTGACTTTGTGTCCCTGTCCCCCGTTGAAATACATAGCGATGTCGGCGTGACTGATGCGCAGGTCGTGCACATCGTAGATCACGCCGGAGGTGAGGTTGTCAAAGTAAAGGGCTGTGTTGGCATAGACGCCACTAAGAGCATTGGTTCCGCCTACTTCGCCCACACTGTGGTCATCCCGAGCGGTCATGATGACCGGGCAGTAGTTGGTGCTAAGAAAGGTGGCCGGACCAGTGATCGTGAGTTTTGCTGAATTGGTCGGAGCAAATTTAATAACGCAATTCGGCTCGAAAACATTCGTTTTGACACTAATCGAACCAGAGATGTAATAGGTGGTGTCTCCCTTCCAAAGAAACGAATTGGTCGAGCTGACCAGTTCCCAGTCGATTACATAACTCCGTCCCGCTGGTCTGAGATTTGCCATCTGAATCGGTTTAACGGCTGCACGCGCCTCACGACGCGGCGGTAAACGCAGTTCCTTTCGCGCCATAACCGCGTTCTCTTTCTTTCGCCAGTCCTTTGCGACGGGCGGAAGGTTCGCCAATTCCGGCGCGATCGATTTCCACGGGACTTTCTCAACCAGGAACCAGCGTTGCCCTTCAAAGAGTTCCCATTTTTTCGACACGACGACGGAATTTGCTTCATTGCCGAGCGAAAATGCGCGTCCTGTAATGAATTCCATGGTCGCAAAACTGATGTGTTCAGAATTGACCCCTGCGATGGGTTCTCGAGGTTCTTTGCGAACATCGGGAAATGCAGTGAATTCGGTCAGAACTTCCAAAACGGCGTCTTCGGTGAATTGCCACTCGGCCGGGTTGGGCAACTGCTGGTTGAGGATGACGATTTGAGAGATGCGATCGCGCTGGACAGCGTACTTGACCGAGATATCAAAATCCGTGAAGGCGTCGGCGAAGGTCAACTCGTTCTGTTCGGGCCCGCCGATAACCCCCACGCAGTCCTTGACTTCGGCAATCATAACGGAGCGATTGCCTTCAGTAAGGGCAAGCGCAACCAGGTGTCCCGTGAGCCGTCCTTCGGGCAGAGAAAAGTCGATCGCCCCCGGCGTCGCTAGATTCCCGGCGAAGATCGCGCCGTAGGACAAATTACGGACCACAGCGTTATCGCCGAAGATTTCAATCTTCGGATCGGTCGTCACCCAACCCTGCTCGGTCCAGCGGTGCATGCCGCCCTGAAGTTCGATGATCTGGTTGGTTTGAAAGCGGGCGCCACCAGGCGTCTGGATTTCCCTTACGTTTTCATGTACGCGGTGATGCGGACCTCTGTCCGTGATTCTCGTGATCTCCGCTGAAGCCGCGGAGACCAAAGCAGCAGAGCAGAAAAGAGCGAGCGAGGATTTCATGGCAGGACCTTTCGTTGTCGCCGTCGGGCGGCTGCGTGTTGAGTTCACGCACAGAGAGTCCCGCCGCGAGCGCTCGCGCTACAAGGAGAAGCGCTTGTCTAAATCAGACATCTCCTACCGGTTTGCGACATTTCTTGTCTTTTTCGGACATCTGCTTTTTCTGATCAAAATTGTGCGGTGTGGTTCCCTTGAGTCGTTTGAAGAAACGTGTGAAACTTGCCGGGTCTTTGAACTTCAGATCATTCGAGACGGCTTTCATCAGAAAATCGCCGCTCACAATCTCTTGTACCGCCATTCCCGCTCGCATTTCGTCAAGCCAATGCTTTGGAGTCTTGCCAAAATGCTGCAGGAAAAAACGCTGCAGTTGGCGTTGTGAGACTTTGCAGACGTGCGCCAGTTCCTCGACGCGATAATCGCACAGCGCGGCCAGGTTCTCCCAATCATCCCTGCGCTCTAGGCGGCTGCTCATCTTTGATGCTAGCGATTGTTGACGAACACTGTTCCGGTTTCCGGTTTCGTGCTCTTTAGTGAACTCGGCTTCACGGCAAGTTCCCTGGTCTTCTTCCCTGAGCTGCCGTGTCCCAACTCTAAACTCCCCGGCGCCGTCCAACACAACATGCACCGGTTGACTTATCTATTCGCAACCATCGTGCCAGTCTCGCCCGGCACATCCCCCTTCGCCTCAAAGTTTACTTATTCGTTACCCGCGAACCCCGGTGGGTACAAATTACTTTCCAATCCTCGCGACGAAAATTTCCAGCCCCGTTAAATCTGTCCTACCCAAGATTTCGCCACCCTTTTCTCGCATTCTGAATGTGCGTGTCAATCGCGTGAAAGTAGTAAAACAGTAGTAGAGACCCCGTGCACGCCGCTTTAGGTGAGAGCGACGAAAACCGAATTCGGTTCCCTTTGTTACTTGGTTCCCTTCTGTAAGAGCATTTTACCCACGGCCTTCTCCACGCCGCATCCGCTGCACGTTGTGAGACTCGGCTGTGCCACGTGTTAGGGCAGTTTAAATATTGGTGTAGCCGCCGAAATCCGGACTCTGATGTAGCGCAGCACTCTGTTCTGCTGTTTCGCAGGTCTCCTGACCTGCGGGCGGTTCGTTTTTGCATGTGACTGTTTGAAGGTGGTATTGCGCGCTACGAGATTTGCGCACAGCCTGCCGAACGGAGTTCGGCGATACAGCAGAACGGAGTTCTGCGCTACATTTCGCAGGTCTCCTGACCTGCGGGCGGTTCGTTTTTGCATGTGACTGTTTGAAGGTGGTTTTGCACGTTACGAGATTTGCGCACAGCCTGCCGAACGGAGTTCGGCGATACAGCAGAACGGAGTTCTGCGCTACATTCGCAGGTCTCCTGACCTGCGGGCGGTTCGTTTTTGCATGTGACTGTTTGAAGGTGGTTTTGCGCGCTACGAGATTTGCGCACAGCCTGCCGAACGGAGTTCGGCGATACAGCAGAACGGAGTTCTGCGCTACGCACTATCGGCAATCCTGTTCCCTGATCCAAGACTCCGGAATTCAACTTTCTTCAGAACCGTACCTGCATTCCCAATTCGACAACGCGGTTTTCGGGCAGGCCAAAGAAGGAGGTCGCAGTCTGGGCGTTGCGCGACAAGAGAGCGAACAGCCGCTCACGCCAGAGAACCATCCCCGGACCAGGTGTCGGGATAATGGTCTCGCGACTCAAAAAGTAAGTGCATTGTTCCAGTTCGATGTTCAGACCACGCTCGCGGCAGCACTCAAAGACCTGAGCGACATTCGGCGTCTCCATAAAGCCAAATTGCGCGATAACGCGAAAACAACCCTCAGGCAATTGCTCGACCTGGACCCGTTCGTCGCGACGCACATGCGGCCGGTCTGCCGTGATGATCGTTAGCAGGATAACACGAGAATGGAGCACCTGATTGTGCTTGAGGTTGTGCAGCAGCGCCAGCGGTGTCCCGTCGCGATTCCCCGACATGAATACGGCCGTACCTTTGATGCGCACCGGCGGCTCGAGCTTGAGGCTTTGCAGGAATGTTTCGACCGGGAGCGTCGCCGTCGCAAGACGCTCGCGCAACAATTGCCGGCCACGCTTCCACGTTGTCATCACTGTGAAAATGAGCCCTGCCACCAGGAGGGGGAACCAACCGCCGTGCGCGATCTTTATCGCGTTGCCCGCAAAAAAGACCAGTTCCAGGCTGATGAACCCGGCGCACAAGAGACCGGTCAGCCACGCGTTCCACGACCACAACCGGCGCGCGGCGAAGAAGAACAGCACCGAGGTGATCAGCATCGTGAGGGTGACGGCGATGCCGTAGGCGGCGGAGAGGCGACTGGAGGATTGAAATCCAAGCACGAGCAGGACGCAGCAGATCAGCAGCATTCGGTTGATCCATGGCAAATAAATCTGACCGCGTTCAACGGACGATGTATGGCGAATCTCCAGCCGTGGCAGATAGCCAAGTTGGATTGCCTGCATCGTGATTGAAAACGCGCCGGAGATCAGCGCCTGAGATGCAATGGCTGAAGCGGCGGTTGCGAGAAAAATCATCGGATAGACTGCCCAACCCGGCGCGAGCAAATAGAAAGGGTTTTCAACTGCACGCGGGTTACTCAGGACCAAGCCGCCCTGGCCGAGGTAATTCAACACGAGCGCCGGAAACACGACTGCATACCATGCGGTGCGAATTGGGCGCGCACCGAAATGGCCGAGGTCGGCGTAAAGTGCTTCCGCGCCCGTCACGACCAGAAAAACAGCTCCGAGCACGACAAAAGCGGAATACCCATGAGTAAAGAGAAATTCCATTCCATGGTAGGGATTCAAGGCCTGAAGGACCACTGGCTTCATGAGAATTCCACGCAAACCCAGAACAGCAATTGCCAGAAACCAGATCAGAGTCACCGGGCCAAACACTTTGCCCACGCCACCCGTCCCTCTCCATTGAAACGCGAACAACGCAATCAGCACAACGATGGTGAGCGGCACGACGTACGGTTTGAAAAAAGGTGTCGCGATTTCGAGCCCCTCCATGGCGCCGAGGATTGAAACGCATGGCGTGATCATTCCGTCCCCGTAAAGCAACGCGGCTCCAAACACGCCGAAGGTCACAAGCAACGCGCGGGTGCGGCGCCTTTCAGGGTGATCGCCGAAGGCGAGCGCCAGTAACGCAAGGATGCCGCCTTCGCCCTTGTTATCCGCGCGAAGAACGAAGGTGAGATACTTGATGCAAACGATAAAGACGAGTGACCAGAAAATCAGCGACAGCACACCGAGAACATTCGTCGCCGTGGGCGGCACACCGTGAGCCGGATTGAAGCATTCGCGCAGGGCATAAAGCGGGCTTGTGCCGATGTCTCCATACACGACGCCCAGCGCACCGATCGCTAAAATCAGTAGCCGTTGCTTGTCTGACGATTTCACCGACATATTTCGCCAACCACCGCAGCCACAGCCGGCCAGAGTAGGCAATGATTCATTGGGGATCGCGGGAACCGCCAATGCGGTCCTGGAGGATCGCCCTTCCAACTGCCTGCGAGGTTAGCTGTCGGGCTCGGCCTTGAAAGTGGCCGCGGCTTGTGGTTACCCACTCCGTGCGCCCCATCCCAACTATCGGGATTTGGGTCCCCCGCCCCCGGCTTCAGGAAGGAAGCCGGAGTTCGGCTGCGTGCGAGTATTTGGACAGAGGAAGGGGCGGCTGTCAAATGGTCGTCGGAAAGCGGTAGTATCCTAATTTGGTGGTATGGATGGAGTTAGTCGTTTTCTCCACCCGGAGGGGTGACATATCTGTGGAACGTTCGAGTACCAGTCTCGGTTCCGCAGGCGGCGGCATGTTCTTAAAGCGGTATTGCACACTATGCCGCGGCCTGCGGAACCTCTGCTCTTCAAATGTCGGCCTAACTACAAATATGTCACCCCTCTGGGGTTTCTGAGCGGGGGCGGTGTCCTCCAAATCAGGACACTACCTCGGAAGCGACGGCTCACACCTCTTTGCGCAATTGAACGAAGAATTTGTTTGCAAACTGACGCAACCCTTCAGAGCCTCTCCGCCCAGAACGTTTATGGCACATGTCGTTACCAGTAAATGTGTGGGATGCAAGTTCACCGACTGCGTGGAAGTCTGTCCAGTGGCGTGCTTTTACGAGTTGGAAAATCAGTTGATCATTCACCCGGATGAATGCATCGACTGCACCGCTTGTGTCGCCGAATGTCCAGTGCAGGCGATCTACGCCGAAGCGGATGTGCCGGAAGAACACCAGGCGAATACCGAGTTCAACGCCACTGAAGCCAAGCGGATCAAGGAAGCAGGTCAGGACGCCATCGTGCAGAAGAAAGATCCATTGCCAACGGCGGCCCAACGAAAAGCCGAACTGGGATACTGAGCGGCTTGATCGCAGTTGCGATTGAACACCCTTCATAGGTCCAGAATTGCCGCACGTTCTTGACCTTTGCATTTTCAATCCACAGGCTCGGTTGGTGCTCGCAATAATCGAAATCACCCCATGGCATTGGGTGGCTTTCCTTGCGGCTGTCCTCGTTTTTCTTGCCCTTGATCTAGGCGTTTTCCATCGCAAGGCGCGAATAGTCCGATTCCGTGAAGCAATGGGCTGGACGGCGCTATGGTTCACTCTGGCGATGGGTTTCGCGGCGGCCCTCGTTCCGTTGCGTGGACAGGAGGAAGCAGTCGAGTTTCTCACCGGCTATCTCATTGAGTTGTCACTCTCGATGGATAACGTGTTCGTAATCGCCCTTATCTTCGCATACTTTCGCGTGCCCAATGAATATCAACATCGCGTGCTCTTCTGGGGGATTCTTGGCGCATTAGTGATGCGCGGCTTGATGATCGGGGCGGGCGCGGCGCTCGTCGAGCGCTTTCAATGGATGCTCTATATTTTTGGGGCGTTCCTCGTTTACAGCGGCGTCAAGATGATGTTCTCGGACAACGAAGGAGTACACCCGGAGAAGAATCCATTCATCAAACTGGCGCGCAAACTTTTTCCCGTGAGCAGCGAGTTCGATGGCCAGAATTTCATGGCGACACTCCAAAGCGGACAACGCGCTTTGACGCCGCTCGCGCTCGTCCTGGTGATGGTCGAAACGACTGACCTGGTTTTCGCGCTCGACTCGATCCCCGCTATCTTCGGCATTACGACAAAGAAATTCATCGTCTTTACTTCGAATGTGTTCGCGATCCTGGGACTGCGGTCACTTTATTTCGTGCTCGCCGGAGCGATCGATTATTTCCGTTATCTGAAATACGGCCTTTCGATCGTGCTGATTTTCATCGGCGTGAAAATGCTCGTCGAGTACTGGCATATTAAGCTGTCCACCCCGGTCTCGCTCGCGGTCGTCGCCGGAATTATTCTGTTATCAGTGATCTTTTCAATCATCGCGGCGCGGCGGGAACATCGCGCAACGGAATGATTATGGCTGGCGAATACTCGACCAAATACCGCTGGACGCTTGCGCCCGAGCAGCCGGTGCTCGCGCAGCATCTGGCCAATGAACTCGGCATTTCGCAATTGCTCGCCCAATGCCTGCTCAATCGCGGGTTGAGTGAACCCGATCCAATCGCGCGCTTCCTCGATCCGCGGCTCAAGAATCTTTCTGACCCGTTCCTCTTGCCCAACATGGCGGCGGCTGTGGACCGGTTGTTTGTCGCGCGGCACAATCGCGAATCAGTCGTGATCTTCGGCGACTACGATGTGGACGGAGTAAGCGCGACCGCGCTGTTGACCGAGTCACTGCGCCACCTGGGCTGGCGCGTGGAATACTATCTGCCGCACCGAATAGAGGAGGGTTACGGACTAAGCATGGCCGCGGTCGAGAATTGTCTGCGACGGTTTCAGACAACCTTGCTGCTCGCTGTTGATTGCGGTTCGACTGCCGTTGATTCCATCGCCTTGTTGCGTTCGCAAGGCATCGACGTACTGGTCATCGACCATCATCAAGTTTCGCAGCCGATGCCGGCAGCCGTTGCGCTCGTCAACCCACAACTTGCGCCCGCGGGCGCGGTGTCGTTTCGCGAGCTCTGCTCCGTCGGCCTGGCTTTTAAACTCGTTCATGCGCTCGTGAAACGCGGACGCGAGCCTGGGTCACCGGAATTCTTCGACTTCGATGTGCGGCCACTCCTCGATTTGGTTGCGCTGGGCACAATCGCTGACGTTGTGCCGCTCAACGGCGAGAATCGCATTTTAGTAAGGCGAGGCCTTGAATGGTTGAACCACACCGCGCGGCCAGGACTGTTGGCACTGCGCGAGGTCGCGAAAATTACAGGAAAAATCGGCGGCTACGAAGTCGGCTTTCAACTGGCGCCGAGACTCAATGCCGCTGGACGCCTTGAGAATGCGTTGGAAGCGCTGCAACTGCTTCTGGCAGCGGATGCGACCACAGCACGTCCGCTCGCTGAGCGACTCGATGCGCACAACCGTGAGCGGCAGGAAATCGAACGAGGTATCGCGAGGACCCTCATAGAGAAGGTCCGCGGCCGATTTGATCCAACGCGCGATTTCGTAATCGTGGAAGGCGACCTCGCATGGCACATCGGGGTCGTCGGCATTGTCGCTTCGCGTGTTCTGCAAGAGTTTTATCGGCCCACGATCATCTTTGGCAGCGACGGAGAGCACTGGCGAGGTTCAGGCCGGAGCGTGGAAGGTTTCGATCTCGCGGCCGCGCTGCGCGATTGTACGGAGTTGTTGGTCGGTCATGGTGGCCACGCCATGGCCGCGGGGCTATCAATCCTGCCCAATAACGTCGATAAATTTCGCGCGCGGCTAAATGAAATCGCACAGCGATGCCTCAGTCTCGCGCAATTGCGACCTGCCCTGCGGCTCGATGCGCCGGTGACTTGCGCAGAGCTGACAATCGAGCGAGTGCACGAACTGGAAAAGCTTCAGCAAACGGGCATTGGTAATCCCCCAGTTCAGCTTGGACTATTTAAGGTTGCGCACGAGCGACCGCTGCAACGCTTCGGTACTGAAAAGAAGCACGTGCGCCTGTGGGTGAATGATGGCACTGCCACCCGCGACGCTGTCTGGTGGGGCGGCGGGCCTGGGCAATTGCCGGTGGGGTCCTTCGACCTCGCGGTCACGCCGCAACTAAATTATTTCAATGGATCAGTTGCCGTTCAACTGAAAGTACTGGATTGGCGAAGTGAGCCTTGAAGGCGCGGATGATTTAATCCCGTCTCACCTTGCCGGTGGATGCAAACGCAGCGGCTTCGCTGGAACGGCCGGCGCTGCGCATCAAGCGCAAAACCCCGGCGCGACGCGGCATTGCCGGTTGAGCGCCAAATCTGGTTGTCGCAAGTGCGGCCGCCGCATTGGCAAAGGCGCCCGCTTCCAGCAGAGAGCGTTTCTCGCTCAGTGCAACGGCCAACCCTGCGGCGAAAGCGTCTCCGGCGCCCGTCGCATCCACCGTTTTGACGGGGAGACGAGGAAAGCATTCTTCGCCGGAATTCCACACCAGCAAATCGCCGGCATCGCCGGCCTGTGTCGCCACCGCGCCGGCACCAAGATCAAGAAGCGCGCGGGCAGCTTTGCGGGCGGATGCAAGGTCGGTGACCTCAATGCCGGTAATCGCCCGCGCTTCGGATGAATTCGGTCGAATAATCGCGACGCGGTTGATCAGTTCGGGTGGCAGGGTGCGGGGTGGAGCAGGATCGAGCACTATCGAGACTCCCGCGTCGCCAGCCAACCGCGCCGCTGCAAGCACTGACTCGATCGGAATCTCGAATTGAGTGAGTAGAACTTGAGCTCGTGATATCAGAGTCCGTGCGGGCCGGATGTCTTTTGGTGCCAGGCAGTGGTTCGCCCCGGGAGCAACCATGATTTGCTTCTCACCCGAATTATCGATCATCACCAGCGCGACACCGGTCGCGGCTTTGCGATCGCGAGAAACAAATTGGATGTCGATGTGTTCGGCACGCAATAGATCGAGCAACTCATCCCCGGCCTCGTCCCGCCCGACACGGCCGATGAATGCGACCCGCGCGCCCAGGCGCGCCGCGGCGACAGCCTGATTGGCACCCTTGCCGCCACCGGCTTTCAGAAAATCAGTTCCGTCGAGGGTCTCTCCCGCTTTAGGCAAATGCTGGCCGCGGACGAGGTAGTCGATATTTGCGCCTCCCACCACCACCACATCGGGCCGTGAAATTCGAACTTTACGGGATGATCTTGCCGCCATTCCGAGAGCATATTTGAAGTCGAATCTACGGTAAAGTTGAGCGTCAAATCCTGCGCAACCTTTATGGACTGCCAAAAAGTAGCATTGATAGGTTCCTCCGAAGTCCGTAGGCTTATTCGATACCTATGATTAGCCGGCGCAACTTTTTGCGGAATTCATCTGTGGCGGCAGCTTCGGCTGTTGCCTTCCCGGCTGTCGCCCGCCCTGCCGGCGGTTTCAACGCGAAACCTGGCCAAAAGCCGCGCCACATTATCCATATGGTCGCCGACGGCATGAGCATGGGTACCCTCACGATATCCGACCACTTCTCGCAACGGCTGCGTGGCCGCGGGCTTACGTGGGTGCAGCTTTACGGAAATCCCAGGGTCTATTCCGGCTGGATGAACATGCGGTCCCTGAACTCGCTGGTGACGGATTCTTCGGCGGCATCGTCAAGCTGGGGCAGCGGCGCGCGCATCATCAACGGGATGGTGAACGAGCGGGGCAATGGAGACCGTCTCACGACGCTTTACGAACTTTTCGACCAGGCGGGGTGGAAACGCGGCCTTGTCACCACGACGGAAATCACACACGCCACGCCCGCGGGCTTCGCCACGAGCGTTGAGAGTCGCGAGCATGCCGACAAAATCGCCGTCCAATATCTCGACCGCAAAGTCGATCTTCTGCTGGGCGGAGGGCACAAGTTTTTCAAAGCAAAAGATCGGAAAGACAAGCGCGACCTGTTTGCTGACTTTGGCAGAGCAGGTTACTACACGATGCGCAGTCTGGACGAATTGAAGACCGCGCCGACCGACAAACGCTGGCTGGGTGTTTTCGATAGCAGCCATCTGCCGTTCATGGTCGATTATCGCGAGAGTTACACGCGCCAAATGCGCGTCCCCACTCTGGCTGCGATGACTTCGGCAGCCCTGAAATGGCTTGAGAAGGAACCCCATTTCATTTTGCAGGTTGAGGGCGGCCGGGTCGATCACGCCTGCCACAACTGCGATGGCGTCTCCGCGATGCACGAACTCGTCGCCTTCGATGAAGCGATTGATGTTTGCCTCGAATTTCAGCAACGCGTCCCCGACACGCTGATTGTCATGACCACCGATCATGGCAACGCGAACCTCGGGCTCAACGGAATGGGAGCGGCTTACGGTCAAAGCCCGTGGCTGTTTTCAAACACTTTGAAGGTCCGCAAATCCTTTGCCGAACTGCTCGACCTTTTGCGCAAAAGCGAAAAGATCAAGATCGCCGATTTGCCTGCCAAAGAAGCCAAAGCTTACGACACAAACCCTGCGGCCCATCCGCCCGGCACCAAGGCAATCGACAAAGACGATGAAAAGGGCGAAGACGAAGAGAAGAAAAAGAAGGAAGCCAAGGAGAAGGATGTCATCACCGTAAAGTCACAAAAAGACATTATAGAAATTATCGAAAACTGGACTGGATACAAAATTACTCCGAAGCAGGCCGACATGCTGGCCCCTTATCTCTCAAAGAAAGGCGACACACTTTATGAGGTGCTCAAAGCCGACGTTGCCGGCCTGGGGCATCTCATGGCCAACTACGTTGGCATTGGTTTTACTGGAAATGCGCACACGGCCGATTACGTGCCGATTGTTGCGGTTGGACCGGGCGCAGAGAAATTCCACGGCTTCGTTCAAAATACCGACGTCTTCTATCATTACGTGGGCTTCGGGAAAATCGACTTTCGCAACCCGACGGAGCCTTTGATCGCCGAAGCCTCACCTTCAGCACACCAGGTCGAGGACATCGAGGAGTACAAGCTGGCGTAAGTCTCGACGCTTCGACTAATCTTTGGCATGCCCGTAGCAGAATCCAAACCGGCATCGTCTGTTCCCGCGCCCACACCTGCTTTGCAAAAGGCCCAATGGATGGCCCTCATCGCAGCGTTTCTAGGCTGGATGTTTGACGGACTGGAAATGGGCATCTTCCCGCTGATTGCACGTCCCGCACTCCAGGAACTCCTCGGCGCGAACAGCGACGCGCTCGTCGGTGCGTGGAATGCAAAGATTACCGCTCTCTTCCTGATCGGCGCCGCTTGCGGTGGGTTGGTCTTCGGCTGGCTTGGAGATCGCATTGGTCGCGTGCGCGCCATGACCCTGAGTATTCTCGCGTATTCCATCTTCACGGGCCTCTGTTATTTTGCGACTCACCCGTGGCACATTGGCGCGCTTCGTTTCGTCGCTGCCCTGGGTATGGGTGGGCAGTGGTCTCTGGGCGTAGCGCTGGTTATGGAGTGCTGGCCCGAGCGCTGGCGTCCCATGCTCGCGGCGGCAATTGGTGCAGCAGCGAATGTCGGCTTTGCCCTTATTGCGGTGCTTGGCAAGTATGTCCCGCGCGAACAATGGCGATGGGTGATGGTGGCCGGCGCACTTCCGGCGCTGCTTGTCTTTTTCATTCGTTTGTTCGTTCCGGAATCGGATCGATGGAAGGAATCGGTAAAGATTCAAGTCGCGCGGCCTCTCCGAGAGATCTTTGCGCACGGCCTTGTCAAAACGACGCTGCTTGCGATTGCTTTTGCTTCCATCGCCCTGATCGGCACCTGGGGCTCGGTCCAATGGCTTCCACTCTGGGCTGACAAGATGGGTGGCTCACGGGCTGATACGCAGATTGCTTCGGCCTTTGGCGCTATTCTCGGGTGCATCGTTGGGCCTTTCATCGGCGCGCGATTCGGACGTCGGCCAGCGTATTTTGGACTTTGCCTGGCATCACTTATTGCCTGTGCCGTTCTCTTTCGGCTCGTCGATCATTACGGAGGCATTTTTCTCCTGATGGTTTTTGTTGTGGGTGCCACGACGGCTTCCTTTTATGGCTGGTTGCCGCTTTATCTGCCGGAGCTTTTCCCCACCCGCGTGCGGGCCACCGGCCAGGGAATCAGCTATAACTTTGGCCGCATTTTGGCCGCTGTCGGTGCTCTACAAATGGGTAACTTAATGAATTTCTACAACGGGAACTATGGCAAGGCGGGCGCGGTCATCACTCTGGTTTACATTCTGGGGCTCGTTCTCATCTGGTTCGCGCCCGAAACAAAAGGACGGCCACTGCCCGAGTAAGAACTCTTAGGATTTGCTTCCCTGTCAGCTTGGCGATTTACTCAGCCCCTCATGGAACAGAAGGCCTATGCCCGCGCGGGCGTCGACATCGATCTAGGCAATCGGGTAAAATCAAAGTTGCCCGACTTGCTTGCGTCCACGCACCGGCCTGAGGTGCTGGGCAAAGTTGGCGGCTTCGGCGGTCTGTTCGCGCTGAACACGCGCAAATACAAGCAGCCCGTGCTCGTCTCCAGCGTCGACGGTGTCGGCACCAAGTTGAAGATCGCCTTCGCAATGAACCGCCACGACACCATTGGCCAGGATCTCGTAAACCACTGCGTCAATGACATTGCTGTCCTCGGCGCGGAACCGCTTTTCTTTCTCGACTATCTTGGCACGGGCAAACTCGAGCCTGATGTCTTTACACAAATCATCCAGGGATTTGCCAAAGCGTGCGCTGAAAACAACTGCGCCCTTATCGGCGGCGAAACTGCCCAGATGCCGGGCTTTTATCAGGAAGGCGAATACGATGTCAGCGGCACAATCGTAGGCGTGGTTGAGAAAGGCCGGATGCTCAACGGCAAATCGATTAGACCCGGCGACGCTGTCATCGGGTTGGCCTCCAGCGGACTCCATACCAATGGATACTCGCTCGCGCGCAAAATCCTTTTCGACGAACTGAAACTTCAGCCCCGTGATTACCTGCCTGATCTGAGCAACACGCTTGGTGACGAATTGCTCAAAATTCACGTGAGTTACGGCCCGCTCGTCCAAAAGCTGTTGAAGAAATTCAACGCCAAAGAGCCGCGCGCTATCAAAGGTCTGGCGCATATCACCGGGGGTGGATTCATCGACAACATTCCGCGGGTCCTTCCGCGCAACTGCGACGTTGTCATCCGGAAGAACTCGTGGGAGGCCCTCCCGATTTTTGAGTTGCTTGCCGAAAAGGGTGGTGTGAGCGAACAGGAGCTTTATCAGGTGTTTAACATGGGTATCGGCATGGTGGTCATTACCGCTTCCGCCAAAGCCGACACCGTTCTCAAGTTCATCCACGACCAGAAGCAGTCTGCGTGGCTGATTGGTGAGGTCAAAAAAGGGTCGGGCCATGTGTCTGTGACTTAGCGCAGTTTAAATATTGGTGTAGCCGGCGAAATCCCGACTCTGATGTAGCGCAGAACTCCGTTCTGCTGTTTCGCAGGTCTCCTGACCTGCGGACGGTTCGTTTTTGCATGTGACCGTTTGAAGGTGGTTTTGCGCGGTTACGAGATTTACGCACAGCCTGCCGAACGGAGTTCGGCGATACAGCAGAACAGAGTTCTGCGCTACGTGGGTGCGGCTACACTTTTGCTTAAAGTGCCTAGCCGCCAACCTCGTTGCAGATTGCAGCCGTTGGCTTCTCCCGGCTTGCCTTTCTGGCGTCGTAATGGAAAGAATTCGGACATGAACATGAAAACTCCATCAATCTCGCTCGCTGTACTCTTCGCTCTCACCTCGGCCTTTGCCGCGGACCAGGAGAAACCGGGTTACAAAGACACTCCAATGCAGCCCAACGGAAAATGGCACGTGCACGACAGTGATCGACCGCAACCGCCCGTAGTCAAACCCGGCGAGAGGTACAGCCACGGCGCGCCGCCGCCCGCCGACGCGATCGTCTTGTTCAACGGCAAGGATTTCTCCAAGTGGAAATCAGGTAATGGCGGCGAGGTGAAATGGAAGCTCGAAGGCGATTACATGGAGGTCACGCCTAAGTCGGGCATCATTCGAACGACCGACGAGTTTGGGGATTTCCAATTGCATCTGGAATTTGCCACCCCCTCGAAGGTCGAAGGCGACGGGCAGGGACGCGGCAACAACGGCGTCAATATTTACGGGCTGTACGAAGTTCAGATTCTGGACTCATACAAGAATCCGACTTATGCAGACGGCGGGGCTGGCGCTCTTTACGGCCAGTATCCCCCGCTCGTTAATTCGTCGAAGCCGCCCGGCGAGTGGCAAACCTACGATATTATCTTTGAAGGGCCACGCTGGGATGAATCTGGTAAAGTGACGCGCAAGACCAGTATGACGGTGATTCATAATGGTTGTGTCCTGCATCACAAGACCGAGCTCTTTGGCCGCACTGGACACCGGCAATTTGGCAACTACGACAAACCCGGCAAGACCAAGGGGCCGATCGAACTTTACGAGCACGGCAATCCTGTTCGCTTCCGCAACATCTGGATCCGCAACCTGGGCGAATACGATAAAGGGACATCGTAACCTTTGCCTGCGTAAGCAGCGTGGCAGACGGTGTAAGTCCAGGGGGCAGGATAACTGTACTTCCCAGTGCGGATTCCATTCCCTGCGGGCTCATGATAGAGTGGGGTAGTGAAGCTGAATCGACGGGCGTTTCTGCGTTCCGCTTTGTACGGCACTCCCTTAGCGTGTGCGGCCGATACGTTTATGGTCGAACCGGAATGGCTTCGCGTCACACGACAGCGCTTTCCGCGGAAAGGTCCAAAAATTCGATTCGTGCATTTCACAGATCTTCATTTCAAAGGTGATGAGGCTTACCTGAAGAGGGTGGTGCGCAAAATCAATTCGGTATCGCCGGAATTTGCTTGCTTCACCGGAGACATCGTCGAGGACGCAAGCTATCTGAACAAAGCTTTGGAATTACTGACGGAAATCAAATGTCCCGTCTACGGAATCCCCGGAAATCACGACCATTGGAGCGGTGCGGATTTTTCTGTTATCGCACACACGCTTGAAAAAACTGGCGGAGCGTGGCTCGTGAACCAGGCCATCAGCCTGCAAAAACAATCAGTGCAGATCGTGGGCATCGATAAGCCGGAGGCCCTGGCACCGGACACGGGAAAGGCGTCGATCCTATTAACGCACTACCCGGTGTGGGCAGACGGAATCGCGCCACATCGTTTTGACCTGATTCTCGCGGGCCATTCCCACGGCGGGCAAGTTCGTCTGCCATTCGTAGGCGCGCTCATCGTTCCATTTAACGTCGGGCGATATGAACTGGGCGCGTACGAAACAAAGGGTGGTCGGCTCTACGTGAATGCAGGTATCGGGACATTCTATTTAAATGTGCGCTTCTTATGCCGGCCAGAGATCGCGGTATTTGAGAGCTAATTGAGGTTGAGGCAGCCGTCTAAGGGCAGTTTCCCATTGCATTTGGGCGGTGTGTCTGCAAGTTGAGGCTTGGGACATGATTCCAGAGGAACCAGGCAGTTCGGGACAGCAGGCTACTTCGACTTCCGGCAGCACACGGCAGCGCCCTCCGCGACGAGGGCGGCGTGGGCCACGATTTCGCGGGCGCCGGGGCGGACGAGGCGGTGAGCGTCGAGATCGGGCTTCAGGGGAACCCGGTGCCAAGACGGAAGGTGGAACAGACATCGGTGCGAGCGAAGCGGCTAATTCGGACAAGGCGATACTCGCACCGGCTGGGGGCGCTGCAGACGCTGAGTCGCCGCAAGCGGAGGTGCGCGAGGAAGTTGGGACAGCGGAAGTCGTTCCTCCACCATCACCGGCGCGCGCGCCGCAACCGCCTGCTTATCGGTCAAGGCCACAATATCAACGCTCGCGCGAGCGTCATCACGAGGAGTATCCCCACCGCCAGCATGGCTCGGAGGTGCACAAAGCCATTCAGGATGTCGAACACATCATCACTGAGCTGAGAGAAACCCTTGAACAGATGGAAGAAGTGCTCGAAATCCTCGAACAAGCCGAGCGGGAAAAGACCGTCGACGAACGGGAAATTGAGCAATTGCGCCGGAGCTTGAGGGGTTTGCATCGTGGTCGCGACCGCGACCAGGCTCCCCGACAGAGTTACGGTTCATCACAGGGCCGCCACGCAGCACCGTCGGCTGCCGAACCCCAACCTGCGCCCGAACCACACGAACCCGAGCCGGAGCCGCCGGACGAAGGTATCGCGCCACAACCGAGCTGATGGACGGTGTTCGCATCGACAAGTGGCTTTGGTGCGTTCGCTTGTACAGGTCGCGCACACTGGCGACGGATGCTTGTGAAAGCGGAAAGGTCAAAATCGGTAGCCAGATGGTAAAGCCCTCACGCGCGGTCAAGCCCGGCGACATTATCACTGCAGTCGCAGGTGGTATTCTACGAACGGTGAAAGTAGTGAATTTGCTTGAACGACGAATCGGCGCGCCGAAGGTGCCGGAATTTATGGAGGACCTGACACCTGCGTCTGAGTTTCAAAAGGCGCGCGAACCGGTCTCAGGGGAGCGTCCAAAAGGCGCCGGGAGGCCGACGAAGCGCGACCGCCGGATTCTCCAGAGCTTTTTCGAATAGCACAGCGATTCCGGTTTCCGCAAACTTCGCACGGAATGACCGAGGGCAACACCACGCTCATCGCAAGTCTGAAAACGCTGCCGCGCGCGGCGTGGATTCTTTTCCTCGGCACGTTTCTGAATAAGTTCGGGACATTTGTCATTCCGTTCTTCGCGTTGTATTTGACGCGGCAAGGTTATTCGATGAGCGAGGCAGGGTTCGCCCTCGGAGCGTACGGGGCGGGGCACTTGCTGGCCTCGGCGGTGGGCGGGCAACTCGCGGACAGGATTGGCCGAAGGAGCACTATTGTAGTGTCGATGGTCTCTGCAGCGATATGTATGATGCTGCTTTCGCAAGCACGGACGTATCCGGTGCTATTGGCATTGGCGACATTGACTGGTCTTGCTTCCGAACTTTACCGTCCCGCGAGCAGCGCGTTATTGGCCGACCTGGTTTCCGACCAACACCGCATCACAGCTTACTCAACTTACAGACTTGCCCTGAACGCCGGATGGGCATTCGGCCCGGCCACTGCAGGGTTTGTTGCAGAGAAATCGTTCTTCTGGTTGTTCGCTGGCGATGCCGCATCCTCGCTGTTATTCGGCATTGTGGCGTGGCTGTTTCTTCCGCACGGGGTACGGACGGCCCGAACGGAAGCGGGGTGGTCATTCGCGCTGCGGTCGATCCGCGCAAATCCGGAGTTTCTACGCTGTCTCATCGCATCCGTCGCGATTGCGCTCGTGATGTATCAGATGACGGCGACGTTCGGATTGCATGTGACGGCCTCTGGATTGTCGTCGGCGACTTATGGAGTGCTGATCTCGCTGAATGGCTTGCTCGTCGTGCTGTTTGAGTTGCCGCTCACGACGGTCACGCGCCGTCTTTCGCCCCGCCGGACACTCGCCGCAGGATATTTGCTGATCGGATTTGGGTTCGCGCTGAACGCCTGGGCGCGAACGCTACCGGCGCTCGTTGGATGCATCCTCATTTTTACGCTTGGAGAGATGATTGCCATGCCCGTGTCCGCGGCTTACATGGCAAGCCTGGCGCCTCCAGACATGCGTGGGCGGTATATGGGTGCGTATGGTTTTTCGTGGGCGCTGGCATTGATCTTTGGACCGGCGGTGGGAGTGCCGCTTTTCAGCCACAACCCGCAGATTCTCTGGATAGTGTGCGGAGGGCTCGGCGTGTTAGCGGCGATTGTAATCAGTCTGACGGCGACGCCGCGAACTGTTCCTGTTCCGGTTGGGACGGCGGATGGCTGAGCTGTGCGTCCGGTTTCGTGGCGACGCTCCAAAATTCCTCGGCAAGGATGTAGCCAAAGCAATTGGGCGCGCCGCAATTGCACGGATGCTCGCGGTAATCGTCCAGATCGTAGCCGTAATTGAACGTAATCTCTTCGCCGGGCGCGATGTCGCGCAAGGCGATAATCCACACATGTTCGCCATCGAGCTGGGCTTCGGCATTGGGCGCGCAGCTGTGATTAATGAAACGCGCGAGGTTTGCCTCGATGCTGCCGTCGATGTCGAACTCGTCGTTGATCTGGAAAATATAATTATTTCCGTCGATGCAGCGTCTGAGCGACTCCTCCTTGGAAATTCCCTCACCGATATATTCGATCACCACATCGCCAGCACGAATCAGGTTGATCGCGAAAGCGCCCATGCCTGCGATCGAAGGTGACCTCACTTCAAACGGGATAGTGGAGTGTTTGTCCATTTGGCTGATTCAATTATGTCGCGCGAGAAATTATACGATTTCAGGAACTCTTCCAGTGGGGCCTTTACACATACCTGTTTGCGGGTAAACGGGTCACGGTAGGCGAGCATGACCGACCGTAAGGCCATGGCGTCGAGAGCTCTGCCGTATAACGGGTCGCCGAAGACAGGGACGCCGGCATGCGCGAGGTGCACCCGAATCTGGTGCGTACGACCGGTAACAGGCCGCGCTTCGATGAGGGCGCGGCCGCCGGCAGCGCCGACTACTTTGAAATGTGTCTCAGCAGGCTTCCCATGCCGAGGATCGATTTTCATTCTCTTTGGTGAACTGGATTCCTCTCCAACGCTGTCGCGGCAGACCCAATCTGATTGCTTTGGCACGCTTTCAACGACAGCGAGGTAAAGTTTTTCCATGCGGCGCGATTCGAAAAGTTCGCTGTAAGACCGCACCGCGCCCGGTGTCTTGCCGAAAAGCAACACGCCAGTCGTTTCGGCATCGAGGCGATGAATGTAACGCAGAAATTTCAGATTACGGGAGCGCGCCCAAAACTGGCCTGCTGCAATTGCTGACTCGATGGCCGCCTGGAGATTATGCTGTGTGCGTTGCCATGTTGTCGGCACGAGCATCCAATCGGCTGGCTTATCGACAGCAATAACCGATCGATCCTCATAGAGAATGGGGATCTGCTCGCCATTGGTAAGCTCGATGAACGACGGCTTCATGGCTGCGCGAGGCGCAATTTCGGGGCGGAGAGCTGTGTTAATGGATTGGTTTCGAAGTCGCGCTTCTCTAATTCACTCACCCAAACGTCGATGATCTGGAGCACTTCAGACACGTTCACATCCTCAAAAGTTGCCGGGTACTGTCCGAGATTGGCGCGTGCCATACCAAACAACCTCCCTGCCGGTCTTAAGCGTTGCCGTGGTCCGTGCCTTTGCAGATGGACGAACGCTCCGGCAAACTGAATCAGCCCTTTGTAAAAGTTTCCGGTTGGGCCGGTCTTATCGGCAAGCCACAACTCCTCGAGCACATCGTGTGCTTCGTAGTAGAGCCCCGTGTTGAAACACTCAAAATAGGCGAGATAGTGGGCATCGTGGCGCCGCCCTCGAAACGCGTCAATAATCCCCGCAACCTTCTCGCTCTTCTTGCTCACGTGCCAAAAACCTTCAATCAGAGCGCGTTCCGAAACTCCTCCTCGGCTACGCCAGCCTGCTTTAACACCCCACGGAGCGTGCCCTGATTAATTTCGCGGTGCATCGGCACGACACAACCCTGATTTCCGCGACGAAGGATTGCGTGGCTGCCTCTTTGACGGAGGAAAGTAAAGCCCAACTTCTTGAGCGCCTTGACTGTCTCCTCGCCTGAGACACACGGCAACTTAGGCATGCGAAGCGTCTACTTCGAATGTCGCGACAACCGCCCGTTGCTTTCGTGGCAATGGAAATTCAGACAAATACAGCTCTGTGGCTTCTTTGAGATTTGCCAGCGCTTCGTCGACGGTTTTTCCCTGCGAGGTGGTGCCGGTCTCCGGGTTGTGCGCTACGAGCCAGTCGCTCTCGTTGTCAGGATAAATAATCGCTGTCAGGACTGCCATACCACCAATTTATATTGCTATTGTCTCACAAACAAGTCCTGTGACTTGTGGCGAGGGTGCCGAAGGAAAGTCTATTCCCAGACTTTCTCCCGACTATGGCTTGCGATTTGCTAGAAACGTTAGGGATGATGATTTGGCGAAAATTGATAGGACTTTTAGCCATGGTCGCAGCTTTCGGCGCCGTATTGTATGGCTTGGATTATTATTACAAAGCAACGCAAAAGGGCGCCGTTGCGCCTTGTATCGCCAATCTCAAGCAACTGGAGGGGGCAAAAAACAGCTGGGCGGTAGAGAATGGCAAGACGACTAACGATATTCCGAAAGAGTCAGAGTTGTGCGGGCCAAATGGCTACATCCGACAGAAGCCACAATGTCCCCAAGGGGGCACATATGTAATCGGCAGAGTTGGCGAGGCTCCACGCTGTACCATCCCGGAACACAGTCTCGATATCGGATTGGTGCAGGTCATGGATGAAAGTGGAAAGCCGGTGGGAGGTGCGATGGTCGCAGTTGAAGCTGAAGTGTACGAAACGACGATTTACGGGACGGGTTGGGCAAATACTAATCAGCCGGGCGCACGGACGGTTATCGTGTCGAAATCCGGGTACACAACCGAGCGAATATCGTTGCCTGTTTCATGGCCAATCAAAGTGGTTCTGAAGCAAGATGGAACCGCAAACCGCGGCGGTCCCGCCATTCAATAAATTGACATGTCACGCCCGGTCGGCCACGCTCTTGTCATGGCAAAACCAGCTTTAGGTCGTGGGCTGGGCGCTTTGTTGGGCGGGGCATCCGGAAAGCCAGCAACGCCCGCTTCGGTACCGATTACCGCATCGCACGTCGAAGTCGAAAACGGAGAGCGGATTCAGAATGTCGCGCTGGAGAGGATTCGTCCATCTCCATTTCAGCCACGGAAGGATTTTTCAAAAGAAGCACTTCAGGAACTCGCCGACTCAATCAAAGCACAAGGCGTGATTCAGCCGCTGATTGTACGCGAGCGCAACGGCCAATTCGAGTTGATCGCGGGCGAACGGCGCTGGCGGGCCGCGCAGTTGCTCGGACTCAAGGAAGTGCCTGCGATCGTGCGGCAGGCTGATGATCGAACCGTTCTCGAACTTGCGCTGATCGAGAATCTCCAACGGGAAAACCTCAATCCTCTGGAGGAGGCGCTGGGTTATCAGCAACTGATCGACCATTTCGAACTCCGGCAGGAAGATGTCGCAAACAAGGTCGGCAAGAGCCGCGCAGTCGTGGCGAATTCGCTGCGCCTCCTCAACCTCGACGTGGAAGTGCAGAATTATTTGCGCAATGGGCAACTGTCCGTCGGTCACGCGAAAGTGATCCTCGCGCTTGTCGGCTCCGCGGAACAAAAGCTGGCGGCAGACCGGGTGATTCGAGACGGCCTGAACGTGCGTGATACGGAGGTGCTTGTGACACGGCTGCAGCAGCCAGCCACTCCCGTAACGCGGAATGGAGCGAGCAAAGCGCCGCCATCGGCATCGCACGTGACTGATCTGGAGAATCGGCTGCGCGAACGCTTCGGAACGAAAGTGCAGTTGCGCTATAGACAGGGCAAAGGCTCGCTTGAGATTCGATTTTTCAGCGATGACGACCTCGACCGCATCCTTCAAATCGTCGGAGTATCACTGGACTGATCCTCCACCTTTAACCAGCAAGATGGAACCTGAAGAATTTCGTGAACAGTGCGCAGCGCGCCTGTTAACCCTCGTCGAGCCGGCAAGCCATTTGAAAGCGTTCATCGGACTGGATGGCTTCGTGGACGAGATCATTCACGCAGTCGATAAGCGCGACAATGCCGAGACATTTCATCGCGTGCCGACGATCGCGAGCCTGGGTGAACGCATCGCCGCGGCGGCGGGCAAAAGCACGAACATCGAACTGGTCAATCAACGCACCAAACTCGGCGGCAATGGGCCGATTATGGCCAATGCTCTCGCGCGTTTGGGGATCAAGGTCACCTATGTCGGCTCGCTGGGCTATCCCGTGATGCATCCTGTGTTCAACGAATTCGCCAGGCGCGCGGAAGTCCACAGTATCGCCGAAGCAGGCCACACGGATGCGCTCGAATTTGAGGACGGCAAGATCATGCTCGTCAAGTCAATGCAACTGAACGAAGTAACATGGCAGAATATCCAGGCGCGATTTGGACGGGACAAGTTCATTGAAAAGTTTTCGACTGCCGATTTGGTTGGGTTCGTGAACTGGACCATGATCCCGTACATGAGCGACCTGTGGGCCGCGCTGCTCCAGGAGTTTTGCCCGAATCCGTCGGCACGCAGGCGCAAAATATTCTTCGACCTGGCAGATCCCGAGAAACGCACCGCGAAGGATATTTTGCGCGCGCTGAACTTGATTGCGGCCTTTGAGAACTATTTCGAAGTGATCCTCGGGCTGAACGAAAAAGAGGCTTACGAGATAGGTAACGTGCTCGGAGTCGATACCAAGAACCGAACGCGCAGCGGGCTGGCAACGCTGGCGGGCGAAATTCAGCGACAGGTGCCGATCACAACGCTTGTGGTTCATCCGGTGACGTATGCGCTGGCGGTTTCGCAGAGGCAGGTTGCGTTGGTTGATGGCCCGTTTGTCGAAAAGCCGCTAATTACTACTGGCGCCGGCGATCATTTTAACGCCGGATTCTGTTTGGGGCGTTGTCTTGGATTTGAAGCTGCGGCGAGCGTGCTGTTGGGCGTCACCGCGAGCGGGTTCTATGTGCGCAACGCGCAAAGTCCAAGCATCGACGACCTGGTGCAAATGCTGCGCGTCTGGCCATCGAAAGACGAATGATTCTGCCGATCGTCATGTATGGCGACCCAGGATTGCGGCAAAAAGGGGTACGCATCGAGAAGATCACTCCGGATGTGAAGCGCCTGATCGACGATATGTTTGAAACGATGTACGAGGCAGCAGGGGTCGGCCTCGCGGCGCAGCAGGTTGGACAGGCATTGCAATTGACAGTCCTCGACGTGCGCGCGGTCAAGGACCGGCCTTCGACTCTCGAAGTTGACGGCAAGCCAGTGGACGTGGCCGCGTTCATGCCATTGGTTTTGATTAACCCGAAGATTACACCTTCCGGCGACCCTGTCAAAGGACCGGAAGGCTGCCTGAGCTTTCCCCAGGTATACGCCGACGTCACGCGCCCTGAGTCGGTCGAGGTAGAGGCGACAAATGCCGCAGGAAAAACGATCCATTTCAAAGCTGGCGGCCTGCTGGCGCGCGCAGTTCAGCACGAAGTCGATCACTTGAATGGTATTTTGTTTATCGATCGTATGTCATCCGAGGCCAAAGCGGAGATAAAAAACGAGATCGAGACGCTACAGGCCGAAACCAGGGCGGCCTTGAAGAAAAAGTCGGGGTAGGGCGCGGTGTCCTCACCGCGCCACTCAACGAGAGTATTACCGCGACGATTTGGCGCGGTGAGGACACCGCGCCCTACCTCAATCAACAAACAGAAATTCGTTCGAGAGCAACAGGACTTGCGCGTATTGCTCCCATGGGTTCAGGGGAGGCGGTGGAGGCACGGGCGGGCCGGCAAAATCCTTTTTGGCGGACCATTCCGAAGGTTCGGACTCGGTGGCCTTAATAACTGGCGTCCATTTGAAATCATCGGAGTTGAGATTGGCCCGGTAATCGACGATGAAATCGAGTGTATCATCTTTCTTCAACTCGACCTTCTCCAGTTTGATCTCGGCTTTGTCGTTTTGAACGGTCCAGTCGCCGAGTGAACCGGCGCGGCTCGAAACGATGCGCCCCAGGACGCCGTCGCCTTCCTTGTGTTCGTGGCGAAGTGTGCCGGTGACCGAGACCGTGCAATCCCGCGGGGCAATCCATCGGCGAATGGCGGCGTGCTGCAGATCGTTGCCGGCATGGCCGCCTTCGGAAGTAAGCTGCACCCAACCGAGTTTTTCGTCGGGCCAGTTCGGCCCCCCCTGCCATGCGTCGCTCGTGAAATGCGGCAGCGGCTGAAAATTTTTGACGCGCTGCGTGGATAAGTCGTATTCACCCGAACCGTACTTCCATGACGAGACCACCGGCTTCGGCGGTGAAGGTGGCTCACTGGTCGACGCGTTAGCGATGAATTGGAGGGCGGCTTTAACCTGATCGCGTGTTGGTTCGCGCTGATACGCCGCACGGTAAAGCCGTTGGACGCGTTCTTCGGGTTTGCCGCACCGCTCCAGATCGCTGTGGTGAACGAGCGCTCGTGCCCGTTCGACGACGAACGGGCTGTTCATGAAGAACAATGCCTGCTGAGGCACGGTCGTATCTGGCCGCTGGGGAATGTGCAGGTCAGGATTGGCGAAGTCAAAGACGCGCAGTACCCCCGGAACGAACTGGCGGTCGATAAAACCGTAAACGCTGCGGCGGCCGGTGAACGGCTTCTTGAAAAGCTCGATGCCCTTTCCGCCGATGGCGGGATCGAGCTCACCTGTCGCCCAGAGCATGGTGTCACGCATAGCTTCGAAGTCGAGGCGGCGTGGTGACATCCGGGCGAGCCATTTGTTCTGGGGATCTTTCTCGAAATTGGAGTCGCCGGCGCCCTGTTGATAGACAGCGGACAGCATGATGAGGCGATGGAGCTTCTTGAGCGACCAGCCGTCGTCCATGAAGCGCAAGGCGAGCCAATCGAGCAGCTCCGGATGGGTCGGCGGCTCGCAGCGTGTTCCGAAGTCGCTCGGTGTTTTCACCAGGCCTGCGCCGAAGTGCTCCATCCAAATGCGATTCACCATCACGCGTGCGGCAAGCGGATTGTCACGGCTCGCAATCGCGCCGGCCAATTCAAGACGTCCGCTGCCGTGTTGAAACGGCTTGCGGTTTGGGCCTACGACAACTTCGAGGAATTGCCGAGGCACTTCTTCGCCTTTGTTGGCGGGATTGCCGCGCAAAAAGACACGCGGATGCCGCGGTTCAGCGCGGTCGGCCAGGATCACGGCATGTGGCGGCGCACCGGGAGCTTTCAGAATCCAGCGGTCGATTTCGGCCTGGAGCTTTGCAAGCTCGACGCGGACATTCTCATCGAAGAACCATTCGGCATCGACAATTGCGCCGTCGGGAATCGTGGCGGGGGAATCCGGACCATAGAGCACCTGGCGGATTTCCTCTTCGGAGGGATCATCGAGACGAACAGGCGCGGAACCGTTTGTCCCCGCGGCTTTGACAAGCGCACGCCACTCTTTGTCGACTTTCGTGAACAACTCTCCATAGCGCTGCGCGACATCGCGCATCGACAACGGCGCGTTGGTGGCGAACATCTTGTGCACGAGTGGGTTGAGTTTCTCCTCGACTCGCACTTTTTCCGCTCGTGCGGCAAACTCTTTTTCCGGCAGGGCGCGATAGGAGTGCCACGGCGCGAGGACTGAATGAAACTCGCGCTTCGTTTTGAAGATGTAAGCTTCCCACTGGCGTACAATGATCGGGTTCAAATCATCTGGGCCGGAGATGGTGTAAAACTCTTCGGTCGGAAGCTTCGCAACGTCGAGTACGGCGACGAGATAGTCCCCCACTTTGGCGCGCAGCCGATCGGTGAACTCACTGCGCTTTGTCTGGAAAGTTTTGTTGAGCTTCGTGACACGCGCGTTGAGCTCCTTTTCGTAGGCCTTGTAGGCCTCCGTCGGGGGTGGATTGTCGATCAGCGAGACGGTTTCCTCGTTGCAACTGCTGAACACGCCGTAAAGCGAATAATAATCGCGCGTAGGGATTGGATCGAACTTATGATCGTGACACCGCGCGCAAGCGATTGTCAGGCCCATCGTCGCGCGGCCGAGGACATCGATGCGATCGTCGATGATGTCGTGCATCACGCCGAGAAAGCGACGGCCGACGGTGAGGAATCCCATTGCGGCGAGGTCTATCTTGTTGGTTGGAGTGACCAACTGGTCGGCGGCTATCTGCAGCGCGAGAAAGCGGTCGTAAGGCATGTCATCGTTGAAAGCGCGAATGACCCAGTCGCGATAAACATGCGAGTGGACGAAACGTTTCTCCTCGCGGTCATAAACATAGCCCTTCGTGTCGGAGTAGCGCGCGACGTCCAGCCAGTGACGGCCCCAGCGTTCGCCATATTGCGGTGATGAGAGCAGCCGATCGACGGCCCGCGCAAATGCCTGGGGAGATTTGTCGCGCAAGAAAACATCGAGGTCTGCCTCACCTGGCGGGAGGCCGGTCAGATCGAAACTGGCTCGACGCAAAAGCGTCCGTTTTTCGGCAGGTGCGGAAGGCGTGAGTCCCTGTGCCTCCATTTTTGCGAGAACAAATTGATCCACCGGTGTCTTTGACCAGCTCTTATTTTGCACCGGAGGAAGATTCTGCGGTTGCGCCGGTTTGAAAGCCCAGTGTTTGGCCGCGGACGAACTTGTCGCTGCAACCGCGCCATTGGTGCGCGGGTCAACCGCTCCCGCATTGATCCATTGCACGAAGTCGGTGACCTGCTGCTGGCTGAGCCGTTTTTTGGGCGGCATCTGCAAATCCTCGTTTCGATAACGAATGGCTTCGATGAGCACGCTGGCTTCGGCATCGCCGGGCACAATCGCGGGCTTGCCGGATTCGCCTCCCTTGAGCATGCCTTTGCGAGAGTCCAGCAACAGACCACCCTTCAATTTCTCGCTGCTCGCGCTGTGGCATTTGTAGCAGTTGTCGACGAGGATAGGCCGGATCTTCTTTTCAAAGAAATCGATTGGCTGTTCGGCCGCCACGAGCGAACGAACGAAGGACAGCAGCATACAAGCAGCTAAAGTCCTCCGGCGCCCGCTGGTGAACGAACCCGACATCGTCTTCACGATAGCACGTTAGACGCTCGGACTGGAAGGTCTAATGAACGGAATCAGGGCCGAGGATTATCGGCGCGGACCTGGAAAACCGCGGCGGGCTGTCCGGCCCAAATGGAGGGAGGAGAAGTCGCGCTCGTCTGGAAGGGTGTCACCGGCTCAAGCACGCTTTGGCCGGCGGGAGCGGTTGAGTAGTCGGCAGACAGTTCCCTCACGACGAAGTAAAGCAAAAAACCTGCGAGGCACAGTACCACTCTAAAAAACATCATAGCGTTACTCCGGCACAGCGACAACCGCAGTCACGTTGGGTTATAGCTATACGACACCATCTGTCTCACGTGCGTTCAAGACATTTCGTACCCGGGCAAGTACGGTATTTCTACACCGGAGCGGGTTTGAGATCTGGCACGAGCAGATGAATGATCCCCAATGCGATCAGGTAGGCCGAGCCGGCAATAACAAAAATTGGGACGTAGCTCTGGGTTGCCTGCAACACCGCGCCGACCAACAGTGCGATAAGCATGCCGCCCACCGCACCCGCCATGCCGCCAATACCGACGACCGAGCCGACGGCTTTACGCGGGAACATGTCGGAAGCCAGCGTGAAAATGTTGGCGGACCAACCCTGGTGCGCCGCCGCGGCCAAACTGATCAGCAGGATCGCGCTCCATTTGGTGAGGCCACTCGCAGCGAAGACGATCGGTGTCACACAAAGCGCGCAGATGAGCATGGCGAGTTTGCGGGCGCGATTGGGTGTCCAGCCTTTCTTGAGCAAGTGCGATGAGATCCATCCACCACCGATACTGCCGACGTCGGCAATGAGATAGATGGTGAGCAGTGGAGGCCCGATCTCGGACACCGTGATCTTGACCTGGTAGGTGCGGTTGAGAAAGTCGGGCACCCAAAAAAGGTAAAGCCACCAGATCGGATCAGTCATGAATTTGCCGATCGCGAATGCCCACGTTTGGCGGTGAGGCAAGAGTTTGCGCCACGGAATCTTCACGTCCGGATCGGAAGGATCACTGCGGATATACGCCAGTTCGGCAGTCGAGAGCCGTGGATGACGATCCGGCGCGCGATAAACCGCGAGCCACCACGCGACCCAGAAAAAGCCAAGCATGCCCGTGGCGACAAATGCCCATGGCCAACCCCAGGTTTGCACAATCCAGGGCACGATAATAGGAGTGAGCAGCGCACCGACGTTCGTGCCCGAATTGAAGATACCCGTCGCCAGCGCGCGCTCTCTCTTCGGAAACCATTCAGTGACCGTTTTTATGGATGCGGGAAAACTGCCCGCCTCGCCAAGGCCGAGAGCAAAGCGTGCCAATGCCAGTCCCGCCGCCGCGCCGGTGAGGGAAAGAATAGTGAAACCGGTCTTTGCATCGAGATTGATGACGGGCAGCGAGAGTGTTGTCACCCAATCCGCTGCGCCATGGGCGATGGCGGCGATGCTCCACAACGTGACCGCCAGCGCAAATCCGCGTCGCACACCGAGTGTGTCCATGATGCGCCCGGCGGCCATGAAGCCGAGGGCGTAGGCGAGTTGAAAGCTGAAAACGATCGAAGCGTAGATGCGTTCGTCGCTCCAACCGAAAGTCTGCACCAGAGTGGGCTTGAGAATGCCGATCACCTGTCGGTCGATGTAGTTGATGATCGCGCCGAACAAGAGCAGTGCACAGATGACCCACCGGTAATAGCCAATGCGCGTTTGCGTTGATGGGGACTCAGCAATCTCAGTCGTTGGCATCATACTCTACGAGAAGGATACCGGCCTTGCGGGAAACCCGAAACCCGAAACCCGAAGCCCGAAGTTCGGATTTCGGACTTCGACCTTCGGATTTTTCGCGTATCACGGCACTTCGAGAATGAAGAATCGCTGAGGCGTGTTGATATTTATTATGTTCGTTACGCTGAAATTGCCGCTCGCATCGAAACTGTTGGTGAGGATTCGCGTCCAGACGCGTTGCAGAGATTCATCCGGCGCGATTATGGGTCATTTGCCTCCAAAGTTTGTCGGAAGTTTGTCCGACAGCAGAGAATATGACTGAGCGGCTTCTGCTTGCAGGAACTTGCAGATTTTTTTCGTGGCCTCGGCCCATATTCAGTGGCAGTGTGCGAGGAGGGTGAACATACGAATTTGCATTTTTGCGGCGTGTTTATTGATACGCCTTTCTGCGGTGGCGGGCGGAAGCGCCAAAACCGAGACAAATCTTTTCGGTTTCAAAGGGCCCGAGACATTTCCGATCGATAATTTCATCGGCGATTTGCGGGCCGCTGATTTAGACGGTGATGGATTGAACGATCTGATTGTGGCGAACAATTCACGCTCGAAAATTACGTTGCTCTACAATCAGACCGGGAAGACCAACTCGCCCGCTGCAACACGCAAACGCGTCAAGCCGGAGCTGAATGAATTGCCACCCGATGCCCGGTTCCGAATCGAGTCGATCGCCTCGGAGAAGCGCATCGCGGGCCTTGTCATTACCGACCTCAATGGAGACAAGAAGCCGGACATCGCCTATTACGGCGAGCCAAAGGAATTGGTAGTGCATTACAATCAGGGCTCCAATACGTGGAGCAATCCCAAACGCTGGCCGATCGATGACGGACAACTCACACCAAACGCGCTGACCTCCGGCGACCTGAATAATGACGGGCTGACAGACCTGGTGCTCCTGGGCGAGAACGTGATTTACTGGCTGGCGCAAACGAAGGAGCACGTGCTGGCCGAAGCCGAGCGCATCCCGTATTCCGGCGCGGTCAAGTCAGTCCAGGTGCTCGACATCAACGGCGATGGGCGTGATGACCTGCTGCTGGTGAACTGGGAAAGCCCCAATCCGTTTCGCTTTCGGTTGCAGAACGAAGTCGGCCAGCTTGGGCCCGAGATTCATTTTTCAATGCCGCCAATTCGCTCCTATTGGGCGGACGATTTGGACGGCGACAGCAAGACGGAGATCATCACCATCGCACAGAATTCCGGGCGCGCGCAGATTTCCAATTTTGTCCGCAAACAAGCCGATCCATTAGTACGTGGATTTCGTGAAGGCCAATTCAGCGTGCTCCCCTTGATCAGGACCAGCAAAGCCAAACGGGGCGCAACCTGGGCTGACATCAATGGCGATGGGCTCATGGATTTGCTCGTCGCCGAACCAGACGCGGGACAATTGACGGTCTATTTGCAAAAAAAAGATGGCAGCCTCTCTGAATCGAAGAGCTTTCCAACATTAACCGGCGTGAGCGAAATCGCAGTGAGCCGAAATGGAAAGCAGGTTGAGATTTATGTGTTAAGTCCTGACGAACGGCAGGTCGCAATGAGCCGGTACGACGGCCAGGGACGAATTCCGTTTCCCTCGGCGTTACCGCTGGAAGGCAGGCCCCTGGCAATGGCGCTTTTGCAGGAGGGAGCGAAGGCAAGTTTGGCGGTGATTTTGGACCGTGATGGCAAGCGCGTCCTTCACGTGCAAGGGGCAGACGACTCAATAAGAACTCATTTGTTGAATGAGAGCTTTAAGTCGAATCCAACTACACTCGCCTGGCATGACGTGAACCAGGATGGGCTCGCCGACCTCGTAGTCCTCATTCCATACGAGAAGATAAAATTGCTTATTCAAGGGCAGGGACGGGATTTTGAAGAAACGGATGTTTCGCCGCCGGGTGGCAGCGTGGAGCAACCCTGGTTGAGTGCGGCCGATGTGGATGGGGACGGTAAGAATGAGTTATTGCTCGCACAACGGAATTTTGTGCGGGCAGTTGTCGCTAAAGCTGACGTCAAAGCCAACGACAACACAAACCGCACGTGGTCATTTACAGTCAAAGACCAGATCAGCGGCGCCAGCGGCACTTCGCGAATCATCGCCGCCGCGCCGCTGCGCAATGCCGCCAATAAAGCCGCGTCACTATTCCTGCTGGATGCAGAACGCAAAGCGCTGACGCTGTGCGAACGCGACACCAACGGCGTTTGGCAGGTCGTGAGAAACGTTTTACTCCCGTTCACAGAGTTCAATGCGCTTCACCCGCTGGCGCTTGGTGCGAGAGGTGGCGAAGGGACGCCGGTTGCGTCCGGAAACAGCATCGGCTTTCTCGGGGTGAACACAGTAGCGTGGATGGCATTGAGTGGCGAGAGTTGGGAATTCAAGGAACTCGATGGGTATGAGACGCCCATCAAGGATGCCCATCTTCATGACGTGGTTTCCGGCGATCTCGATCAGGACAACCGCAAAGACCTCGTCTTTCTCGAAACGGGAAAGAATTACCTCGATCTCGTGATCTTCGATAAACATTCCAAGCTCATTCCCGCGACGCGCTGGCAGGTCTTCGAAGAGCGGACTTTTCGTGGGCGGCGTGGCGAGCAACCCGAACCGCGCGAAGCGATGATCATCGACGTCACGGGCGACAAGAAGAACGACCTCGTTGTGATCGTCCACGATCGCGTGCTCGTCTATCCACAAGAGTGATCGGAAACGCGGGCGGATAAGCTGCCCGCAGTCCCGTCAACGGCCTACTTCATCCCGGGCGGCGTCGGAGCAAACCATTTGAACGTGATGCCGTCGGTTGTCACTGCCCCGGACCAGACTGCGATATGGAAGTATTTCGCGACCTGGTCGAAGTCCGGCAGGAGCGAGGAATCCGACCAGTCCTTCAATTTCTTTTGCTGATCGGTCACAAGCTTACCGCCAATGCGGGAGTGACTCAGCAAGTCATCTATAGATATGCTTTGCTTTTTCAGCGCCTCGAATTTGACACGCATGGATTCCTGTTGGTTCTCAAAGCCAAACAGCCCCGTACCCATGCCGCCGGTTTTTTCCGCTGCCTGCGCCAGACCTGGAGTTTCGCGGAGACTGCGAGTGTCCATCGCACGCAGGTATTCCTCGAGCAGCGGAGCATCGGTCGAGAAGACGACGTAGCTGCCGCTCGCGCCATAACTGAGCACACGTTCCTGGCGTCGACGGCCTGCGGCGCGGCCGCGTTCCTGCCCCGAGGGTCGAGGCAACGTTACTGTAAACACTTTGCGGCCAAGGAATTCACGCTCCTTAAATCTCGAGGGCTGCGGCAGAAAACCAGTTAAAGCCTTGATGGCAGCAGCCAATTGTTCGGCGCGCGGCGAACTGACAAGATAGATGGTTGGCGGCCGTTCGATCGCTTCGAGTGTGGGATCAGCAGGCTTCTTTTCATAGATGATAAGGTCATCGCCCAGGTTGGCGATCAGGTTCTTGCGCAAATCGAAGTTGGGGTCCTGGTCCTTGCCTGCGTTTTCCACGAATAGCTTGATCACACTCGCGTAGGCTGGATCGAGGTCAACCAGGGTAGATTCGAGCGTGGCCCACGCCCTGGGCAGGTCGATGCGCCAGCGGGTAAGCTTGACGGTATCCGACGGCACGAATTGTGGAGGACTGGCGTCCCGGGCTTCATGAGTCAGGCCACGGACAATGCCGCGACGCGACGCTTCAGGCGCGGAGATGGTGGCCGTGAGCAAACACCCGTCGTGGGATTCGTTGAGATTGAACGCAAGTGACTGCAGCCCGGCCAAACCCAACGCCGCCAGCAACCTTGATTCGGCGGACGGCGCCGCCTCGGTTGTCTCATCGGATTTCGGTGGCTTGACCGTGGGATCGAGGACATTTTTCAAATCCACCCAGCCGTAAATCAGGCTGTCCTTGAACAAGGAGCCGTAATGCGCGGCAAACGGTCCGTGTTCCGAAAGGCTCGGAACATTACCGCCACTCTGCCGAATCAGAACTTTCTCAATGTCTTTCGGAGACGTGCCGACGATCAGCAAGGATTCGGACTGGCCGACGAGCCACTCCTGTTTTTCGGGTGGCTTGTTGTCCTGTGGCTGAACGTTCTCCTTCTTGGGCGCAGGCAGGATTTTCTCGGTTACTTCGGAGATGTTCGAGATGTCCTGACTTGAAAAGACCAGTGTGGTGAATTCGATGTCGCGAATTCTCTCGGGTTTGATCGATCGGCCCTTTTCGATCCACATCTTCTTCAACGTTGCAAGATTCGTTCTCACGACGTCGGATTTTTCTTTCGTATCGATCAAAAGCAAAAGACCGGTAGTCGGTTCACCCCTTTCATTTGCCGGCCCGCGCGTCAAAGCGAGCGTAATCTGCCCCTGGGCGAGGTTCTTGTAATCGTTGAATTCCACTCCGAAATCACGTTCGAGCGGTTCGACGACGTCGGTCTTCAACTTCTCGTAAAACTTGTCCCGAAACGGCTTCATGGCCGTATCGTTCCAGAGTTTTACCAGAGGAAATCGATCCCAATTCGCCCAGGCCTTCTTGTAATCAGTAACCGTAAAAACCGCGAGAACGTCGGAAGGCAGGAGCTTATCAGGCGGCGGAACGGCACCGCGCGCAGCCAGGCACAAGAAGGCGACGACAATCGAGAGGAGACCTTTCATGATCACAAATGCAACGAGTTGCCGTCAGAGCGCCTCAGCGTGCGCCCTCCTCGTCCGAGTCGGCCGTGTGGAGCTTGAGGCGGCTGGGCGGCTCCAAATACCGGTAGGGCGTACTCGGATTCTCGCTATCGTAAGCGAAGGAGTCCCGGTGTTTGAGGAAGTAGCGCACGGCTTCGACCGGGATCGCAAAACCGAGTCCTTCGCCAAACGCCAGCTTCATATTCGTGACCCCAACAACTTCACCGCGCATATTAAACAGCGGGCCGCCGCTGTTACCGGGATTGATTTGGGTCGTGGTTTGCAAGTAAAGATCGCCCATCAATTGCCGTGTCTTGGTGCTTACGATGCCTTCGGTCACAGTGCGTTCGAGACCCAGCGGACTGCCTATGGCGAAGACGCGTTCACCTACAGCCAGTCCATCAGAATCGCCTAATGGTACTGAAGCCAATTTGGGCGCGTCTTTGTCCTCGATCTTGAGTAGTGCAAGGTCTTGAAACTTGTTTATCGCAATGATCCGGATTTGTTTGTAGCTGCGGCGATCGAGTTGTCCGTTCTTCAGGTGATAGACTTCGACCGACAGTTGCGTTTCGCCTTCGATCACGTGAAAATTCGTAATCAGATAGCCTTCCTCATTCAGAATGAATCCGGAGCCCAATCCGCTCGGGGTGCGGACCTGAACCACCGATTCACCAAGTTGATTGACCAACTCGCGGACCGACTGCTCCGCGCCCGGGCCTTGACGGGATTGAAACAGGCTGCCGGGTTCAGGCGTGGGTTCAGCCTCGGGAGGAGCAGCGGGCGGACGCACAGGGGCCACAAAGCGGCCATTATTCCTGCTGGATTTGGTTTCAGGCGCATTGTCCTGGGAAATCTTCGAGATGGAACTCCGCGGGATCGTGATGACCGTATAGCCAAGGTCCACTACCACCTGGTCGCGCTTTTCGGCCAGAATTTTGCCCGAAACGGAGGCTTTATCCTTAAGTTGAATCGTGTCCGCACGCGCGACGAGCACGCCTGCGACAGTGATCAAAAGCAGTCGAACTAACATCCCATGACCATAGCCTTTCGTCGCGTTTTGACAAGCGGGTCTCTGGGTAGTTCGCACGATACTTAATCTTGCGCCAGCGCTTGCGTTCCAGGAAGACCGCGCTAGGCTCGGACGCATGTCTTCCCGCGCAAGAACTTCGAGGAGCCGCCGGCAATTTCTTAAGCAAACGGCCACCATCACAACCGGCGCGACGGTTCTGGCCAATGTCGCGCCGCGAGTCGGCGCCGCCGAAGCCACAAAACAGCCCCTGCTCCCCACCATCAAACTGGGCAAGCACGACGTGACGCGTCTGATCATCGGTGGCAATCCGATCTACGGCCATTCGCATTTCAACCGGGTTCTCAGTCAATACATGATCGCGTGGCATACGCCGGAACGTGTCGTCGAATTGCTCCGGCACGCCGAAGCACATGGGGTCAATGCGTGGCAAAACAGTTACACCGACCGCATGACGTCCGATTTCGATGAGTATCGCAAACAGGGCGGCAAGATGCAGTGGATTTGCCTCGGCAAGCCGGATTGGGACGAGAAGCCTCAATTGATCGAGGAAGCAGCCAGGCGCAAGCCGATCGGCATCGCCCCGCACGGCGCGCTTGGAGACCGGCTTCATCGCGAGCAAAAGACCGACAAATTGGTGACTCTGCTGAAGCACATTCGCGACACAGGTGTTTTGGTTGGATTATCGGCGCACAATCCCCAGTTGGTTGAATTGGCCGAAGAAAAGGGTTGGCCGGTCGATTACTACATGTGCTGCCTCTACTATCTCACTCGGCCACGAGAGCAGTATCAGAAACTTATGGGGGGCGAGCTGTCGCTCGGCGAAATCTATCTCGAAAGCGATCCACCCCGGATGTACAAAACCATTCGGGCCACTCGCAAGCCCTGCCTCGTTTATAAAATTCTCGCGGCCGGCCGGAAAGTGGAAAGCACCGCGCAGGTCAAACAAGCCTTCGATCACGCCTTCGCGAATATCAAACCGACGGATGCGGTGATTGTTGGGATGTATCAGCAACAAAACGACCAGGTGGCGCAGAATACGGCTTTCGTGCGAGAGATCTGCAGCCGCACGGGGTGACTACGCCGCACCGTAAGCGCTGCGAAGCCAATACCCGACCAGATAGGCGAGCGCCGCGGCGATACTTCCGACGATCAAAGTTTCCAGGCCGGAGCGAAAAATCGAGTGCTTCACGACAATGCCCTTGGCGACACCGATCGAGGCAAATGCGATTGCGGTGATGACCGCGCTCAGCAGAAAGCGTTGTGACGCGGTCAACCCCGCCACCAGGTACGGACACAATGGAATCAGTCCCACGACAAGAAAGGCCAGGAATGTCGCCAGGCCCGCAGCGAGCGGCTTCCTCGTCCCCGCACCAAATCCGTGCTCTTCGCGCAGCATTGTTTCGACCCAGAGCTCGTGGTTGCTGGTGATGACTTCGACGATTTTGTCGAGTACCTCGCCGGTGAAGCCTTTGCCCGCAAAAATCTGCCGGATCTCCTCGCGCTCACCGTGCGGAACCTTCTCGATATGCAGTCGCTCCTTGCGGCGGATTTCCTCGATCTCCTGCAATTCGCTTTTTGTGCCGAGGTAATTGCTCACCCCCATGCTGAAACCATCGGCGAGCAAATTGGCAAAGCCGAGAATTACAACCACGCCGGTCGATAAATTTCCGCCCACTGCGCCGGCGACCACTGCAAATGTCGTCACGCACCCGTCGATACCGCCCAGCACCGCGTCACCGAGATATCGCGCCCGATGCTGTTCGAGCAGACGGTCGCGGATTGCGTGTGGATGATGCTCCAATTCCAGTTTGCGCGACATATGTTGCGATCCAAGCCTGGCTCACGCCCCTGAAAACAGCAGCTTTTTTGTGCTCATGAGAGCTTCTCCAAAAGGCCGCGGACGTTGATCTTGTGACCTGGCAGGATGAAAGATGGCGCTATTTCCGCGAGTGGCTCCAGAACAAAACGCCGCAGGTGAGCCCGCGGATGTGGCAGGGTGAGTTCCTTTGTGCCTCGGACTTCATTCCCGAACGCGATCAGATCCAGATCGAGCGGACGCGCTTCATTATGAATCCGCTTCGGGTGGCGGCCAAACTCCCGTTCGAATCCCTGCAATTTCGCGAGTAGTGTTTCCGGTGTTTCGCCGGCACGCGGGAGCAAACCCACGACGGCATTTACAAATCGCGGCGACCCGGGCGGGCAATCAACGGGCTCAGTTTCATAAAGTGAGGACCGCATCAGCGGTTCATCTGAGAACTCCTGCAACCTTTCGATGGCGCGCAGCACCTTGTCGCGGGGTGCGCCTGAATTGGAGCCGAGCGCGACATACGCGAGCACTCGCTGGCCGGCACCCGCCATAGTCAATGGAGCCCGAGCACGTGCTGCATGTCGTAGAGACCGGGCTTTTGCTTCACCACCCAGTGCGCGGCGCGCAAGGCGCCGTTGGCGAAAGTCTCACGACTCGAAGCCTTATGCGTGAGTTCCAACCGCTCGCCATTCGTTGCAAAAACGACCGTGTGATCACCCACAACATCGCCTCCCCGCAGGGAGTGCATGCCGATTTCCGTCGCGGTTCGCTCGCCAGTAATACCCGAGCGCCCGTGCCGGATCACTTTACTGAGTTGCTGCTTGCGCACGTCAGCCAAAATCTCGGCGAGTGTCGCGGCGGTGCCGCTCGGGGCGTCTTTCTTCGTGCGATGATGCATCTCGACAACCTCGAGATCGAATCCGGGGCCAAGAATTTCGACGGCTTTCCGCGTCAGCCAAAACAGCGCGTTAACGCCCGTCGAAAAGTTGGACGCGCAGACGACCGGAATCTGTTTCGTCGCCGCGAGAATCCGTTTCTTGTCGTCATCAGAGTGGCCGGTGGTCCCAATCACCAGCGCCTTCTTGCGCTGCCCGCACAATTCCGCAATCGGCGCCGTTGCATTATGAAAGCTGAAGTCGATCACGACATCACCCGAGTCGATGACCGATTTGATGTCATCGCCCTCATCGATTTGCCCCACGACCTGCAGATCTGGAAGTCGGGACGCGCACGCGACAAGCGTCTGGCCCATGCGCCCTTTCGAACCGGTAATGATGATGCGCGTCATGACTTGATCACACCGCAATTTCGGAGCGTAGTGCGCAGAGTTTCTCGATTTCCGGCACTCATCGGCACGAGCGGCAGTCGGTATTCTTCCTCGATTTGGCCCATCATCGCCAGCGCTGCTTTCACGGGAATCGGATTCGTTTCGATGAACAAATCCTTGAAGAGCGGATAAAACTTCTGATGCAGTTTTTGCGCAAGATCCACTTTCCCTTTCGCAAAGGCTTGCACCATGTGCACCAATTCCTTTGGAATTACATTTGAGGCGACGCTGATCACGCCGTGGGCGCCCACAGCCATGAATGGCAGTGTCAGCGAGTCGTCGCCGGACAAGATCGTGAACCGCGGTCCGAGGGCTGCGCGCAATTGGCTCACACGGTCCGCGCTGCCACCGGCTTCCTTGATGCCGACAATATTCACGCAATCGTGTGCCAACCGGTTAACCGTCTCAACCGCGATTTCAACGCCACAGCGCCCGGGGACGCTGTAAAGCACGATAGGGAGTTTTGTCGCGCGCGCAATCGCGTGGAAATGCTGAAACAGTCCCTCCTGGGTCGGCTTGTTGTAATATGGCGCCACCTGCAGCGACGCATCCGCCCCCGCTTCTTCCGCGGCCTTCGTCAAGTAAATCGCTTCATTGGTCGAATTCCCGCCCGTTCCGGCGAGCACCTTGATTTTTCCGCCCGCAAACTCGACGGCTGCTTCGATTACCTGGATATGCTCTTCAAAATCAAGCGTCGGCGACTCGCCCGTAGTGCCGACCGGAACGATCCCGTCAATACCCGCCCTGATCTGCGTTTTGATCAGGCGTTCGAGACCAGCTTCGTCCACTTTTCCCTTCCTGAACGGCGTGACGATTGCAGTGTAAGTCCCCGCGAATTTGAGCTCGTGTTCCATTGAAAATTCTCCGGCTCAAATTTCTACCCGGCCTTCGAAAACGAACTCCGCAGGCCCTGTAAGCCGCACATCGGAAAAGTTGCCGTCCTGCTCCTTGAAACCAACCTCTAAAATATCGCCGCCTTGCACCTGAACGTGTACGGGCGAATTAAACCCGTGAACGCGTGATGAAACCAACGCGGACGCAGTCACGCCCGTGCCGCACGCGAGTGTTTCTCCTTCGACACCGCGCTCGTATGTGCGGACGCGAATGGAATTCTTCCCAAGTACCTGCACGAAATTCACATTCACGCCCTTTGGAGCAAAATGCGTGTGAAACCGGATCTCGTGGCCACGTTGTTGCACCATCGCTTTGTCGGCGTCGGCCACAAAAATGACCGCGTGCGGCACTCCAGTATTAAGCGAATGAATTGTCAGCAGTCCGTCTTTCGTAACCACCTTTTGCGCCAACTGCAGATCTTTTGGCGCAGTCAAACTGACAGTCACCCGATCGCCATTAAAGGCCGCCCGAATCACACCCGCGCCGGTCTCGAAACTGGTTTGGCCGTTGGCTCCGGCCTTTTTCTGGATGAATCGTGCGAAGCAACGCGCGCCGTTGCCGCACATGTCCGCAACGCTGCCGTCGTTATTGTAGAATTCCCATGCCCAATCTGCCTTGCCCGTGCTCGGCACCAGCAGAAACAGCCCGTCAGCACCCACGCCGCGCTGGCGATGACAGAGGCGCACAATCTGGTCGCGAGTCAGCTTGACCTTGCGCTCGCGATTGTCGATGAGCACGAAATCGTTCCCTGCGCCGTTCATTTTAGTGAACTCCACTATCATGTCGGGGCAGCCTACCACAGGTTCACACGCTGCAAAGTTCAAAGTATTGATTTGGCGCTCGCGTTGCGGGCCGGGTATTAATTGGCATCGCTTGAGTGTTCGTAATTACATCCTGGCTACGGCCGGCCACGTCGACCACGGCAAGAGCGCGCTCGTCAAGGCGCTCACCGGCACCGATCCCGACCGACTGCCGGAGGAGAAGGCGCGCGGCATTACCATTGAACTGGGCTTCGCCCATTTGCCTTTGCCCGGGCTGCATTTGGGAATTGTCGATGTTCCCGGACATGAGGACTTCGTTAAAAACATGGTCGCCGGTGTCGGCTCAATCGACCTCGCGCTGCTTATCGTGGCCGCCGACGATGGCTGGATGCCTCAGACCGAAGAGCACCTGCAAATTCTAACTTATCTCGGCGTGAAGCGAGCCGTCGTCGCGCTCACCAAGAGCGATCTGATCGAGCCGAACGATGATCGGCCAGTCGTTCTCGTTCGCGAAAAACTTGCCGACACACCTTTCGCCAGTGCGGGAATCGTGAAGACTTCAGTCGTGACCGGCCAGGGACTTGATCAACTCAAGGAGTCGCTCTGCGACGTGCTTGCCGATGCTCCTCCGTCGCGAGACATCGACAAACCGCGTCTGCCGGTTGATCGCGTGTTCACATTGCGAGGTGTAGGCACAGTTATCACTGGCACCCTGACTGGCGGAGTGCTCCGCAAAGGCCGCCAGGTCATCATCCAGCCCGGCAAGGCTCAAACCCGCATCCGCTCCGTTCAGAGTCACAATAAGGAAGTGGAGACGTCTCCGCCGGGGACGCGCACGGCTTTGAATCTCCCCGACGTTTCAATCAGTGAAGACGCGCAACATTCAGGCGTGCAGCGTGGTGACACAATCACGCTTCCGAATCTCGGAGGATCACATAAAGTTGCAGACGTTCTGCTGGAAAAATCTGCCCGCCTGGCGAATGCCAGCACACCCGCCGCGACGCCATTAAAGGACGGCACTCGGGTGCGTATCCATCACTCCAGCGCAAACTACGCGGCGCGCGTGGTCCTCGCGTCATTGGGGCCGCTCGTGCCGGGCGGACAATGCATTGCTCAACTGCGTTTCGAATCTCCTGTATTCATGTTCGCGGGTGATAGGTTTATCGTCCGAGACTGGTCAGAGCAATGGACGCTTGCTGGCGGCATTGTCCTCGACCCCGATGCGCCCTCGCGTGGCTTCCGGTCGCCCGCCCACCGCGAATTCCTCTACGCACGCGCAAAGGCGCCAGAGGACTTGCACGCGTTTATTCTATCTGTGCTCAAACGAGCTCGCGCGGTGAAGCGCGTCGCTCTGCTGGTCAAATCCCGCTTCAGCTCCGATGAGATTTCAACTGCGCTCTCCCTGCTCGGCACTGAAAACCTCGTCGTGTGCGATCGCGACTGGGCACTCGCCGCAGAGTGGTGGAATACGGTCAAAGCGAAAGCCACCGAAGCGATCCGGGACGAGCACCGGGCGCATCCGGATCGGCCGGGACTCGCCCTAAACGAATTGCGCAGCATTGCCGAGTTGCCCGACCCGGCTCTATTCGACCTGCTGGTTGCCGATCTTTGCCGAAATGGTTTCGCTCAAAGCGGCACCGCGATCCGCCATTCGCAGCACCGGTTGGCGCTTCCACCGCAATTGCAATCGCATGGCGCGCGGTTGCGCAACGCATTGGCAGCTAAACCCTTTGAGCCACCGACCCGAAAGGACCTTGCGTCGGACGCGCCTTCGCAACAAGCCCTGCGTTTCCTGATTCAATCCGGCGAAGCCGTTGAAGTTGATGCCGACACACTGATGCTAACGGACAATTATGCGAAGGCGAAAGAGTTGATCAAAGCGCATCTGCAAAAAACCGGCGGCGCAACCGCGAGTGAACTCCGACAGCTTCTTAACACCAATCGCCGCGTAATCATTCCCCTGCTCGAGCGACTCGACCGCGAGGGAGTGACAGTCCGGCAAGGCGATAAACGTGTTTTGAAAGCCGTTAAATAACCTCTGCGACGCCTTCCTTTCTCACACATGCGTTTTCCCACCCGATAATCGCGCGTTTCCGAACAGCGCCCCATCGATACTCGCCGATAACTCCGGTCTCCCGAATCACGCGATGACACGGAATAAGGCACGCCAAAGGATTACTCCCCACCGCCGAGCCGACGGCCCGCGATGCGCTCGCTTGTCCGACTGCTTTTGCCAGCCATCCATAACTGACGAGCTGTCCCGGTGGGACTTGAAGCAACGCTCGCCAAACCCGGACCTGAAACGGCGTGCCTCGAACAAATGCGCGCAATCCAGTGCGCGACTGCCCATTGTGAGACCGTCCAAAGATGCGTTTTGCAACGCGCCCGGCAAGAGCGTCATCCCGTTTAAGCGCAGCTCGCGGCCACTCTTGCCGTAATTCCGCCAAATTTGCTCGGTCGTTCCTCGATTCAACAAATGAAAGGTGACAAATCCCACGTGGGCTTTCCCCGATGAGGCACCTGCCAAACGGCGTATCTGCAAACCCAAATACTATCTTCCACCCTTCACCACCGGCCTTGAGTTCTCCCGGCGACGCGGCTTCGAGCGTCACGCATAAATCGTGCACACGTCCGGGACCGGAAAGTCCGGCTTCCATCGCTGTGTTCAGAACGCTTCCCCCGTTTCGCAGAAGTTCCTTCACATGCGCCACCGTAAGGCACTGCAGAAAATCCTTGGGTGTCACGCCCGCCCAGGTCGAAAACAAGCGATGAAAGTGGAATTGGCTCAAGCCAGCTTGCCTGGCGAGCACTGCCAACTCCGGCTGCTCTGTATGATGCTCATCCAGGTAGCCGATGACGCGAGCGATTCGTTCGTAATCGTTCATGCCGTGAGTTTGCCATTTCGCGCCCGCCCCTTCCACCCGCTTCTTGCGGTGAATTGCAATTTGTATTTGCAAGCGCGCTGTTGAACAGGAACGTTTTCGGTCGTGGCGAAAAGCAGCTCGAGGATTGTGGTGGTTACCGGCGCGACGCGAGGGCTGGGGCGTGCGATGGCCGAGGAATTCGCGGTGCAAGGTCATACGGTGATCGGCTGCGGCCGATCGAAAGCTCCAATCGCGGAGCTGCAGAACGGGTTGGGCAAGCCGCATCGCTTTGATGCGGTCGACGTCGCTTCGGATTCCAACGTAAAGGAATGGGCTGCTTCGGTCCTGAAGGGCCACGGAGTTCCGGATCTATTGCTGAATAACGCCGCGCTAATCAATCGCAATGCCAGATTGTGGGAAGTCCCGGCGGAAGAGTTCTCGCAAGTGGTCGATGTAAACATCAAAGGCGTCACGAACGTCATCCGCCACTTTGCGCCTGCAATGATCGCGAGGCGCTCCGGAGTCATTGTCAATTTTAGCTCGGGTTGGGGCCGCTCGACCGACGCGGAAGTTGCGCCGTATTGCGCGACGAAATGGGCCATCGAAGGCCTGACGCAGTCGCTCGCCCAGGAACTGCCGGATGGAATGGCAGCCGTTCCGCTGAATCCCGGCATCATCGACACCGATATGTTGCGCAGTTGCTTTGGCGGGTCGGCCTCATCGTACCCGAGTCCGGAAGAATGGGCGAAACGGGCAGTGCCGTTTTTGCTGAAGCTGACCGCCAGGGACAACGGCAAACAGTTGACGGTCAGTTAGTTGACGCCGGAGTCCACACCCAATCACCAACTGCTTCACGCGATGGCGTCGAGCTGGCCTTCCCGGGCGCGCCTTTATCATCCTTTTCATTCCAGCCAACGGAATAGAGAAGGAACCTGTTCGTTTCAGTTCGCGAATAGTGAAGCGGTTCCCCGGTAATCACATCGTTCGGAATTTCCCGGATGAAGTCGGGCTTTAACTGCTCCAGTGTTGACGGGTATTCGCCTTTAGTCAGTCGATACCGTTCGAGCGCGCAGGCGATGGCTGCCTGGTCGATGGCCGTTTGGCCGAGCGCAAATTGAAACGAACTCTTTTCGAGTGCGGGCAGCAATAGCGCCGCCAGGAACTGATATGGATGTCGCCGCAGCCCTTTAATCGCTTTCTCAACCGCCGTCACGCGCCCGATATCCAGGCGATGTTTCTCAATGTCAAACGCACCGAAAAAATACGTTTGAAGCATGCGATTAATCGTGAGCTGGTTTTGATAAAGCAAACCCCTGGGCGCAAATCGCGCGAGACCCTGGAGCGACCCACCATATTCGTGGCCCGCACGCATCCTTTGAAAGCAGTCGTTGCTAAAGGCTCGTTCACCCCGAACGGCACGCTCGTAATCGGCAGGAAGGTTAATCGAAGAGAGCGCAGTCTCGATGTCAGCGAGATGTTGTTGGTTCCATCGGCCCGAGGCAATGCCTTCCCACACCGTATCGGCGGTTATCCGAAGCATGGCGATGCGCACCAGTTGCGAAATGAGCAGCGGTTCACTTTTTAAAGCGTCGGGAAGGCGAAGGCTCACTCGCACATCGTCCCAAGCTTCCTCCGGCCGGTTGGCGTCCAGTGCGGCCAGCGTATGCAGGCGCAGAACCGTGACGAGGCTCTTCATCACGCTCAGATGCGGCAGCAGCGCGGAAATGCTTTCATCGTAGTGGATCGGAAAAACGGCATGTGGCCGTTTTGTCGCCTCGCGAAGTTCCGACAGGATAGCATCGTACTTTGAAAGAGCCCGCAGAATGTCGCCGCCTGCGGATTCGCCTGACTGGCCGATCACAAAGTTCGTTCCACTCCGATAGTACGCTTGCCAGAGCCGCAGGTCGGTCCTCTCGTCTTTGTTCCGATTGCCAAAGTTCGGTGGGTGCCCGTGGCTGCCGCTGACGCTTATGCCCTGGGCACGTGCCACGGCATTACTGTCGCGCCAAACGGTGCCGCGGCCGGTTGTATAATCAAAGAGCGGCGCGAGCAACGGCGTCATCGCAAAATTCTCCGAATCAGGGACGCGCGGCGGTATGAACGAAGCAAGATCGAACTTCTCGCCCTTCGCTTCCGCTTCGGCTTTGAACTTCAGCCAACTGCGTTTGCCCCGCCAATTCTCGAAGGCAAGGACAAGCGCCGCCAACGTCACGAGAGCGATGCCAAGGAAAAGTACCGCACGAAATGTGCGCCAACTGAAAACACGCTTGAGGACACTCATACCACCACCTGCGAAACTCTTCGGGCGCTGCGTGGCCGGTCGGCGGGCGACGGAAGTGACTCCACGACTTCGCCCGACAATTCGGCCATCAGTCGTGTCCGCTCCTCAAACGCTTGCAACATGTCCGGCGCTGAGGATCGCGCGGACGCGATCGGTTGCTCCGGCCGCCCGGCATATGCCAGCGCAAAGATCGCAACCCATACTGCTGCTAACGCGCCCCAGGCCGCCGGATGGGGCCACAGCCACTGTCGCCACCATGGCGCCGGCTTGTCAGTCTCGTCGCGGCGAAGCGGACCGAGAATCTCTTCACGCCACTTCGCCGGAATTTCCCGGCGCGGTTGCTGCCGTAACTTCGCTTCAAACTCGTCGAAGTTCATTTGATCTCATTGTAAAGAGGACGCAGGCGCTGCCGTAATTTGTCTATCGCGTAACGATACCGGCTCGCGACGGTGTTCAGCGAAATCCCAAGCAGGTCGGCCATTTCCTCAAACTTCATTCCCTCCCACAGCCGCAAATGCACTGCCGCGCGCTGTTCTTCGGGCAATTCGGCAAGCGCGCCGTTCAACGCCCAGCGGAACATCTCTTCGTCCGTGTCGTCGCTTGCCTCGAAAATCTGCGGGGCCTCCTTGGACATTTCTTGGACATATTTCTCTCGTGTTCCCCGCCGCCGCATCAGATCGATCGCTGCGTTGTGGACCAATCGCAACAAGTAGGCGCGCACGTTGCGGACGCCTTTCAAAATCTTCAGCTGTCGTGAAAGCTTCGTGAAAAGGTCCTGAAGAATGTCTTTCGTGTCCGCGTCGCTTCGTGTCAGCTCGAGGCAATACGCGTACAGAGCTTGCACATGCTCATCGTAAAGCTCTTCCAGGTCGAACACGTCCGGCATGGGTCTACATCAAGACGCGTCACACACCTCGTTTTGTCTAGAATAAATCTTACCGCGGATCAACCGTATGACCCAGATCGCGCAAGCGTTGCAGCTTGTAGAGCAAGGCGCGACGGCTGATGCCGAGAGACCTGGCGGCTTCGGTGCGATTGTAATTGTGCTTGGCCAATGCCTGCAGGATTGCCTGGTTCTCGATCTCTTCGAGCCTTTCGGCTTCAGGTCGATCGAGCGTCGAACGGCGGGATTCCGAAGCTGTCTCCCGCACCCGGTTTGGCAAGTGTTCGTCGAGAATAAGTTCGCCTCGCGAAAGCAAGGCGGCGCGCTCCATCGCGTTGCGCAGTTCGCGAACGTTCCCGGGCCAGGAATAACGCTCTAAACACTCAGTCACGCTCGGCGCGAAGCGGGCTTTGCCCTGGGTAAATTCCCCGATGAATTGCGTCGCGAGTGGGATGATATCTTCACGCCGTTCTCGCAATGGCGGAATGTTCAGTTCGACCACATTCAGACGGTAATAGAGGTCATCCCGGAAGCGGCCCTTCTTAACCTCGTCTTCGAGATTGCGATTGGATGCGGCGAGGATACGGGCATTGGTGTGGATTTCAGTATTGGAGCCGATCCGTTGAAACCGGCCATCCTGTGTCACGCGCAGGATCTTTGCCTGAAGCGCGGGCGACATCTCGCTAATTTCGTCCAGAAAAACCGTCCCGCCGTTTGCTTGTTGAAATCGTCCGATTCGCTGCGAAGTCGCGCCGGTGAAGGCGCCTCGCTCGTGCCCGAACAGTTCGCTTTCCAGCAGCGTCTCCGGAATCGCCGCGCAATTGATCTTCACGAGTGGCCCCGTTGCCCGCGGACTCCACGCGTGAATCACGTCGGCGATTACTTCCTTGCCAACCCCGCTCTCGCCCGTGATGAGGACGCGGCTTTCCGAGGGTGCGATAAGAGACGCGTCGCGGAACACAGCATGGATCAACGGACTGCGCGCAACGACGTTCGGTGGAAGTTTGAGGTCTGTTTCAGATGCGAGCGTCGTCGCACCGCGGCCCGTGGCCTTGTTCACCGAAGTGAGCAACTCGTCGAGGTCGATCGGTTTGGTGAGATAATTCAGTGCGCCATCCCGCATCGCGCCGACGGCTTCGCGAATGTCTGCAAACGCGGTCACGAGCAGGATCGGGAGCGAAGCGCGTTGCTTGCGCGCACGCCGAAGCGTTTCGAGACCCGAAATGCCCGGCATGCGGACATCGGAGATCATCATCGTGATG
>Ga0193697_1000025_pt1 | contig 54010 bp, 35 predicted proteins | sample L3m2metaG_FD_145073 | JGI IMG/M metagenome (GOLD analysis project Ga0193697, IMG submission 145073) | Soil microbial communities from a riparian zone of the East river system, Colorado, United States - L3m2 | ecosystem: Environmental > Terrestrial > Soil > Riparian zone | place: USA: East River...
ACGGCTCGGCGCTGGCTGACACCATGACCGTCATCGCCGCGAATACGAATGTTGCGCAGGTGAGCGTTAGCGGCTTTACGTTGCCCGTGAATGTCAGCGGTGCGCTGACACTGGCCGTCAACGGTCTGGGCGGACCGGACACGATCAGCTGTGTGGGTAACCTGGCCGGTGTGGGCGTTCCGCTGACGCTGGATGGCGGCGACGGCAACGACACGATCAACGGCAGCAACGGCAGCGACACCATCCTCGGCGGCGCTGGCAACGACATCATCGATGGCAATCAGGGGAACGATTTCATTTTGATGGGCGCCGATGACGACACCTTCAAGTGGGACCCTGGCGATGGCAACGACACCGTCGAGGGACAGAGTGGGAATGACACACTCATGTTCAATGGAGCGAATATCGCCGAGATCATCGACATTTCAGCCAACGGCGGTCGGCTGCGTTTCACGCGCAATGTGGCCAACATCGTTATGGATGTTAACGGAGTCGAACGAGTTACCTTCAATGCCCTTGGCGGAGCGGACAACGTAGTCGTTCACGATCTGACCGGCACGAGCGTCACACAAGTGAATGTCGACCTGGCAGGTATTCTGGGTGGCACCACCGGAGATGCGCAGCCGGATGTGGTCATGCTCAGCGGAACAGCGGCTTCAGACACGTTCAACATTGCCGCCAACGGCGCCGCCGTCGAGGCTTCCGGGCTGGGCGCTCTCGTGCGGGTGTTGAACGCAGAAGCAACGAACGACGTGATCAGCATCAACGGTGTCGGCGGCGACCATGTGAACGTGAACGGCTCGGCCCTGGCTGACACCATGACCGTCATCGCCGCAAACACGAATGTCGCGCAAGTAAGCGTGAGCGGCTTTACCCTGCCCGTGAACGTGAGTGGTGCGTTGACACTGGCGGTCAACGGTCTGGGTGGACCGGACACGATCAGTTGTGTGGGTAACCTGGCCGGTGTGGGCATACCACTGACGCTGGATGGCGGCGACGGCAACGACACGATCAATGGCAGCAACGGCAGCGACACCATCCTGGGCGGCAATGGCAACGACATCCTCGATGGCAATCAGGGGAACGATTTCATTTTGATGGGCGCTGACGACGACACCTTCGTCTGGGATCCGGGTGATGGAAATGACACCGTCGAGGGACAGGGCGGGACCGACACGCTCCTGTTCAATGGATCGAATATCGGCGAAAGTATCGATATTTCGGCTAACGGCAGCCGGTTGCGTTTTTTCCGGAATGTCGCCAGCGTCAACCTCGATGCCAATGGAGTGGAGCGAGTTAACTTCAACGCCCTTGGCGGAGCAGACATGGTGGTTGTAAACAGTCTGGCAGGCACGAGTGTCACACAAGTGAACATCGACCTGGCAGCGGCGGGCGGGGCTGGAGATGCACAGCCCGATGTGGTCACGGTGAACGGGACGGCCGCCGCAGACACGATCAACATTACTGCCAATGCCGGCGCCGTGGACGTATCCGGTCTGGCCGCTCTCGTACACATCACGCATCCTGAAGTGGCCAATGACAATCTCACTGTCAACGGCCTCGCCGGGACTGACACGATCACCACGGGTGCCGGCGTCTCCGCGCTCATTCAAGTCACCATCAACCAGTAACGAGAGAGTGGTGTCGCTCAAGGAGATGGCTTGGGTGCATTGGTGGAGACCAGTTGTGGACGCACGAGGAAATCGAAGTAGCGGGTCTGGTGCAGCGCGAGCGTGAGGTCGAGGCTGGTGGCATTTGTGTTTGCTTGCAACGAGAAGTGCCAGTCTTGTGAACTTTCGAACGAACTGACCTCCTTCGCTTCCTGCATTTTATCGTCGACGGCCTTTACCGGCGTGAGCCGGTAATCGGGCCGGCCGGGTGTGATGCGAAACTTGAATCGGTGCACGTTGTCGGCACCCGCCTCGGGAGTCTTCCCGGTGTATTTGAGTGTGGCGCCTTGCAGGTTGGTTTCCGTTGCGATTCTGTTGGTCGCATTCGCGGGGCCGAGTGTCACGCCGCGAATCGTCCAGAGTTCTGACGCGACGAAATTGGATCGTTGCGTGAAGCCCATGTGGAGTTTCCATGCGGACTCCGCAGGCCAGAGGTGTGGCTGGAGTTCGGCATATTCTGGATCACTCTCCGAAGACGTGCCCCACAAGTCGTCGATCACATTGCCGGTTGCATCCGTGGCTTCCACGCTCTTGACTCCCCATTCCCGCGTCGGCTGGCCGTTGCGCTCGACTCGATAACCGACTCGCGCTATCGACACCGTCGGATTTCGCGCGGGCTTCCATTTGTTCGACCCGCGGCCCACGCCCGCCGTGACGTCGATGAGAGTTATGGCAAGATCACCGTTGCTCGCGATTACAGGCGGCGCGGGCGCCGACTAGGCGGGGTATTTTCCAGGTTTCGGATTTCGCACTGTGAACTCGCCAAGCAACTTCGCATCTGGATATCGCTTACCCGGTTCGTAAATGCGCAGTGTGAAGGTCCGTTCGCGCCGCGGAAAATACGAGAAGGCCCAGCCCTCCACCCAGTTGCCGGGCATGCCCATTCTCATCATAGAGTATCCGCCGCTGACGCCGTAGCCGCTGCCGTCGCACAGCACGAGTTGCGGATCGCCCGTGGTCGGTCCGTTCCCGCGGCGAGCGAACCAAAACACGATCGAGGGCTGTCCCATGTTGAACGTGCCCTGGCCCACGCGAAATTTCTTTCGCCATTTGGCCGGCAACCTGGAAACCATTCGGGCCTTCCACCCGCCGAGGTAATGATGCTCCGTGTCATAGGTGACGTCGTTGAGCGTCATCGTCGTGCCGTCCGAAAATGTCACGGAATGGCCGATTGACTCCTTTGGCTCCTTCGGCCAGAAGATCACCACTCCCGCGGCAACGAGCAGAAGCGCGACGACCGCGATAACCCATCGCTTCACGGCCGACCATTAAGAGACGGCGGCGGCCCTTTATCAACTCCGCTCGAGAAACAGTCGGAGTGCGAGACAAATGTTATCGCGCGCGCGTGGTGTTCACGCCTGGGGTCTGCTGCATGGAGAGGTAAACGAGATCCATAAGGATTCGTTTGGTTTCCTCCAGGGTGATGTCGACAGGCGTTTTGTCTTCGGAAACTTCCTCAGGATCGTCGGCTGCCGCGTCAGACTTCGCGACCTGGTTGTTGGTGCTTTCAGCACTGGCAGTCTGATTGTCTTTGCCATTGATGCGGAACAATCCGTTGCTGCTCGCCTTCGTTGTGTGATTGGTCTTTGAAACGGGCGCAGGCAAGCCGGGCTCATCGACCTGCTTGAGGGTGATCTCGTAGACTTTGCCGGGCGGCTCGGGCCGGGCGGCCAGTTCTTTCTTGCGGGCCTTGGCGCGTTCGTCGGCTTCCTGCTTCTCCTTCAAACGCTGAGCTTCGTTGAGGGAGACGCTTTTCTCGGCCACCAGCTTTTTGTAGCGCTCGATCTCCTCGCGGAGGTAGCCAAAATCGCGATCAATGGCGATGCGGGTATCGGAGCGCTTGCGCAATTCGGGGAGGATTCGCTCGACTCGATCCAACCTGGTGTAGCTTGCGGGAGCGATAGTGTCCCACGGCAACGGATTCTCCAGCGAACCCTCGCCGACTTCCATGTGATTTTGAATCGAGGGCAGGACGATGTCCGGCACCACGCCCTTGAGCTGGGTCGATGAACCGCTGGCGCGATAGAATTTGCGGATGGTGATTTTGAGAGCGCCCGGGTTGTTCGTCACAGCGAAGCCACGCTGCCGCATGATCGGCCCGAGCTGAAGCAGCGATTGGACCGTGCCTTTGCCGTGCGTCGAAGAGTCGCCTACAATCAGCGCGCGATCATAATCCTGGAGCGCGCCGGCGAGAATTTCGGAGGCTGAAGCACTGAAACGGCTGGTAAGGACGATCAACGGTCCGTCATAAAAGACCGTGGAGTCGCGATCCTTTTCGATGATGGGATCGCCTTCGGGACCTTTGACCTGCACGACCGGCCCTTCCTTGATGAACAGACCCGTGAGGTTGATCGCTTCCTCGAGGGAGCCGCCGCCATTGCGGCGCAAATCGAGAATAATTCCGGCGATGTGTTCCTTGAGGAGTTTTTGGATGAGGCGCGCGACGTCGATGGTCGTGCTCTTTGGCTCGGCGCCCGGCTTTTGGCCTTCGAGTTCGAAGGCGGAATAGAACGAGGGGAGATCAATCACGCCGAGGCGCATGAATTTGTCTTTCCCCTGAGGAACCTCGATGATCTTCGCTTTGGCTTCCTGGTCTTCGAGTTTGATCTCTTCGCGGACGAGGCTGACGATCTTGCGGACGGAGGGATCGGGAGCATCGGCCGGCACAACCGTAAGCCGGACCTTTGAGCCTTTGGGACCGCGGATCAATTCAACGACCTTGCTCAGTTTCATGTCGACGACATCGACTGGTTCGTCATCGCCTTGCGCGACCCCGACAATCTTGTCATTAGGCTTGAGCTGTTTGCTGCGCATGGCGGGACCGGGCTTGAGTTCCTGGATTTTGCAGAAGCCGTCTTCGGAGCGAAGCAGCGCGCCGATGCCGAAGAGCGAGAGCTTCATGCCGATGGAGAAGTTCTCCAATTCGGATTTGCCCATGTAATCGGAGTGAGGATCGTAGACGCGAGCGAGCGCCGTCAGGTAAACCTGCATGACGTCATCGTTGTCATATTCCTTAAGCGCGCGGAGGACGCGAGTGTAACGGCGAACGATGACCTTTTTGATTTCGTCGGAGTTTTCCTTTTCGAGTTTTGTCTGGATGGTCTTCGCAATGGCTTCGGGCTTCTCGCGGCTTGATTTTTCTTCGATGATTTTGGCGATCTCCTGCGCCTTCTCCTTGCTCATTTTTTCGTCGAGACCTTTAATTGCGTCCTTCGGCTGCTTTGTTTTGAGTTTTTCGAGGACCGCTTTGGCAATCTCATCCGGCCGACCCGTGCTCAGCTTTTCAGAGAGATACTCGTGCCGCAGACGTTCGCGCCAAAGTTGTTTGGCTTCGGTGAGGTCCGCCGGGCGGGGCAAAGTTTTGCGGTTCAGGGTAAAGCGATCGTCGCCCGTGAACTCGAACTTTTCGGTGTTGAGCAGATTCGTCACGTAATCATGTTGCTGTTGCAGACGTTCGAGAAAGCGCGTGAAGATCACCCGGGAGGGCGACGTATCGCCGTCCTTGACGGTCAAGTCGTCGAGCTGATTGCGAAATTTTTCGAAGTCGTCGAGATCGGACTTGATGAAGTAGATATGCAGGTTGTCGAGCAGATCGAGATAGCGGTCGAGGAACTTGGAGGAGATTTCGTCGTTGATCGGCTGTCTTAGATAATGGTGGCGCTCGAGGATCGAAGCGGCGAGCCGGGTGATATTGGAGTCATTCGCGCCGACGACAAGAGGGGTGTTGGTAAGGGCCCGGGGGTGGACGTCATGCTTTGGCGGCGGCGTTATAAGATCAAGCTCTTGCGCGAAGGACGGCAGCCCGAGGCAAACTCCGAGCAGGAAAAGAATTAGTCTCATGAACATTAACCTATTGTGGCGCTTTTGTGCGAACGAGAACAGCATAAAAACCTGCCGGTAAAGTCCCACATTCTGGCGGAAGGGCAAACAAAAGTGTAGGGCGTCGGATTTCGGGAAATTTCAGGTTTTTGGGGAGTAACCACGAATGGACACCAATGAACACGAATGCTCCGGAGGGCCTCGAACCGGAATCCGCGTAGGTGCCTGGTACCTCGGGTTCCAGGTCTTCGGGAGCTGCCCCGAGACCAATATCGCTGCACGACAAATAGGCTGCAAGGCGACACAGGCTCCGACGGAGCTCGTGCTGCGAGCCCGAGAAACGGACGCGAGCGGACATAAGCGGCGTCACGTCCTACCACGCAACGTGGCTGCCTTGCGGTTCGGCCAATAAAGTAGCTATTCTGGCGCGGCCCGATGCGCCTGTTGGATCGATATTTGTTGCGCGAATTTGCCAGCCCCTTTTTCTATTGCCTGGCGGGTTTTTTTATTCTTTGGCTGTCGTTTGACGTCAGGGCGCAACTGGAGGTGTTCCAGAGATCGAAGCTCTCGGCGGCGGACGTCGCCCAGTATTATCTGATCAAGACACCCGAGCAGCTTAGCGTGGTGTTGCCGGTCGCGCTGCTGCTGGCGCTGTTGTACACGCTGGCGAATCACGCGCGGCACAATGAGATAACAGCGATGCGGGCGGCGGGCATCAGTCTCTCACGGTTGTCGCTGCCGTATTTTGCGGTGGGGTTCGTGCTTGCGACGTTGATGTTTTTCGTAAGTGAAATTTGGATGCCGGACAGCCTGGCGGCGGCGGAGCGCTTGCTGGTGGAGCGGCAAATGGGGCGGGCCACCGCGGCGGCGACCTGGGAACGGAATGTCGCGTTCAGCGACAGCGCGAGAAAGCGAATCTGGTTCATCGAAGCGTACAACCTGAAGACATACGACATGGTTCGGCCGCGCATTGAATGGACGCTTGTCACGGGAACGCGACGGGAGATTTCAGGGCAGCAAGGTTACTGGAATGGCAGCGCGTGGGTGTTTACGAATGTGCAGGAGCTGGTCTATCCGCCGATACGCGGCGCGTTGCCCGGGCCGCCAATCGAAACGAACCTGTTGGTGCTGAGCGAACTGTCGGAAACGCCTGACCAGATCGCATCCGAGATCAAGATAGCCCGGCTCAAGAACAACAATCTGCGCCAGATCAGGAAAACTGTGCTGTCGATTCGGGAAATCCTGGCGTATCAGTCGCGGCACCCGGGCGAGGAGGAGGGGCGAATGTTGGACACCAAGTTGCACGGACGGATCGCGGCGCCGTGGACATGTCTCGTTGTGGTGTGCATCGCATTGCCGTTCGGCGCGCTTTCGGGCAGGCGAAACGTTTTCGTCGGCGTGGCCAGCAGTATCATCATTTGTTTCACGTACTTCGTCCTCCTGCAAGTTGGACTGGCGCTCGGAGTGCGTGGGTATGTGCTTCCATGGGTGGCGGCCTGGGGGCCGAATCTGTTGTTTGGGATAACGGGATTGGCGTTGACATGGAGGCTGAGGTAGGGGGGAAGTGAGAAGGTGAGAAAGTGGGAGAGTGGGAGAGTGGCACCGGGTAAAATTGGACTTTCTTCGCTGGAGGGTTCTCCGTTTGAATAGAGTGTGCCTGACGATCTTGCCGACCTGAGACAGCGCTACGCCCGCCTGGAGTTGCTGTATCAGGTCAGCAATGTCATTCACTCGACGCTGGATCAGGAGGAGGCATTAAGATTAATCCTGCGCGAGGCGATCCGGGTGACGCGAGCAAGCAGTGGTTCGGCGGTGCTGATTAATCCCACAAACGGATTCCTGGAGATACAGGCCGCGGAAGGGCTGCCCGATGCGGCGAAGCAACTCAAGCTGCGTGTCGGCGAGGGGATCACCGGTTGGGTCGCGCGTCACGGAAAGCCGGCGCGTGTCGGTGACGTGGCTGCGGACATCCGCTATGTGATGGTGCAGCCGGCGGTTCGCTCTGAACTGGCGGTACCACTGGAGGTGCAGGGGGAAGTCCGTGGTGTCGTCAATGTCGATTCGGATCGAAAGGACGCCTTTACGCACGCCGACGAGGAGTTGCTGCAAGGGCTCGCGGTGGAAGCGGCGCGAGTGATTCACAACACCTGGCTCTACGAGCAATTGCGGCTGAAAGCGAATTTGTTCGAGACACTGGTGAGCGTTGGGCAGACGATCAACTCGGCCATCAACGTCGATGAGGCGCTGAAGGTGATCGCGCGCGAAGCGACACAGTTGCTTTCGGCGAAGATGTCGTCGTTGCTGCTCCTGGACGAAAGCAGGCAGTGGCTTGATTTGCGCGCGAGCTTTGGCGCGGGGCAGGCATACATCGACAAGCCGCGGCTCAGTGTCGAGGAGAGTTTGGTGGGCATTGTGGTGCGTCGCAAGAAAGCGCTTGCGGTCGAGAATGTGCAGATCTCGAGCCGTTATCAAAATGTAGAGCTGGCCCGGAGTGAGGGGCTCGTTTCGCTGCTGAGCGTGCCGCTGGTTTATCACGGACAGGCGATTGGCGCGTTGAACATTTACACCGGCGAACCGCACAGTTTTTCGAATGAAGAAACGCGGATCGGTCTCGCGCTCGCGGAGTTGTCGGCCTTGGCGATCGAAAAGGCGCGTCTTTATGAGCGCGTGGTGGACATGGAGGAGCATCTGCGGCAGAGCGAGAAGCTCTCCGCTCTTGGTTTGCTTGCCGCGGAAGTCGCGCATGAGATTCGCAATCCGCTCACGGTGATGAAGATGCTGTATCACTCGCTGAATTTGAATTTTGAAGGGAGTGATCCGCGCGCGCGCGACGCGTCGATCATCGGGGAGAAGATGGATTTGCTCAATCGGATTGTGGAACAGATTCTCGATTTCGCGCGCAGTACCGAGCCGCAGCTTTCGCCGGTCAACATAAACGACTTGCTGGAGAAGCTCGCACTGCTGACGCGCCATAAATTGCAAAATCAAAATATCGCGCTCGAGCGACACCTGGATGCCGAGTTGCCGTCGATCATGGCCGATGCGAGCCATTTGGAGCAGGCGTTCCTGAATCTGACACTCAACGCGGTCGAGGCGATGCCGGAGGGCGGGACTTTGACAATCAGAACGAGACGAGAGAAGGCGAATGCGGTGATTGAATTCCAAGACACCGGGCATGGAATGACGCACGAACAACAGCGGCGCGCCTTTGGGTCGCTGCTCAAAACGAGCAAACGCGGTGGCACCGGGCTTGGCCTGGCGATCGTCGCGCGCGTGATCGAAGCACATCGCGGGGCCGTGACGATCGATTCGCAGCCGGGGCGAGGGACGACGGTGAGGATTGAATTGCCGCTATAGCTGGCGCAACGGACTTCGGCAAGCAAGGGGTTCTGTGCTTTGATTAATGCAAGGTTGCCGGATGAATCCGGGACTCCGACGCGAGATGGGGCTGGCGAATGGACATGCGCGACTGAGGGCCCTGCCGAACGGAGTTCGCTATACAGTCCAAAAGCGTTCGGAGGAGTCCGGCGCTACATCGGGGCGGTTACGGGGGGCAGGACAGGTAGTATTACGGCAGTGAGGCCAGGGGGAAAAGGGCTGGACAAGGAAGACGGAATTGTGCAATTCTCGGCATAGTAGCCCCGAAATCACATGATCTCTGCGGATGAACTTTTGAAACCGCTCTCGCCGGAGAACCCGTGTGGAGAGGATCTGTCCTACGACCCCACGCTGACGGCGCTCTGGCCGGACGGGTTGCGAGGGAAACCGGAGACGCAGTTTTCGCCGGCCGAGGAGCCGAACTGGAAGGAGATTCGTTCGACCTGTCTTGAGCTGTTCGGGCGGTCGAAGGATTTGCGCGCTGGAATTGGGTTGTGTCTGGCGGAGTTGAAGACCGACGGACTCACAGCGTTCCGGGAAGCGCTCGCGGTGATGAAAGGCCTGGTGGAGACGCATTGGGAGCAGGTTTATCCACTCTTGAATCCGGATGATGGGAATGACCCGACGGAGCGGACGAACATCATCAGTGCGATGGCCACGCCGGTCGGTACCTATAGTGACCCGGTCCGTTTCATCGAACAGCTTCGTTCGGCGCCGCTGGCGATTTCGCTGAAGATGGGGAAGGTGACGAAGGCGGACATCGACGCGAGCAAGACGAGCAAGCCGAGCGGACCTGTGGCGGAGGGCGAGGGCGAGAGCAAGGGCAAACCGCCACCCACCGCCGCGCAAATTGACGCGGCGTTTCGCGACACGAAGCCCGGAGAGTTGGAGACGATCAGCAAAGCGGTCGCCGGTTCGATCACGTTGGTGAAGGAGATCGACCAGATTCTCAAAGAGAAGATCGATTACGATAAAGCGCCGAACTTCGGCCCGCTGATTACTGATTTGACTGAAATACAGGGAATCGTTGCGCCGTATGTAGGGGGAGAGGCACCTGTGACCGACGGCGGCGCAGAAGGAACCACAAGCGGCGGAGCGACTGGCATGAGAACGGCTATAGCGGGTGATATTCAATCCCGCGAAGACGTGGTTCGGATGATTGACAAGATTTGTGAGTATTACAGCAAAGCGGAGCCGTCGAGTCCGGTGCCGCGACTGTTGGAACGAGCGAAGCGATTAGCAACGATGGATTTCATGCAGGCAATCAGCGAGCTGTCGCCGGATGCGATAAACCGGATGAAAGACCTGTTTGGAATCAAGGAAGAAGAGAGTTCATGAGAGGCAGGGGAGAATTTGTGAGGGCGAGAAACCGGAAGTTTGAAGCATCTTTCGGCCGGCTAAAGCCGGGACTACAAACGCGGAATAGCATTGACAGCATTGGTCGAAATCATATTGTGCAAGAGTACGTGATCACCCTTGCGCGACAACCTGCCGTCGATCTGTCACAGCACAATTTATAACGACAACTAACAAACCCACCCAAAAAAGTTATGGCAAAAGCAAGCAGTCAAAAGTTCATCGCGCGCAACCGGGCGCCGCGCGTGCAAATCGAGTATGATGTGGAACTCTACGGCGCAGAGAAGAAGGTCGAGCTGCCGTTCGTGATGGGCGTGATGGCGGACCTGAGCGGCAAACCGGCGGAAGCGCTGGCGCCGGTCGCCGACCGCAAGTTCCTGGAAATCGACATTGATAATTTCGACGAGCGCCTCAAGGCGACGAAGCCGCGCGTGGCGTTCCAGGTGCCGAACACGCTAACGGGCGAAGGCAACCTGAACGTGGAGATGACGTTCCAAAGCATGGACGATTTTTCGCCGGCGGCGGTAGCGCGGAAGGTTGATGCGCTGAACAAACTGCTCACGGCGCGGACGGAACTGGCGAACCTGTTGACGTATATGGATGGCAAGAGCGGCGCAGAAGAGTTGGTGGGCAAGCTGCTCAATGACCCGAACCTGTTGAAGTCTCTGGCGGCGGCGCCCAAGCCGGAGACTCCGCAATCCAATTAACTAACGAGGAGATATAGTTTATGGCAAATCCCGAAGCCCAAGCCCAAGCCGGCGCACCTGCAGCAGTCGAGTTGGGGGAATTTGAAGCGCTGCTGAACAAGGAATTCAAAGCCAAAGACACGCAGAAGCAGTCGGCCGTGCAAACGGCCGTGCGGACGCTTGCCGAACATGCGCTCTCCGCGACGCAGTTGGTGAGCGATGACGTGGTGAAGTCGATCGAGGCGATCATCGCCGAACTCGACAAGAAATTGTCGGAGCAGGTCAACAAGATCATTCATCACGAGGACTTCAAGAAGCTCGAAGGCACCTGGCGCGGGCTTTATCATCTCGTCAGCAATACCGAGACGGATGAGATGTTGAAGATTCGCGTCATCAACATTTCAAAGAAGGAAGTCGGCGCGACGATCAAGAAATTCAAGGGAACAGCCTGGGACCAGAGTCCGCTGTTCAAGAAGCTCTACGAAGACGAATTCGGCAGCCCTGGTGGACAGCCTTACGGGGCGCTGATTGGCGATTATCATTTCGATCATTCGCCGCCGGACGTCGAAATCCTGGGCGGGATGGCGCAGATCGCCTCAGCCGCGCACGCGCCGTTCATCACTGGAACAGCCCCAAGCCTCTTCCAAATGGAATCGTGGCAGGAATTGAGCAACCCGCGCGACCTGACGAAGATCTTCCAATCGCCGGAGTATGCCCCGTGGCGTTCGCTGCGTGACTCTGAAGATTCGCGTTACATCGGGATGGCGATGCCCCGGTTCCTCTCGCGCATTCCTTACGGGGCGAAGACCAATCCGGTCGAAGACTTTGCCTTCGAGGAAGACACCGAAGGCGCGGATCACAATAAATATGTGTGGTCGAATGCGGCCTTTGCGATGGGGACGAACATCACGCGCTCATTCAAACTTTACGGCTGGTGCTCGCGCATTCGTGGCGCGGAGAGCGGCGGTATGCTCGAAGGTCTCCCGTGCCATACGTTCCCCACGGACGATGGTGGCGTGGACATGAAGTGCCCGACCGAGATCGCGATTACGGATCGGCGCGAAGCGGAACTGGCGAAGAATGGCATGATGCCGCTCTCGCACTGGAAGAATACCGATTATGCGGTATTCGTCGGTGCGCAGTCGTTGCAGAAGCCGGCGACGTATGACGATCCGGATGCGACGGCGAACGCGAACCTTGCGGCCCGGTTGCCTTATTTGTTCGCGACGTGCCGGTTCGCGCATTACCTGAAGTGCATCGTGCGCGACAAGATCGGCAGCTTCAAGGAACGCGACGACATGCAGGCATGGCTGAACAACTGGATCAAGAATTATGTCGTCGCCGGAAAAGCCTCCGAAATCGACAAGGCGCGCTGCCCCCTGGCCGCGGCGGAAGTGGTGGTCGAAGAGGTCAAAGGCAATCCCGGATATTACACGTCGAAGTTCTTCCTGCGGCCGCATTATCAATTGGAAGGCTTGACGATATCGTTGCGGTTGGTGTCCAAACTACCCTCGGCCAAGGGAGGCGGATAAAGAGATTTGGCGCGCCCCGGACCTGCATCTGGTGAGGCAGAACCGGGAAGGGCCAGAGTAGAAGTCTAATGTAACAATAACAAATGCAGTAACGAGAAGGACAAAATTATGGCGATGGATATGTTCATCAAGATCAAGGACATCAAGGGGGAGTCCAAAGATAAAACACACAAGGACGAAATTGATGTGCTGGCGTGGTCATGGGGCATGTCGAATTCCGGCGATATGCATACGGGCGGCGGCGGCGGCGCCGGCAAAGTGAATGTGCAGGATGTGAGCTTCACAAAATACCAGGACGCCTCCTCGTGCGCGTTAATGGAAGCCTGTTGCAAGGGCACGCACATCGGAGAGGCGCTGCTGACGGTGCGCAAAGCGGGCGATAAGCCGCTGGAATACCTGAAGATCAAGCTATCGAACCTGATCGTCACAGCCGTCAGCACCGGCGGTTCCGGCGGTGAGGACAAACTGACCGAAAACGTGACGTTGAACTTCGAGAAATTCAACATCGATTTCCTGACTCAGGACGAGAAGGGCGCCAAGAAAGATCCCTTCAAAGTCGGTTGGGACATCTCGGCGAACGACGCGGCGTAATTCTCTCGGCACACTTCCCGCCTTGTCATTATGCCAGGGCGGGAGGCCGACGCGTATGACTGCCAGGGACTACCTCAAGGGCGCCAGGCTCGACGAGGCTTTGGTGAGTCTGCAGGATGCAGTACGAAGCAATCCGGCCGACCCAAAGCTTCGGACGTTTCTGTTTCAGCTGCTTTGCGTGATGGGGCAATGGGAGCGGGCCTCGACGCAACTCAAAGTGCTGGCGGAAATGGGAACGGAGACGAAGATGCTCGCGAGCATTTTCCAGCCAGTGATCAATTGCGAGGTGTTGCGACGCGATGTGTTCGAGGGGAAACGCACGCCGATCATTTTCGGCGAACCGCAGGAATGGATGGGTTGGGTGGTGCAGGCAAACGAACTCGCGGGCAAGGGGCAGTCGCAGGCTGCGCAGGATTTGCGAGACAAGGCTTTCGAAGCGGCACCTACAAACAACGGGACGCTCAACGGGCAGCCGTTTGAATGGATTGCGGATGCGGATCCGCGGTTGGGGCCGATCCTGGAAGTGATTCTTGACGGACATTATTACTGGGTCCCGTTTTGCCGAATCAAAAAGATGCACATCGAAGCGCCGACGGATTTGAGGGACCTGGTATGGGCGCCGGTGCAGTTCCTGTGGTCCAACGGCGGCGAGGCATCCGGCCATATCCCGACCCGTTATGCGGGGACGGAGACTTCGTCCGATGGCCAACTGCGAATGGCGCGCAAGACCGAGTGGGTCGAGCGAGGCGGTTTGAGTGTCGGGATCGGCCAGCGATTGCTCGCGACGAATGACTCAGAATATCCGTTGCTTGAGTGCAGGGACATTGAACTGACACACGCCGGGTAAAGGGCGTCGTATGCCCGAGCTTACTCCCGCCGAAAAACTTCAGCCGTGCCTGCTGGACCGCTTGACGGATGACGAACCGAAGGTAACAGAGGAAAGCCGAAACCAGCGGGTGGTCTCGATGCAGCGCTATAAGCGGGGAGTGCTGCGGGACCTGGAGTGGCTTTTCAACGCCAGCGCGCACTTGCCGACGGAGGGAAAGAAAGAATTCAAGTTGAGCGATTATCCGGACGCGCTGCGTTCGGTGATCAATTACGGGACGCGCCATCTGTGCGGTCTGGTCGCGCCGGATATGCCAGAATTGCAACGGCAACTTAGCGAGGCGATCGCACTCTTTGAGCCGAGGTTGATGCGCCATACGCTCACCATCAAAGCAACCATTGACCGGCACATGATCGGTTTTGAGATGCACGGCGAACTGTGGGCGAATCCGGTTTCGGAGAAGTTGTTCGTGAAAACGAAGATCGACCTGGAGACTGGACAATGCTTGTTGGGGGATGGCAGCAATGGATGAGCGGCTTCTCGATCACTACAACACGGAACTGCGCCATCTGCGCGAGATGACCGGTGAGTTCGCGCGTGAATTTCCGAAGATCGCGGGGCGGCTTTCGATCCAGGACGCAAAGGAGATTTGCCCCGATCCGTATGTGGAGCGGTTGTTGGAGGGCTTCGCCTGGCTGGCGGCGCGCATTCACCTGAAACTCGACGCGGAATTCCCGCGCTTCACGCAGTCGCTGCTCGAGACAGTTTATCCGCATTACCTGTCGCCGATTCCGTCGATGGCGGTGGTGCGGTTCGATCCGGAGGAAACCGACGGCGCGCTGGCACCGGGAGTCGTCGTGCCGCGAGGCACGTTGCTGCGCAGTAATTTAGGGAAAGGTGAACGGACTTCATGCACGTTTCAGACGGCCCGGGACGTGCGACTGCTCCCGTTGCGGGTGAAGGAAGCGCGCTACTTCACGCGCGATATCAGCGAACTCAATTTGCCCGAGGAACATCGCGGGCGGGCGGCGCTTCGGATTCGTTTGCAGGCGACGGCGCCGATTCCGTTCACGGAGATCAAGGGTGATCCAATCACGTTTTTTGTTCGCGGGGCGGACGAATTCCCTGCCGTAATTTTCGAGCAGATTTTTGCGCGCAAGAGTTCGCTGGTGGTGCAGTCGGGCAGCGAGCGTGGTAAGACGCTGGGTTCCTACAGCGCCGCAAACATTCGTCGTGTGGGTTTGGCAGACAATGAAGCGTTGCTGCCGCCGAGTCCGCGGAGTTTTGAAGGCTACCGGCTGCTGCGGGAGTATTTTGCATTTTCACAGCGGTACCTCTTTTTCGAATTGGCCGGTTTTGCCGACGCGCTGCCGCTGTGCAAAGGGGACTTGATCGACTTCATCATTGTCCTGGATGAGGTCGAAACGCGGCTCGAAGGGCGAGTGGACGCAAGTTGTTTTGAGCTGTTTTGTACGCCGGCCATCAATCTCTTCTCGAAAACACTCGATCGCATCAACCTCTCTGACCGTTTCTCGGAGTTCCACGTTGTTGCAGACAAAAACCGGCCATTGGATTTCGAGATTTTCGAGATTCAAAATGTTACCGGTTACGGCACCGTGGCCGGAGAGGAACAGGAATATCGGCCCTTTTATTTGGCGAAAGACACGGACCTGACGGCGGGTACGTTTTACACGACGAATCGCGTGCCCCGCGTTTTGACAGCGCGTGAAAAGCAATTTGGGAGACGCTCAACCTACGCGGGCACAGAAGTGTTCCTGTCGCTGGTCGATGCGAACGCCGCGCCGTATCGACCGGAATTGCGGCAGTTGGGCATCAAAGCGCTCTGCACTAATCGGCATCTGCCGATCCAAATGGCGGTCGGAGTCAGCCGCAGTGATTTCACCATGGACGTGAGCGCGCCGGTGGCGGCGATTCGATGTCTGAGCGGCCCGACGGTGCCGAGACCCTCACTCGCTGAAGGACGATTCTCGTGGCGGCTGATCAGTCATTTGTCATTGAATTACCTGTCGTTGCTCAATGCCAAAGGCGACGAAGGCGCGGCGGCGCTGCGCGACATCCTCAAGCTTTACACGGACGCGAGCGACCGGCAGACGGCGCGGCAAATCGAGGGGCTGTTGTCGGTGCGCGCGGGACCCATCATACGCCGGGTTGCCGCGCCGGGGCCGATCACGTTCGCGCGCGGACTCGAAATCACGGTGACGTTCGACGAGGCGGCATTCGAAGGCACCGGCGTGTTTTTGTTGGGAGGCGTGCTCGAACAATTTTTTGCGAAGTACGTCTCGTTGAATTCGTTCACGGAAACCGTCATTAAAACGCAGCAACGTGGGGAGATCATCCGATGGCCGGCACAAATGGGCAGGCGGCAAATCATCTGATCGACGCCTTGGCGCGAGAGCCCTACGCGTTCGATTTCTATCGGGCGGTGCGCCTGCTGGAGAGCTGCCATCCCGAGCGACCGCGCATCGGCTATTCCTATTCGCCGTCGGAGGACCCAATTCGCTTTGCGCAAAATCCATCCCTGCGTTTCGCGCCTTCGAGTCTGGAAAAGCTCGATTTGTCGAACCCGGACGGCATACCGCGGTTGTTCGTGCATCTGTTTGGGCTGTTTGGCCCCAATGGCCCGTTGCCACCGCACGTGACGGAATACGCTCACGATCGGAATTTGCACTACGCCGACCGAACGATCACGGCATTTTGCAACGTTTTTCATCACCGGTTGCTCTCGTTTTTTTATCGCGCCTGGTCCGCGAACCAGAAATCCGCCGATCTCGACCGCGCGGACGAGCAGCGTTACGCCACGTATATCGGGAGCTTTTTTGGAATCGGAATGGATTCGCTCCAGGAGCGCGACGCAGTCAGCGACTGGGCGAAACTTTACTTTGCGGGACGGCTCGCGAACCAGACGCGCAACGCCGAAGGGCTCGAAGCGATTCTACAGCAGTACTTCGAGATCAGGACGCGCATCGAGACGTTTGTCGGGCGTTGGATGGACCTGCCACGTGACAGCGTGTGCCAGTTGGGTCATTCGCGCGCAACGGGCGAGTTGGGCGTGAACACGATCGTTGGAAAACGGTTTTGGGAATGTCAGCTCAACTTCCGAATCCATATGGGTCCGATGAACCTGAAGGACTATCAACGCATGCTGCCGGGCGGTGATGCGTTTCTGAGACTGAAATACTGGGTGTTGAATTATTGTGGAGAACACTTCTTTTGGGACATCCAGCTCGTGCTCGAAGCGGCGGAAGTGCCTCAAACGTGCCTTGGCCAGGCCGGGCGCCTGGGCTGGACGACGTGGCTTAAAACGAAGCCCTTTACCCGAGATGCGGACGACCTGGTCCTGATTCCGCCAACAAATTGATGTTTGATTGGAAGCAACAAAAACTTTAAAACAGAGATAGCACAACTCCGGAGCAGATTATGGCAGAAATCAACCGCAAAACCCTCTTCGGCAAGCTCAACCACATCGCCTACAAGTCCTTCGAGGGCGCAGCCATCTTTTGCAAGATGCGCGGCAATCCATATGTCGAGCTCGTGCACTGGCTTCATCAGCTTTTACAAGCGACCGACTCAGACCTGCACCGGATCATCAAGCATTTCCAACTCGAGCCAGCACGGCTGGCGAATGATTTGATCGGCGCGCTCGACCGATTGCCGCGGGGCGCGACTTCGATCACAGATTTTTCATCGCACATCGGCGATGCAGTCCAGCACGGGTGGGTATATGGGTCGCTGCTGTTCGGGGAATTTCAGATCCGCACGGGACATCTCGTTGTCGGGATCTTGAAGTCCGCGGATTTGCGAAATGTGTTCCTGTCGCTTTCCCGAGAGTTTGCGAAGATCAAGCTTGAGACGTTGACGGATGAATTTTCGAAAATCACGAGCGGTTCACCCGAAGAAGGACTTCACGCGAGCGATGGCTCGGGGTTGAGCGCTGGCGCCGCGCCGGGCGAAACCAGTGGCGCGATTGCGCCGGCGGCGATGGGCAAGCAGGAAGCGTTGGCCAAATTCGCGGTTGACCTTACTGAAAAAGCGCGCAAGGGAGAAATTGATCCGATTGTCGGACGTGATGAGGAGATTCGGCAGGTTGTAGACATCCTCATGCGCCGGCGACAGAACAATCCAATCCTGACCGGCGAAGCCGGGGTCGGAAAAACAGCCGTAGTCGAGGGATTCGCATTGCGGATCATTGCCGGCGATGTGCCGCCCGCATTGAAAGACGTTTCACTCCGCACGCTGGACATCGGTTTGTTGCAAGCCGGAGCGAGCATGAAGGGCGAATTCGAGCAGCGGCTGCGGCAAGTGATCGAAGAAGTGCAGCAATCAGCCAAGCCAATTATTCTGTTCATCGATGAAGCGCACACATTGATCGGCGCTGGTGGGGCGGCGGGGACGGGGGACGCGGCGAATCTTCTCAAACCTGCGTTGGCACGCGGCACGCTCCGGACTATTGCTGCAACTACGTGGGACGAATACAAGAAACACTTTGAGAAAGATCCGGCGCTCACGCGCCGTTTCCAGGTTGTGAAGATCGAGGAGCCAACGGAAGCCAAGGCGGTGTTGATGATGCGCAGTATCACCGCGCCGCTGGAAAAGCATCATCGCGTGCAGATTCTCGATGAGGCGATTGAAGCCGCAGTCCGCTTGTCGCATCGCTATATTCCAGCGCGGCAATTGCCCGACAAATCAGTCAGCCTGATCGATACCGCAGCTGCGCGCGTGGCAGTGAGTCAGCACGCTGTTCCGGCAGAAGTGGACGATTGCCGGCGACGAATTCAGGCGCTGGAGACGGAGCTGGAGATTCTTAACCGCGAATCGAATATCGGTGTGGACCATAAACTGCGCCTGAACGAAGTGAGGGATAAGCTCTCGAAGGAAAAGGCGATTCTCGTCGACCTGGAAAAGCATTGGAATGAAGAAAAGGCGTTGGTCGCCAAGGTCCTGGAAATACGCGCAAAATTACGCGCTGCTGGATCGACCATCGATGGCAAGCCGAACGAATTGAAACCCGGGATGGCCGCCGATCCGAAGGACGCGCTCACCAATGAGCAACGTGATGCCCTCATGGCCGAGTTGAAGCCGTTGCAAGAGAAGTTGGTAGAATTCCAGGGCGAGTCGCCTCTGATTTTTCCGAGCGTGGACCAGAATGCGATCGCCAGTGTCGTTGCTGACTGGACTGGCATTCCGGTGGGGCGAATGGTCAAAAACGAAGTTGAGCAGGTCCTGAAATTGGCCGACATGCTCGAACGGCGCGTCATCGGGCAACGGCACGCGTTGGAGATGATTACCAAGCGCGTCCAGACCAGCCGGGCGCGGCTCGACAATCCAAACCGGCCGATTGGCGTTTTCATGTTGGTTGGCCCGAGCGGCACTGGAAAGACCGAGACGGCGCTTACGCTGGCGGAGACCCTTTATGGCGGCGAACATAACCTGATCACGATCAACATGTCGGAATTCCAGGAGGCGCATACCGTAAGCACGCTCAAAGGCTCGCCGCCGGGATACGTTGGCTACGGTGAAGGTGGTGTTCTTACTGAAGCCGTTCGGCGGCGCCCATACAGCGTCGTGCTGCTCGACGAAGTCGAAAAGGCCCATCCGGACGTGCACGAGATTTTCTTCCAGGTTTTCGATAAAGGCTGGATGGAAGACGGCGAAGGACGATCGATCGACTTCAAGAACACGATCATCATTCTCACGAGCAACGCGGCACAGGACGTGATCATCAATATGTGCAAAGATCCCGAACTCATGCCCAATGCCGAGGGCCTCGAGAAAGCCATGCGCGGGCCGTTGGTGAAAGTATTCCCTGATGCCCTGTTGAATCGCCTGGTGGTGGTGCCGTTTTATCCGATCAGCAAGGAAATGTTGCGCACGATCATCAAGCTGAACCTCTCGCGAGTCGAGAAGCGCGTCCGCGAAAACCACAAGGTGCCGTTTACGTTCGATGACACCGTGCCGGAACTGATCGCGAACCGCTGCACGGAATTGGAGCGGGGTGCGCGCATGGTCGATGCATTGATCACCAACTCGCTCTTGCCGGAGATCGGCCGCGAGTTCCTCACCCGGCTGTTGAGCGGCGCAACAATCAACCGCGTGCATGTGGCCGTGAAAGAAAACAATTTCAATTTTGCGTTTGATTGAGAAACGATTTGAATTGCAGGGTCTGGAACAAGGCGTATAAGAGAACAATCTGCCGAACGAGCACTTAACACATGTCACTAACTCAGGCCAATCGATTCATCGCCGTCCAAACGCCGTTAGGCGCTGACGCGCTGTTGGTTCGCAGCGTCACGTGCACCGAGCAGATCAGCCGCCTGTTTCAGATCGAGCTCGATCTCATCAGCACCGATGGCGAGATCGAGTTCGAACAGCTCATTGGCGAGAGCGCGACTATTCGCCTCGAAGCCGTGGAGGATCAAACGAGATACTTTAACGGCGTGATCAGCCGCTTCGTGCAGACGAAAAACGATGGCAGTTTTGCGCATTACCGGGCCACAGTCGTGCCCTGGCTCTGGCTGCTGACGCGCACTTCGGATTGCCGAATCTTCCAGAAAAAAGCAATCCCGGAGATCATCGAGGAAGTGTTCAAAGGCCACGGCCTGGACAGCTACCGACTGAGCCTTTCGGGCACTTACAAGCCCTGGGAATACTGCGTTCAATACCGCGAGACGGACTTCAACTTCGTCAGCCGCCTCATGGAGCAGGAAGGGATCTATTATTTCTTCGAACACGAGGACGGCAAACACACGCTTGTGCTGGCGGATTCCTCAAGCGCACACGAGACATATTCAGGCTATGAAACGATGATTTATCGCCCGCCCTCGGACACCCAACCGCTCGACCGCGAGTGTGTCACGGATTGGGTCGTTGAAAAGGAACTCAAAACGGGCGCTTACGCGCTGAACGATTTCAATTTCGAAACACCCAAAGTTAAGCTGCTGGCGAAATCGGTCATTCAGCGCCCCCATGCGGCCGCGGATTTCGAAGTTTACGATTATCCGGGTGAGTACGAACAGCACGGCGATGGGGAGGCCCTCGCCAAGGTGCGCATCCAGGAGGTGCACACCGCCTACGAAACCTTGCATGCGCAGGCGACTGTGCGCGGCGTTTGTCCCGGCTATCTCTTCACTTTGGAGGAGCATCCGCGCGAAGATCAGAATCGCGAATACTTGATCACCGGTATGTCATGTCAGATGGATGCAGGTGACTTTGAGTCGGGCGCCAGGGGTGAGGACCAGGAGCACTTTTCCTGCAGCTTGACGTGCATCGATTCCCAGACGCCCTATCGGCCTGCGCGGATCACACCAAAGCCGCTCATCCAGGGACCGCAAACAGCGATTGTCGTCGGCCCTTCCGGTGACGAGATTCACACCGACGCGCAGGCGCGGGTGAAAGTGCAGTTTCATTGGGACCGATATGGGAAGTCCGACGAGAACTCATCGTGTTGGGTCCGCGTTTCGCAGCCCTGGGCCGGCAAAGCGTGGGGCTCGATGGCGACTCCGCGCATCGGTCAGGAAGTAATCATTGAGTTTTTGGAAGGGGATCCCGATAGGCCGATCATTACCGGTCGAGTTTATAACGGTGACAATGCGCCTCCGTACGCCGGCGGCCAGGGAATTGTCAGTGGACTCAAATCCAACACTCACAAGGGAAGCGGCTACAACGAGATGTCGATGGACGACACGGCGGGCAAGGAGAAAATTACTATCCACGGCCAATATGACATGAATACGACGGTGGAGCACGATCAGACCAACACGGTCAAAGGCAAGTTCACCGAAGAAATCGACAAAGATACGGCCATTACAATTAAGACGGGCAAACTGGAACACAAGGTAAACACCGGCACCGCCGATTACTATGTGAAAGCGGCAATGACGGAAAAGTTTGACGATACGTGGACCTCCACAACCAAGAATAAAATCACGATTAAATCGGCAACCAACGAGATCCTGGTTGATGCGAAAACCAAGATTACCCTTCAGACCGGCGACAGCATGCTCGAGATGGTAAATGACGGCACGATCACTATCTCAGGCAAAAAGATATTTATTACAGGGAAAGATCAGGTGCGGGTCTCTGGAGACAAGATCGACGTTGGAGGCGGCACGGAAGCAAAACTGGGCGTTGGCAGCCAAAATATCGTTTGCAATGCTTCGAAGACCGCCGTTTCGGGCGCTGCGATCAATTCGTCGGCAGTTGGGATGCATGAAATCTCCGGAGCTCTCGTCAAGATTAACTGAGTTGACCACATGCGCCGAAAGGTCGAGCAACTTCGCGAGTGCATGGCAAGATTTGTCGCGCAGAGGGAGGACCTGGTCCTCGTAGTTCGATGTTCAGAACCGGACGCCGCATTGGCCAATAAGGTTGTCGAGGGGTTGGATGAAGCGAGCAGTTCGGAGGTTTTTTGGCTGGTAGTTGATGAATTCAAGGACCCGGTCTCCTTTGCCGAGGCATGCGTGCGCACATTTGCGACCAAACACGAGGCGGTACGACTCGCTTTAGAAAAACAGAAAAAGCCACCGGTTCCTCCGCTCCCTGCAGAGATTGCTCATGCCGGCAGGCTGGGTCCGACGGAGCGCCTCAGGCAATTGATCATTTTCAGCCGTTCGCTTCTGCCGACGCTCGAGGGTTGCGCGGTCGTATGGGCATTCCTGCCAATGAAGATTAGCAACGGCACATCTTATGCCGAATTGATGTCTGCCCTCTGGCAGCACGAACTTCCATTCCCGTGGTGTCATCATGTGCGCATGATAGTACGCGATTCGTTTCCCGATTCCGTCCTGAAATCAAAGAAGGAAGGGGCGCCACGCGTTCAGGAAATCGCGGTCGATTTCTCGCCGGACGCAATTCGCAACGCACTGGAGGAGGAAGCGAGCGATGAGCAGACACCATTGGGCGAGCGGGTTAACAATGCCCTCCTGCTGGCCGGCATCGATTTCGCTCATCAACGATACGATTTGGCGTTACAGCAATATGACGTTGTGCATCGTTTTGCGGCGGCGACGCAGAATCCAACGCTCGCAGCTATCGCTCTCATGGGTATGGGTGAAGTGCAACGTGCTCAGGGAGCCGAAGAAAAGGCGGCCGGCTTTTTCCAGGCGGCCATTGCGCCAGCTGCCCAGTGCGATGCGCCGCCGATTCCTGTGCTGCTTAACGTGTATCTGAATCTCGGTGAACTGCGTCACGGTCAGAAACGCTGGGAAGAAGCTGAAGTCTTTCTCCACGGCGCCGGTGAGTTTGCCTTCCTCATGCGTGATCCGGCCCAGCGCTTGCGGTCGTGGAAACTGCTGGGCGACGCGCAATATCAGCAGGCCAAGATCGACCTCGCGTTGAAGACGTGGTCCAACGGCGCGATTGTCTCGGGAAAGCTCAGGCGCGAAGAGGACCATCAGGAGTTCATCAGATTCCTTCGAGATCACTTTGCGCGGCACCACGACGAAACCGGTCTCCGAACCACTATGAACCAGATCAAAGAGAGTATCGCCGCTGGCGACCAGCAGAAATCTTTTAGCGCGTAAACAGAGCATGGGGTACCTCGATCGATTATCACTCGCAGTTGACCAGCACGCGATGGGTGTCACGGGAGATCAGACTTCGCCTCTCGACCGCGCGACGGTCTGGCGGCACGACGCCGATGGCAATCTTGAGGCGGGCCAGGTTCCAAGGGAAATGGCGGGCGTTTACACTCGTTGGTGGGACTCTACCAGTCAGGCAACCGACCACCCGCTGCTGCACAATCCTGACGGAACGTCGCGTTCGTTCAGTAGCCTCTCTACAGGCCAACAAGTGGCGGTTACACTGCGAGTGGCAGCGAATATCGCCGGAAGCATCATGGGCGCGTTAAGTTCTGTCCAGGATGCTCTCAATGTTGGATTTGCAAACCTTACCGCTGGCCGCAATCTGGCCTAGCTTTCCTGCGTCGACCTTGACATCTCTTTACGTAGGTTCGCCGCATGGACACGCTCACCCGCCGAGCTTCGTGCCCGCACCTCCTCCCGGGGTCGTGGCGCCGCTGCCGAGTCTGGGAAACGTCCTGGTGGGAAATCATCTAAAGACCCTGATTGGCTCGTTGCCGGCGGCGCGCTGCGGTGACATTGGCATCGCGCCGACTTGCTGTGGAATTACGCCTTTCTTCGAAATCAAGACCGGCTCCTCGAACGTATTCATCGGGGGCAAACGCGCTGCGCGCATGCTGGACTTCTGCCGTTGTTGTGGGGCGGCTAGCGGCCCCATGAGCATGGTGGACAAAGTGATGGCCGGGATGGGAATGGCCGCCGGTGCTCTCGGCATTGCGGCCGACGTTGCTGAGATGGCGGTGGAAGACGGGCCCGCAATGCAAGCTGCCAAAGCCCTTTCGGCGGCCATGAACTCAGCACAGATGGCCGCTGACGCGGCAGCGATGGCGGTCCAACAGGCGATGGGAAAGGACGCCGCAGTCATTCCTGGCCCCGGTCCGCCGATTCCGGGCTCGATGACCGTTAATGGCGTTCTCGTTCTTGGCTTTCCAATGGTGCTCGTCGGCGGATTTCCTATGGTCAATATCCCAGACCCCGTTAGCTTGCTCCTAAACAAACTGGCAAAGTTACGAGCCAGGAAGCCTGCTTCAGGCGATGACGACGCCCAGGCAGGCCGTGCAAAACCCTGCTGAAAACGTCCTGTCAAATGCCCACCTCACAATGTCCTGGCAAATCAGACCCCCGCCTGGTAGGCGATCCTGTAGACACACTCACGGGAGCGGTCTTTGATAAGAAGCTCGAGTTCCGGCTGACTGGCCCTCTCGAGTTATGGTGGTGGCGCCATTACGACAGCTCTCAAAACCATCGTCGCTTTGCACTCGGGTGGGGACAAACACATGATTTCGACCGCGCGCTTCGATTTGACGCCGACGGTATTAGCTATCATGCGCCGGTTGGTCGCATGTTCGGGTTTGCGCCGCTTGCAAATAATGGAGATGAGTGCGCGCTCCATGGCTTCATTTTACATAGGGTATCTCTATGGACCTACCGGCTCTTTCGTGCCGGTGAAGCGGCGATGGAATTCGAATTTCGTGACCCGCAAAGGCCAGCCCACCTGGCGAGGTTATTTCAGGGGCGCGATCAAATCCGATTTAGCTATAGTGCCGGGGGTCGATGGGAGCGCATCATCGATTCAGTGGGGCGTACGATCCAGGTGGTTGAAGAAGGGGACGGTTGTCTCACCAGTTTGACACTGCTGGACGAGTCGGGCGGTCCAGGTCGCCTGCTGGTCGGTTATAAATATGACGAGCGAGGCAACCTGGTCGCCACTACGAATGCCTCTGGGCACGGATACAAATTTTCCTATGATGACAACAATCGGCTGCTTCGTCGCACAGGCCGCAAAGGTTTCACTTTTCGCTTCGCCTACGACTCGGATGGACGTTGCATTAAAGCTGCCGGTGATGGCCGGTTAGCCGAGGTGACGCTCGACTATCAAATCCCAGGGCGTGTTACCAAAGTGAGTCGCGCCGATGGTGGAGTTTGGACGTATTTGTTCGATGAATCCGGTGGACTGATTCAGGTTCTGGATCCGCTCGGCGCAACCCGGAAATTTGTTCGTGATGAGGTCGGTCGCGTTACAACAGAAATTGATCCGAACGAAAATCCAACGCGCATTGTTTATGATGCCGCGGGTGCTCCTGTGGCGAAAGTCACGCCACTGGGCCATAGACTTCCGCTGCCCGAAGATCCCAACGCGCCGGATCCGTTGATGCACCGCGTGGCGGCGAATCCGGCCGAATACGAGTTAGGTCGTTTGCTTGAACTGGATTCAATCATCATGCCCGACCCCGGGGAGGCCCAAAATTTGCCCATCGCGTACGAAATTCGGCGAATCGTCGCGACGCGCGCAGAGGCAAACGGCGCGATTGGCCGGCCTCGCTTCGACGTGCGCCCCCTGGGCATACGTTGGTGGCCGCGACCGGAGCGCGGGCGCGTTTTCAACGAACTCGGGAAATTGATCGAGCAACACGACGAGATGGGAAGACAACGTCGTTGGACCTATGATGCTTCGGGCAATATGGCCGACTATTTCGACTTTGATGGTGGAAAGTGGGTCTACGATTACGGCTCATGGCATTTCCTCCTGGGTCAAACCAATCCACTGGGAGCAACCGTGAGGTTCTCCTATACTGTGGAAGGCACGTTGACCTCGTTCACCGATGCAGGGGGAACGCGGAGCGATTATGTTTACGAGTTAAGGGACTGCCTGGCGGAAGTTAGACGGCATGGCCGAGTGCGGGACAGATACGTGCGAGATGCCGCGGGAAATCTCGTCAGCAAATATGGGGCGGACGGGCGTTTATTGCTGAAGATCGAGATTGGGCCAGGGAACCTGCCGACGAAGCGCACACTGGCTTCTGGGGAGGAGCAGACTTTTGAATATGATGATTCGGGGCGGTGCCTCTTGGCCGCGACACAAAAGGATGCCGTTGAATTCGCGTATGATCCTCTTGGTAATCGCTGCTTCGACGGTCGAAACGGTAAAGGAATTGAACATTATTTCGGAGGATGGCAGGCCCTCGTTGAGAGTGTGTTCTTCGATCGATTTGCGGTAGGGTATGAACGTCGGCGAGACGGAACGGCTGTGATTACCGACCCGGGGGGCAAGAAGCACAGAACATCCTTCAAGCCATTCGGGATTGTTGAATGGCAATTTAGCAATGGAAGCCGCCAAACGGCGCAATACGATAACCAGGGTCGTTGCTGGCTCAAATGTGTTCACCGTTCCGATGGCCCGATGTGGAGTCGTCGCTACGAGTGGTCAGGGGAGGGCGAATTGCGCCGGGTCCAGGACAGTGCGCTTGGCGAGACTCGCCACGAGTACGACGTGGCTCACCGCCTTCGTCGCCGAGTACTGAGGAATGGTCGAAACGAAGAATTTGAGCTGGACCTTGCTGACAATCTCCTGCGCCAGCCGGGCCTGGATGACCTGACCTTGCAGGAAGGCAATCGCCTGGGGACGGTCAAGGGATTCCGGGTGGAGTACGATGATCGCAACCATATTGCAGCACGCCAAACGCCGGAAGGCTCGGTTCGGTATTCCTATGACAGCCGGGACCAACTGATTGGTGTCGAATCGCCGAAGGGAGTATGGAAGGCGGAGTACGATGCGTTAGGACGACGTACTCGAAAGAGCTGGGCCGGGGAAACGACAGAATACTACTGGAACACGGACCAACTGATTGCCGAGGTGCAATCGAACGGCCAACTGCGTCTTTACATTTATGCGGATCCCCTTGCGGCAACGCCGCTGATGTTTATCGACTACGATTCGGTGGAAGCCGCGCCGGAATCGGGCCGGCGCTACTTCATCTTTACCGACCAGATTGGAACACCATGTTTGATCGAGGACGAGAGCGGCAACGAAGTCTGGCGTGCGCGCATTGAGCCGTACGGCCAGGCGCATATCGCCTCAGATGCAAAAATTATTTTCAATCTGCGCTTTCCCGGTCATTACTTCGATTCGGAACTTGGGCTGCACTACAATCGGTTCCGCTATTACGACCCGGCGTTGGGCCGCTATATCCAAAGCGATCCCTGGGGTATTGCCGGCGGTTACAATGTTTATGCCTATCGCACGAATCCTCTGCTGAAGGTGGATGTACGAGGCTTGGGCGAGGAGAACGACCCCGCTTGCCGACCACCGACCAGGGATGAAGAAGGAGCTGACGCTCCGCGATACCCCCCGGAAATACTTGACGGCCTTTACGGCCCTGCCACCGCGCCGTGGATGGTGCGACCGGGAGAGGGACATTATCCTACTGATGCACACGTCGTAATTCCGGGGCGGCCGGTCAGGCTTAGACCCTATACCGCGCCCGACGGCTCTCCGGGCCGGTATCTTTACATCGTGGACCACAATGGCGTTATGCACATTGCACCTGAGCACGGCGGTTGTACAGCAGCTGATGGGTCGGCCCGAAGAACCACTCATGCGGATCTCGCCGAAGGAGGGCCTGCGCGCATCTCTGGCGAAATTAATCCTACGAATGATCCGAACGTGTGGGTGATGGATGATAATTCTGGAAGATACAGCAATACCGGACCTCCTGCGTGGAATGGCACTCGCACTAGCGGCCAACAGCAAAACGCAAATGCGAACTTGAATCAGGGAGACCTCGGAGGTACGACAGTGGTGAATGAAGCTGACCTGTATGGAAGGTAACGCGGTCTATGCCTGACGGTCCGCATAACTTCAAAACATTGTATCCCGATATCCGGCGTCTCCCCCCAGACCAGGTGGGCGCGGCGATTCGATCGACGCTCCAGACTGCCTCGTCGTCCCAACCCACGGACATGGATCGGGCTGCATTGCTCGGCACGAAGGCTCGCTCTCTGGATCGATCCGTCATTGAACCTGAAGTGGCCGACTTCGCTTCTCAATCAGCATCTCCACAAAAGAAGGAGGTAGTTGCCTGGTTCCTTTCCGCTTTTTGGACGCCGGATTCTGAGCCTGATGGGGCACTCGTGCGCCTGCTTTGCGATTGGTTCGAAAGTGCACCACCGCCTGCCGCCGACGTGCGGGACGCACTCATTCTAGCGCTTGCCGCGGCTTATCCTGCAAAGATCGATCCTGCCTTAAAACAAAAAATATATCGAATTTTTCAGTCGCTGGATTCGATTGCTAATCAAAAACGACAGGAAAGCGTAATCGTTGCCGCTGTTCAGCGTGTGTTGCGTTCCAAGTAGCCCTTTGCTTCGTCTTATATGCTCGCCTTTCGTACTTTCTGCAGACCGCTACTCACTTTGATCGGCTCAACCCGGGCGGCGAGGGACTGTCCTCGGCGCTCAAGCATTGACAAATGCTACTACCGAGAAGAGAAAGATGTGGCGCATGGCATTATCTACTGCAACCAAACTCCTGCTGCTTTGTGCGGGCATTTTCGCTTTGGCTGGGATCTGTGTGGGATGCGTGTTCATGCGCACGTCTCAGCCGAAAAGCGGCAACGGAATTATTCGCAACAAGATTGGCATGGGTGGCGGCACTTACCAGCAGCAGCAAGTCGGCACAGACCGCGGTTTTCGGACTCCTAACCAGATCGCTATCGCGCCAAGCTACACCTTCGAAGTGGAAGTTGAAGGCTTGGCCGAGAAAGCACGCTGTTCGCTGAACACCGTCGCGGCGCAGAAGTTCGAAATCGGTCAAAAGGTGCGGGTCGAATATATCGTCCGAGGCGTAAAACCCATTTGGTCACGGACTTATGTGACCAGCATGGAACCGATGCCGCAGTAGACGGTCCGTTCATCATGCAGGCGCAAGCCGAACCAACGCCCTACGATCAGGTTCCCTATCCCGCGGCGGCTTATGTGCAAAGCCACCCCAGTCGTCTCGAGACTCTCGCCAAACTATTCGGAATGGTTCCTCCGAATATTGAGTGCTGTCGTGTCCTGGAACTCGCGTGTGCAGACGGCGCGAACCTCATTCCGATGGCGTGCGCATTACCCGAAAGCAAATTTGTCGGCATCGATCTTTCGGCAACACAGCTCAAGGCCGGACATGAAACCATTGCTGCACTTGGACTAACGAACACCGAGCTTCGCCATTGTGATATCCGCAACGTGGACGCCACCTTTGGCTCCTTCGACTACATTATTGCCCACGGCGTTTATTCGTGGGTGCCAACGGAAGTCCAGGAACACATTTTCCGCATTTGCAAAGAGCGGCTGAATGAGAACGGAGTGGCTTACATCAGCTACAACACCTATCCGGGCTGGCGAATGCGCGGGATGTTACGCGACATGATGCTTTATCATTCGCGCAAGTTTAGTGACCCTCAGACGCAGATCGAGCAGGCCCGGGCGCTCGTCAACTGGCTCAGTGAATGCATTAACGCGGAGAGCAGCCCTTACGGTATGTTGCTCAGGCGCGAGTTGGAGCAAATGCAGCATTGGCGGGACAATTACTTCCGCCATGACTCGTTGGCAGAAATTAACGAGCCGATATATTTTTACCAATTTATCGAGCGCGCCGAGAGCCGTGGGCTTCAGTATTTGGCGGAAGCCGAGTTCCCGGCTATGCTCGCCAGCAATTATTCCGCTCCAGTCGATGAAACGTTAAACCGGCTCGGCCGAAATATCGTCGAGATGGAGCAGTATATGGACTTTTTGCGTAACCGCACCTTCCGGAACACACTTCTTTGCCACAGGGGCATCAAACTAAATCGGGATCTTGGCCCATGGAATCTTCACGCGCTCCACTGTGCGGCCTTTGTGCGTCCGGTCAACGGCGAAGTTGATATTGATCCCGAGAAATCAGAAACTTTTCGAGGTGCGAACGATCTCACAATTACGAGCAGCCGGCCAATCGTGAAGGCCGCGCTTGTCCGGCTGGGACAGCTATGGCCAGCGAGTATTCGCTTTTCTGACCTGATTTCCAGGGCGCAGACGCTCCTGCGTGGCGAATCGCCCGTCGTCGTGCAAGAGCGCACAGACCGGCAAGCCGATAACGATGTTCTCGGAGGTACCTTATTGGCAGGCTATGCCAAAGGATGGTGCGAGTTATACGTGCATCCCCCAAAATTCGTGCTGTCACCCGGTGAGCGTCCTCATGCCTGTCCATTAGCCATCCTTCAGAGTGCCCGCAGTGATGCCGTTACAAATCGGCGGCATGAGCGCGTCATCCTGGACAACTTCGCCAGACAGTTGCTGCCGCTGCTCGATGGCAAGCACGAGCGCCGCTCGCTGGCAGAGGCCTTAACGAGCCTCGTCATAGAAGGCTCGCTGGTAGTCGAGGTCGACAGCCAGCAGATCCGTGAACCGACGCAAGTGCAACCCATCATGGAAAGGCAACTCGAGGGCAAGTTAGGCGAACTGGGCCGGCGGGCGCTTTTGCTGGCTTGATGAGTGTTTGAAGAGAGCGGCCGTTGGAGTTCTCAGTGCTGGCACGCGTGCTGCCAACTACTTCAATTCCGCATTTGCAGTCGGATTCCAGGCCGGTCCGATAACGGTCCCGGTGCTGTCTAAATTAACCCCGAGAATCTGTTCACCCGCCTTAAACTTGAGCGCGCCGGCTTTGCGAGTTTCCGTCTCGTCGACGACGTCATGAGTCGGGGCCGCGTTAATTATTGCTGTCGCCCGCGAGTTGACGAGATTCAGGAAGTTGATGGTTTTTCCCGGAAGTTGCACGAGCGCTTCTGCGAATTTGATTGGGTCCAGCGCCCGACGCGCTTTCAGGCAATTCTGTTTGTGACTCTTGAAAGCGCCTTTGTATTCGTGGCGTTGGGTGCCCGCGAGCAGCCTGGATTGGTCGATACAGTGCCCGGACATTTTTCCGCTCCAGCTCTCGCCCGGTTTCAACGGCCGTCCGAGCATCCAGGCTGCAAAAGCGTCATTGTCCTTTATGGTGATTTTCCCGCTCGGTCCGGCGGTATAAAGATGGGAAGGGATCACTCTCACCGGCGCAGGAGTCGTCAAGTAAGCTTTGTCCTGCGCCACAGAAAATGTGCTGGCCGCGTTCGTGAGCAGACTGTTGATGAATGGGGAAGAAGTGAAAGTGATACTCGCGCTTTTCACAAACGTGCAGCCGCGGTTCGGTCCTTCGGCAATCGCTCCAGCAGGGTCGACTTTCAACGCGCTCGGATCCCACTTGTGCTCGCCTGTATCGTGGAACGTGGCTATCGCCCTTACCAACGATTGCTCCGGCTTTTCGACCAGACCGGACTCCCAGGCTGTTCCAGTCCGGGGCTCGACCGTAACAGCGAGGGAAGTCTCGGCGGCATCCTGAACCGTGACGGTCGCGGACACAGCCTTGTCACCAGAAATTCGGAGAGTGATGCCGGCCGCGAACCTGGCTTTGACCGTGCCCGAAGCACAAAGGACATCTTCCCAAAAATCGCCGAAGGTCGCCTTACTCTCGGTGGCGGGCCGCACGACGCTCGTAGTTGCCGGGGTTGAAGTGCCGGGATTCTGGTGAGAGATCTCGTATTTCCATTCAGTGACTTTGAACCCGACGGCTCCGGTCGGCCCTGAAATGGCAATCTTCGCTTTGTCGCCGCGAACGGGTTTGGTCGGTGTAGCGGCCAGCGTAGCTTTCGGGGCCGAACCACCCGCTGCCACAACCGTTTTGTCCTTAACTGCCAGAGTCACGGCTCCGGCAGTGCGATCGGCAGAAAGGACCCAGCCGGTCGTGGAACTTTTGGCGCTGACTGCGGTCGAGCCAATCGTCAACTCACAGGAAGCTCCGCTGACGGGCTTGGAACCATCGCTCGTTAATTGCACGGCGATGTGAGCGGGGATGGAAAGCTTGCCACCCGCGACTTTCGCGGACACTCCCACGCTTGGCACTGTGGAGAGGGCCGCGCTGGAGACTACAACGTTATAGGTCCGTGAATCATCGAGGGTGATTGCCCCTCCAACCACTTTAGGGCCGGGCGAAGGACTGGCGTCCGATGGCGAGGAAGGATCGGGAACGATGGTCCCCGAAGCATCGGAGCGCAAGTGTTTCATCACGCCGGGGGCTTTGGGATCGAGGTCGACGTAAACGTGGTAACCAGGCGCGAGAACGCCTTCGGAACCTGTGCCGCCTGTCGTAAAGTACAATTTAACGTTCGGAACGTTCATCCGCAGTGTTGCGCGCGCGGGCGAGATTTATTTTAGAATCTCCTCGATGCGGGCCGCCACGGGATCCTTGACCTTTTCAATGCCGTCAACATCGATAAGTTCGATGAACGCGGCGATGCCGGAGAAGGCGGCGGCGGCCAGGATCAGATCGTCTGCCGGGCAGAAGGAAGGAACCGCGGAACGGATTGTCACGAGGGGCAGGTTCTTGAAATCAGGCGAGGTGGTCGTTTTCAGCTCGTAACGCAAGTCGGCCATCAACGAAACGATGCCGGTGCTTTTGTTGATGACTTGCTGCAAGACGAGCGCGTTGATGACGAATTGGCGAACGTTGTCCGAGCGTTGCGCGGCTTCTTTGCCGGCGAGGGCCTCGCGCATTTGCGAAAGGGTGTAATTCGACGTGTAAGCGAGCACCCACTGGAGCGGTGCCGTCATTGTGATGGGCTTGCTTTCGCGGTCCGCTTTGGCCTCGTGCAAATACTCCCATGGATACAAGACCAGGCGATTGCCTACCAATGTCAACCAATGCTGGTCCAGAGTTTGTGGGAGGTCGAACGGCTTCCTGGTGAATTCACGATAGCTCTGTTGCAGCTCAGAAAAAGTGCGCTCGATCGCGCCATCGGAACCCTTTCCACCGGCGTATTTGCCGAAGACCCGTTCCGCAGAAAAAAGTGGACGCAAGGTCTCGAGATGCCGCGTCAATTGGTCGTGCAACAGCTTGGCAACGGCCTCCGTTTTGCGGCGCAACTCAGGCAGTTGCTGAAGGGTGACCTGTTTTGATTCGCTCATATAGTCCTCTTGATTCGGCATCCCGGATGCATGCGGGCTCACCCTTCTATCATGCGCTGCCGCGCAGGAAAAGGCCAAATTAGCCAGCTAACCTCGCCTTCGACCGGCTCAGCCTAGCGGCAGCGCAGCGCCCCTCGAGGAGATTGAACGCAAGCCGCCCGCGCGCACGGCGTCGCGGCCTTTGATCGAGAGGATCGGAATCAATCCATGCGCAAGAATGCGCTCGGAGACGCTCTCGGGCATCCAGGTTTCGGCGCAGGGTTTTACCTTGCTCTCGCCGTTGGCCTTGAAGCGATAAACCGGCAGATCGCCGACTTCGCCAAAGCCATTCGTCGCAGCCTTCCACCCCTCCGCGATGAACGCGTCGGCGAGCACGTGACCGCAAAGGACCGCGGGGTTGCCCCAAAGGAAGGACTCGTGCGGCAAATCTGCCGGCAATTCCTCGAACGAAAACGCGTCGATCGGTTCGCCATTCGCGCCGTAGGGTTGGCGCAACAGGAACCGCGGCAGGGCCAGGCCTACACGCTCGGCTTCGGCGAGAGCGCGCACTTGCGACCAGGCCGCCTGCAATCTCGGCTCCAGCGCCTTGCAATCGGCTTCGAACGCGAAGGAATCGCAACCGATAAACGAAGGGCTCGAGGCGGCGATAAAGGTGGCTCTTTGGGCGTCGCAAATTTTGGCGATCCGCGCCAGCACGCCCAGGTGCGCGAAGGTCGGCTCGAACGCATACAATCCGAGCACAAGCGCAAAACGTTCCTGAGGACCTCGCGCGTGGAGCAATTTGAAGAATTGCGAAGCCTTCAAATCATCCTGGAGACTCACGTCGCCGATGAACGTCTCCAGATCGCAATCGAGAATGCTGCATTGGATGTTCTCTTCGCCTCCGAAGTTGCGCATCAGCAGATCCAGGCCGCGCCAGTTCGCTTCGAGGGCCTGAAAACCCGGATTGTGCAACACTGCCCTGAGAATGTCTGTTTTCGCGAGAGTTGACGCAGCCTGAGTTGCCTGGTCCGCCGCTGTAGGCGCAGCGATCGCGTTGCTGCCAATGGCGGCTTTAATCATTGTGCTGATATCGACCTTCCCAGCCGGCGCTTTCGCCGGTGCTCGCGATGGAACAGGACCGCCCAGCAAACGTCGAATCGTGCCCGTGTCCGATTCGTTTCCGGCCGGCTGCAAATCGGTTTCCAGAAACGCGCTCAGGCGCGGGAGGATGCGATCGGGATGAAAGTAATCGATCGTCGAGAAGGACAAGTCGGTGGCCTTCTCTGAAATCGTGACGCGGCATTGCGGTTTGAGGTTGCGCATCACCTCGTCGAAATTGTCGCAATCCACTGCGACGGGCTTCCACGCGCTCTGAGGTTGTGGACCAATGCCGCGGAAATTTCCGACAAGGAGGATGTGAAGCGGAGCATCGGCATCGCGCGCCACGGGCTGCGTCCCCGGACCGAGATTGAGTTCGAACTTGAATTTGCCCGAGATGAAGCTGGTTGTGGACATACGGCGCCGAGCAAGGTTTACGCGTGCCGGCAGTTGAATGCAAACCGCAAATGGGCCTGCGATCAGGGTAGCCGCACGCCGACGCGATAGAACGCCTTCTGGCGTACGGAGGAATCCTGCAGCGTTGCGATACCACCGGTGCCGCGCACGTCCACCTGGCCTGCGATCGAAGTCCATGCCGCGGGATTGCTGACCAGATTGGTGGCCGAATAAAGCGTGTAAAGCCGGTTGGTCGAACTGAGAAAACTAACCCGCAGCTGAGGCTGCGTCGTGACATCAGATATTCGGAATACCGATTGAGCATTGGTCGGATTCGTGTCCGCGATCCATTCCTGGTATGTCGTGAGGGCGTCACCGTCAGGATTGTTTGTCGCCACGTTCGAAGCGGTTGGGTCGAAGCCGTATTGCCACGCCCAGCCGTCGGGGATTCCGTCAGCGTTGGAGTCGGCGGTCGGGAGCAAGTACTCAAAGGCACCAATATCAAAATGGACGGTCGCATCCCCGTTGCCATCAAGAGGCCGGGGAACGCCGTCGAAATCGTTGGTGACACTGGCGCTCCAATTTGAGGAAACCAGCGTCAGCGCATTGGTTCCGCTATCGATGCATGGCGAATTGGTGCGCAAGTGGTAATTGTTTGTCGCCAGAGAGACGAACTGCGGATTGGTGTTGATATTGCCCGGTCCCCAAATGAGCGTGGAATTTGCCGAGACCGATGCGCTGGCCATGCCGTTGGAGATGTTGCAAAACGCGACGGCAGCCCAGGAATGCCCGTTGGTGCTGTCGGTCAACTCGAGCGAGGTGCGGCAATTCCAGATGATGTTGTTGAGAATCGTCGCCCGGCCGCTGCCGCGATAAAGACAATAGGGCGGCCCGGCGCGGTCAAAATGGTCGAAAAACCGAATGCCGCGCGCCGTGTTGAGAATCGTGTTGTTAACGATCAACGCGTCGCATTGGTTCTGCACCGCGATGCAGCCATTGGTGAAGTCGCGAATGATATTGTTCATCACGATGGGCTGGCACTTGTCGCGCAACACCACGCCATGATCGTCCCCACCAGCGAAGAAGTTCTCCACGATGATGGCCGAGCAGCGCGTGGGATTGATCGCATCTTCGTGCCCCGGCATGAAAACGTTGCGGCGAATGAGCGGTCGCGGAACGCTTTCGCCATACAAATCCACGCAATCGTTGTCGCCGCCTTTGCCTGAAAAAGTACAGCCTTCGACCAGCACGTAAGCGAAGCGGGTGTGAATTCCCTGGCCGATGCTCAGGAAGCGGCAATTCGAAATGAAGCCCGAAGCGCGGCCGGAGTAGTCCCTGTCGTCGGAAATCAGTGCGATGGCATCGCCTTCGCCCGCTCCGGTCGAACTGACAAGGTTCCGGAACGTGCATCCTTCGAAATCGATGTGAGTCGCCAGGCCGAGAATGCCTTCCGTGTAAGTGCGCGCCCGCGGGGGCGAGTTGGTGTCGCAGTCGATCTCGTAATAGTAGTAGTTCTGGTGGTCGCCGGCGCAGCTGGCGTATTCGATGATGCAGTTGCGGAATCGGCTGTCAGCCGCGCGCACGAAGCGAATCTGTTTCCAGCGGGCAGCCGTGGTGGCGCGGGTAAAGGCGATCGGTTGATTGGTCGTGCCATTCGCCAACAGTTGCCCGTACACCACGATGGTCGCATTGGTGTTCATGAGCATCTGTGTGCCCGGCTCGATAGTGAGCACCGCGCCGTTAGTCACGACGACCGTCGCCTGCACCAGATTCGTGCCGGAGAGCGTTGTGTTGGTTGTGATGAGCGCGGGCACGATGTTGGTCGCCCCAGGGACGGTATTAATACCCAATCCGATGATCGCCAATAACGTTGCAGTAAAACACTTCATGCGCATGCGCTTTCATTCATGGATTCTTTATCAAAGCATTGAATACGTCGGCTCGCAAGCAACGATTGGTCTCGATGGCAAAAAAAGAAAGCGGCGCCGGCAATCCGGCGCTGTCGCACAAAAAAAGGTTCTCCACTAAAAACTCGGTCCGGCGGCAACGTCCTGGGGACTCATTTCGTCCCACCGAGTCACAACGTATCCCTTCGGTGGCCCCATGAACGCCAGGGCTTCATCGTAGTGGAATTTGTAATGGCCTCTTATCGTCACGGTTTTTGCGATCGCGGCACCGCTAAAGTCCTCGTCACTATTGCCGCCGCCCTTCAGCGTCAGGTCTGCGTTAGGAGCATAAAGGGTCCCAACGAATGTACCGTTGCCGCCAATGGCAACGCTCGTATTGTTTGACATGCCGTAATACGTGAACGCGAGAGCGCTGGCGTTCTGGTTTACGACGCCCTGGCCCCCGATGTCCGTGGACGTACTGTTGACGTACAGCGTCAGGCTGCCGCCGGGAGCAATGATAATTGAGCCCTGGCCACTGATGCTAACTGGATTGGGACCCGTAATGTAGAGGGAGGCCTGTCCGGTTACCATCATCGTTTTGTAAGGCCCACTCCCGAGTGTCAGGCTTCCTAACCTGTACTTACCGTCTCCAATGAGGTAGTCGTAATTGGTTAAACCAACAATGCCTGGGCCGGGCGGCGTGGTGTAGGAAGTAGCCCCCCCTGGCAACGTGACGGCGGCAAAATCGACATTCATGTCGTCAGCAAAATAGCCGCTTTGGACTTGACCGTGATGAGAGTGACTATCCACCCAGGCGGTATCGCCCACGGCACCCTGAGGACCGATAGATATGCTGCCGCCCGGGCCGGTAGATACTTTGCCATAGATACTGGCATTGGCGACATTAAGGGAATTCGTGATACCCGAGTTGGTGGCGATTGAGCCGTTGGCTCTGCGTTTGGAAACGTCGTATCTGCCACCGGTGCTGCTGTTGGTATAACGTGAATCATAACTATCGGATTCCACGTTATTGCCCGCCAAGTCAATCAAGCCCTTGGCGACCAAACCTTTGGAGAAGAGCGCGAACGTGGTTGTCAGGACACGAATGCCGCGGGCGACCTTCGGCGGAGTGGAAGGGGACACAATCGCCGCGGCAAATACAGGGCCGTTAACAGACGCGACGGTTACCGGCGAGGGGACATAGCCGCGCGATTCGATGACGGGGTGATTCGTGGGGCATCCGACGACCCAGTTGGAGATCGTGACGGTATAGTAACTGGATCCGATCGATCGCTTCGTCACCCAAATGCTGCCTTGCTTTTCCCAACCTTCGCCCGTGAGGTCATTGGTCAAACGACTATTGACGTGGGTAAGGCCATCCTCGATACCCGCTTCAATGACAGGAATAGTGGCATTCCACGATTGAGAGCGCATGGTGGCGATGTTTTGCGACTTCACCAGCCCCAGGTAGGCAACGAGCAAAAAGCCAATCAACCCGCAGATAACGATGGTGAGGAGGAGAGTATGGCCGTGGATTGCTTTGCGCTGGGTCCGCAGAATCTTCATATGGTTTGCTTTCGAATCACAATCCGCGCCGTTTGAACGGCCTCCGTATTCACCTTTTGGCCAAGGATGCTTCGAGAGCACATCCAGGAGACATTAACGACCTTGATGGCCTCCATAGAGGAGGGGTTATAGACGTCGAAGGTGCCGCCGACGGGATTGCGCTGACCGAGCGTGAAGAGAAGCCGATCGCATCCCGTAAGGATCACCTTGGTGGTTCCGTTTTGAGTGCGAGTCAGCACCCGCTGCATTGAATTATAGCTATAGACGATGTCACTCATGTCCGCGTCCTCGAGGGTAAGGCTGTTTGTGGAGGCGGCCTTGACACGATTGGCCTGCCGAACATCGCGCGTGATGCGATCCATCGCGAGACGGTTCATGTCGTCGAGACTGACGTAGTTGAAGAGGGCGGCGAAATTGTGGTTGCTGAAAATGATGAAACTGACAAGCACCAGCACGAGCAGGGCGAGGACGCCAGCGGCGATAACCGCCTCTACGAGAGAAAAGCCGGCGACCCGGGCTTTAGGCTTGATCGTAATCACAATCAATAGATGTAGTCCTGCAGGCCGGAGCGAGAGATATAGGAGCGAAATTCTCGGCTACGCTGGAGACCACCCGTCTGCCAATTTACTTTGACGATCACCAGGCGCATATCGTTTGTGTATTTGGGAGGATTGCCATCAAGGCCGACCATCTCCGCGGGATCGACGTTTGTAATGCTCAGGGTGCCATAATAGAGCACGCCATTGTTTCCGATCTGGGTCACAGGATCATACTTGTTTGTGAACGTATCCGGAATGAAAAGCGGGTCTGTATTAGTGACCTGCTGCCAACTGTAGAGACGAATCGTTTCGACCTTTTCGAGCATGATTTGGGTGGCGCGCAGGTTTTCGCGGGCCATGCGGATAGTGAAAAAACCGGAGGTAAAGCCCGAGAACAAAGCGGCCATTGCCGTCCCCATAACGCCCATGCCTAGAGCCACTTCCATGAGGGAGAACCCGGCAAGCCGTCGTCGAAGCCGTGAGACAAGGGAGACTTTGATTTTCATACTCTGAACTCTGAAACCTGTTTAAGCATCAGGTTTGCCAACCCGGTTTTTGACCACATTCATGGGGAAAACCGCTCGTTTCTCCAGTCGTGCCGCGGGCGGTTGACAGCAATGGGACAAGTGGGCGGGACACGCGCTGTCCGGATTTGAAGGGTGGACGGTGTCTCGATTTTGGATGCGCCACTCGAGGTGCCGAGCAGGTTCCTATAACTGGGGCCGGAACAAACCCACGAACCACTCGTACGTTCGCAGATACCAGGGAGTTTGCTTCACATCGGCGAGATGAATGACTCTGGATTGGGTCTTGTCGCGCTCGAAGTCGGCAACCATCCGGGCCGCGAAAGCCGCATCGACGACGTTGATGTTCGACTCGTCGTTGATCCTGAGCGAGCGCTCGTCAAAGTTAACTGAGCCGCAGCTCACGAAGTAATCATCCACGATGAGGATTTTGCAGTGGAGTTTCGCTGGACCATATTCGTAAATTTTTACGCCCGCGCGCAGCAGTTGCGGCCACAAAGTGCGCGAAGCCCGGCGCACGATGTTTGCGTCGATATTGCTCGGCGTGATTATCTCGACGTCGACGCCGCGTTCACGGGCTTTCAACAGCGCCTCCATTCCGAGGTTGTCGGGCACGAAATATGAGTGCTCCAGTCGTATCCGATGCTGGGCGGCGGCGATTGCGCTCAAATAGACCAACCGCGCGAATTCGCCCCCGTCCTGGGGGCCGCTGGCGAAATTCTGGGCGAGCATGTCGCCCTGATGTTCGAGCACCGGATAGAACTTCTCACCGAACAGCATTTCGCCTTCGGTCTTGAGCCAGTTCGCCCCGAAAATCCCCTGAAGCTGGGCGACGGTCGGCCCGAGCACCTTGAAATGCGTGTCGCGCCACAGGTCCGCGGTTTCCGCATTGCCCAGCCAGGCGTCGCCGATGCATGATCCGCCCGTGAAGCCAATGCGCCCGTCCACAATGAGCAGCTTGCGATGGTCGCGATAGTTCAGGCGATTGAGCAGATGCAGGCGCGGCTTGTTGTAACGGATAAACTTCACTCCTGCTGCGCGCATTTTATTGAGGTCTTCGTCCTTCAAGTTGAGCGTGCCGAGGGCGTCGGCGATGGCTCGCACTTCAACGCCGGCGCGGGCGCGTTCGGTTAGTGCCTCGACAAAGTCGTCGCACATCCGGCCCGATTTCCAGATGAAGGTCTCGATGTTGATCGTGTTGGTCGCGCTGCGGATGGCTGCGATCATAGGGGGGAAAATCTGATCACCATTGAGGAGCGGTTCGACGTAGTTCCCGGGCAGGAAGGCGGTCCGAAGCTGGCCGGCGAGTGAGTTCCGGAAGATATCATTGGTGACACTGCACCCCACAACGACCTGGTGCTTCAATTCAAGCCTTGGTCCACGGCAACCGGCGCCGCAGAACCCAATTCCCAGAACTGCCAGGAACCACGCAATGTTCATAATCCTGGTCATCCGGCGGGGATTTTACCCCGGAATGTCTTCCCTATGGAATTGGGTGTTTCAGCCTGCCCTCAGGGTTTTCACCCATTGCCGGGGCGTAGCGTCCAGCAAAGTATTGCTGGATCGAATCGGCTGGCATAGTATGTCGTCGGAATACTTATGGCCTTCGCAGGGCTGAATTCATCGCTTCGATGGGGAAAAATTGCGTCGCTGTTTTTTGTGGCAGCCTTCGCTGGCGGAATGTTCTCCCAAATAGCGGGCGCATCGGATGATGAGGAGATCGATTGGAAAAAGGAACAGGAGTTTTGGTCGTTCCGCCGCCCCGTGATGCCGCAACTGCCGCAGGTCAGTAACCAACGCTGGCCACAACAGAGGCTGGACCACTTTGTCCTGGGCCGAATGGAATCGAAAGGGCTCGCGCCTTCCCCGCGAGCAGACAAGCAAGTGCTTATTCGGCGGTTGACGTACGATCTGACTGGATTGCCACCGACGCCGGCGGAGGTCGACGCGTTCCTGAAAGACAAAAGGGCTGACGCTTACGAGCGGCTTGTTGGGCGATTGCTCGGGTCGCCGGCATTTGGCGAGCGCATGGCCAGCATATGGCTGCCGCTGGCACGGTATGCCGAAGACCAGGCGCACCAGGTTGGCAAGGACACGAAGTTCTTTTATCCGAATGCCTACAAATATCGCGAATGGGTGATCGATGCCTTCAATGACGGTCTGCCGTACAATGAGTTCATTCGCTTCCAACTCGCCGCGGACAAATTAGGTGACGCGGGCACAAATCATTTGGCTGCGCTTGGGTTTCTGGGGCTCGGGCCAAAGTATTACAACCGCAACCGGCTCGATGTGATGGCGGATGAGTGGGAAGACCGCGTCGATACGGTAACGCGCACCTTCCTGGGACTCACCGTCGCGTGCGCACGGTGTCACGATCACAAGTTCGAGCCGATCACGCGCGCGGATTACTATGGCCTTGCCGGAGTGTTCGCCAGCACCAGGATGATCAGCCGCAATCCGGAGGGCGCGGGGGAAAAGGCCGAGAGCGCCGACAAGATGTCCTCCGACACGCTGCACATGGTCGAGGACGACAAACCGCAGGATTTGAACGTGTTCATCCGCGGTAACGTGGACCGCAAAGGACCGATTGCGCCACGGCAATTCGTTCGAATCCTGTGCCGGGAGGAACCGGCGAAATTCAGCGAGGGCAGCGGACGCAAGGAACTGGCGGAGGCGATTAGTGATCCTGAGAATCCGCTGACCGCCCGTGTCGCGGTGAACCGCATTTGGGGGATGTTCTTTGGCAAGCCGATTGTCGAGACACCGAGCAATTTCGGCCACTCTGGCCAAATGCCATCGAATCCCGAGCTGCTGGATTTTCTGGCGGTCAGGTTCATGAAGCAGGGTTGGTCGGTGAAGACATTAGTGCGCGAAATTGTCCTCTCGTCGAGTTATCAGCAGAGCTCCATGGGTAACGAAAAGAACAGAGCGATCGACCCGACCAATGAATCGTTATGGCGCATGAACCGGCGGCGGTTGTCCGTCGAGCAGTGGCGCGATGGGCTGCTCGTTACTTCGGGGTGCCTGGAACCCAGCGGAGGCAAATCGCTCGAATTGGATGACGTGAATAACCATAAACGAACCGTTTATGCGCGTATCAGCCGGCTGCATCTGAACGATCTATTGATGCAATTTGACTATCCGGATGCGAACGTGCATGCCGAGAAGCGAGCCATGACCACGACGGCCACGCAAAAGCTCTTTGCGTTGAACAGTCCGTTCATTCTTGACTGCGCAACGTCTTTGGCTGCGCGTGTGACTGCCGAGAACAAGGGCCGTGAAGCGCAGGTTCGAGGCGCCTACCGGCTTCTGCTCGGGCGAGAACCCGATGCGAACGAATTGAAAATGGGAGTGAATTTCCTAAACGGAGGGTTCGACGGAGCTCACCCCGCCGAGGCGTCAGGCCGCTGGCCGGAATATGCGCAGGCGCTGATGATTTCAAACGAAATGCTTTATGTGGACTGATCAAAGTTTCGGGATGCAGACGCGACGGCAGATGTTGCGCCGAATGTGCGCCGGCTTCGGGATGGTAGGTCTCGCTGGAATTCTTGGGCCAGAGTCGCTGCTGGCCGCGGCCTCCACGCGCGCACCGCATTTCGCGCCACGAGCAAAGCGGGTGATTTTCCTGTTCATGAATGGCGGGCCGTCGCATGTGGACACGTTCGATCCCAAACCGAAATTGAAAGAGGCCGAGGGGCAACAACCGGCCGGCGAGCTTTACAAGAAAAACAAGGGCACCGGCTTCATGCCGTCGCCGCTGGAGTTCAAGAAGTGCGGCCAAAGCGGAATCGAAGTCAGCGAATCACTTCCGAACATCGGCAGCGTCATCGACGAGTGCTGCATCATACGTTCGATGAGGACGGATGTGCCAAACCATGAGCCGGCCCTGCTCCAAATGCACACGGGCAACGTGCAGCCGATCCGCCCATCGATCGGTTCGTGGCTGCTATATGGGCTCGGAACGGAGAACGATAACCTGCCTGGGTATGTCGTGCTGCGGCCAAGTCCCAAGATCGTCGTGGGTCCGGCCTTGTGGAGTAACAGCTTTTTGCCCGCGGAATTCCAGGCGACGAGCGTGATCACAGCGGACATGAAGGTGGAAAATTTGATCGCGAACATCAAAAATCCGAAGCTCGATTACGAACGGCAGCGTGAGCAACTCGACTTGGTGCAGGCGTTGAATCGGCGGCACGCGGGGCGGCGGGAAAACGATCCGGAGCTCGATGGCCAGATCAAGGCCATGGAAACGGCGTTCCACATGCAAAAGCAGGCGATCCAGACTTTCGACATCAATCGCGAGCCCGAACACGTCCGCGCGAAGTATGGCGACACGACGTTCGCGCGGTCCTGTTTGCTGGCGCGGCGGTTGGTGGAAGACGGTGTGCGCTTTGTCACGGTTTATTACACCAGCAACTCGAACAACCAGCCGTGGGACACGCATTCCGATCACGACGCAGGTCACAAAAAGTTGTGCGCTGATAGCGACAAGGCAACGGCGGCGCTCATTTCAGATTTGAAGGAACGCGGGTTGCTCAAAGATACGCTTGTTATTTGGGGTGGAGAGTTCGGGCGCACGCCCTATGCTGAAAACCGGGAGAAACAAAAGGTCGGGCGCGACCACCACCACACGGCGTTTTCAATGTTGCTCGCGGGCGGCGGCGTCAAGGGTGGGACGGTTTACGGCGCCTCGGATGAATTTGGCATGAGCGTCGCGGAAGATCCCGTGCATGTTCATGACCTGCACGCGACTGTTTTGCATTTGCTCGGTCTCGATCACGAACGTCTGACTTACCGTTATGCGGGGCGCGATTTCCGGTTGACGGATGTGCACGGCCGTGTGGTGAAGAACATTATCGCGTAGGGCGGAATATCGGGTTGCGTTGCGGGCGGGTCGGGCCAGTCTGCGTGTTGTCATTCAAATTATGAAGGCGTGCCCATTCTGCATGGGAGAGATCGTCGCCGAAGCGCGGAAATGCAAGCATTGCGGTGAAGGGGTGTCTTCCGATTCGACGTTCGCCAGTTCGCGACCCAGGAACCGTATAACAGTGTTGTCTCCCGGCAAATGATGTTTTCGGTCTTTAAAGCCGGAGGCGTAGCGGTTGGCAGCGCAGTCTTCACGGCGCTCGTGATTGTCTTCTGCAAATACACGTGCTGGTGCGGGATTTAGGGCGCCGACATGACCCTTTTCGGTTGAGTATTTTGGGGCGTTTTTCCGTCTAATTTTCTCCAGTTTTGCGCACTGGTTTTCGCCAAAAACGAATGAGTTCTGAAAAACTTTGACTTCAGGCCAGCACTACAATAGATTGAAATCGACAGCAGCCCTTGCCCCAATTTATTGTGGTTTTCGGAGATTCGGGGGCTAATATAAACGTTGTGTCCGAGAGGGGATTTTTCTAAAATTTTGGGCGTGATTTCGGGCAGCCCAGGACCGCTGTTTTTCTCACTGATTTATGTCGAAAGAGTCTGTTCTCATGGAAGACGAAAATAGGGCCACAAAACCGGAAGCGACCGAGAAGTACGACGCCTCCAAGATCGATAAACTCGAGGGCTTGGAAGCGGTTCGCAAGCGCCCCGGCATGTACATCGGCGACCCGGATGAACGGGGGCTGCATCACTGCGTCTTCGAAGTGCTCGACAACTCGATTGACGAACATCTCGCGGGTTTTTGTAACAGGATCGATGTGGCCATCCACGTCGACGGGTCGGTGTCGATCCGGGACGACGGGCGAGGAATTCCGGTGGACATTCATCCGAAGTTCAAGATTCCGGCGGTCGAGTTGGTGCTTACGAATCTTCACGCGGGCGGGAAATTTGGCCAGGGGGCTTACAAGTATTCGGGCGGTTTGCATGGTGTCGGCGCGAAGTGCGTCAACGCGTTATCGGACTGGTTCAAAGTCGATGTGTCGCGGGACGGCGAGGTCTATCACATGGCCTTCGAGCGAGGCATCACGACAAAGAAGCTGGATGTCATCGGAAAGTCGAAGAACACAGGCACGTTGATCACATTCAAGCCGGACCCGACGATTTTCACGATCACGACCGAGTTCAAGTTCGATGTGCTGGCGAATCGGCTGCGGGAGTTGGCGTTTTTGAACCCGGGCGTTGAGATCACGCTCATCGACGAGCGGGAAGAAAACAAGAAAGAGACATTCTTTTATCGGCAGGGAATCGAGGAGTTCGTCAAACAACTTAGCAAGAACAAGCAACCGCTGCATCCCAAGCCGATTATCCTGGCTGGGAAACGTTCGGTCAAACTGGAGAACCGCGAGGAGGACGTGTTTATCGATTGCGTGATGCAGTATAACGACAGCTACAACGACCAGATTCTTTGCTTCGCCAATTCAATTCCGAATCCGGATGGTGGAACGCATCTGACTGGCTTCCGGTCGGCGCTGACACGCGCGATCAACCAATACGCAAAGCAAAACGAGTTGCTGAAGGAAAAAGACCCGGCGATTTCGGGAGATGACGTGCGGGAAGGTCTGGTTTGCGTGCTGAGCGTGAAACTGCCGAATCCGCGCTTCGAGTCGCAAACGAAGGTCAAGCTCGTGAACACGGAGATCGACGGCATCGTTTCCTCAATCGTCTACGACGGGCTGATGACGTTCTTCGACAACACGCCCTCAGTCGCGAAGAAGGTTGTCGAGAAAGGTTTACTGGCGGCCCGCGCGCGTGAAGCGGCGCGAAAGGCGCGTGAAACCGTCCGCAAGGGAGCGCTCACCGGCGGTGGATTGCCGGGCAAGTTGGCCGATTGCTCAGACCGCGATCCCGCCAACACGGAGATTTATATTGTCGAGGGTGATTCCGCAGGTGGCTCGGCGAAGCAAGGCCGCGACCGGAAATTCCAGGCGATCCTGCCGATTCGCGGCAAGCTCATCAACGTGGAGAAAGCGCGCCTGGACAAGGTGCTGCAGAACAATGAAATCCGGACGATGATCACGGCGATTGGCACTGGCATCGGCAGCGGGGAAGGGGAGGGGGCTTTCAACATCGACAAGCTGCGTTATCACAAGATCATCATCATGACTGATGCTGATGTCGACGGCTCGCATATTCGCACGTTGCTGTTGACGTTTTTTTACCGGCAGATGCAGGACCTGATCAAGGGCGGCTTCGTTTATATTGCGCAGCCACCGCTGTATCAAATCACGCGCAAGAAGCGCGTTGAATACGTGGAAGATGACGCACGGTTAAACAAGATCCTGATACAGCTTGGGACGGAAGAGGTGCGACTGCGCAACCTTGCTGACGACAAAGAACTGACACAGAATCAGCTCGCGGAAATTCTCGAATTGCTGGAGTCGCTGAATAAATACGCCAATGCGCTGCGTCGGCATGGTGGAGATTTCGCCGACTACATCGACGCCCGCGACAAGGAAACGAATTCACTTCCGCAGCACCTCGTGAAAGTGCGGCAGGGCAACGATGAAACCGTCCATTACTTCCACACTGAAGAACAGTTGGCCGCGTTTGGGCGGGACAATCCGGATTTGGGACTTTTCGGCGACGAAAGTGACACGACGTTCATCGAACGTGGCGGCCGCAATGGCCATACGCGCCGGGCGCGCCACGTTGAGTTGCACGAGAGCAAGACGATTGAAGAACTGCTCGCGAAACTTGAACATAAAGGACTGAAGATCGAGCACTACTCGGCACAGGACAGCCCGTTGTTCGAGCTCATCGAAGGCGAAGGAGAGAAACAGGTCGTCAAAGCGCTGTTCGCGATTCCCGAGATTTTGACGGGTGTGCTCGAAGTAGGCCGGCGGGGTTTGCAGATCAAACGCTTCAAGGGTCTTGGCGAAATGAATCCGAAGGAATTGTTCGAGACAACCATGAATCCGGAAAACCGCAAACTCTTGCGCATCGATCTTACCGACGCGATCGAAGCCGAGGAAATGTTTACCAAACTGATGGGCGAAGAAGTGGAGCCCCGGAGGCAATTCATCGAAGATAACGCGCTGAACGTGCGCAATCTCGATATTTAAGTGATTTCTGCCAAGTATGCCTGACGAAAACGAGTCCAATCCGCCACCCGAGAATTCACTGGCCGGCACCCCGCTCTACGCGGCTCAGGAAAAAATCTCCAAGATTAATGTCGCGGACGAGATCAAAAACTCGTTTCTCGACTATTCGATGTCGGTGATCATCTCGCGCGCTCTGCCCGATGCGCGCGATGGTCTCAAGCCGTCGCAGCGTCGCATCCTGTATGCGATGCACGATCTGTCGTTGTTCCCCAACCGGCAGCATCGTAAGTGCGCCAAGATCTGCGGTGATACCAGCGGCAACTACCATCCGCACGGCGAAGCGGTGATTTACCCGACACTCGTGCATATGGCGCAGCCGTGGGCGATGCGAGAGCGATTGGTGGATGGCCAGGGGAACTTCGGGTCGGTCGAAGGCGATCCTCCTGCGGCCATGCGTTATACCGAGGCGCGCATGACCCATCTGGGGGCCGCCCTGATGGAGGACATGGACAAAGACACGGTCGATTTTGTCCCCAATTACGATGAGACGCGCACGGAACCCACGGTGTTTCCGGCAGCGTTCCCGAATCTTCTCGTCAATGGCGGCACAGGCATCGCGGTCGGCATGGCGACCAACATGCCCCCGCACAATCTCGGCGAAATTATCGATGGCATCACGGCGCAGATTGACGATCCGAACATCACGGTCGCGGGGTTAATGAAGCACGTCAAAGGGCCGGATTTCCCGACCGGCTGCATGGTTTGCGGAGTTGATCCGATTAAAGATTACTTTACGACAGGTCGCGGCAGTCTGAAGGTGCGCGGCAAGGTTGGCCTCGAACAACTCAAAGGAGGACGCGAACAGATCGTCGTCACTGAAATTCCCTATGGTGTCAACCGGGCGCTGCTCGTCGAGCGGATCGCTGAACTCGTTAATGAACGTGTCATCCAGGATATCACGGCGGTGCGCGATGAGTCTGACGAGAACACCCGTGTCGTCATCGAGATCAAACGCGACGCGATCCCGAAGGTCGTCATCAACAATCTTTTCAAGTTCACGCAGCTCGAGACCAGCTTTGCGGTCAACGCGCTCGCGATCGACCATGGCCGGCCAAAGACGCTTGGCCTGAAGGAATTGATCCATGCGTATATCGAACACCGGCGCGAAGTCGTCATTCGACGGACACGATTCGATCTACGCAAAGCCGAAGAGCGTGCTGAGACACTGGAAGGCTATTTGATCGCATTGGCGAATCTTGACGAGTTCATCCGCATCATTCGCACTTCTAACAACCGTGAGGAAGCGCGCATCAAGCTGCTGGCTTTCGAGTTTGGCCGGCAGCAGATCGAAGCGCTGGGCATTCTGATTCGCAGCGAAGCACGCCTGACCAATGGCCGTTATATTTTTAGTGAACAGCAGGCCAACGCCATCCTTGACCTCCGATTGTATCAATTGACCGGGCTCGAACGCGAGAAGGTCAAGGGGGAGTACCGCGAGGTGATGGCCAGGATCAAGGACCTGATGGACATTCTTGCCCGTGAAGAGCGCGTGTTCACGATCATCAAGAATGAGCTGAAGGCCATCAAAGAAAAGTACGCGACTCCACGGCGCACGGATCTGGTACCCGATGAAGGCGAGATCGCAATTGAAGATTTGATCGCCAACGAAGGCGTTATCATCACGCTGACGCATAACGGATTGATCAAACGCACGAATGTCAGTTCCTACCGCGCCCAACGGCGCGGCGGCAAAGGCGTCATCGGAATGGTCACCCGCGAAGCCAGCGGCACGGAAGGTGACCAGGGTGATTTTGTCGAGCGGCTCTTCACCGCCAGCACGCATGATTACCTGATGTTCTTTACGAACCTGGGACGGGTGTACGTCGAGCGCGTCCACGAAATTCCAGATATGGGCCGCGCCTCCAAAGGCCGAAGCATCGCAAACCTACTGGAACTTAAAACCGGTGAAACGATTGCGGCACTCATCCGCATCGTGTCCAAATCCGGTCCGAATGCCGAAGATGTCACCTGGAGTCAGCCAGGGTTTCTCTTTTTCGCGACGCGCCAGGGCACGGTGAAGAAGACGGCGGTGTCGGAATTCGCCAATGTGCGCAAGGGTGGCATTATTGCGATCAGCATTGATCCCGGCGACACGCTCATCGATGTAAAGCTCACCACCGGCCAGAACGAAGTCGTCCTCATCACGCGCGAAGGGATGAGCATTCGGTTTGCGGAGAGTGATGTGCGCTCCATGGGCCGTCCGGCGGCAGGCGTGCGGGGCATTACGCTTGAGCGCACCGATGCGCTCGTTGCTCAGGCGGTAGTTGAATCGAACGCAACACTTTTGGTTGCGGGCGAAAACGGGATCGGGAAGCGGACCAACTTTGACGAATATCGTGTTCAGTCCCGCGGCGGCAAGGGCATCATCACGATGAAGACTAACGACAAAACCGGCGGCGTCATCGGTGCACTGACCGTGAAGGAAGGCGACGAAATCATGCTCATCACGGCCAGCGGGCAATTGGTGCGCACGCGGGTGAATGACGTCCGCGAAACCGGCCGCAACACCCAGGGTGTCAAACTCATCAATTTGGACGCCAACGACAAGCTTCAGGCTATTGCGCCGGTGATCAGCGAAGCCAACGAGGCCGCCGCGGAGAACGATCCCGCGCCGACAGCCACGACTTAATAGCGGGAAACTGGAGCGAGCAGCCTTGCTCGCCAAAGCGCCGCCTAAAGTGAGGTAGCAGGCTGCTCGCGCTCCCTCCAAGGTCTCTTTTCCGATTTTTGGTGCTTTGTTTGAAGAGATTGGCTATCTGGAGCGTTATCTATACTACGCTCAAGTTATGAACCACATCTCGAAACGACTCTTCTGGGCAGGCTTAATCACAACCGCCGCTTTCCTGGCGAATGCCGCTGAAACCGAACCCGGCTTCACTTCGCTGTTCGACGGCCAAACACTCACGGGTTGGAAACTGGTCGGCAAACGAGGCGAAGGTTATGGCGTCAAAGATGGCGTCATTTATTGCGCGCGTGGCGGTGGCGGCAATCTGTTCACGGAAAAGGAATATGGCGATTTCGTTTTCAAGTTCGAGTTTAAGCTCGAGGAGGGAGGGAACAATGGCGTCGGAATCCGTTCCCCCTACGAAGGAGACCCGGCCTATGTCGCGATGGAAATCCAGATCCTTGACGATAGCAATGTAGAGAAGCGATATGGCAAACTGCGTCCCGCCCAGTTTCATGGATCGGTCTACGACGTAATTCCGGCGAAACGCGGCGCACTCAAGCCGCCCGGGCAATGGAACTCGGAGGAAATTGCGTGCCAGGGCCGCAACGTCAAGGTGACAGTCAACGGCCAGGTAATCCTCGACGCGAATCTCAACGATGTCAAAGACGGCGCGGTGTTGATGAAACATCCGGGATTGCTTCGCGATCGCGGCCACATCGGCTTTCTCGGACACAATGATTATGCGGAGTTCCGCAACCTTCGGATCATGGAGGTGTCTGCGACCGAAAAGGATAACACGGCGCCGCCCGGCTTCACTGCATTGTTTAACGGCAAGGATTTGACGAATTGGAAGGGTTTGCTCGCTTCGCCCAATGACAATCCGGCCAAGCGCGCGCAACTTTCGCCCGAGCAGCTCGCCGAAGAGCAAAAGAAAGCCGATGCCGATATGCGCGCGCACTGGGGCGTTGAAGATGGCGTTTTCGTGTTCGACGGCAAAGGGCGCAGCCTTGCCACAAAAAAGGATTACGGGAATTTCGAACTGCTCGTGGATTGGAAGATTCTGCCGAAAGGCGACAGCGGCATCTATCTGCGCGGTTCACCGCAGGTGCAGATTTGGGATCCGAGTGATGAGAAAGGCAATGCGCGCAAGCTCGGCTCGGGCGGGCTGTTCAACAACAAAAAGAATCCAGCCGATCCACTCAAGCTTGCGGACAAACCGATCGGAGAATGGAACCGCTTCCGCATCCTGATGGCGGGCGAGCGCGTTCACGTTTACCTGAACAATGAGCTCGTCGTGAACAATACCGTCCTGGAGAACTACTGGGAGAAAGACAAACCGATCTATCCGACAGGGCAAATCGAATTGCAGAATCACGGCAACAAACTGTTTTTCAAAAACATTTACATCCGTGAGTTGCCGGCATCTGCGGAACAGCGTGCCGCCGCTGCGAAGTAATTATGTCAGTCGCATTGAATCGACGACAGTTTGTCAAAGCTGCAGGACTCGGCTCCGTGGCGCTAATAGCCGGCGTGCGACCAACCCTGGCGGCAAGGAAGCTTTCACCAAACGAAAAGCTCAATATTGCGGTAATCGGCACTGCCAATCGTGCCGGTGAAGACCTGAAGGACGTTTCATCGGAGAACATCGTCGCGTTATGCGATATCGACGAAAAGTGGTTAAACGCAGCGGGACAAAAATATCCGGGCGCGACGCTTTACACCGACTTCCGGCGGATGATCGACCAGAAGGACATTGACGCGATCGTGGTCGGGACCCCCGATCACACGCATGCGGTCGCTGCCGTGCGCGCGCTGAAAAGTGGCCGGCATGTCTATTGCGAGAAGCCGCTGGCTCGGACGATCTCGGAAGTGCGGACCATCACCGATACCGCGCGGAAAGAGAAGCGCGTCACACAAATCGGCACCCAAATTCATGCGGGCACCAATTACCGGCGCGTAGTTGAGTTGGTGCAGAGTGGCGTCATTGGGACCGTCAAGGAAGTCCACGTCTGGGTGAACAACAGTTGGGGCGGAAAAGACAAATCCAAGGAAACGCCGCCCGTGCCACCGAATTTGCACTATGATCTTTGGCTCGGACCGGTCCCGTTTGTGCCCTATCATCCCGAACATGTTCCCTATCACTGGCGCAACTGGTGGGCCTTCGGTGGCGGTACACTCGCGGATTTCGGATGCCATTACATGGACTTACCCCACTGGGCGCTGGACCTTCGCCACGCAGTCTCCGCCGAAGCCGAAGGTCCGCCGGTGCATCCCGATTCAACTCCACCGTGGCTGATCGTGCGTTATGAACATCCGGCGCGTGGCAGCAAGCCACCGGTCAAACTCACCTGGTATCACGGCGGCAAGCAGCCTGACTTTCTTGATCCCGAATTGCTGAAGAAATGGCGCAGCGGCGTGCTGTTTATCGGAGAAAACAAAAAGATGCTCCTGGCGGACTACGGTCGGCGACTTCTACTGCCCGAAGACGAATTCAAAGAGTTCGTGCCGCCGCAACCGTCCATTCCGGACTCCATCGGCCATCACCAGGAGTGGATCAAAGCCTGCAAAGCCGGCGGGCCTACCACCTGCTCATTCGATTACTCCGGTCCGCTTTCCGAAACGGCGCTCCTCGGCAACGTCGCTTTTCGCGTGGGACAAAAGATCGAATGGGACGCGAAGAAGATGAAGGCAACGAATTGTCCGAAGGCCGACGAATTCATCCAGCACCATTACAGAAAAGGCTGGAAGATCTAAACTGTGCAGGAGACGAGGCCACGAGCCGCGACACTCACCAATCGTCTCCTGCAAGCTCCCCGAAATTATTCCTGAAACCCTTCTTTCTTGAAGAGCTCTCGTCGCGTCTTTTCCTGTTCGCGCGCCAATCTCTCTGCCTCGCGACGCGCCCGCTCCGCTTCCTGGACTACATCCGGATCAGGTTGACTCTTATCGAAGCTACGCAGTGTCTGCTCATGACGTTCATCTTTCTTGCGTTGGTATTGCTCGAGGCGCTTGCGCTCCGCTTCGCTGATTTCCCACTCTGCCTGTGAAATGCCGGGCAACCGTTCCTTCTCAGCGGTCGCAGCAATCGCGGCGGACTCGGGCGTCGGCAGTACCGTCGGGCGAATAAATACCATCAATTCGCGGCGGCGGCTGCTCTGGTCGGAACTGCGGAAAAGCCAGCCGAGTATCGGAATATCCTTCAGGAAGGGTACGCCCTGCTTGCTCTTGCTCCGCGAGTGACTGATAAGTCCGCCCAGGACGATCGTTTCTCCATCGCGCACCGAAACTTTCGCGTTGGCCTCGCGGTCAATCGTCGAAGGCACAGCGCCTACACCCTGGATCTGCACGTCCTCGCCAACATCCTGGATCTTCTGCCGGATATCCATGACCACAAGGCCATCCGCGTTGATCAATGGCCGCACTGAAAGCGTGATACCAATCTGGAGCTGCTGAATTTGCGCATAGTTTCCGTAAATACTTCCGAACTGGCTGCTCGTCGGGTACGGTCGCGTCTCACCAACAAAGAGGTTTGCCTCTTCGGCGTGCGAGGTCTGGATGCGCGGCCGCGACAACACACTTACGCGTCCGTCGCTGGCAGCGGCTTTTAGCGCGACGTCGAAGTCGCCCCAGCTGGCGAAGTAACTGAATCCACCGAAAAGATTCGTGCTCAGAGCTTGTACGTCTGCAAAGGTCCCCGAAGGTGTCCGGTTGATCAGCGCACCAGCTCCCTGGCCTCCTCCTCCGAGCTTTTTCGCCCTCTGCAAATAGCTGATCCCGTACTCTTCGGACTCATTCAGGCCAACCTCAAGCACCAGCGCTTCGATCAAAACCTGTGCAAGCACCACGTCGAGTTTGGCGATAATGTTCGTGATCGTCGCGTAATCAGTTTTGGTGGCGAACACCAGGAGCGAATTCGTTCGGTCATCAGCGATGATCTTGGTGTTTCCAAGCACCACAATGTCACCCGAAGTCGCCGCCCGATTGACAATCTGTTGCAAACGGTTGGCGAACGAAGAACGTCCGGCCGTCGGAGACCCGAAACCGCCAGCGCCTCCAACCCCAGAAGTCGTCCCTTGCGGGT
>Ga0193697_1000026_pt1 | contig 53928 bp, 36 predicted proteins | sample L3m2metaG_FD_145073 | JGI IMG/M metagenome (GOLD analysis project Ga0193697, IMG submission 145073) | Soil microbial communities from a riparian zone of the East river system, Colorado, United States - L3m2 | ecosystem: Environmental > Terrestrial > Soil > Riparian zone | place: USA: East River...
CTGATTACTGATTACTGACTTTCACTGCCCATGGGTTGGGGTTTTGTGCCCTATGGTTAAATGCAGCTTCAACGATAAATTAGTGCTGCTGGCGGGCATGAACTGGATATGAAGACAAACCAATTGCCGGATAACAAACTACATGTCCGAAAGAAAGTCGCCGGCGGTGCTACCGGCGCTGTTCTCGGTGCGATGGTCGGCGGTCCCGTCGGCGCCCTCGTAGGAGGTGTCCTGGGCACTGCGGTCGGCAACGCCGCCGAAACGGGCAAATTGCGGGAATTCACTACCAAAGCGCCGCGGACCACTCGCAGGATCAAGGGCCGCGCCCGGACCCTTTCAACACCGGTGAAGCGCAACTCGAGAACAGCCGCTACGAAGACGAAACGAACGGCACGTCGGATCAAACGCTCGACCAGGTCGCTTGCAAAAACCGGCCGCCGCTGATTCACTTCCGCAATCGCCCACGCGCATGCCTCAGCCGCAACAGGCGCAAGCGCCCAAAATCAACCTTGCCGCTGTGCTGCCGCTCTCCGGGAGCGACCGGAGAAATCTCAATGCGGCGCGCGAATGGCTTGATCGCAAGGACTATTTGCAAGCGCAGTTTCAACTCGACAAAATCTCTGCCCCTGCCCGCATGCATCCCGACGTCCTCGAGGTCGCCATGGGAATTCACTGCGGGTTCAAACATCACCTCAAGACAGTCGAAGTCGCTCGATTGCTTGTGCGTGAAGGAAAGTGCCTCGATCGCCCTTACATCTGGTTGACACTTGCCGATTCCCTTCACCAATTGGGCCGCACCCAGGAGGCTTACGATCAGCTCAAGGAACTTGCCCGGCATCCCTGCCGCACTGGTCTCGTTTACTACCGCCTCGCCGTTTACGCCTGTCTCCTTGGCAAATCCGACGAAGCAAAAGCGCATTTCGCCAACGCCCTGGCCACGCCTGAAGGCGTCAGGCTCAAACGCGAAGCCCTCTCAGATGAACAGCTCCGCGACATCTGGGATTTCCTCTGCGAACCCTGATCCGCTCGATTGAATACGCGCCGTTTCACCCGGCATGGTTACGGTGAAACCCGCATCGATTTCCGGCCCGCCCTGGGCGAGATTGGCGGTGCCAATGGTTCGGAGGTGGATGGAATCAGCTCCGTCCCGGAGGTGGGGCGGTTGCTGTACGGGACCGCTCTTTCTTGGTTTCAACTTCATCAAAGATGCAGCTGTAGAATCCCATGACCCCAAACCCACGATAACTTGCGGCCAGCTATTTCCCTCGCCCTGGGGAGAGGGATTAAGGGTAACGGACAGGCCCGTACCTCCCGTCCAGCTTTGTGTCTCTGCGGTTTCACGACTTCGTTTCTCAATCGCTTTTCCGAGCCAGAACCCCTATCAATTGCCCATGAAATACACGATCGCATCTTTCCTGGTTACAATGGTCGTCGCCGTCTCTTCCATCGCGGCTGAAGTTGGCACAGGACCGAGCTTCAAAGGCCCCATCGGCCTGCAACTTTACAGCCTGAGGGCCGAGTTCACCCGGACCGTGCCCGCGACGCTTGAAAAGGTGCGGGCCTTTGGCTTCAAAACTGTCGAAACCGCCGGCACATACAACCTCTCTCCGGAGAAATTCAGGGAGTTGCTCGACAGGAACAGCTTGAAGGCCGTGAGCGGTCACTTTCCCTTCGAGCGATACCGCGATGATGTCGAAGGTGTCGCGAAGGATGCAAAGACACTCGGTCTCGAATACGTGGGATGCGCCTGGGTGCCTCACGAGGGTGATTTCGACGAAAAGGAGTGCCGGAACGCGATTGAAGTGTTCAACAAAGCCGGCGAAGCCTTAAAGAAGCACAACCTCAAATTGTTTTACCACGCACACGGCTACGAATTCGCGCCGCACGGTGATGGCACTTTCATGGACCTGATGATGAAAGAAACCAGGCCGGAGAATGTCCGATTCCAGATGGACATCTTCTGGGTCGTCCATCCCGGCCACGATCCAGTGAAGTGGTTTGAGAAGTATCCAAAACGCTGGGAACTCGTGCACCTCAAAGACATGAAGAAAGGCGTTAAAACGGGCGAGTTCACCGGCAAAACAGATGTGTCGAACGACGTCGCATTGGGCACTGGCCAGATGGATTGGCCGGCAATCCTTCGCGCAGCCAAAAAGGCCGGTGTGAAGTATTATTTCATCGAAGATGAATCACCCACCGTCGCCGAGCAAATTCCCCAGAGCCTTAAATATCTCGAACAAGTAAAGTTTTGAACTAAACAAGTTGCGGTGGAGCGCAGGCGGCTTCGCTCGCCGACTTTGGACGAGGATTTTATTTCTGCAGGCAAGGCTGCCGGCCGGCGCTCCTGTGGCCCTTGTCGTTCAAATCGGCAGCGTCACATGAAATGTCGTGCCCTTCTTAAGGTCGCTTTCGACAATGATCGTGCCCTTATGTTCCTGAACGATGCGTCGCGTAATCGGCAAACCCAGCCCCGTCCCATGCTTCTTTGTCGTGAAGAACGCCTCAAACAGACGTCCCACGTGCTCAGGAGCAACGCCGGTCCCGGTGTCACGCACGTCGACGCGAATCGACCGCGCATCCGCTGTGTTTTCCGTCGCCACAGTCAATTCACCGCCCGAACTCATCGCCTCAATCGCGTTGAAAAACAGATTGAGAAACGCCTGCTCCAACTGATGATCGTCCCCGAGAATCTTATCGGCGCGCGCGTGCAGTTCGCAGTGCGTCCGCAGCTCTTTTGCATCCAATTGATGCTGCACCAGGTGCAGTGCATGCTCAAGAATCCCGTGGACGTGAATTGGCGCAAACGTGGGTTTGGCAGGCCCGGCCAGCCGCAACATCTGGCTGACGATCGAGTCGATCCGCCGCATTTCCCGGCTGACGATTTCCGCCAGCTCGACGCCTTTGTTCTCTTTGATGAGCAGATCCACAAACGTCCGCACACCGACCATCGCATTCTTGATCTCATGAGCCATGCTTGCCGACAGCGCCCCGACACTCGCAAGCCGGTCAAGCTGCCGCATGCTCCGTTCGAGGTCCTGCACCGGCCTTAAATCATTAAGCACTACGGTGACCGATGTTTTGCCTCGGCGAACGGAAGGGAACACACTGACGCGCAACCCGGCCTGACCCAGCGAGACTTCCTCATCCTGAATCGGTTCGCCGGATTTGAAGCTTCGCTCAATGACGCGACGGAGGTCAGCGGGCAGTCGCTGAATGGTTTGGCCTATCAGTTTGCCGGCCGGAAGTCGAATCAACTGCTCTGCGTGATTGCTGATACCAGTGATGATTCGGTCGTGGTTGATGGTAATAACACCCGAAGTGAGACAAGCACGCAGCGCATCTGTGAAGCTTAGGCCGTAGTCCCGATCATCCCGCGTGCCCGCGTGTTCGTCCATATAAATGGTTTCCGAAACCGATCGCCGTGCACTTCAAAGTAGCTTCGTGCGCCTTTGGCGACAACGAAAATCGGCGGCCAATGCGCTCAGCCGATGCGAGGACTCGCCGACCTGCGCAGGATCATGTCTCGTTTCGCCCATTCGGGATTCGGCTGCGGATAATCCAGATTGTAATGCAACCCGCGGCTTTCGGGCCGTTGAAGTGCGGATTCCACAATCAGTTCCGCAACCGTCGCGATATTCCGCAACTCCAGCAAGTCACTCGTCACGATAAAGTCCCAGTAATATTCGCGAATTTCTTCCACCAGGTTCGCGATGCGCTTTTTGGCGCGTTCCAGGCGCTTGTTCGTGCGCACGATTCCCACATAGTCCCACATCACTCGCCGAATCTCGTCCCAGTTATGCGAGACCACCACGAGTTCATCGGCGTTGTGCGCATTACCCGATTCCCACGAAGGAATCGAAACTTTAGGCATCGTAAGCCGCGTTTCCGCGACCTGCGCTGCGGCACGATGCGCACACACGAGGGCCTCCAGCAACGAGTTGCTCGCGAGACGATTCGCGCCATGCAAGCCGGTGCATGCGACTTCGCCTACCGCGTACAACCCCGTAGTTTCGGTCGCGCCATTCACGTCAGTAAGCACGCCACCGCATTGGTAATGCGCCGCAGGGACTACCGGAATGGGCTCCTTCGTCATGTCGATTCCAAATCCAATGCACGTTCGGTAAATATTCGGGAAGCGTTCGATCAGAAATGGCGCCGGTTTGTGAGTAATGTCGAGCCAGACATGGTCGGCGCCGCTGCGTTTCATTTCGCTGTCAATCGCCCGCGCCACAACGTCGCGAGGAGCGAGCGACTTAAGCGGATGATATTTGTCCATGAAGGGAGTGCCATCGATGCCCTTGAGCACTCCTCCTTCGCCGCGCACGGCCTCGCTGATCAGAAATGACTTCGCCTTGGGATGGTAAAGGCACGTGGGATGAAACTGGATGAATTCCATGTTCGCGATCGCCGCGCCCGCGCGATATGCCATCGCCACGCCATCACCCGTCGCAATGTCAGGATTTGTTGTGTAGAGATAGACCTTGCCGCAACCGCCAGTCGCCAACAGCACTACCGGCGCGGCAACTGTGTCCACCTCGCCAGTGTCCCGCGCCAGCACGTAAACGCCGACACATCGATTCGGACCATCGCGCCCCAGTTTTTGCGTTGTGATCAGATCGATCGCAAAATGGTCTTCGAAAATCTCGATGTTTGGGTTGCTCGCTATCGCAGCGAGCAATGCCCGTTCAATCTCTCTGCCGGTTACGTCTTTTGCGTGCAGTATGCGTCGACGGGAGTGGCCACCTTCCTTTCCAAGGTCCAATTCCCGCGTCCCCTGCGGTCCGGACACTTCTCGCTCTGAAAACTGCATCCCTAGTTCAATGAGTTCAGCAATGCGTTCGGGGCCTTCCTGCACGATGGTGCGGACAACTTCTTCCTTACATAGACCGGCTCCTGCTTCGAGCGTATCACGCACGTGCAGCTCGAAAGAATCTTCCTTGCTCGTGACGGCAGCGATCCCTCCCTGTGCGTAATTGGTGTTCGATTCCGCGCGGTCCTTTTTCGTGATGATCGCAACACGCCCATGCCTGGCGACCTTCAACGCGAACGAGAGGCCGGCAATCCCACTGCCCAACACCAAAAAGTCAAACTGTCGCATCTAATCCCCTTTGCCGTTAAGCGCAGCGTTATCAATCAGTCGAGTCGAGCCGATGAACACGGCCAACGCCATGTGAGTGCGCCGATCGACTGACTTGACCGGCTGCAACGTATCCGGATTGAAGAATTCAATGTAATCGACTCGGGCTGCAGGCTGCTGCTCGATCAGGCCCCGCAATTCCGAGCGTAATGCCCCTGCTTGCACGGTATTCGTCCGCCGTACTGCCGCGCGCGCCTTCGCGATTGCTTGTGACAGGACTATTGCCTGCCGGCGCAACGGCTCTTCGAGATATTTGTTTCGCGAACTCAGTGCCAGACCGTCGCGCTCGCGAACTGTCGGGGCAATGACAATTTTCACGGGGAAATTCAAATCGCGAACCATCCGTTTGACCACCGCTGCCTGCTGAAAATCCTTCGCCCCGAACACCGCCACATCCGGCAGCACGATATTGAAAAGTTTGGCCACGACTGTTGCCACTCCTCGAAAATGCGTTGGCCGCGACTGGCCCTCCATCGGCCGCGAGAGTTCCTGCTCTACAACGTACGTGCTGAAATCCTTCGGATAAATCTCCTTCGCATCTGGCGCGAACACGACATCCGCGCCTGCTTGTGCGCAAAGCTTGCGATCCATCTTCAGATCACGCGGGTAGCGCGCGAAGTCCTCGGTCGGCCCAAACTGTGTTGGGTTCACAAATATGCTTGCGACTACTTTGCCTTTCGGGCCGGCAAGCCGTCTGGCCCGCCGCACCAACGAAACGTGCCCTGCGTGCAAATAGCCCATTGTGGGCACAAACCCCACGCGCGCGCCCACACGCCGCCAACCCCGTGCAAGCCGTTGCATCGCTTTCACCGACCGGATGAAAATCACCATTGAAAATGTTGCGCCCGGCGCGGTGTTGGCAACCTAAATGTCACGCCAAAGTCCTCCCAACAATTGCATTGAAAACACCGCTAATTCTGCTAGAAACGTGCAGGAACCCATGAATTTTTCTCGCGGAGGGCGTGATTTCGCGCAATCGCGTGAAATTTTGTGCCGCGAACCCGCGTATCAAGAATATGAGAACGACATGTCGTGGCCCTGCCCTCTGGAAGGAGGGCTGCTGATGATAAGCAACGGTCGCGGATGCTCAGCGTCAAAGCTGATCTGGGCCTGTGTCTTGCTTTGCCTGGGGTTCATGCATCCGCAGGTTGGCTTCGGCCAGAACCCACCCCCGCCGCCGGGTCTGGCATTAACCAATCTATCCGCCACCTCTGCTACTCTGGCACTGATGGGCGCCTCGAATCATGTAATAATCATCCAAGCTTCCGCTGACTACGCTTCGTGGATTGTGCTTGGAACGACTCAACTGAACGCAACTGGGAGAGGCCAATTCACGGATACTGGCGCAGGCGTCTCGGGGCGCCTCTACCGAGCATTTGACGATGCGATCTCGGCGTATTCCTCAAATATCGTTGGCTTTGCCAGACTCATGGTGCCGGCGAGTGGCGATTTTGTTGGCAACCCGTTTTTAAGCACCAACACGGTTGCTACGCTCCTGCCCAATATGCCGAACGGAATCGTGCTGTTGAAGATTGGTGCCGCGGGTTATGTGGCGAATAATTTCCTCAACGGCTGGTCGAGTCCGGGCATGACGCTGCTTCCGGGCGAGGGCTTTCTTGTTAAGAACGCGCCGGCGGGCGGCATCACGATGAACTTCTTCGGAGAATTGGTCCAGGGCAGCACGAATCGCCTTCCGCCCGGGCTGGTGCTCGTCAGCTCCGTTTTACCTCGATCCGGCCCCTTGCAATTCCAGCTTCAGTTTCCCGCCGACGATGGGGATGCGGTCTATATTTTCAACCCTGGAAGCGGCGGTTACAATGTCTATGAGTACTTCGCCTTTGATGGTTGGTTTCCGGGCGAGCCCTCCCTCAATGTAGGGCAGGCGTTCTGGTGCAATAAATCCAGCGCCGCGGACTGGATTCAGACGCTGGGCGGGGCTCCGACATACCGTATCGTGCAGTCCGCGCCGACCTCCAGCATCGCTCAAGTAAATTTCTTCACGTATAATCGGACGGCGGGTTTTGGCCGCGTATTCCGAGCCGATGGAACCACACCGCTGGGCACCAATTTTTTGGCGCAACTCTACGCTGGCACAAACTCCGCGGAAGCCGGTTTGGTCAAAGTTGGCACTCCGGTCGCTTTTCTGTCAGGCACAGGCGCAGGGTATATCCGGGCTGGAATCGTCAACATCAACGGCGTCGCCCCGGGACAAACCGTTTATCTGCAGGTGCGCGCATGGGACTCCGCCGCAGGGACGAGTTACGAAGCGGCTGTCACTGCGGGCCGCGCTCGCGGCAAATCAGCTATCTTTACTCTCACTGCCGGCGGTGACGTCAGCTACATGCCGCTCGAAGCGAACAATTTCGCGTCGTTCTCTTTGGGCGAGCCGCCCATCATTACTTTGCAGCCGGTGAGTGCGACCGTGCTTGCCGGCAATACGGCCCAGTTCACCGTAAGCGCCAGCGGGTCCTTACCAATGGGTTTTCACTGGCGCCGTGGCACCGTTGTAATTGCCACTAATCAACCGCCGAATACGAACACCAGCACCTTAACGCTAAGCAATGTGCAAACAAATCAAGCTGGCAATTACACCGTCATCGTCAGCAATAGCGTGGGCTCCGTAACCAGTACTGTGGCCGTCCTCACAGTGTTGGCTGACAGCGACGGCGATGGGATGCCGGATGCATGGGAGATTGCTTACGGCCTGAGTCCAAACGATCCAACAGACGCCTCATTAGACTATGACGGCGATGGCATGACGAATCGCGAGGAATACATCGCAGGCACCGACCCGACGAACCCCCAGAGCGTTTTCCGGATCTTTGCGAGCCAGTCGGGAGGTAGTATCGCACTGTTCTCTTCGAGCACCGGCGCCGTGTTGCAATCCTCAAGCAGCGAGAACGGGCCGTGGAGCAATCTTCCGTACCCACTTCCGGCCACTCTTCCGATAAGCGCCCAACAGGCCTTTTTTCGGCTCGAGAAATCGGGCGTCTTCTCTGTTAACACTATCGGCTACGTCAACGTTGCCGTCGCCGCAGGGAGCAATTGGATTACCCGCCCAATGCTGGGCAACGCTGACAATCGTGTTGAATCGTTGATTCCGAACCCGCCCAGCGACACATGCGTGTATAAATGGATTCCGGCAACTGGGGGATACGATGTGGCCTGTTACTTCGACGGATCCTGGGAAGGGCCAGTCATTCAATTGCAACCCGGCGAGCGGTTTTGGCTGCAAAACCCGGGGCCTGCGTTCACGATAACATTTCTGGGTGAGGTCATTCCGGCTACGCCGCCCACAATCATCGGGCAACCGCAAAGCCAAACAGTGATAGCGGGCTCTAATGCGACCTTCAGCGTCACTGCCAACGGGACATCACCGCTGATGTATCAGTGGTACAAAGGCTCGACGACCGTTCCCGGCGCTACCAACCCGGTCTATACAATTAATTCGGCTGGGGCCGCGAATGCTGGGAGCTATCTCGTTACGATTGGCAATTCCGTGGGATCGGTGACGAGTGTTGTTGCGACGCTCACAGTGCGTTTTCCGCCGACGATCACACAACAGCCTCAAAGTCGTTCTATTTTATCTAGTTCCAATGTGGTCTTTAGCGTCACTGCAGCGGGCGATCCTCCTCTTACTTATCAATGGTATTTTGCGAACACTCCAATCCCTCACGCAACCAACGCGACGCTTAGTCTGATCAATGTGCAGCTGGGTCAGGGCGGCGACTACTATGTCGTGATCAGCAACGCGTTTGGTTTCATCACCAGCTCTGTGGCCGCGCTGACTGTGTCGCCTTGCAGCACCGCGCCTTCGGGACTGGTCGCCTCGTGGAAAGGTGAGGGCAACGCTTTTGATGCTGTGAGTGACAATCACGGTGTGCTGAGCAATGGTGTGACGTTCGCTCCGGGCAAAGTCGGTCAGGCCTTCAGCTTTAACGGCAATACAAGTCAAGTTGTCATTCCTAGCTCGCCTTCCTTCCATATTCAAAACGCGTTTACCTTGATGGCATGGGTGAATAGTCAGTCCAGCAACGGATTCATAATTACTCGCTTTGATTCTAGTTCGTCAGCCGGAATAGGCCTAATGACCTGGCCAGCTGGCAATTTCCGCTTTCAGATTGATTACGGTCCAACTCAGGTCGACCTCTATTCCATCACCACGATACAGCCGGGCATATTTCAGCATGTCGCTGCCACTTACGACGGCGCGGTCCTGCAATTGTACGTAAACGGCAATCTCGAAGCTTCTGTACGCACGAATGCAGCTCCCGACACCGATGCGCCTTTGACGATTGGTGGCGTTCCCGCTGCTCCTTTTACTGGAACTATTGACGAGGCCGCGATATTTAATCGGGCACTCTCCTCGAACGAAATCGCAGCCATTTACGCCGCTGGCAGTCTGGGAATGTGCGTCCCTGCTCCTTTGCCTGGCGCGCCTGTGATTCTGGTGAACGGCCGTGTCACGACGAACGCGGTGACTCAGGCGAACGCGGCCACGGTCACGATGCAGACGCCGGTGTCAAATGGCGCAATCTATTTCACGCTCGACGGTTCTGACCCCGACAACTTCACCGATGCGCTGCGTTACAACGGACCATTCATGCTCACCGAATCGGCAACGATCCGCGCTGTGGCCTACTCGACGGATTTCACCAGCGGGGTGGAAGGTGATCCGGTCACCGTGATAATTGCGCACGGGCCGGCCATCCTCGCCCAGCCGCAAAACCAAACCACTGCGACGGGATCCAGCGCGCAGTTTAGCGTCATCGCGACAGGCGACGCACCGCTCAGATATCAATGGCGAAAAAATGGAGTGAACATTCCTGGGGCAACCGCGCCCTCGCTGCTACTTTCGAATGTTCAACCTTCAGCTGTGGGCGACTATTTAGCCGTCGTGACGAATCTCTATGGCGCGATCACGAGCGCTGTCGCGAGGCTGACTGTAATCCAGGCTCCAACAATCACCAACCCTCCCGCCAACGTGAGCACGACACAAAACGCGCGCGTGGTTTTTTGTGTCCAGGCGTTGGGTGACGCGCTCCGTTTCCAGTGGCGAAAAAACGGCGTCAATATTCCGGGCGCGACCAATCAGTGTTACACAAATCCGAGCGTGCGCATCGCCGATGGCGGATTTTATTCGGTCGCGATCGAGAACGCCATCGATGCCATCGAGAGCCTTCCCGCGAAGTTGACCATCGACATGCCGTTCGCGCGCGGAAGCGATACGTTCGCCGGCCGAACGACGATCACCGAGTCTTGCTTTTCCGGGAGCAACCTGGGCGCGACCAATGAACCGGGTGAACCGTTTCATGCAGGGAAGGTTGGCGGCAAATCCATTTGGTACAAATGGATTGCGCCGAGCAGTGGCATCGCGACGTTTGAAACGACGGGGAGTTCGTTTGATACTTTGCTTGCGGTTTACACTGGCACCAATGTTACCGCGCTCACTCCCATTGCGGCCGACGAAGACCGCGGCGGCTTTCTTAACAGCGTTGTCCGCTTCAACGCCCAAACCAACAAGGAGTACGCGATTGTGGTCGATGGCTACGCAGGAGCCGAAGGCACATACACAATCTGTTGGAAGCTCGAGGCGGCACCGGCACCATTGCCGGTTATCATCCAGCAACCGCGCAGTTCCACCGTTCTCAGTAATCAGCCGTATACGTTCAGCGTCGTGGCGACAAGTACTGCGCCGCGGATTGCGTACCAATGGTTTTTCAACAGTCGCGCGCTTACGAACGAAACGAATGCCACTTTGCAACTGCCCCATGTGCTTCCGCAACACGTCGGGTTTTACTGGGCGGGCATTTCGAACTCAGGGGTCGGCCTTTTGAGCGATATTGCCGTTTTGGAAATTGGGCCGTTCGCAAATATCCAGTCCGTCGGCAAGCTGCCGGATTTATTTGCCTTCCCGACAAATCGAGGTCCTTTTGGCGGGTTTGCCTTGTCTGCCATCACTGCGGCCGCCGCGGAAAGCAGTGGCGCAGGAATATTCGTTGGCGCAGGCTCGACCGATTCGCAGGTCGTCAACAACACCGGTAGCGCGTCGGGCAATGACCCGGCGCCCTGTCGTGTTCTTGGCGGAACTCGCCGCTATCTGCTATTCCTCGCGACCAACAATGCGACGATGCGCGTTGATACGTTTGGGAGCGTCATCGACACAGTATTGGGAATGCTGATCGGAACGTCTCCGTCCAGCGCAGCGCCTTCAATGTGCAACGATGATGCTGCGGTTGGCCTCACGAGCAGCTTGCTCCAATTCTCCGTCACTAACGGAAACGCATATTATATTCAAGCCGACGGTAAGAGTGCGGCCGAAGGCAGTATCTTCATCAACTGGGCTGTCGGTTTCGGGCCAACGAACAGTCAATCCCGAACCAGCTACCTCGTGCTCCAGGGGGATACGGTCACGCTGACCAACGCCGGGAACGGCACGCCGCCGCCCACGTTTCAATGGTGGCACGACAATGTGGCTGTTCTCAATGCAACCAATCGATTACTTTCTCTGACGAACATCCAGCCAACCGGCGGGGGAACTTATTCCGTCGTCGCGAGCAACACCCTCGGTGTGATCACAAATACGATCGCAGTGCTCACTGTGGATTCGAGCGCTTTCGCGGTGGCACGTGAGATCTTTGGTTCTCCTCATTTCGCATGGGGCTCTTCTAATGCCACTCTCTTTTACGAGGGAAGCGGTGGGAACGATGGTGGTTACCTCTCCAACCGCGTGACACAAGGCATCTGGCGGCTCCTCATGCCTCCGGAGTATTCGAACAGCAACAAGTTCCACTGTTACGACGGACTCCTTAGCTTCGATGTCCGCCTGCTGACCGGGTCGCTGCTTTCGGACCCGGAACTATCTCTTGAGGGGCACGAGCTCAGGCTCGTGCTGGAACTGTCGCCGAAACCTGTTACCAGCTCCTGGACCACGTATCATGTTCTCCTCAGTGAATCTGCTCCCGGTTGGGGCTGGTACAACCCCACGAACTTCGGCACGCCGATCACGCGGGGACAAATGCTTTTCGTCCTTTCGACACTCACAAATATCGTGATCACCGGTCAGTTTGATTCGACAGGTGGCAGTCTCGGCATCGACAATGTGATTCTCCTGGCGCCAACCACACCAGTGCTCTGGGTACGGCGCGATGGGGAGGATTGGCTGGTCGAATGGCCGTGGGCAATCGGGAGTTATGACGTAGAATCGATGCCGACATTTTCAGAGCAAGGTTGGACCGTCCTTTCTGCCCCACTGACTGTGAACGGCAGTTTAAATTCCATGCGACAGCTGTCCACTAACCAGCAATTCTTTCGCTTACGGAAAAACCCGTAATCCCCGGTTCAACCGCTTCTCATTCGAAACAGGCTCAAATCAAACCGCGATTTGCCGAACCGGACCAGGTCCGCCACGATCTCTCCGATCGCGGCTGAAAATTTAAACCCATGTCCCGAACACGGACTTACGATCAACACCTGGGGATATGCCGGATGCGCGTCGATCAGGAAATGTCCATCGGGCATATTCGTGTAAAGGCAGACGGTTTTGTTCACACAAGGGCCAAGAGCTGCAACAAATGGCCGGGTGACGCGACGCAATCCACTGGCTTCGTGCAATGTTGCTTCGCGCGAGACGGTATCCGGATCTATAGTCCGGCCCTCGTGATGTCGTGCCAGCTTTACTCCTTCGCCAACGTCGGGAAATCCATAGAAGAACCGCCCATTGCTGTACTCCCAGAGATGGATGGGGCACCGGCCAGGTTGCCACACAGATGCATCGCGCGGCTCGAACCAGAACAGCGTCTGGCGCTCAACTCGGACCGGCAGATCAAGATCAGGCACGAGCTTTTGGATCCAACTGCCGGCCGAAAGCACGAGATGCGCAGCGCGATATTCGCCTTTGTCGGTTCGGACGCGCACACGCTCGCCCGCCGGCTCCCAGCAGGTCACTTGCTCATTGAACGCGAGCGCTGCTCCCGAACGCTGCGCCACGGCCAGATGCGCATCCACACACCGTTCCGGAAAGAGGATGCCCGCACGCGGTTCCCATACGCCGGCCATCGACGCAGCAGGTCGAAGAGCGGGAAAGCGGGAGTGCACGTCTCGTCCGGACATATACTCGTGGTCCAACTCGTGCAGTTCAGCGCTGTGAAGAGCGCCACGCACGACGATGCCCTTTGGCGGACCAATCATAACGCCGCCGGTTTGTAAAAAAAGCTGCGATGTGCCGGCCGATCCCGGAAGGCTCTGCTTATACTGCGTCTCCAGTTCCGCCCACAGCTCGTATGCGCGCTGAACGATCGGGACGTAACTCGGATGCTCAAAGTACGCTTCGCGGATGATTCGCGTTTGCCCATGAGAGGAGCCCTGGGTGTGCGGCGGACGGAACCGGTCCAGGCCAAGTACGTTAAGACCGGATTTGGCGAGATGATAAACAGAAGCGCTCCCCATCGCGCCCAATCCCACGACTATGACATCGAACTCACGCGGCACGCGCGTTAGTAGTGGCTGCGAAGAGCGCAACGGTCAAGGAAGCTTCACACCATCTGCGCATTGGACTTGCTAGCTGGCCTCTCGAAACTCGACAAGCGAGCCGCTCGCGTCTAACAACTCCGCGCGTGTGGGCCGCATTTGCATCAACCATCTTGTTTTCAATTTCCGCGGTTTGCGGCCAGCGCACGTCCCGTCTGCTGGGCGGCAATGAAGCAAATTTCTGGCGCCTCTGTTTTGCGGCGCTACTGCTCGCGATCTACGCGCACGTGGTGGGCGCCGGATTTCGGGGAAGTGCGTTTTGGATTTTCTTTGCCAGTGGTTGTATCGGATTTGGGTTTGGCGATGCGGCGTTGTTTCAAGCCCTTCCACGAATCGGATCGCGGCTGTCTGTGTTAATAGTCCTGTGTTTGTCGTCCCCGATTGCGGCACTCGTCGAATGGGGCTGGCTCGGCACAACGCTGAGCGCCCAGGAAATCGGATGCGGCTTGCTCGTCCTTGCAGGTGTGGCTATCGCGCTTGCGCCGAGTCGCCATTCTGAAACAACGAACAGGCATTCGACCGCCGGATTGATATTCGGAGTTATCGCGGCCATCTGCCAGGCCCTTGGCGCCGTCATGAGCCGAAAGGCATTCGCTATTGAGCAGAGCGCTGGCGAAAACATTGATGGTATTACTGCTGCGTATCAGCGCGTTCTCGGTGGCGTGCTGGTTACAGCCGCATTCTTTTGGATCGCAAGGCGCGGCGCGATTCCATCGCCAGAAGAGCGGCGCGAACGCTGGCGCAAAGCATGGCCGTGGGTTCTGCTCAATGGCCTGAGCGGGCCCGCCCTCGGCGTAAGCTGTTATCAATGGGCGCTGAAGATTGCGCCGACCGGAATCGTGCTTCCGATCGTCGCCGTCACTCCCATCGTCATTATTCCCTTCTCTCGATACATCGAAGGCGAGCGGCCAACCTTGCGATCATTGCTGGGGGGCGCAGTCGCCGTCGCGGGCGCGGTGTTGCTAGCGATCGTGCGCACGTGACGAAGGTGCCAAATTACGGCATCCTGAACCCATGCACGTTTTCTTGAATGGCGATCTGGTTCCAGAGGAACGCGCCGTTGTGCCCGTTACGGACCGCGGCTTCTTGCTGGGCGACTCACTCTTCGAAGCGGTTCCTTTTTACGGCGGACAGCCATTTCGCTGGGAACCACACATGCTGCGGCTGCAGCAGGGGCTGAAATTAATGCGCATGCACATGCCGTTTTCATCAAAGCAACTTTTGGGATTCGCACACCGGCTCCTCGAGGTCAACAAAATGTCCGATACCCTTCTGCGCTTGACGATTTCCCGCGGCAGTGGCCCGCGCGGTTATTCCATGAAGCTGGCGCAACAGCCGGTCGTGGTGATGAGCTTGCACCCGCTTCCGTTAGAACCAAAGCCGCAATGGCGGCTCATCACTTCAAAGTTGTGCGTGCTCGCTGACGACCCGCTCATGCAATTAAAAACTGGCAGCCGCGCGCGTAACGTCCTCGCGCGCGCCGAGGCGGAAGACCAGCATGCCGACGAAGCGCTCTTGCTGAACAACCGGGGCGAAATCACCGAAGGCGCTGCGACAAATTTCTTTTGCGTGCTGGACGGCATGGTCTGCACATCGCCCATCGCTGCCGGCCTTCTTCCGGGCGTCACGCGCGCGGCCATTTTGGAAATCTGCGCGGCGGCACACATCAAAACCGCGGAGCGTCCCATCACTCCCTCGGAAGTGCGGAATTCTCAGGGTGCGTTTCTGTCGGTTAGCACAATGGGAATTGTTGAAGCAATTTCGCTCGACGGCGCCGAATTGCCGCGAACGCCCCTCACTGCCAAACTTCGCGGCGCGTACTTGGAAGTTGTTCGGCGCGAGACTGGCACAGAATGATTTGCAGCGCGCGCGCGCGTTTGCGGTCTACTCGATTGATTGCAATGCAGCGCATTCGTATCGACGCATCCGAATATCAGTATTTAAGAAATGGCGACCTCAAAGGTATTAGTTGCCTCGGCAGTTGCAGAAGGCGTATAAGCATCGGAACGAGACGGACAGTGTTACCTGAATGAGAATGAATATGGAATCCTTGAGCCAAAAATCAATGCGAGCCGCGATGCAGCGGAGTTGCGTATGGCGCAAGGATTCTCTTTTCACCCCGGGGTCGTCGGTCGCTGTCATTAACCGCCGTAACAACGGGCTGTATGGAGGAGAGGTAGGCAGGTAAACGAGATAACATAGGTTTTTCCAAACCCTGCTTACCGAAAGTAAGCAGGGTTTTTTATTTCTGCCGGAATGTCCGGCGGGGCGTGGAATTTATGAATGCAATAGAAGGCGAAGCGTGCGTGCGGGTCGTGTCGTCGGCCAAAAGCTGGATCGAAGGGGAAGCTCTTCGCCAGCTTCACGCGACGGCACGACTCGGCGGGGTCAAACTGGCGGTCGGCTTGCCCGACCTGCACCCGGGCAAGGGTCACCCGGTGGGGGCGGCGTTTGTCTGCGAGAACATGATTTATCCGCTGATCATCGGCACTGACATCGGGTGCGGGATGGGTCTGTGGCAGACCGATCTGCCGCGGCGCAAGGTTCGGCTCGACCGCTGGGCCAAGCTGCCATTCGATCTGGAAGAGCCATGGGAGGGCGACGTGAGCGATTGGTTGGCGAGCGAGCGTTTGCCGTCAACGGGGTACGACGGCGTGCTCGGGACGCTTGGCGCAGGCAATCATTTCGCTGAACTCCAGGGGGTCGATGAGGTGATCAATCGCGATGAGTTCGTCAGGCTTCGATTCAACCGCGACAACATTTTGCTGCTCGTCCACAGCGGATCCCGCGGACTCGGCGAGGCTGTGCTTCGCACATTCACGGAGAGCAGCGCTGACGCGGGTGTGGCGGCGGAATCGACGGTAGCGGCACACTACCTGGGAGGGCACGGCCTGGCGGTGCGCTGGGCGCGATCGAATCGCAAGCTGATCGCGCGCCGTTTCCTTGGTTTGCTTGGCGCGAGCGGCTGCTGCCGTTGGGACGTGACGCACAACGCGATCTCGCGAGAAGGCGGCGGCGTGTGGGTGCATCGCAAAGGCGCTTCGCCCGCGCATGAAAACTTCGCGGTGATTCCCGGATCGCGCGGGTCGTTCAGCTACATCGTCGTTCCTGATGGCGACGTCAGCACGACGGCATGGTCATTACCCCACGGCGCGGGGCGCAAATGGAATCGCAGCGAGAGCCGGTTGCGGGTCCGCGAATACCAGAAGGCGGCGCAACTCACACAGACGCCGCTGGGCAGCCGGGTGATCTGCGAAAATCGAAACCTGCTCTACGAAGAAGCGCCGCTTGCGTACAAAAACGTCGAAACTGTGATCGAAGATCTGAAACAGGCGGGTTTGATCCGCGTTGTGGCGCGCCTGCGGCCACTGCTAACCTACAAGACGAGAAGCGCGAAGTGGTAAACGTCAAGCTAAGCAAGGTTACCACGTACTCCCAGTTCGGACGGCTCTTTGACAGGCTAAAGCCCGGACAACAAACGAGGTGGCAAGGCGAGGTCCACGCTCCAAACCTTGACACACTGACAAACAAGTGCGGTTTTAACTGAGATGAATGCGGCCATTCAGCCGATTGGTGAGGCGACCGCGATTATTCCCGCGCCGGAAAATCGCGGCAAGCCGATCACGGTCGTGGGAACGGCCGCAATCCGCGAGACGTTCGATGACAAGTGCATCGAGCAGGCGCTCAATTCGCGCGGCGCTCCCGGCGTGACGGATCTCGTGCTCAATCCGGATGCGCATTGCGGTTACGGCGCGCCGGTCGGCTGCGTGCTTGTATCGCCCACGCACATTTATCCCGGACCGGTTGGTGTGGACATCAAATGCTCGATGAGCTTTCTTCAAATGGATTTGCCTGTGGAGCAAATCAAGGAGCGTCCAGTCCGTCGCGCGCTGATCGAAGCGCTGCTCAAACGCACCCCGACAGGACCTGGCAAAGGGCAGCGCTCAGCGCCGAAGGCTCGCCGTGTCAATCCGCACCTCGGCAAGCGCGTTGCCGTTGAAGGGGCGTCAACCAATGTCTGTGAATCTCTCGGGATCCCCAGCGAGTGGGCGAATCGCTGCGAAGATGCGTTTCACGTCGGCCATGACGAAAAGCGAGACGATCTGGAAGTGCGTCTGGATTCACTCTTGAAAGCAGGTGTATTTCCGAAGTTTGAGGAAAAGGTCCAACAGCTTGGTTCGTATGGCGGAGGAAACCATTTTGGCGAATGCGAAGCGGTAGAGATCGGGAACAACGAGCGGGCGCGTTCGGTGGCGCAGGCGTTTGGCTTGCGCGATGGCTGCGTCGGATTTCTTTCTCACTGCGGCTCCCGCGGGTTTGGCTTTCAGCTAGCGCAGAATCAGTTCCGCACGCTCCAGAAGAAGTTCGAGGCATGGGGAACGCCCCTGCCGGGCGGCGACCGCGAGCTCGTGTATGCCCCGCTCGGCACGCCCGAGGCCGACGATTATCTCGACGACATGGCATTGGGCGCGAACTTTGCCACCGTCAATCATCTGCTGATCAACGCGCTGGTGCTCGAAGCCTTCCAGGAAGTAGTACCCGGCGTGAAGGGCGAGCTGGTTTACTTCATCAGCCACAATATCGCGCGAAAGGAAATCGTAGATGGCCAGGAATGCTGGGTACATCGCAAGGGCGCCACGCGCGCGTTTCCCGCGGGGCATCACGCGCTGAAGGGGACGCCCTTTGCAGACACCGGCCATCCCATTCTGCTGCCGGGAAATCCGCGCGCCGGTTCGGTGATCATGGTGGCTGATTCGGGAGCCTCGTTGACCTGCCATAGCGTGAATCACGGCGCGGGCCGTCGCAAAGGCCGCAAAGCCGCCATCCGCGAATTCGACCAGGGTTGCATCGACTCGGAGTTCGAATCCGACGACATTCTGACTAACTGCCGTTTCTATCCGAAGGACGAAGCGCCCGCGGCGTACAAGGACTTCAATGAAGTGTTGCGCTCAGTCGAACTCGCCGGGCTGGCGAGCACGGTGGCCCGCTTGAAGGCGCGTTTTGTGATGAAAGATGCCGACGTGAGTCTTGGGGGTGCGGCTTAAGCGATGGTCAACATTCCCGACGATCTCGCCCGCATCCTCCGCGAAACAGCGGAATTGCGAAAAGCGTATCTCGTGGGCGGGTGCGTGCGCGATGCGTTGCTCGGCCTGCCGCAAAAGGATTTTGACATCGAGGTCTTTGGCATTTCGTACGAGCAACTGGCCAATGCGCTCGCGCAGTGGGGCAAGACTGATTTGGTCGGAAAATCATTTGGTGTCGTGAAGCTCACAGCGCCAGGTGGCGCGGTCTACGATTTTACAATTCCACGCCGTGATTCGAAAGTTGCTCCCGGACACAAAGGTTTTGAGATCACTTTCGATCCCGAAATTTCACCGAAAGATGCCGCCGCGCGCCGTGATTTCACCATCAATGCGCTGATGTTCGATCCGCGAACGAACCAGGAGCTGGATTTCTTCAATGGCGCAGCCGATCTGCGCAACAAAATACTTCGCCATACCACCGATGCGTTCACAGAGGATCCGCTGCGCGTGCTGCGCGGCATGCAATTCGCCGCTCGTTTTGGCCTGACCGCTGCGCCCGGGACCATTGTGTTGTGCCAGAAGATTCGCGGCAGTTATCACGAGCTGGCAGTCGAACGCGTGCGCGAGGAGTGGTTCAAGTGGGCCGCGAAAAGCACCGTGCCCTCGGCCGGTTTGCGGTTCCTCCTGGAGACCGGTTGGATCGAGCAGTATCCCGAACTCCATCAAATTGTGGGAATACCACAAGACGCGGAATGGCATCCGGAGGGCGACGTGTTCGTTCATACCTGCCACTGTTGTGACGCGCTCGTGAAGTTGCCCGGCTGGAAAGAAGCCGATGAGGAGTCGAAGATTGCGTTTGCGCTCGGGGTCCTGACGCACGATTTCGGCAAAGCGACCACCACGGAGCGCGTCGAGCGCGAAGGACGCGAGCGCATCATTTCTCCGGGCCATGAGGAGGCCGGAGTTGCGCTGGCGGAAAGTTTTCTGCGCCGCATCGACACCCCCAATGCGATTGTCGAACGCATTGTCCCGCTGGTGCGAAATCACATGGCACATTTGAATGAGGTCACGGACCGTTCCGTGCGCCGTCTTGCCCGGCGACTTGTTCCCGAAACGATTGATGGCTTGTGCGTGCTGATGACGGCGGACGCATTTGGCCGTCCACCGCGCCCGCCGCGCGTGCCGGCGATCGTCACCGCGCTTCAACAGCGCGCGGCTGAACTCAAGGTGCAGAATCGCGCGCCGGAACCGATCCTCAAAGGCCGCCATCTTCTGCAACTCGGCATGACGCCGGGGAAAAGTTTCGGACAAATCCTCGATGCCGCTTATGAGGCTCAGCTCGAAGGGAAATTCTTTGACCTCGACCAGGCTTATGCCTGGCTTGCGAAGGAGTCAGGGCTTGAATTGCCGGAAACAGCGCGAATTGCCCTGGGCAGCAAACTCAATCCACAAACATAAATTCATTGCTCGCGAACAAACTGCGCGCAAAGCTGGCCCAGCTTTTCTCCTGCGCGTTGGGAAGGTTTAGTTTTTCCAACTTTGTCGTGGTATCGCGCAGATAGTTTTGTGCGGTGCGAAGTTCATCGACCGATGGACGCCGGCCATAGCTTAGTTCGTAGGCTTTTGTGATTCGCTTCGTGTCACAGTCGCATTCAGCGATGAGCCGTTCTGCAAAGTACTCGGCCTGTTCGTGAACGAACCTGTCATTGAGTGCGAAAAGCGCCTGCAGCGGCGTGGTCGTCACGGGTCGCTCCGCCGTGCTGCTGTTCGGATCGGCGCCGTCGAAGGTCGCCATGAACGGATCCTTGCGAATCCGTTGCTGCATCATATAAACGCTGCGCTGCCAGGTGTTGTAGAGACCCGTAAATTGGTAATGCTGTGTGTATTCCCATCGGCTCGGCAATGGAAACGGATGCGAGCCGGCAGAGACGTCCTCCAGGGTTCCGCTCACCGCGAGAACTGAATCACGAATCGCCTCGGCGTCCAGGCGCTGGCGGCTGTGCCTCCATAACAGATCATTCGCAGGGTCGGCTGCGAGTTTCACGGGATCATCCGGGCTCGCCTGTTGGTACGTCTGCGAAAGCACGATTAGTTTGTGCATCGCTTTAATTGACCAACCGGTCGCGACGAAGTGCTCTGCGAGATAATCAAGCAACTCGGGATGCGTTGGCGCCTGCCCTCGCGTCCCAAAATCACTCGGCATCTGCACCAGGCCTTTGCCGAAGTGATGTTGCCAAATGCGATTAACCATCACACGCGCCGTCAGCGGATTGGCGGGATCGGTCAGCCACTCGGCTAACTGCAAACGCCCGCTACCCTTTTCTTCTTTTGGTAGCTGCTGCCCGCCCAGCACGGTGAGAAAGCCTCGCGGTACTTCGTCGCCCAATTTGTGCGGCTCGCCCCGAAGATTAATTTTCGCGTTGGCGGGAGTTCCCTCGGCAACAGCATACGCCGTGTCCGCCAGTGAGAGTGAAGCCGCAATGTCGTCCCGCTTCTGCCGTATCGGCTTCAGTTCCCGCCGAAGGTCTCGATCATTGAGGCCCTCTTTCTTCAGCGCATCGATCTGCTTCTCCAGCCGTGTGACTTCGGCATCGAGTCGGTTGCGCTCTTCGACTTCGGGTTTGTGCCGGGTGTCCCATTCAGCACTGGTCAGCAGAGGCACGAAATCCGATTGACGCTTCTTCTCTTCAGAACCGGCATACGGATAGCGTGTGCTGCTGAAAATTCCGTAGAGTGCGTAGTAATCACGCATCGAGATGGGATCGAATTTATGATCGTGACAGCGCGCGCAACTCAGCGACAAACCGAGCACGGACTTCCCGATGGTATCGAGCGTGTCTTCAATCGTGAGGTGCATGGAATGTGCCGGTTCGACGCTAAATCGTCGTGCGATCGCGATGAATCCCGTCGCGATAATGAGATTCTGTTTCTCCTGTGCGGAAGCTGCCGGCAGCAGGTCGCCCGCGATCTGCTCGCGTAAAAACCGGTCGTACGGTTTGTCACGGTTGAAAGCTTCGATCACGTAATCGCGATAGCGATACGCCTGCGGCACTGGATAGTCGGCGCTGTCACCGGCCGTGTCCGCGTACCGCACCACATCAAGCCAGTGCCGTCCCCAACGCTCTCCGTAGTGCGGTGACGCGAGCAGGCGGTCAATGACCCGCTCGAATGCGCCCGGATTGCGATCATTCAGAAACGCTTCGATCTCCTCGGGCGTCGGAGGCAGTCCGGTCAGGTCGAACGTCGCGCGTCGAATGAGTGTTCGCCGATCAGCCGGCGGATTTGGCCGAAGTCCGCGGCCCTCCAGCTTTGCCAGGACAAATCGATCAATGTCATTTGCGGCCCACCGTTCATTTCTCGGGCGTGGCACGGGAGGAGTCTGCACGGGTTTGAAAGCCCAATGATCAGTTCCTTTCCCTTTATCGGGAGCGCCGCTGCCGGCAGGGTAAGGCGCTCCGAGGGCGACCCATTTTTCGAGCAACGCGACTTCTTCAGCATCCAGCCGATGCTTTGGCGGCATTTGCAAATCTTCGTCGGCATATCGCACCGCCTTGATTAACAGACTTTCATTCGGCTTGCCCAAAACAACCACGCCGCCGAGTTCGCCCCCCTTAAATAGCCCGTCGCGCGTGTCTAACGACAACCCGCCTTTGACCTTCTTGCCTGAGCTGTGGCATTCGTAGCAGCGTTGCGCAAAAATGGGGCGGATCTGCTTTTCGAAAAACTCGCTTCCGTCATCCTTCGAAGTGGCGGCAGGCGTACTTGCGCCGAATGCCAGCGCAAGCGCATATACAACTGCAAATGCTCTTCTCATCGGATGTGGTCGTTTTCCAGCTTACGCCTTCGCGCCCGGAACTGCAATCGCCTTGCTCCGCTCCAGCAGGAAATCGGCGATATGCATGACGCGGACGTCGGCGCCGGCTTTGCGTAGCCCGGCCTCGATTTGAAGAATGCAGCCGGGATTGCTTGTGACGACAGTTTTCGCTCCCGTCTTTAGAACGTTTTGAGTTTTTCTGGCCTGCAGTCGCGCGGCCATCTCCGGCTCGGTGAGATTGTAGCTGCCGGCGCTGCCGCAACAGACGTCCGATTCCGGCAACTCGACGAATTGTTTTCCAGCGACAGCTCTCACTAATTCACGAGGCTGTCTGGTAATGCGCTGCGCGTGGGCGAGGTGACAGGCGTCGTGATAGGTGACCAATTCCGCGTTTGTAGTGCAGGCTTTAGCCTGCTCGACAGCAGTTGGAAATTCGGATGGCTCGCGACCGGCTAAAGCCGGGACTACAAACGGCTCAAGCCATTCGGTAATGTCCTTCACTTTGCTGCCGAATGCCTCGGCGCGTTTGGCCCAGGCCGGATCGCCATGGAGCAGATGCCCATATTCCTTCAACGTCGATCCGCATCCCGCTGCGTTGATGATGATCGTGTCGACGTCCGTTCGTTCGAACGCTTCGATGTTGTGCCGGGCGCAATCGCGCGCGCACGCAAGATTTCCGCCGTGCGCAAACAACGCGCCGCAACATCCCTGTCCCGCGGGTGTGACCACGTCATAACCGGCGCGATTCAACAGCTCGACACTCGCGCGATTGGTTTCGCCAAACATCACAGTCATGACGCAACCGCTCACAAATCCGACTCGACCGCGCGGCTTTGGCGTGAGCGCGCCCGAAAATTCCGGAAGAGTAACGCTCGAGAGTTGATTGGGAATCAGCGCCATGCCCTCGCGCAAGCTTTTCGGAAGCAGACGATCGAGGCGAAGCGTCTTCAGGAAGCGCGCCGGTGCAAGAGCCAGTTTCATTCGCCACGGAACCGGGAAAATCTTCTCGATCACAAACCGCCTGAGAACATTCTGGTACGTGGATCGCGCATAGCGCTTCTCGATGTGGTCACGGGTCCCTTCGAGCAATTCACCATACTGCACTCCGCTGGGACACACCGCTTCGCAGGCGCGGCAGCCCAGGCACAAATCGATGTGGCGCACGCTTGTGTCTGCGAGAGGCAGCCGGCCGTCCTGCAGAGCGCGCATCAGGTAAATTCGGCCACGTGGCGAATCGTTTTCGTTGCCGGTTTCCAGATAAGTCGGGCACGACGCGAGGCACAGTCCGCAATGGATACAGGCGAGAGACTTGTCGTAATCCAGAAATCGCTCGTCGCTTACCATGGCAGTTCGGGCAACAGATGTTTCGGATCGTAGGTGTCCTTGATGCGCCTCATCAATTCGCGGGGAAGCGCGGGATGATCCGGCTCTTTGCCGCCGCGATAATAAATGATCCCGTTTCCCGCGCGCACGACGTACGATTTCGGTTCAATCTGACGAAGAGTTTCAACGACTTTCGACGGCAAAACGGACAGACACCGTGCAGGTTCTGATGAGTTCCAGAATGCGCGTTCGTATTCGAACGATGCGTCTTCTCTGAAGCCAAGATCGCGGGCGCATCCGAGTTGCCATGACACATCTTCGCTCGGGCCGGCAAAGCAAGCAACCAGAGTTGTCGTGCCGCCGTAATTGTGCGTATCGACGGCTACCGGCACGACACTGGAGACAGCGAGGTGCTCGAGAGTATCAGCCAAGGCTTCGAGGGTTGGAAACGTGGCGCTTACAGTTTTTTCTGTTTCGGGTTTCGGCAGCACCTTGAATGTTGCTTCGATGATCACCCCGAGCGTTCCACGACTGCCGACGAACAGCTTGCAGAGGTCATAACCCGCGACATTCTTGACCACTTTACCGCCCGCTTTGATTGTCCGGCCATCGGCAAGTACGACTTTGATCCCGAGCAGGTAGTCTCGAATGGTTCCGTAGCCGTAGCGCCGCGGCCCACTCTTGTTGCCGGCGAGCAATGCGCCAATTGTCAGATTCTCGGCCTGTGGTGGATCGACTGGCAGCCATTGTCCACGTTCGCCGAGCTGGCGCTGCAACTCTGCGAGGGTGATGCCAGCTTCGACGCTCACCGTCATGTCCTCGGGTGTGTATTCGAGAAGACGATTCATCCCGCGCAAATCGAAGCCGGTTATTTTTTGCGACGCGATGCCCGAAAGCGTTTGCGCTACTTCAGCGACGTTGGACGCCGTCAGGACCATCACGCGGCCGCCTGTTTGCGCAGCGCGAAATCGCCGCATCGTTTCGAGCCGGGGAACATCTTGTGCGGATTGCACCGGCCCTCGGGATCGAAGACCCGTCGCAACATGCGCATGGCGTCGAGATCCTCGGTGGAAAACTGTCGCGCCATGAAATCGATTTTCTCGACCCCAATGCCATGCTCTCCCGTCACGCTTCCGCCAAGCTCGATACACTTATCTAGGATGTCGTGACTGGCCTGCAACGCGCGCTGCACCTGCTCCTTGTGCCGTTCATCGTAAAGAATCAGCGGATGAATGTTGCCGTCACCGGCGTGAAACACATTCGGAATGCGCAAGCCGTACTTGCGGCTGCACTCGCCAATGAATTGCATCATCTCCGGCAATTTTGAGCGCGGCACGACACCGTCCTGCGTAATGAAGTTCGGACTCAAGCGGCCAATCGCTCCAAATGCTCGCTTTCGGCTCCTCCAAAGATCCATTCGCTCCTGGTCCGATTTGGCGACCCGCACTTCGCGCGCGCCGTTTTTGCGGCAAATTCCGATCACTGTTTCGGCTTGCCGTTCGAGACTCGGTGCAAGCCCATCGAGCTCAATGATCAGGACAGCTCCCGCATCGAGCGGAAACCCAAACTTATACGCCGCTTCAACGGCTTGCGTGATTAACTGATCCATCATTTCAAGTGCTCCGGGCACAATCCCGGCCTCGATGATGTCGCTCACGGTTTGGCTTGCCTGATCGACCGTGTTGAACACTCCGAGCATCGTTTTGTAGGCTTGCGGCGCGCGGACGAGGCGCACCAACACGCGAGTGACAACGCCAAACATGCCTTCGCTGCCAATAACCACACCGCGCAGATCGTAACCATCAACGTCTTCGCCCCCGTCCGGGGTGGTGCCGAGCCATACTGTCTCGCCATCCGGCAGGACCATTTCGAATCCGAGGATGTGATTCGTCGTCACGCCGTACTTAAGCGTATGTGGACCGCCTGAATTGGTCGCAACATTGCCGCCGATCGTGCAGGCGGGCTGGCTCGAGGGATCGGGGGCATAAAACAAGCCGTGCGATTTCACCGCGCTCGTCACCCACGCGTTAACGCATCCCGCTTCGACCAACGCGCGACGATTTCGATAATCGATCTCGATAATTCGGGTCATGCGCGTGAGCGCGATCATGATTCCGCCGGTCACGGCCAGAACTGCGCCGCTCAAACTCGTTCCGGCTCCGCGCGGAATGATCGGCACATGGTTCGCCGCGCAGAGCTTTACAACCGTCTCGACCTCGCGCGTGTTTCCCGGCAACACCACTGCCGTCGGTAATTGCTTCTCCAACGTGTACGCATCGCATTCGTAAACGAGCAACTCCTCGGGTTTTGTGATGACATGGTCGTGCCCGACAATCTCGCGTAGCGAATCGAGAAGGGGTTTCGAGGCAATGCCGGTCATCACATGATTGTATTGAAGGCGCGTGGAACTGTCGAGTTCACCGCTGGCGCTGCACCTTCGAACGGAGCGCCCGATTCGACGTGCCCGTTTGTAGTGCAGACTTCCCTATTTTACTCTAACCTGCCTCGCGCGTATGGAAATCAAAAGCATCGACGCTGCGCCGCCGTTTACTACGAAGGACGGCTCGGAGATCCGCGAATTGCTCGCAAACCGGAACTCCTCCATCCGCCAACAGAGCCTGGCCGAGGCGCGGTTGCCGAGGGGCGCCAGCACCCAGGAGCATTATCATATCAAAACCGAAGAGATTTATTTTATCACGGCGGGCGCGGGGCGGATGCGCATCGAAGAGGAACTCGCGGAGGTCAAAGCCGGCGATGCGATTGCGATCCCACCCGGCAAACGCCACAAGCTTTGGAACACCGGTCAAGAGACGCTGACGTTGCTCTGCTGCTGTTCGCCACCTTACGAACATAGTGATACTATTATCACCGAAGGGAACGAGACGTGATGAAACCGGAGAAGATCAGATTGTTTATCAAGCCATATTGCGGCTGGTGCCACGAAGCGATTCAATGGCTCGATCGCCGCGGCATTCAATATGAGGTGCTCGACGTGATTGCGGACGCAACGGCGCGCAAGGAAATGCACCAGCTTTCAGGGCAGACGCTGGCGCCGACCATTGATGTCGATGGTGAAATACTTGCCGACTTTGATACCGATCAGTTGGAAGGATTTTGGCGTGAACTCGGGCTTGAGACAGAGAAAAAGTAAATCATGGAAATGGACCTGACACCGGCTGACACACCGAAGCCGCGTCCGCGCATTCCCGAATGGCTGCGGCTGAAATTGCCGACGCAAAATACTTTTGCGCAGACGCGCAATTTGCTGTCCGACCTGCGGCTGCATACGGTATGCGAAAGCGCCAGGTGTCCGAACCATTGGGAATGCTGGAGCAAAGGCACGGCAACGTTCATGATCGCGGGCGATCGCTGCACGCGCGCGTGCGGGTTTTGCGCAGTCGCCACCGCAAAACCGTTTGCGCTCGAAGGGGATGAACCGGAGCGTGTTGCGCAGGCCACGCGCCGCATGGCCTTGAAGCACGTCGTCATCACCGCGGTTGCGCGGGATGATTTGCCAGACGGCGGCGCGGAACATTTTCGGCAAACAATCGAAGCCGTGCGCGCGGCCAACCCTGGAATCGTGATCGAGGTCCTCGTGCCGGATTTCCTGGACCGGGATGCGTCGATTGACACGGTCCTTTCGGCCAATCCGGAAATTTACAACCACAATCTTGAGACGGTACGGCGTTTGACTCCGACAGTCCGGTCTCGCGCAACCTACGACCGGTCCCTGAGCGTGCTCCGCAAAGTGAAGGAAAGGCGCAGCAATTCCATTTACACCAAATCGGGCTTGATGCTCGGTCTGGGCGAAACCGAGGACGAACTTTTAGCCGCGATGAGAGACTTGCGCGGTGTCGGCTGTGATATCCTGACCCTCGGCCAATACCTCCAACCTGCTCTCAAGCATCTGCCGGTTGTCGAATTTATTCCCCCTGCTCGTTTTGAAGCGTACGGCGAGCGAGCGCGCAAAATGGGCTTCGTCCACGTCGCCAGCGGTCCGATGGTGCGCAGCTCATACCATGCAGACGATTTCGCGCCGATGAAATTGCGTCGAGTTAGCGGGCGTTAGACAGCGATCGTTTGCGAGAGCGACAAAAAATAGAGCCACCGCTCGCTCACCGGACGATTGTATATTCGGCTTAGCGCTGAAGCATAGAGACGTAATTGCGCGCCATAAGTGCTCACCAACTGCGAAACTTCCGGCAGGCTGATGGCGTCGGTCTTGAAGTCTACGATCCAAATCTCGCCTTTCAGAATGACGGCCAGATCGACGGCTCCCTGGACAACCGTGAATTCGCCGTCGGGGAAATTGCACGGCATTCCCGCTTCTTCCAACTCCTTGCGCGAGAAACGCGCGGTGAACGGAATTTCGCGGTGCACGGCATCCGGCACGGCAGCGATGCGACGGCCCAGCTCTGAATGCCAGAAGTTGAGAATGGCCTTCCAGTCCAGCACCGCGATCTCCTGGTTCGTCAAAACCCGGCGCGTGACCAACGCGTCGGCTTGCGCGCGCAGTTGTTCGACCGTCCCCAACTGTCGCAGGTCAAGCATTTGCAAAAACAAGTGGTTGAGGGTGCCAATCTCCGCGGCGGACAACTGATGTCGATTGCGCCGAGGTCGCACGAAAGTGCGCCGGAACGGCAGTCCCGACTCAGCGTCCTGCTCGCCGCGCTTGCGAAGTTCGGAAACCGAAAGCTTGGCCGCTTCGCGCGTGGCCGCGAGCCATGGATAGCGCCATTCGATCCGGTCGATGATGCGCGCGATCTCCGCAGGCGCAGGCATTGGTGATCGCACTGCTTGTTTGACCGCCGCGGTCGAGCGCCTCTCAACCGGGCCATAAATCTTCCAGCGAAATAAAGGCGCGCGCCCTTCAGGGTGATTTAACCAGTCCCGATCCGCGGTTTGCCGGCTGCATACGGGGCCGACCCAATCGAGATACTTTGTTGCCGCGGCAATACGTCGCGTCGTCAGTTCAGAATCAACCCACCGCTCAGCCTGCTTGCGGGTGGCCGTTCCGACGAGAAGGAGCGTGTCTCGCGCGCGGGTCATCGCAACGTATAACAGGCGCATCTCTTCACCCGCCAATTCGCGCCGCTCACGCTTGCTTGACAGCCAGGACAGAAGACTCGGGTAAAACGAACCAGTTCCCGGCGGCTTGATTTGCGGGCACAGGCCAAGTTGGCGATCCAGCAGAACGCGATCGTACAAATCGCGGAAATTGAACGGCTTGCCCATGTCGGCCATCACGACAACGGTAAATTCCAGGCCTTTGCTCGCATGAATGCTCATCAACCGAACGGCATCGGTGCCATCAAAAGCCGTTGCTTCGCTGTCCACCTTGGCCTCCCGCTGTGCTTCCACGAAACTCAGGAAACGCTGCAAGCCCTGGCGCTGGAAGGGATCGAACTGTTGGGCTAAACGGATGAAGCGGCGCAAATTTGCCTCGCGCTGCGAAGCGCGCGGCTGTGTCAGCAACCATTCCCAGTAATGCGTCTCTGCGAGCATCTCTTCGAGCCGCTCGGAAAGTGCCCACTGCCGGCGCATTCGCCATCGCCGGAATCGCTGCAAAAACAGATCCACTTTCTGCCATGTGGCCTCGTCCTCGGCCCTGGGGTTACCACTGCGCCACAGTTCCAGCGCGCGCCAAAAAAGGGCGTGAGTTTTGGCCAGCCGAATGACTGCGAGTTCGTCGAGCGACAAACCAACCAACGGCGAGCGCAACACCGCGAGCAACGGCACATCGCGCAGCGGGTTGTCGAGGATCTGAAGGAGACTGAGAGCATCACTCACTTCGATGCTGTCAAACAAGCCGCCCCGCTGCACCTGCAACGGAATTCCCGCCGCGGCGAATTCCTGCGCGTAAATGTCGGCGCGCCCACGCGGAGATCGCAAGAGCACCGCAACGTCGCGCCAGTCCATTTCGCGCAGCGCCTTTCGTTGCGAGTCCCAGATTTCATGCTTCGCATCGTGGAGTTCGCGGAGGCGCTTCGCGACGAGCCGAGCTTCGATTTCGATGTCGGTGGAGTTGTCAGCCTCTTCGTCCTCCTCCTGAACCTTGTCCGTAACGCGCAAATGAAGCTCGACACATGGGCCCGGGATTTCCAGACGTTCTGTGTCGCCGAACTTCAGTTCCGCGTCCTTGTCATACTCGACGCCTCCAATGCTGGAACGCATTAGGCCGATGAAGAGCTGATTGATGAAATCCAGAAGTATTTGCGAGCTGCGAAAATTTTCCGCAAGCGGAATAACACGGCCCAATTTCGGGTTGCTCTGCCAACTGGAGCGGTAGTTCTGTAAAATCGACGGTTCAGCGAGGCGAAACCGGAAGATGCTTTGCTTAACGTCGCCCACGAGAAACAAATTGGATTCGTCACGATCGCGGGCCACAGCCCTGAGAATCGCTTCCTGCGATGCGTTGATATCCTGGCATTCGTCCACGAGAACGAACCTGAGCCTTCGCCGCCATTGCTCGGCCAGAGGAGTTGGCCCGGCACGTTTGGGTCCCAACAGCAACTCGAGCGCGAACTGTTCGAGGTCATGAAAGTCCAGGGCGCCCTGCTCACGTTTTGCGCGCGCATACGCGACTGAGAATTCACTCGTCAGTCGCAGCAAAGTTTGCATGTGCGGTCGTGCCCATTCCCAGTCTTCAATGAGCGGATCGCCCTTGGGGTCGGCCATGGCGACGCTCTGCAGGAATTCGGCATCATCATAAAATTTCTCCAGACGCTTGCGATATTCAGCGGTCCCCCGAGGCCAGTCCTCGCGGCTCGCAGCCGCATGCGCGGTAAAGGAGGCAATTTCGGTCCGCGCTACGGGATGTTGGAAGTGCCGCATGCGCGCGGCAAACTGACGCGCTGCATCGACGGGCGCACTCTCCAGTTCGTCCAGCCACGTGCCGCACCAATCGGCAAATGCTTCGGCGAGCAGCTTGTCCCACATGAAATTCCCACCGTCTTCGAACCTTGACCGCTGTGCCGCAAGCCATTGCTCGGGGTTGGCGAGCGTCTGCGAATAATTGTGCACTCTGAGAATAAACTGGCGGATTGCCTGATCGTCTCCCCCGCCGTAAGTCTCGATGAGCTCATGGACGTCGAAGCCATCACGCGATTCTTCGAAATGAGGATTCAGGACCGCGTCGAGTGTTTGCTCCATTAAAAATCGGACTTGTTCCTCGCGCAGCACGGCGACGGCCGGGTCAAGTTGCAATTCGTGAAAGTGTTCGCGAATGAGGTGCAGACAAAAACTGTGCAACGTAGAAATATGCGCCGACTCGATCAGCGCGAGTTGTTTTTCGATCCACGGCGCGTACTCCCGGTGTGCAGGATTACTCAGGGTTTCGAGCAGGCCCTCGCGAACCCGCTGCCGCAATTCCGCCGCGGCGCTGATCGTATATGTCACCACCAGCATCTCGTCGATGCCGACATCCTGTTCCGGCCGGAGCACTGCGTTCAGGCATCGCTGGACGAGGGTGCGCGTTTTGCCTGAACCTGCGCCCGCGAGAACCAACAGGTTCCCGGGTTGGTCGATAGCGAGTTGCTGGTTCGGAGAAAAGTTCACGTGGCAAGCAAAGGCTGGAGCGACCGATACTCATGGGTCCAGGGATCGATACGGCAGATCGTCTGGTAATCGCAGCGGTTGCACGGCTTGTCGTCACCCTTCCGGAAAGGAGCCACGTTGGTTTCTCCGTCGAAAATGCGCTGTCCGAAATCCCGGAGCTGCGAATCGACGACGTCGAGGAGCGCGATCAATTCCCTGCTCTCGACAGGATCTTTGCAACGCCCATTCAGTTCGCCTGAACTGGTAATTGAATAATTGAACTGTTCGCCCGAAAAGGGTCCACCGCCGGTCAGGTGTTGAGAATCAAAATAGCACAGCAAACTCGAATCAAAGCGCCCGCAATGTTGATAAGCCCTGCGGCGTGCCTCTCCGCGGTCATTCAACACCTCTCCCCGGTGCGCGGCGCTCTCGTAGCGTCCGCGCAACGGCACATAAAACATCCCCGCCGGAATAAGCTTCGTGACGCCAGGCTGCGCGTGAGCATCGGCCACGTGGCGCAGCACGCTGAGGTAGGCAGGAAGCTGGATTTGGATCCCATTATGCAGAAATAATTCTTCGATTTTTTTCGCACTCGTTTTGAAATCGAACACGACGCAGAACGCATCGCCGTTGGCCTCTTTCAGAAGATCCACCCGATCGATGCTGCCAGTGAGCAGCAAGCTTCGATCGACCGAAAGCGGAATCCCCCGGGCAGGAATAGCACCGCCGTCGCCAAAGCGTAATTCGAAGAAATGCGGGTCAAACTGATATTGGCTCATCCAGCCGACCAACACCTCCACGAGGTCCTGCAATGCGCATGTGAGCTGGCGCAACGCGAATCGATCTCGCGCGGATGACCGGAACAAGCCATGTCCAAAATCCTCGGCGCGTTTGCGCGCGACCTGCTCGATCCGCCGCCGGGCCTCCGCGGGCGTAATATCGCGCCATCGCTTTCCCTCGGCTGCCAATTCGTCGTGGAAAGCTTTCAGGACCTGGTGTTGAAAATCACCAGTCTTGCGCCGGTCCATCTGAAAAAGTTTGCGTTCTTGCGCGCGCAATCCCGAGTGCACGAAAAACTTGAAAGGGCATTCCGCAAATCGTTCAATACTCGTAACCGAGGTGCGCAGGTGCGGACCGTAAAGCTGTTGCGCCACGCGGCGCGATAAACAGTCATTCGACGAAATGGTTGGAAACGCGCGGATACGCGCGCGCAAGGCGTCGATGGCCGGCGATGAGATCGCATTGTCACCATTTGCGCCGATCAGTGTTCGACTAAGGTCGCTGATATGTTGGGCATCGGTCCAGGTCGTTGCCGGCTGCCAATCAGTCACGTGGACGCCCGGAAAGATCCGTCGCACGTGACCGATAAAGCACGAGGGGTTTTGTTTGGCATCCATCCAATCAACTTCCGACCACGTCAGGACGAGACGCTGTCGAGCCCTGGTGCAGGCGATGTAGCCGAAGTAGCGTTCGTGTCCGAGCAGACAGCGGGGATTTGTGCCGAGAGAAACGTTTGCCGTTTCAAGGGCGTCGCGATCGGTTTCAGTCAGCAACAAGGGCAGCGGCGCGGGCGCAGGAAAAACCCCTTCGTTCAAGCCGAGGACGATTGCAAGTTCGAGGTTCGGGTTGCGTGACCGATCGACCGCCCCGACCATGACCTGGTCGAGCGCGGGTGGCACAACGCCGACCGAAAGATTGCTCAACCCGCTGTCAATTACGCCCACCCATTCCTGCAGAGACATCGGATGTTCGGCAAAGGCGAGCGCCAGGTCGTCGAGCCAGTCATGCATTTGCTCCCATAAGGTGGAGTGGACCGATTTCGACTTGCCCGCATCGTCCGCCTCCTCGCCCCAGCGTTCGAGGGTTTGCGCAATTCTCAAATCGTCCCAGAGCGCTTCAATTGCCTCGGCAATATCAGGTCCAGTGACCAGGGCGATCGAGCCGAGGGCAGCGACAAACCGTTCGAATGGCGGAACGAGTTTGGCTCGAGTCGTTTCGAAGCCCTCCGCCCCTGCGCCGGAGAGCGGCCTGCGCCACGCGCTTCCTGACCAGCCACGTTCGAGCGCTTCGTTCTCGAGCGAGTCAATTTCGGCGTCCGTGGCGGGCACGAGACCGCTTTTCAAAACGCCGAACCAGTCGTCGGCCTGCCAATTGTAGGCCGCGAGGCGCAAAGCGTTGCGCGTCAACTCCGGCAAGGGGTGATGCGCGACCGGTTCGCGGCGATCGATAAAAAATGGAATTTCGTAGCGACTGAACGCACGGCGGATCGCATCCTGATACCCGCTTAAATTCCGGACGAGGACGCCAACATCCCGAAATCGTCCACCGCGCCGGACATATTCGAGGGCTTCATGGGCCGCGGCGATCGCTTCTGCTTCCGGCGTTCGACAATGCTTGAGCGAGAGCGCGTTATGCGCTTCACCTGCAAAGGCCACCGGCCGCGCCCAGTGGCTTTCGAGGTGCGCGAGCGGGGAACTCCCCGCAAAACGGCCTGTGGCCGCCGTGCGTTCGATATGCTCAACGGAAACGTGCGCACCTGGCAAGCCGCGGACCGCCTCACAACAACGCGAGGCCGTTTGGGCAGCCACAACCCATGGTGAAAGCCAGTCCTCATTTTGCGCGGCGATTGTTTCGGTGCAAAACGCAAGAGTTGATTTCCTGCTACCTCGCAGCACCGCAAGCAGCAGCGACAATTCCTGGCTGCTGAGCTCGGCGAAACCATCCAGCCACACCGCTTCGCACGTGAAAACGCCGTTGCGCGCGGCGGTCGTGACGGCATCGGTTGCCAGGTCAAACAGTAGGTTTGCATCGTGGAGCTCGTTCGCTTGCAACCAGGCAAGGTAGGCGCGCAGCATCAATGCAAGGTCGCGCAGCTTGTCCGCGAGTTGCGGGCGATCTGCCAATTTTGCCGCAGTCTGGAGGAGTTGCTCGGACGATACGTGATGGCGCTGCAACTCGCCCAGCACCGAACTAAGCTGATGCGCAAAGCCCGGCAGCCGCGCTGATCCATGAAAAACATTCAGGTCGCGGTGGCGCTCGCCAAGTAAAGCGCGCAAGACCATGACGCGCCCTTCCTCAGTAAGGAGGCGCGGTGGCAGAAGGGCAAACTCATCGAGCACGAACCGCGCGAGTCTCTCAAAGGAGACGATTTGGAGGCGCGCGTAGCCATGGATGTCAGGATCGCTCAGCAGCTCGCGTTCGATTTGAAATGTAGCCTGCTTCGGCGCGATAAACAAAAGAGGTAACCCTTCGGCGCCGCGCTTGAGTTCAGCGCGCACTTCCGCCAGACAACGGAAAGTTTTTCCGCTGCCGGCAGGGCCGATCAGGATCGTCGCGCGCACGTTGCGAGAATAGCGAAAATGCGGCCTGCTCAAAAGCCAAAATCGGCCTCCGAGGCAACCCTGATCGCACCGACGTTGGAACGCACGTGATAAACGTTATGGGAGGGAGCGAGCGCGGAAAAAGCGGTGAGGGGCGGAAAAATCAATCTGGTTCGTGGTGCGGCCCAGGGCAGTGACGCGATTGGTGGCGAGCGCGGTCCAGTCGATCATGTCGGACGAATGCTCGAGGATGTAAGTCGCGCCGGGGCGGCCGTAAACAAAGAGCGGAGCAGTGTTGCCGGCAGCGGACCCTACATTCCAGAAGAGTGAAGGGTTTTTGCTGCGCAAGGTGAACTGGTCAATGAGTTGATTATTGTTGTCGTAAGTCTGCCATGTGAGGAGGTCGCCATCGACTTCCATCAGGTCGAAATGATAGCGAGAGTACTCGACGGTAAAGACCGGCCAGTTGGCGACGCGTTCCACATCGAGAACGCCGCCCCCGCCGCCGCTGATAACGTAAGTGACACCATTGGTGGAGCCGCGATTGTAATTGTGCGCGTGGCCGCTGATGACGAGATCAACATTGTTCGTTTGAAACAATGGAACCCAATCGTTGCGAACAAAGAATTCGCCGGTGTAACCGCCTCCGTTCCAGAGGTTCACCCAGGGCGGGCGATGAAAGCAAACCACGCGGAACATCGCGCGTCGCGCTTCTGGCCGGGCAAGTTCCTGTCTCAGCCACGCAAGCTGCTCTGCCGATTCCAATGTGGTGACTTCGCTGTCGAGAAAAATGAAACGCGTGTTGCCGTAATCAAAGGCGAACCAGGCCTCGTTGTTGGGCAGCGCGCTATATGCGTAAGCGAGAGCGTGTTCGCCATCATGATTGCCGCGCGCGAAGATCACAGGCGTGGTTTGGGCGCAATTGAGATGCTCCAGGGGCTTAAACCAATAGTCGTGCCATTCGAAAATGGCGTTGCCGTTGTTGACCATATCACCGGCCACCGCAATGAAGTCCGGTGCGTGCGCAAGAAGGTTCGCGATGTGCGTGCGCAGTGTGGCGGTCCCGTGATGATTGTCGCCCCACCACGCGACCGCAAAAGGGGTGTCGCGCTCGGGCGCGGTGCGGAAGGAATACGTCGGTGTCACAGCATCGCCACTGCGAATGCGATACTGGTAACGAGTGGCCCGCTCCAACCCGGTGATGGTCGCCCGATGGACAAAATGAATGTCGTCGATTTCCAGAGTTTCGATGCGCGTGATTGTATTCTCGATGACGTTGCTGAGTCCCCAATCGACGGAGTGGAGAGCGAGATTGCTATCGGTTTCCCAGAGCAGGGTCATGGCGTCAGGCCTGACATCCTGGAGCATGGGCAATTTGGTGATCTGCGGAGTCATCGGGATGGTCTTACGTAATCGGACGATCACGTCGTCGGCCATGCTGTCGTTATCGAGATCGCGACGGTGCTTGCCAATGATTTCGGCGCGCAAGAAGCGGGTCCCTGTGGGCACTAGTCCGGTAAGCGGCCGCCATAGCCAGGAATTGTTTGCCGCGACGATGCAGCGGATGCTCGACAATTCGGCGCGCGCGGCATCCAGGAAAACGACGCGGCAATAGACTTGATCGTCGAAAATGCCAGCGGGATACCAATTGCGCAGCCATGCTTCGGCATCGAGTGAAGCCCCGGAGTCGAGTTGCGTAACTGAGAAGCCTGCTGCCAGGAGGTCGATTTCCTGACTCACGACAGCAGTTCCGCCGCGACCACCGTGGAAAAAGCGGATGCCGGAGTGTGGCGCCCCTTTGCCATCGGTGCTTACCAGGATTTGCGGTTGGCCAAGGGAGGTTTGCCATTGCGAGAGCATCGACTCGAAGCCGCCGTTGGTCTGGAGTTCCAAACCGAACGGCCGGTCGGCAGGTGGATTCGTGAAATTCACAACAGGAATTCCACCAGCCGACGGCCCACCCAGCGAAGCGACGTGTGTTGGAAGCAGCGCAACGTCGCGCAATTGAAGGCTGTTGATAAAACCCGGCGCGTTCTCCTGGTTCTCATCCGCGAAAAGAAGTGCCGACGTGTCGAGCGACCAGCGTCCGTCGAGCGTGACGGAAGCCAGTTGCTGGGCTTGCGTACCGTTGATGTAACTTATCAGCGTGCCCTGGGCAGAATTGACCACGAGAGCGAGACGGTGCCATACACCGTCCTCGACCGTGCCCGCATAAACTCCGGAGATGCCGATGCCACCGCTCGGATTGACAAACCAATCGCCGTCGTTGGCATTGGCAGGACTGGTTTGGAGAAGTGCGGCCCAGCCGGTGGGACGATCCGGAAACATTACGTCCATGATAAGAGTGTAGTCATTGAGATACGCGCCATTCGCGTTGGGCGGAAGTTGATGCGTGAGACGAAAAAAAGTGCCACGCGTAAATGCGGCAACCTGCGCTGTCGCGCCATTGATCGTGGTGTTCGTGAAGGTTACGTCAGGAGTCCCGGCGGGCAGCGCCGCCCCAACAACGAGGTTGGAGCCGCTACCGGAAACCGCCAGCGAGCCATTGAATTCCCAATGCCGAATGGCAGGGAAGCAATCGAACACAGTGCAAAGAAAAACAGCCGCGGCAAATCGCATCGGAGTCGATGCAGCTTATCCGATGATGGAAAAAATAAAAGAGAGATTGATGACCAAGTCTCTTTGCTCAGAACAGATGGCGATTTTACAATTACTTGAGTTGATCATAAAGCAGTTGCGTGCGGATCGACGTTCGGTCCTTCGTGGATTTACTTACCAGTCGTTTGCTTGATCAACCAGACTTCGGCGACCGCGCAACCGCGGCCGTTGCCCCCGGCGCCGGGCTCCTGGGTCCAGTTCAAGGTGAGAATGCCGGAACGGGTGGTCGCGGGAGGCAAGTCGAATTCGAGACGTTCGAATGGTCGGTCCAGGAACGGATGAATTTCGGTCCCCTCGTTGGCGACGAGACGGATTTTCGCTGCACGGCTTTCGCGCCCGTAAACGACGCAGACTTTGTATGTCGCCGCGGGATCGAGCAGGATGTAACGCAATTGCACTGGATGATCGTAAAGCGTCTCGGCCCAATGCCACCAGGACGTGGGCCACTCGGGCCGCGGATTACGGATGAAGCTGACGAAACTGGAGGCGTAGAATGCCGGATCGCGGGCAGGGCCGGTGCCGCGCACAAGATGGCGCTGCCCTTCCGGATCCCCTAGTTCATCGTAGAAGCTGCCGTCGCCGGGATGTTGCCAGTGCACGATTTCTTTGAGGCGAGCGAGACGCACAGGTTCGTCAGGAAGGGCGGCGATGGCAGCAAACTGTTTTTTGAGCCAGGCGCGATTGTTCAGAGACACATCGATGGCGTCAAGGTTTGCGCCGCGGTCGGGCGCAATGGCTTGATATTTGGGGACGCTCAATTGCATGCGAATGCTTTGAAACAGCGCCTCAGCAAGTTCGAAGACGCGGGCGCGAAGTTCGGCCGCGAGCGGGTCCTTCATAGCGCGATCGAGAATTGCCTCCGCCTCCGACATCGCAGCCAGGGAGCCTGTGTTCGTTGCGTTGTAGAGTTTCGCGATGGCCAGCTCTTCGATTCGGCCCTCGAAAATCGCGCGGCGTTGCAGATACGCATCGTAATAAGCACGGTAAAGGGCCTGTTGGAAACGCCAGTTGAGCTTTTCCTGGGGCGTAGCCTCGCGTTCCAACGCCTGGAAGTGAGACAACGTTCTGTCCACCTGCTGCGACCTCCGTAGCAGGCCCTCCCAGTTTTTTTCAAGGAGTAACAAACCTTCGGCGAATTTGTCTGCATGCGCCGGACCGATGAAATACCGGCTGTAGTCGCGGAGAACCTCTGAAACGTCCGCATCCCTGTTCCAGCCCAGCGCACTCCACATAATCTTATTCACGTCGTCATTGCATCCTTCGGAATAAGTGATGAAGCCGACGGTGTTGGTGTGCAGGACCCGGTAAATTGCCGCCATCGCCTGGGGACGTGGATTGACAGGTTCGCGTCCTTCAGTCATCGCGAAAGCGAGGTCCCAATCGGGCACAGGATACTGGCAGTGGCGGCTATGAGTGATGTCGGGATAATCGCGAATGGGATAGCGCGAGGGAATTTTGGCGCGCAACTCCGGGAGGCTGATGCGGACCTGCGGGCCGTAAACGATGCCGCTGAGCCACGCCGGTTCCTGGTGCATCAACTCGAAAAATTCCTCGAACCACGCTGCATTGAAGCTTTGCGGCGAGACCCACATCTGGGCGCCCGGGTGAAAGCGGCGGAGATTGGCGGTCTGCTTTTCCAGCAGATTAAACAACACCTTGGGTTGGGTGTGGCCCGGGTCGCCGCCCGGCACGAAGACGGCATCGACGCGCGGAAGCTTGCGGAAAACTTCGCCCCATTCGTGCAACGCGAATTCGACTGTCTTTGGGTCGGCGTAGTCCGCGTCCATGGCCGGATACCAGATCCAGACGTCCAGGCCGTAGTCGTTGGCGAGGCGCGACATCTCGGTCATCATTTCCATTTGCGGGAGCGGAAAATGCGGACTGTCGCTCGCGTCGTCCGAACGGGGCGGGATCAATTCGATCGCGTTGCAACCGAAGACAGCGAGGTCACGAATGTATTGCTCCCACATTGCGACGGTCCAGCCATCGTAGGAATTGCACTTGGGCCGATAGCCAAGTTGATGGCCCCGCAACGGCGTTTGCGGCGCGGTATCGGCGGAGAAATCAACCGGCAAGGAAACCTTTTGCGGTTCCAGCAGCAGGGTCCGGAGAAGGTGGCCGACGCCGAACAAGACGCCGCGCGAATCGTCACCAACAACCCAGACAGCGGGAGGCGACGCGCGGTCGATCCAGACACGATACCCTTCGGGCCTGTTGCGCGCACCGATTTGAATTCCACGCGATTGGCCGAGGGATTGGAGCGAGGTGGCATCGCCGACCAAAATCACAGGAGCGTCATTCGTAGGCCAGGAACTCCCGCGCGCCCAGCGCAGCCGAGTGCGCCTGGCTACCTCCTCAGCCAGCATCTGGACCGCTTTCTTTTCGTGCGCTGAGGCATTGTTGGGGCTGACGATAATGGCCTTGCTAAGATCGAGGGTTGCTTCGGCTGCGTGGCAGGAGATTAAGAACGCGAACACCGCCGAAAGGGGAAAACATTTGGCGACGCGCCTGTAGCCCACTGACCGCGTCACGTGAGATCGCATAATTGGGGTATTTCGTCGGTAAGCGACCACGGTTCTCCCCAAAAAAGCGAGTAAAAAAGTTGGCATGAAACTTCAGTGAGCAGCGATTGTGCCGATTTAATCTTGTGTGATCGGGCGTGGTTCCCTTTAATTTTGCCGTGGCACAAGGCTTATATATATCGCAACGGATGTCCCTGCAGCAGGTGCTGGCTCCCCAGCTCCAGCAGTCCCTGCAATTATTGCAAGCGCCCACCCTCGAACTCAAAGCGCTGGTCGAACAGGAGCTTCAGCAGAATCCTGTCCTCGAGGAAATGCAGGCCGAGGAATTGGAGCAAAAAGAGAAGAATGAACGCGAGGGGGACACGACCGTGCAAGCCGCCGCGGACCTCGCCGAACCGCCCCCAGACGTGACCTTTGATCCTTCGTCGGAGAAGACCGCGAATGACCCGGTCGACGATTTCCAGGCAGAATTCGAACGATTGACCCAGCTCGACCAGGAATGGCGTGACCATTTTGCGCAGACCAATCTGCCTATGCGCCAATCCGCCGAAGACGAAGAGAAGCGGCAATTCATGTTTGATTCCCTGGTCGCGGGGACATCACTGCAGGAAAACCTGATGGAACAGGTCAGAATGTCGGAAGTTTCGGATGCGCAACGGCCCATCGCCGAGATGATCATTGGCAACATCGATGAATACGGGTATTTGAAGACCAGCGTCGACGAACTGGCCTTTTCGACCGGCGTCGCGCCCAATCAGATTCTGGACGTGCTAAAGATCATCCAGACCTTTCATCCGCCGGGCGTCGGGGCGCGCGACCTGCGGGAATGCCTCATGCTCCAATTGGATCGCGATGGACGCCAGGACACAATCGAGTACCGCATCGTGAACGAATTCATGGACGCCCTTGGAAAGCGGCGCTTGCCCGAAATCGCACGTGGCGTCGCACAAAGCGTCGAGGACGTTCAGAAGGCTGTCGCGCGCATCGCGTTGCTGGAACCGAGGCCAGGCCGTGCGTTCCTGCCGGACAACGACCAGTTCATCCTGCCGGAGGTGTTCGTGAACAGGACCGATGGGGAACTCATCGTCACGACGAATAACGAACAGATTCCGCACCTGCGCATCAGCAACACCTACAAGGACCTCATGTCCCAGGCGGACAGTTCGAGCGAAGTGCGGGAATACATCCGCGAGAAAATTCGCGCCGGAAAATTCCTCATCAAAAGCCTCCAACAGCGCCAGCAAACGATCCTGAACATCGGCAAGGAGATCGTGAAGCGCCAGCGCGAGTTCATGGAAAAGGGCGTCGCCTTTCTCAAGCCGATGACGATGGTGCAGGTCGCCGAAGTCGTCGGCGTCCACGAGACCACCGTCAGCCGCGCAGTCTCAGGCAAATACATGCAGACACCGCAAGGAATCTTCGAGATGAAGTATTTCTTCACCTCAGGAATCCAGACAGCGTCCGGCGAGGGCATGTCGAACACCAGTGTTAAGGACATGATCGCCGACCTCTTTAAGAAAGAGAATCCGCAGAAGCCCCTCTCCGACCAGGAAGTCGTGAAGATCCTCGGCGAAAAAGGAATCGTCATCGCCCGCCGCACCGTCGCCAAATACCGTTCCGAGTTGAATATTCTCCCCTCGAACCTCCGCAAAGTTTACTGAGTGCGACCGCCTGACGGTCGAATGGGGGATCTTTCGAAAACGGAATTTACTGCACTTTGACGACCTGGGCTGACAGGAGTTCCAGCAAGCGCGTTGCCGCGTTTCTAAATTCCGTGTCGGCTCCTCTGAGTTGAGCCGCGATTTGGATCAGCATCCGGCGATAGTTTTCGGAAGCCAATTGCGCTGAAGGATCTTTCGTTTTGAGGAACGTGCTCTGCAGGTAGTGATAACGCTCTAGACAGAGGCGATTCATGCTGACCGTGTCCAACAGGCCTTTTGCTCGCAGTTACGTTTTGAAAATGCTCCGCCGCAACTCCACCTGCTTAATTTGCATCACCAGCGCGGCGTTTGCGTGAAATACCGTAAAATAATCCTGTTTCGCCGTGAAGAGACGCTCATAGGGTTCTCCGTCAGGAATATCCTCAATGGATGGATGGTTCATTCGCGCCATTTCAAGGAGGCTTTCAACTTCCTCATGCAATGCCTGCAAGAGGGCGCGAATCAAGCTCTCGTGCGCGCGTTTGCGTTTCCAAAGTTCGATCGCTTGCGTCAATAAAATGGCGCTATAGGTGATGAGCGCGCCGAGCAGAGTGGAGGCGAGGGTATTCCAGTTCATCATTCAATCGAGCAAGGCTCGCGTCCCAAATTCGCGGGTGCAGCCGGCGATGGTGCGGTGTTTCGATGCCTTCTCTGGTCGCACATTAGTTTACGGGCGATTGCGAAATATCGCGAGCCAGGGGAACGCGATTGTCGGGCTCTTTTTTGAGATCACGGATAAGGCGTCTGAATTCCCTGTTCTCGATAAGCTCGCGAGCCGCCAACTCGCGCAATCGGTCTACTGTCCTGGAAGGAAGCTGAAGTGAAGTCGGCACAGAATTGAAGAAGCGGCGGTCGAGCTCATTGGCCAGTTGTCTGAAATGTAACTCGATTATGTACGTCGCGGTTTCAGGTCCCTCGCCGTCGTTCGTTTCTCCACGAGAATCAGCGCGCTCACGAGAAATACGCATCATCACTTCCCGGAACAGTTCAATTGTTTCGAAGGAGTAGTGGCCCACCGTTACCTGGCTAAGCGAGCCGAGCAGCGCTCCCAAACCGAGGGAATATTTATTCACATCCCAGCCGTAGTCCGAATCGGTGTGCGCATTAACGACGATGATGGCGATGCGACGCGGGAGCTTCGGTGCCACATTCGGGACCCCAGTGAATTCTTCGCGCGCCATGGCCCGGTCAATGGCGCCGCGCAAGCCAAGGTTGTCGGAAAGACCTCCATCAAGAAGATGGATGAAGCGCCGCTGCCCGGTGACGTAAGAGCCGGCCTGCGAGGCCACGTACCTCAACCGACTGGAGGCGGTCGGGTCGTTCAGTATGGCTCCAATCCATTCCAGCTCGGTTTGTTGTTGCCCGGTTGAATAGTTTTTCAAGATGATTGGGGTCAAAAGAACTGGGAATGCTGAGGACGCTGCAACCGCGCGAGAGACTGAAAATTGCGACAGGTCTGTTCCGATGAGATCGAACTCATCCTGAGTGAATTCGAACCGCGCGCCAGAACCAATGTCTGTCGCGTTCACACTGAGGAACGGACGCTTCTCGCGCGCCATCAAATCGCCAAACGTCGCATGGTTGAACAGCAGCCGATCGTAATACTCTGCCGCCAGGTCACTCCGGCTGAATCCCAGTGATGCGAGCCGAATCTGATTCCACGGGGCTAACGTTCGAAGGAGCAGACCTGTCTGCACTTTTTTCTTCAGAAATCGCGATTCAAAGTCAGTAAAGATACGCTCTCCCCAAAGCGCATAATATGCGGCGGTGAAACTTCCACCTGAGACGGAAGAAATCAGGCCCACGTCGTCCAGCAGCCGGCGTTCATGGCCGGGAGGACGGACTTCGGTTCTTCGGAGTTCTTCGAGCACGCCGTATGAGAGAGCGGCGGCTCGCGTCCCTCCGCCGGAAAAGGCCAGCATAAGCAGCAAGTCATCAGAATTGGTCTGGGCCACCGTCTGAAAGCGGTAACCTATCGCGGGATCGATCGTGCGCACCGGCACATTGACCGGATAATGCACACACCCGCTGAGCAGTGCCCAAACCACAAACAGGATTGAAGATTTCACAGCCATGTTGAATCCGTTGATCACTTCGGCGCGGGTTTGTCGTACCACCAGAGCCCGCATAGGAAGCTAAGGACGATAACTGCGTAAATCAGGTGTGTGTGCATACGGTTAATCGGAAAAGGGTCTGAGTTCGGCCAGAATGACGTCGTTGCCCTCTGACCGTTCGCATGTGTCGATTTCAGTTTCATTCTCAAAACAACTCTCGGTCGCATCGCACTTTGAGGCAGGCGAGGTAGGCGGGATCAACAACGCTCCTTGTGAAAGTTCACGAACAATGCCGCGCCAGTGCCAGAGAAAATTCCGGTCCTGACAGTAGCAGAGGAGGTGGAGTACGATGCGACCGAGTTTAAATTCAGCAAGTTGGTTTTGCATATTCCCTGAAATCTTTCATTTATCTCTTCGTTGCCGTGTGCACGCGCATCTTTCGTTGGCCACGTTCGGTAATGCGCCGTTTCCTTTGCGCGTGCGCCAATTTCATGAGGTGGTGCGGAAAAGCGGCGTTGCTCGATTTTTTAGGTCAGGCAGTTACGCCGCTTTGCAACGTCTCCGGATCGGTGCGTTTAATTGGGTCAACCTTGGGACGATCCGCGTTCCGGACGGGAAGTCGTGGCTCAGCGATGCGCTTTGCACAAAGTTCGAGGAGAACGATTGTAGTGGTAAGAATCACTGGCCCGAGGACGAGTCCGCTCCAGCCAAAGACCAGCAGGCCGCCCAGGAGTGCGATGAAGATACCCACTGACGGGACCTTCAGCCGGTCTTTCACAAGAATGGGATAAAGCAAATTCTCAATTGCACGGACCAGGAGACTACCCACGCCGGCAGCGCCCAGAGCTTCTCCCCACCTTCCTTCCAATCCGAGATACACTGCTGCCGGAAGCCAAAGGACAACCGTGTCGAGTACAGGCACGAAGGCGAACGTGGCCATCAGCAGCGCCCAAAACCATGGTGAGGGAATCCCGAGCCACCAGTACATAACGCCACCAAGCAATCCTTGCAGCGCCGAGAGCGCGAGTATTCCGTACAACGTCGCCTGAGTTGTGTCACTGATCCGGGAAAACAGAGTGTCTGTCTCGCTTTCACTAAGAGGTAATACCGAGCGGATGTCATTGAGCACTCGCACCCGATCACGCAGAAAATAGAATAAGAAATACAACGTCAGGCAGACTCCAACAGCCGCGATCGCGGACTCCTTTATCAACCTGGAGACCATCGTATTGAACCAGCTCATGGCTCTTGAGGCGTTGTCCGGCGAACCAACCTGTTGCTGGACGAAAGCCAAAACGTGAGCCATGTGCGGATGTGCGTCGCCGTTAATATGCCACTTACGGGCTGCTATTTGCGTTTGCATCGCTTGCGGGATCGAGATGGCCTGTTCGACAAGCTTTTGCGCAAACCATGTGGTAGGAACCACGACGAGTAATCCAATGATGGCCAGAGAGAGAGCCGCAGCAAGATTCGGTTTCTTTACCCTTGTCTCGATCCATCGGTGCATCGGCAGGAATGCCAGCGCAAGCGCTCCAGCCCAGATCAAGGATGGGATGCATGGCTGGGCCAGGCGGTAGCATAAGTAGATGCCAACGACAGCCAGCCCAGCCAGTCCAATCGAGCGGAGGCGAGTGCGCGACCAAGCGCCATTCCCGGTGAACAATGTTTCATTTGAAGTGAGTTGATTCATATCGACGTGACCCGGCCCAACCCCGAAAGATTTTTACAATTCCGCAGGTGATCAATTGGGAGCAGACATCTTCGGTGCCACGTTTGGTAATGCGCCGTCCGAAATGGAAATGCGCCAGTTATGCGGGCGGGCGATGTGCGACCGAAGAATTCAGCACGACAGTGCGCGCCAGTTCGGGATCTTCGACCTTGAGGCGCGCCAACGCGTCGTCAACGAGCAAAACTTTGTCGTGCGGCGTCGTTTGAGCCAGTTCCAAATCCTCGATGTTCAACCGCACCTGGCCGCCGCCATGCTTATCGGACTTTGGCTCCTGCCTCAGGCGGGGCTTCCAACAGCTCTTTGGCTTGTTGCAACAGAACTCGCGCGAAGACCCAATCAAACCAAAGCCCGCGGTCCCATCTACCGTGCTTTAGCCCGGCGTCGAATCCGCTCTCGATGATCTTGCGCGCTTGCTCAAGCTCAGAAAGGGCGGCTTGGTGCTCTCTCTCCTGTCCAAGAGACATGGCCAGGATGACACGGGCGGTGGCAGTTCGCACAGGCAGTTGTTGGCGGCACGCAAGGGAACTGCGGCACCTTTCCATGGCCTTGGCGTAACGACCGCTACGATACTCGAGAAGTCCGAGCGAGATTGCTCTCCAGGCTTCGCGGAAAGCAATGATTGCCGAGCCTTCATCTTCATTGGTGAACGAACGAGCTGCAACTTCAGCTAACGGCGCCAGTGCGGCGAGCGTTTTGCCATCCGCGGGTTGGAGCAGGCTTATTTTGATGATCCGCTCGGCTGCCGCTTGAACGTCCACTCCTTTGAATCGCTGGATAGCTTCCTCACGAAAGTCTTCGAACCTCCTTCTATCGCCGCTCTGCGCCAGGACAACGCCGCGGGCCAGATAATCGAGCGTGGCAATATCCCAGTGGTCGAGTTGATCTACTTTCAGGAGGGCGCCGAACCACTCAGCCGCTTGGGGCCACTCCTGGCGCAGCGCGTGCCACTCCCCCAGCGCTCGGTAATCAGCCGCGCTTGCCAGACTGCCGCCAGGTAACCCCGCTGGCGCCAGCGACCGGTCGGTCTGAAGAACCTGTTCCTCGCACTGGCGCAGGAGAATCCGCGCAATAACCCAGTCGAACCAATGCTGTTCAGGGTCGTTACTCGGGTTAGGACTAAGCCCGTTCCTGAAGACATAGTCGATCTGCGCCTGTGCCTCGATCATTTTGGGCACGGCCTCTCGGTACTGATGCATCTGCCAGTAAGACATCGCCAGAATCAGTTGCGTTGTGGTGGTCCACGGCGCATTGCTTTCGGGATAAGCCAGGCATTTGCGGCAGAGGTCGCTTGCCCTGGCGTAGTTCGCTTGTCGATATTCCAGCAATGCCAACGATAACGAGCTCCAGGCCGCGACGTAAACGGAGCTGTTATTAATCGCTTCTTCGCAGGCCCGTGCATGCGGTTCGAGAAGCTCTAGGAGCTGTCGGGGCGCGGGCAACAGGAGGGAAGATTTGATAACCCGATTCGCCGCCGTAGCGTTGGTCGGATGGCCATACCGCGCAACGATCTCCTCGCGGAAGCGGGTAAAATCGTCTCGTTTACCCGCCTCGATCAAGGCGAGGCTCAGCTTGAAATAGTCAAGCGTGATGGTGTCCCAACTATCAAGTCGGTCCACTTCGACTAACGCCCCAAGCCGTTCGGCCGCATCGCGCCACTCCTGGCGAACAGCATGCCACTCGCCTAAAACGCGGTATTTGCCGGCGCTTTCCACACTGGCAGGCGGCACTTTCATTTGCGCCAGCGAACGGTCGCTTTCCAAAACGCGCTCCTGGCACTCGCGCAAAAGAATCCGCGCAATAACCCAGTCGAACCAATTCTGCGCGGGGTCATTATTCGTATTGAGGTTGAGTTCATTCTTGAAGGCGAGGTCGATCCGCTCATCGGCCCGGCTCAGTTCCGTGAACCCTTCCGGATATTGATCCAGCCGCCAGTAAGCCATCGCCTGAATCATGTGCGCAAGGGCGGCTCGGGGAGCATCGCAGTCCGGAGAACCGAGGCAGCGCCCGGAAAGAGTCGTTGCTTTTAGGTCATTCCCCCGCCGGTACTCCAGCAATGCGAGCGACGACGCGGTCCAGGGCGCGCGAGAAGCGGTCGCCTGAGAGAGCGCGTTTTCGGCAGCGTCTGCCGCTCGTTCGAGGCTGCGCAAGACTTGCGGGTTTGCGGGCAGCAGCAGGCAACATGTAATAAGCCGGTCTGGCAAGGAGTTGGTCGTGCTGCCCGCACTGCCAAACCGGGATACCATTTCCTGACGGAATCGCTCATAATCGTCTCGTTTGCCCGACTCAAACAACGCCGTGCCGAGTCTTAAATCATCCAGCGAAATTTGCAAATCATCCGGTGGATCCAATTTGGTCAACGACGCAAAGCGCTCAATTGCTCGTGGCCACCGGCCATTAATCGCATTCCAATCACCCATTATTCGCAACAGGCCCTTGGTTTCCGGCGACGGCTTTTCAACCGGAACTCGACTAAGTAATTGATCGGCTTGGTCATAGCGATTTTGCGCCATCAGCAAGCTAATCTCCTTCACAGTTTCACGCGACTCAGCTGCGTGCCGCAGTTCTGCTTCTTTGGCACTGGCGGTTTCCGCCTCCCGGCGAGCAACTACAGCGCTGTGCAAGGCCTCTCGTTCTTTAATGAAAAGGCAGGTAGAAATAATGCTGCCCAGAAGCAGAGCCGCGGCTGCCGTGGCTCCGGACAGGACCACGATCCGGTTCCTGCGCACCAGCTTTTGCAATCGATACCACTGGCTGGGTGGACGGGCCAGGACTGCTTCCTCATGCAAGTAACGCTGTATGTCCATTGCCAGGGCGTTGGCTGTTGCATAGCGGCGTGTGCGGTCCTTCTCCAGGCACTTGAGAACGATCCAATCCAAATCACCGCGTAGCTGAGATACCAGCCGGGGCGCTTCGACCTGAAGTCTTCTCGCGGTTTTGGTCAACTCGTCGTTGTTTAGAGTTTTGAGTTTCGCCGATGGGCTCAACGGGTCCCGTTCACAAATCGTGCGTCGCAACTCCTCCACGCCCAATTTCAACAGATCCGCAGTGTCAAACGGAGTGCGACCGGTCAGGAGCTCGTAAAGCAGCACGCCGAGTGAGTAAATGTCGCTACGAGTGTCCAGATTGAGCCCGCTCAGTTCCATTTGTTCGGGGCTCATGTACGCGGGGGTGCCCATCAGTTGGGCATACGAGGTGAAGAGGGTCTTGTCTGTCAGCCGTTGCTCAGTCGCTTTGGCAATCCCGAAATCGATCACCTTCGGAACCGGCACCCCGTCATGCATGGTGACCATGACGTTGGAGGGCTTGAGGTCACGGTGGATGATCCCCTTTTGATGCGCATGCTGCACTGCGTTGCAGACCTGAATGAACAATTCCAAGCGCTCGCGCATGCTCACCCGGTTCTGGTCACAGTAGTCGGTGATCTTGACGCCATACACGAGTTCCATGACGAAGTATGGACGGCCGGTCTCGGTGGCACCGGCATCCAAAACTCGTGCAATATTGGGATGATCCATCAGGGCCAGCGCCTGTCGCTCGGCCTCGAACCGAGCGATCACATTCCTGGTATCCATACCCAACTTGATAATCTTCAGGGCGACTCGGCGCCGAATTGGCTGTTCCTGCTCCGCCATATAGACGACGCCGCAACCGCCTTCGCCAAGTTTCTGAAGTAATTTGTAGGCGCCGATGCGCCTGGTCTCGGGGGCTTCAGCCTCGAGGGCTGATTCGGCGGCTGAAAGGGCATGATCAGCATCGGCTGGTGCCGCCGCCAATGCGGGCGCGCATCCCTTAAAGAAATCGCCGGCGCTTTGCGAAAGTGCCAATAACCTTTCAACCTGTTCGCGCAATGCCTTGTCGGCGCCACAAGCTTCTTCAAGAAACTGACGGCGTTGCTCCGGGTCGGCGATTTCCAGCGCCTGGCAAAACACCGCTTTTTCGCGCGCGACTGGACTACTCATGTCACCTTCGCGCGCCTGGTGCATGCGGCTCGATCACCGCCACGGCTTCACGTTCCAGAAATCGGGCCAGAAACCAATCGTACCACCAACCGCGCGAGTCTTGATTGACGGTAAAGGGCGTTTTCCAACGTTCCTCAACGAGTTCGCGGCTTTTCGCCAGCGCCGAGCGGGCCTGTTCGGTTTGGCCGAGTTGATGATAGGACATCGCCAGAATAGCTTGGGCGCACGCCACCCGCTCCTTCCGGGTGTCTTGGTTGAAGCTCAAACAACGATTACCCCAATTGACCGCTTCAGCGTAATTGCCGCGATGGATTTCAAACAGCGCGAGCGACATGCACTTCCACGGCAGCGCCCCGTGGTTCGGATTCGCCGCCGCGCGGATAGATTCTGCCACCTTCTCTGCCAACGGCGAGAGCGCCGCGGCCAAGCTGGCGCTCGGAGGCAGCAGCGAACAGCTTTTAACAATCCGTTCGAGAATTTCCGAATTGGCGGTGTTCCCGAATTGCTTAATGGATTCGCAGGCCAGGTTTTCATAAGCATGCTGGTCGTCCAATTCGGCGAGAACCATTGCATTTTTGTTGTAATCCAGCGTGGCCAGAAATGGCGTCTCGAACCGGTCCGGCCGAACCAAAGCGGAATAATATTCTCCCGCGCGAGACCAGTTTCCCTGAACCGCCGCCCAATCTCCCAGGGCGCGAAACACCGCCGCGCCCACTGTCGCCGCGTCACCGGACACAGGAAGCGAGCCCACGAGTTGATCGGCTTCCGCCATCTTATTCTTGTTAACCAGCAACACCGCTTTGGCGATGATTTCGCGCGCCTTGGTGTGCCGCAACAGCGCCTCGCGTTTTTTCGGAGGCGGTGGGTCTTCCTGCACCACCGCAGCTTCATTCATTAGAATGCGGGCGAGCCCCCAGTCAAACCACTGCCCCTGCACGCCCGTGCCCGCTGCGAGATTGCGGCACACGCTCAACGCATTGCTCCCCTCCTGCGCTTGACCGAGCTGGAAACAGGACATGGCCAAGATGGCATTCGCAGTGGCGACTCGCGAAGGATCGCCATTTCCGTAAGCCAAACATCGCCGGCACCAACGAACGGCTGCCGCCCAGTCTCCCTGTCGATAACTCCACAGAGCAGGGGAAACACAGCGCCAGGCGATAGCCCCCGGCCACGGCTTCTCCACGGCCGTGGGCGTGCCCACCGGCACTGCTTTGATCGCAAGATCGGCCAAAGGCGCCAAGGTCGCCATAATCGTTTTGTCTGGCGGCAGAACCAGGCTGTTCTTGAGCACGCGTTCGGCCTCCACCGGATACCGCGTGCCGCCAAAACGCTCGATGATGTCCCGGCGAAATTGATCATAGCCCGGCTCGTCACACGCCTTAATCAAGGCGACCGCACAGCGCGTGCTGTCCATGGTGGCGACATCTGGCGTTTCCATTTGGTCAACCCGCAACAGGGATCTGAAGTATTCGGCCGCGCGCAGCCAAAGGCCTTCGGCTGCAGCCCAATCGCCCAAGAGCCGGAACACTACCGCGCCCCCCAGCCCGCTTTCTGGAAAATTCACGCGGGTCAGCAACTGGTCTGCGGCGCTAAACCGGTTTTCACTCAACAGCACAGCCGCTTGTCCAATGGCTGCCCGTGCTTCGGCCTGCTGCCGTAACAGGGCCTCGTTCGCGCGGCCGTGTTCAGCTTCCCTGCGGGCTGCTCGTTCCCGGAAAAAAAGCCAGGTGGATGTGCCGAATCCCGCAATCAGGGCAAAACTAAGCGCCGCAATGGAAGCAAACACGAGGCGATTCCGGTGAACCAGCTTTTGCAGCCGATACAGCTGGCTCGGTGGACGCGCCAAAACTGCTTCCTCATGCAAGTAACGCTCCAAGTCCATTGCCAGCGCGTTGGCTGTTGCATAGCGGCGGGTCCGGTCCTTTTCCAGGCACTTGAGAACGATCCAATCCAGGTCACCGTGAAGTTCAGAGAACAGCCGCGGCGGTTCAACGTGTCGTCTCCTGGCGGTCTTAGTCAGTTCCTCCTTGTTCAGCGTTTGGAGTTTGGCCGATGGGCTCAACGGGTCCCGTTCACAAATCGTGCGTCGCAACTCCTCCACGCCCAATTTCAATAGATCCGCAGTGTCAAAGGGAGTGCGACCGGTCAGGAGCTCGTAAAGCAGCACGCCGAGGGAGTAAATGTCGCTACGCGTGTCCAGGTTTAACCCGCTCAATTCCATTTGTTCCGGACTCATGTAGGCGGGAGTGCCCATCAATTGCGCATAGGAGGTAAACAGCGTCTTATCCGTGAGCCGTTGCTCGGTCGCTTTGGCGATCCCGAAGTCGATCACTTTGGGAACCGGGACCCCGTCATGCATCGTGACCATGATGTTCGACGGCTTGAGGTCACGATGGATGATTCCCTTTTGATGGGCGTGCTGGACTGCGTTGCAGACCTGAATGAACAACTCCAACCGTTCCCGCATGCTGACCCGGTTCTGGTCGCAGTACTCGGTGATCTTCACCCCATACACCAGTTCCATGACAAAGTAAGGCCGGCCCGTCTCGGTCGCTCCGGCGTCCAAAACTCTGGCGATGTTCGGATGATCCATTAGGGCCAGGGCCTGACGCTCGGCCTCGAACCGCGCGATGACGTTTCGGGTATCCATTCCCAGCTTGATAATCTTCAAGGCTACGCGGCGGCGAATCGGCTGCTCCTGCTCGGCCATATAGACGACGCCGCAGCCTCCCTCCCCAAGTCTCTGGAGTAATTTGTAGCGTCCGATGGCTCTGGTCTCGGGAGCCTCAGGCCCGAGCGACGCTTCGCCCGCTGAAAGGACCTGATCGGCGTCGCACGGTTGCGCCTCCAGGGCGGGGGCACACTCCTTAAAGAAATCCCCGGACCCTTGTGAAAGGGCCAATAATCCCTCAACCTGTGCGCGCAATACCTTGTCGGCGCCACAAGCCTGATCGAGAAACTGGCGGCGCTGCTCAAGGTCGGTTATTTCCACCGCCTCGCAAAACACCGCTTTTTCGCGCGGAACCCCGGTACTCATTTGTCCATTTACCTCCTATGCGACAAACGCAATCCACTTGCGCCAAAAGAAGTATGAAATTTCCCCGCTCACATCAGGACGGGTTTCGGATGAGTGAGTGCACAGGCAGCCTCACATCTGCTGGCTGATGTTGCGAAACAGCCAGGCCCTGGCATACGCCCACTGCCGATCCAGGGTGCGCTTCGAAAGCCCCAAAGTCTCCGCGACTTCCTCGTTGCTCAACCCGCCGAAAAACTTCAACATGACAATCCGCTCCAGTTCGGGATCTTCGACCTTGAGGCGCGCCAGTGCCTCGTCGACAAGTAAAACTTTGTCGTCCGGCGTCGTCTCCGCCAGTTCCAGGTCCTCGATATTCAACCGCGCTTGACCGCCGCCATGCTTGAGCCGGGATTTGTAGCGCGCTTTCTCGATCAAAATGCGGCGCATCGCCTCAGCGGCTGCCCCGAAAAAGTGCCCGCGGTTTTGCCAACTTCGATCTCCGTCATTCACCAACCGCAACCACGCCTCGTGTACCAATGCGGTGGGCTGAAGCGTTTGCCCCGCCATCTCATGCGACATTCGCGAGCCTGCTAACCGTCGCAGTTCGGCATAGACCAGCGGAAGCAGTTTTTCGGACGCGCCTTCCTCGTTGCGCCCAATCGCTTGCAGTACTTGCGTAGCTGGAGCGGTCTCAGGCATTGCCCTGTTATAGACCTCTCTGAACTGAAATCAAGGACAACGGGTGCCTCCTGGGTACGGGGCGAGACTGCGTCGAGCCTGCCCTGCGAGAATTCTGGCGAACCTTGGAACCGTCCATCGCATTACCGGGCGAATGGAAATACGGACAGAGAAACAAAGAAATAGAAGCAGCAAAAAAGCTACAACGAAAAACAAACGACAAACCAACCAACAAACAATGAAAACTAATACGTTAGAAAACCAAACGCATAAACGCGTTTCACGCAGCAGGGCGATTCTGGGTGTGATTACAGCCAGCCTGATTTTCGCGACTGCCGCACTGGCTCAGATGCCGCCATCTCCCTGGAAGAAGGGCGCGCCATTCCCGGAACCCGATGAAGAACTCTACGGTGTTCCATTAAACGGCAAGTTGTACGTGATCGGCGGTTGGGGAGAGGGCAAGGCTCGCGGAGCCAACTACGAATACGATCCGGGCAGCGACAAATGGACGAAGAAAACGTCGATGCCGCGGCCGGCACACCACGCCGCCGTGGCCGCATCTAACGGCAAGATTTATGTGTGCGGCGGTTTTGTCGCGCCGGAGAAAAGCCCTCTGCCTATCGGCGCCGCCTGGCAACCAATTGACAACGTTTGGGAATACGATCCAGCGGCGGACTCGTGGAAGGCGCTGGCGCCGCTCCCCGGCAAGCGCGGATCCGCGCTCGCGGTGGAAGCTTTCGGTAAGATCCATTTGATCGGTGGCGCAACCACCGTGGAAGGCTCCAAGGCGCCGTTCTTCACGTTCATGGGTCCTTGTAATGTTCTAAGCGAGAACCTCGTGTACGATCCCGCCACAGACAAGTGGGAAAGTCGCAAGCCGATGGCGGTGCCACGCAATCATGCCTACGGCGGTATCGTTAATAACAAGA